>Ga0255779_1000452_pt1 | contig 51481 bp, 39 predicted proteins | sample 011ome_21_FD_179977 | JGI IMG/M metagenome (GOLD analysis project Ga0255779, IMG submission 179977) | Coastal salt marsh microbial communities from the Groves Creek Marsh, Skidaway Island, Georgia - 011508AT metaG (version 2) | ecosystem: Environmental > Aquatic > Marine > Intertidal zone > Salt... | reverse complement strand
TGATATCCACGTCCTTTCGCTGATAGAGCAGTTCCTGGAATTTTTTGGTCGCAGCATTAAATGACCATAGACCGGTTGTATCTGCGCCGTTGTTGGCGCTAACGATGAAGTTGCCTGGCACCTCGGGATCTGGACCGTAAACTGTAAATTCCTCGAAACTATCCTCGCTCTGCCGATAAAATTCGAGCCAGTCATCCTCTCCGGGTTCGCGCCAGTACCAAATGAACTCACCGGAATTAAGGTCAAAGCCGCGGGCTAAAATAGGGTTCCCCGCTTCATCAAAGTCGATGTTGCCGAGGGAAATCTTGCCTCGTACCAGGAGCTTTTTTGTGCCTCTCTTGAGATCGAACTCCCAATAGGCTCTCGGCCTGAAGGCAGCCTGCACTTTGGCCCCAACACCATCTTTGCCGCCCTCGGAAAAAGAGATTAGGATTTTCCCGGGCTTATCGGGTAGCACGCTGACGATGAATGGGTCACGCTCATCGAAAGCCTCGAGCTCCTTTTTCTTGACGTCCACGAGCGCGATTCGATTTTCGTAAATCCCCTCGTTAAAGCCATCTATTTTGTCCCGCACTTGTTGGCGCGCTCTGAACACGAGGTTGTTATCGTCTACCCAAGAAAAATTTACGATTTCCATGGGGTTGGCATTGACGCGAAAGGGCTCTGCTGACAGATCATTCGTGTCATAGACCTCGATAACAGGGTTTTCCCCACGGGCAGGGATTTTAAGCAAGCCCAAATGGTCCCCTGTGGGGGACAGCTCAACGTTACTGATGGCAGATCGTCGCGCCCAGTAGTCGAGGGGATAGGGCTCGGCAAATGTCAGTGTACTGACAAGTGTAACAAGGAGAAGGGCTATAAAAAGTCTCATCGAACAAGTCCTGGCGAGCAAGCGTTAACTATAGAGAAAAAAAAGGCGTGCTGGGCACGCCTTTTTTCTGTCGTACGGTGGGCTTGGCTTAATTGCCACCGCCGAATCGGTAAGAGGCATCGAGGAAGAAGACTCTACCTTGGAGGTCGTAGCCGTAGCCAATTGGCGTGTTGCTGTAAGAGAGTACCTCCGAGCCATCAACCACCGGTGGCTTTTCGTTGAAGACGTTGCGGATACCCGCGCCTAAACTCCAAGTGTCAGCTCTGTAGAACAACGACGTGCTGTGCCGGAAGTAATCTTCCGCTCTGGCGTAGTCGCGACAGAGGACGTCATCCGGAGGGCCCAGACAGGTGTCGGAAAACCCATTGATTGAGTCGAAGTCGTCCACGGCGTCTGGATCGGTGTCGACGTCGTCGGTAAACCGTGTCTCCCAGGTAAACGCCCAGCGGTCCCACTCAAGACGAAGCGCCGCCTGGGCTCGCCACTCGGGGAAGCCCCACTCACCTTTATAACCTTCTTGGTCGACGCTGCCATCGGGATTGGTAAATAGCGTTGAGCGCTCCACCAGCTTGGTAGCGGTCAGGTTCAGGCTCAAATCAATAGGCACGCCGATGTTGATCTGATCTGCAAAGAACAGGTTGTAATCAATGCCGCGGTAAGTTTCTTTATCGCGGTTGATAAAGCCTAGGTCCATGAAGATGATTTGGGGGTCGGTGGGGTCACTGAAGTCTCGCGTAATGCGGCTACAGAAAACGCTGGCACCGGTACCCGCTTCATCGGTATAGCAGTCGCCAATGATAAAGCCGGTGCTGGGTTCGATCACCGTATTGGTTATCTCAATTTCAGAGAACGTCATACCAAAGGAGAGATCAAACTTGTTGCTGAAGTCCTGCTCATAGGAAAAGCCAATGGTCCAGGAATCGGATTCCTCGGGATCCAGCTCCAGCGACCCGCCTTGCTGTACTTCCACGCTGTAGGTGTTGAAGCCGCCGTTATTGGCCAGTGTCGGATCAACACCGGTTGCACGGCAGTTATCCAGGATCAATTGATCGCGTTTATCGTTAGCGGGATTGTATTCTCCCGTCAGGTTGTCGATCGCCGTTTCGGGGACATAACAAGGGTCACCCACATTCAGGAATCCGGTGGAGCCGCCGAGGAACAGTTCGCGCAGGTTAGGTGCTCGGAAAGCGGTACCCCAGGTTCCCCTGATGAGCAGTGAATCCGCCGGACGCCACCCCACTTTTATCGACTCAGTGGTATTGTCTCCGTAGTACTCGTCATCAGTGAAACGCGCTGACAGGTTGACGTTGAGTTCTCGTGCCAAGGGCAGATTAGCCAGCAAGGGAATCTCTGCTTCAACGAAGAATTCGTTTACGTCGCGAGAGCCTTTGGCTCCCTTGTCGGAGAAGAAGCCCCAGAACAGTCCCTGCTCAGCGATAGCATCGGGGATCGAGTTAATTTCATCTCGGCGAAACTCTACGCCGAGGCCCAAGGCGACGCTACCAGCGGGCAGGTCGAATAGATCGCCCGTTGCGTAAGCGGAAACGATGGTTTGCTCGTACTCGGTATCAAAATTTCGGGTATCAAAGAGGTAATCTCGCTCGGCCTGCGAGCCGAAATCGCCCACGACTTCGCCAACGGGATAAAGCGAAGGAGCATACATGTTGACGGGAACGCAGCCCGCGCTGGCGTCAGCGCGGAGTTCTACGCCAAGATCATTCTCGCAAGGGGTGCTCGTTGAGCTGTAGTATCCCAGCGCGTACTCGAGTCGGTCTTCACGGACACCGAAGCGGCGTGACTCGCCCTCAGAGAGCGAATAGCTGAAATAGGCATCGAAAGACCAGTCATCCAGCGTACCGATATTCAGGAACGGCATATCTCCCCGCACACCGCCGACGACGCGGATTTGAGTTTGCTCAGTCTCCACACGGTTACGGTCACCCCGAACCGATACAATTGGGATAGTGGATACCGGTCCGAGCGCTCCCGGGTAGATATTGACGATCCCGAAGTCTCTAAATTCCGCGGGGGTGAGGCCATAGAAATTGGCAAAATTGGCCGCGATGCTGGGATTATCCAAATACGCGTCAGCGGCAAGGCCGCAGTCCACGCCGTTGGGCTGATTGGGGTTGCACAGGTTGAAGGGGTTATTTGCGGGAACTGTTGGGAACAGTTGGCCCTCGCTACTCTTCGATTCTGCTTCAAAGTAGGAGTAGTTGGCTTCGAAGTAGGGTGTGATGTTGGCTTCACCTTCGAAGGTGTATTCCCCGTACGCCATGATGTTGTAGCGCGTGGTCTTGGGGAACAAATCCGCGTCGAGCGCTGCGGGTTTGCCATTGAAATCGTATTGCAGCAAATCGATATCACCCACGCCATCGCCGTTACCATCGGCAGCCAAACCGGTATAGGGATCGCCAGACTCACTGAAATTGCCCCAGCCACCGTTGGAGTAACCGGGGGTGTAGTAAATAGAGCCCATATCGATAGATGGGATAAAGGTCCGTGCAGCGACTGATTGGAACGCGCAGTTACCGTAGGACGGGTAGCCTATCGACGCGTAGTATTGGTCTTCGGTTCTGATGCTACCGTTCTCGTCGATCTCAACGTTGCTCGTACAGTCGCCGGTCCAATCCCGGTCGCCAAGCGCCGCTTTGGTGGTTTCCACATATTCGCCACCAATACCGAAAACTCCGCGGTCAGTGTTAAAACCCCACGCCGCAGATACCGTCGTATCGGCGCCGCCAGACTGCTCGGGCTGGTTGGTAAAGAGCTCGAGTTCAAAGCCATCGAAATCCTTGCGCAAAATCGCGTTAACGACACCCGCGATGGCGTCAGATCCGTACACCGACGATGCGCCGTCCAGCACAATGTCATAGCGCTCTACGAGGGAGCGGGGTAACAAGTTCAGGTTGGGTGCAGCAGGGGCGCCTTCCACGCCCGAGGGTGACACCCGGCGGCCATTGACCAGGATAAGGTTTCGCTGGGCGCCCAGACCACGGAGGTCAACGGTGGAGGCGGCGGGTCCATTGTCGAGAACGAAGCCCTGGAAAGTCAGGTCAATCTGTTGGCCAGTAGACGCCGTGGATCCCTGGAGGATATCGGCAGCGTCAATAAGGCCCACTTCCTTTGAAAACTCGGTGGTGATGACTTGAAGCGGAGCGATACTTGAGAAGGTATCGCGCTTCAGGCGTGAGCCTGTGACAATAACTTCTTCGACGGGGGCCTCTGCGGCCGCTGGTGAGCTGGTCTCAGCTGCGGCCTCAACGGCGGTGCTGTCCAACACCTCGTCTTGGGCTTGTGCCGTCACTACAAGGCCCAGCAGTGCTGCTTGAACCGCCCAGCGTAAAGAGGTCGATCTATTGATAAGTGCCATGGGAAAAGGCCCCCTTGATTTTGTGTGTTTTTTCCATCTTTTACTGAATCCGCGCATTAAGGTGATCGCCCGATAAGCGTTCCAGTCGGGATGATCCCAGCCTTGCATGTAGGCCTCGATGCTGGACTTCAACAGAGCATATGATCCTCACTGGCGTAGTCAAGTCAATGAAAATTTGACGAATAGGCGTGAAAATTTGCAATTTTGGCGGACGGTACGCCGAATATGCTTCAATGGGGGCGACCCCTTGGGAACAACAGGCAGGAGTGCTTGTGAAGTGGGATAACATTGACGAACAGGTTTGCTCGGTCGCCAGGGCGTTAGCGGTCGTGGGGGAGCGCTGGACTCTGCTTATTGTTCGTGACGCGTTCAAGGGCACTCGCCGATTTGACGATTTTCACCGCAATCTTGGCGTTACCCGACATCGATTAACCGAGCGTTTGAATGGCTTGGTTGATGCCGGGGTCATGATCAAAGTGCCCTATACGGACAGACCGGTTCGCTACGAGTACCGATTGACCAGGAAAGGATTGGGGTTATACCCCGTTCTGCTGACGTTAAGCCACTGGGGTGACGAGTGGCTCGCCGGTCAGGAAGGCGCGCCAACGGTATACTGGCACACACGGTGCGGTAAGTTGACCGCTCCTAGGGTGACGTGCTCAGAGTGTGGTGATCCGCTTAAACCGGAGGAAGTGGCGCCGCGCCATGGCGTGGTGCTTGATGCCTATGTGCAGGCATGCCGAGATAATAACGATGCGATACCGTCAGAGGCCGGGCTACCAGCCGCCGCCGCCGACTTTAACCAGCGTTGGCTTGCGCAACACAGTGAGGAATCCAAGTGAATCAGTCAGTGAACCAACTCATCATGAACGCAGCAGACGACGAACTGCCTGCTGCTGTCCCCGAGCGACAGCCCGAGGAGGAGCAGCTGTTTCGAAAACAGCGGCTTGCGGCGGCGCTTCGTATCTTCGGCAAATGCGGTTTTGATGAGGGCGTGGCTGGTCATATCACCGTGCGTGATCCGTTCGATAGCGACACCTTTTGGGTAAATCCGATGGGGCGGTCCTTTAAATTAATGCGGGTGTCAGATTTGATTCGCGTTAGTCACGAAGGGGAAGTGGTCGAAGGAAAGGGCTTGCTTAACGGTGCGGCATTTACCATTCATAGTCACATTCATAAGAGACGCCCAGAGGTAACAGCGGCCGCCCACGCTCACTCTGTCTATGGTAAAGCGTGGTCCGCTTTGGGCCGCTTGTTGGACCCGATTACCCAGGATGCCTGCGCTTTTTATGACGATCACACGGTACTCGATAGCTATACCGGGGTCGTTGTCGATATGACGGAGGGCGAGGCGTTAGCGCGCAAACTCGGACCCCATAAGGCAATTTTTCTTCAAAATCACGGACATTTGACGGTTGGCGCGTCCGTTGAAGAGGCCTGTTGGTGGTACGTCACCATGGAGCGGTCGTGCCAGGCACAACTGCTGGCGGAGGCTGCCGGGGAGCCGATCTCAATCCCGCACGCGATTGCGCTGCACGCGGCGGAGCAAGTTGGTAATGAGTCGGCGGGCTGGTTTAGTGCGCAACCGTTGTTCGACGTGATTCTCGCGGAGCAACCTGACCTGTTGGAGTGATCGGCGGGGTAGTGTCGGGGCTCGACGTCGCCATCACGCTAGGCGTCCGCCCAATACGGGTTTCGCCTTGAGTGACTCAGCGCAGGGGTTGCTGGATATTAGTCGTAAAACTGGGTCCAAGTTTCAATCACTTGATACTGACTGCTGCCGTTTGTGTATATAGCGCCGCCCGGATGGCCGCCACCGGAGATTCGTGTAAGTAGGGTAGCGGAAGAGCTAAAGACAGTGATGAAGTTGACGAATGCGCTGTTGTTGGCTGCAATTTGATTAGGTCCGGGACCTACTAACACAAGGTCTGACCCGCCCGATACGCCCCCCGCCTGATGGCAGCTGAGATAACAGGTGGGGTACACGAGAGGGTGCATTTCTGTTTCAAAAAAGGCCTTGGCCTCAGCTTCGGGATCGACGGGTGGCTCACCACCTGAGCCACCTCCATCACCTTTGTCATTAATAGGACCTTGGCCTCTGACCCCCTGTACTGAGTCGAAAAGCTCGACAACCCGACTTTGGGGATCAGCGTTCGCCGTGCCAGCGAGCAAGGTGGCTAAAACGATTGAAATCGCGGCTGTACGAGCCGAGCCCCAACGATGTTTGGGTACATTCTTTTGAGCGTTTTGCTTTCGGGGGTTTTGATCCGTCACCAGACAGTCCTCGCCAAAGTTGCTTTGCTCTACACCTTACCGTTTTTTTCTGGCCGTGGAAAACTGCGCGCGAGCGCGCAGAGCACAGCGATTTCCACCACGACCAATAGACTGTAGAGGCGCTGTATCTGCCCATCGGCGGTTGATACCGACCAATAGGACTCAAGCGTTTGGTAAATTATCCAAGCCAGCCCCATGCCCACGAGATAGGCAATTTGTTTGGCGACATCCAGTGTTTTGAGGTCCTGGTCCCGTGCAATCAGCAGCGTTTCATACCGCACCAGATAGCCGCCGAAGGCGAAGGAAAGCTGGTAGCCCAAATATACGAACATGGCCAGCTGCTGGTCGATCGGTAGTAATAAAACGGCAATCACGCCCAAGAGAATGACGCACTCGACGAGAAAAGAAAGACGGAAAAACCAATCCCGATTAAACAGCCTGTGATACTGCGTGGCGATAATCAGTGTTGCTAAAGCGAGACCGATGCCACCGGCTGAAAAGGTGGCTGGAGAGAGGGGGGCGTAGAGCGTGAAGACGGACCCGATACTGAGGCCCATGAACAACGAGTTTAAAAACTTGTAGGTGACAAACCAAGAAAAGGAGAAGGACCGTGGTGGCGATATGTCGCTGTGCACCTTAGAAGTCGACGCCTTTTCGGGCTGCAATGCCCTCCCGATAGGCGTGCGCGACATCTTTCACCTCCGACACCGTGTCCATCGCCGCTCGAAGTTTACTGCCACCCCCCCGACCAGTCACGACCACGCTTTGCTCCGCGGGGCGCTCGCTTATAGCAGAGATAACGCGGTCAGTGTCTAGGTAATCGAACGCTAGCATATAGGTAAGCTCGTCGAGCACCACCAAATCCAGGTTCGTGTTGGTCAGCATCGCCTCGGCTACAGCCCAGGTGCGCTCAGCCGCTTCGATATCCGATCCGCGGTCCTGGGTATCCCAGGTGAAGCCGGTGCCCATCTGGTAAAACTCGACGTCGGGGCAGTGATCTTTGAGGTAATGCTCCTCGCCGGACAACTGCTGACCTTTAATAAATTGCACAACGCCCACCCTTTGGCCATAGCCCAGAGCGCGCATCACCATGCCAAATGCGGAAGACGTTTTGCCTTTACCGTCGCCCGTTAGCAGAACGGCTACTCCTCGTTCAAGCGTGGCACTGGCAATGGTGGCATCGACCTTGGCCTTTTGTTTTTCCATGGCTTTTTTATGGCGTGTGGCTTTTGTTGGCTTTGTCATGGTCTTGATCCTAGATGCTATATCGCAAGCCGAGGTAGGCGGCTCGCCCTTGAACAGCGTAGTCGCGAATACGCGGCGCCAGTTGATTGGTCAGATTTTCGACCCGAGCGTTGACGACGAAACCGCGACCCAGATCCGTCGTAAACGTCCAGTCCACCTGATGGGTGTCAGGCATTGGCACATTAGTTACATCAACACTATCAAACTGACCATGAAGGGTGAGTGAGGATTGAATGAGGTGGTTTTGCCATTGGATGGACAGAGCGCCGCTCAATTCAGGTCGGTAGGCGCGCTGGGCTCCATTGCTGGTATCGGTCTCGTTCCAGGTGGCATTGGCAACGACTGACCAATGTTCTGCGAAGCGTGTCCGTGCAGCCAGTTCAAGGCCTCTAGATGTCACGCGATCGTCAGTCTGCAGGTAGCCCGAGTAATTTGCGAGGTCAAAGACAATTTCGTTGTCGATGCGCTGATCGAACCAGGTGGCTGACAACACCTGCTGTTCTTCCCCCCATTGGAGCCCTAGTTCCCAGCCCAGACTTTGTTCTTCATAAAGAGGCTTAGAGGAGGCTGGGGGATACCCAAACGGTCCTTCGTTGTAGCCGACCTCGTAGAGGCTAGGCGCCCTAAAACCGGTGCCAATCGCCGCTCTGAGGAGGAGGGGGCGCCCGCTTTGTGCAAGATATTGAATGGTGCTCAGTCGCCAGGATGTGTGCTGGCCAAAATCGTCGTTATCGTCGTGACGCACGCCGGCGGTGGCGCTGCCGAGAAAGAGCGCCGAGTGCAATTCCCCATAAATGCCCGTGTTGTCTCGCGAGCGCTGACTGAAGGCATCATCGTAGGCTTGTTCCTGGAAATCCACGCCGAGCACGACTCGACCGAGTTCGCCTTGGTAAGAGGACAGCCAGGATATTTCCTGCTGCTCGCTTGTGGGTGTAAACGTGCTCAGTCCTTCGGTAGCAAATATTCGCTCGCTGCTACTGTCTTCGAAGCTGAGGTTAGATGAAAACTGTGAGGTTTCCCAGTGGACCGCAACACGATGATTCGTTTGTTCAAAATCATCGGTGCACAGGTTGCTCGCAGAGAAATCAGTGGCGTTGAAGCAGCCGTCATAGTCATTCTCAGCGTCGATGTGATGGCTGCTCAGTTGAAGCTGCCACTGATCGCTGATGACAACCCGCAAGTTGCCATGAAAGGTTTGATTCTCGTAGCCATCAGCGTCGGCGGGCGATTGATCAGAGGGTCGCGCATTGTATCCGTCGGTTGAAAGATCCGTATATGAGAGGGCTCCTTGTAGCCACGCATTGCCACCGGCCAGATTGATGCCCATTTGTCGAAACTGGTTTTCACCGCCCTCAAGCGACAGATCCGCCAGCAGGCCATCCGATACTTGTCGCGATGTCAGTGCGATGATGCCACCGGCATCTGCACCGTACATCAACCCCTGAGGGCCCCGCAGAATTTCAACGCGATCAATTCCCTCGGTTAATAGGTGCTCTATACGGGGACTTATTTGAGGGGATGAGGGGTCACTTAAATCAATGCCATCGAGCAGCACCCGTGTCCTGTACCCCTCTTCACCCCGCATACGGATCGCGGCGGCCTTACCGAACCCACCATCGCGGGTGACCGAGATACCCGTCTGGATGTTGAGCAGTGACGCCAGGTCTCGGTAGCCGAGTAAGGTAAGCGCCTCGCGATCAATCACGTCGACTGAAACCCCCACCTGTGACAGCGGAGTGGGCACTCGAGAGGCCACAACGACCGTCTCCTCGAGTTCCGTTTGCGCGGCACTGTCGAGTGGCAAAGCAATCACCAGCAGAGCGAGGCCTGCTCGCTGGACGAACCCTCTATTATCTAGATGCCAAGGCCGGTCGCTTTGTGGGTGCTTCGTCTGATTCAAGAAATAAACGCCTTCATGTCGGTTGCAGTAGGCGCTGGGAAATACAGGGGACGTCGCGTTGGATGCGGATCATCGACACCTGCCAGAGCCCACCGCTCTTCGGTCTTCGGTGTCAGGCAGGTATCGGGCTCGGGATTTTCCCTACCGTTGCGGGGGCAGCGTTGACTACAAGCATCAGCAGCTTTGTGCCAAACTTCCCTTTTAACCTGACCAGATCTGAGAGATCGACAGGCACCTGACCGCGCGACTGTACTCCGCACTCTGTCTAGGGTCAATGATCTTTCGTGCCGCAGCTTCTCGCCATGAATTTAGCGAGAAAACGAGCTTGGAGCTAATGAATACGACATACGGTGAAGCACGGACGGAGGAGTTGGCGCGTTGGCTCGGCTATATCACCGACGCACTCGATCGCGAACCGAGGGGTTTGCGCGAGATCGTTGGCTGGAATGACGCCGGCCAGCCGGCGGTAATCAGGGTGGCGCCAGTGGTTGATGGCAAACCCTTCCCGACCTTGTATTGGCTAATCGACCCTCAGTGGAATTTACTGCTTGACCGACTCGAGGCCTCGGGTCAAATCGCGGCACTTCAGGCAATGGTTGATCAGTCGGCTACGCTGCGATCTCGGATGCGCGAGGATCACGCGTTGTACCGCGACGCGAGGGATCGCTTTATGACGCTAGAGGAGAAGCAGTTTCTCGAAGCAGGGGGTATGATGTCGGCCTTCACTGAGCGGGGAATCGGCGGCATCGTTGACCCCGATCGAGTACGCTGTTTGCACACTTGGTATGCGGCGCACTGGGTTCAGCCCAACAGCATAGGTGGGCTCATCGATGACATTGTTGCTCGGTCTGACTGACGAGCCTGATCTAACCAAAGGAAAGGGGTAGGGAAGATCCATGCCGGTAAACACGGACGATACTCGAATTCAGGCACTCAAGGAGTTGATATCTCCCGAGCGCCTGTTGGCAGACATAGCGATTGACGATGCCTTGGCGTCGCACGTAGCTCGTTCCCGCGCGGCGATCCACGATGTGCTACACGGCAACGATGATCGATTGGTCGTTGTGGTGGGGCCTTGTAGTATCCACGATACTGCAGCAGCCATTGACTACGCCCAACGCTTGGCGCCACTGGCAACGCGATACGCCAGCACGTTGATCATTGTGATGCGGGTTTATTTTGAAAAACCGCGCACAACAGTTGGCTGGAAGGGGCTCATCAATGACCCCGATCTCGATGACTCCTTTGATATAAATAAAGGGCTGCATATGGCGAGGCAGCTTTTGGTCGATTTGAATCGCCTAGGGTTGCCCACGGGAACCGAATACCTTGACCTTATTTCGCCACAGTATTTGGCCGATCTCGTGAGTTGGGGAGCCATCGGCGCGCGAACCACGGAAAGTCAGACCCATCGTGAACTGGCCTCGGGCCTCTCCTGTCCCGTCGGTTTCAAAAACGCCACCGATGGCGATATCCAGATCGCGGTAGACGCGATAGGGGCAGCGCAAAGGCCGCATCATTTTTTGTCGGTTACCAAAGAGGGGCACTCGGCGATTTTTGAAACCCGCGGCAATGACGATTGCCACGTGATTTTGCGGGGTGGTCGCCAGCCCAACTACGACATGTTCTCCGTCGACGACGCTTGCGCTTTGCTGCGCGCAGCCAATCTTCGGCCCCAAGTGATGATAGATGCCAGTCACGCCAACAGTAGAAAACAGCCTGATAAGCAAATTGATGTAATCGCCGATATCGCCGCACAGGTGGCTCGGGGACGGCAGGAAATCGTAGGGCTGATGATAGAGAGCTTTATTGAGTCCGGGCGCCAGAATATGGAGACTCGTGAGTCGCTCGTTTATGGACAGAGTATTACTGATCCCTGTATTGCCTGGGGAGACACCGAGGAAGCTCTGGCGGGGCTATCTCGGGCGGTTGAGCAGAGAAGATTAAAATAGGTAGCAAAAAAGGGCGCACCACGATGATAAAGCAGTGGGTAAAAGTGGGCATCATGTGCTGCTGTCTCGGTAGCGCGTTGGCGCTCGCTCAGTCTCAGGATGGGGAAAATAGAGTGCCTCTCTCTGTGGCTGAGGAGCTGCATGCCTTGGAGGCTGAGTTTGCCCTGATACGTGAAAACCCCATCGACTGGCAAAGCGCAAAAGGGCTCCGCCAAGATGCGCTTTTGTATCGGCAAGAAGAGCGAACTTTGCAGCTTCTGAAGTCTTTCGTACGAGTGTCCCGGGGTATTCTCGATATGCCAAGCGATTCGGCTGAAAGGGGCGAACTTGCGGCTAAGCTGGCCCTTAGGGACGAAGATCTTGAGGTGCAGTTTACGCAACGATTCCAAAAACTTCAGGAGCGGATTAACCAGAAAGAATTGCTAAGTCGAGATCAGAGCGGCACGGATCGCGTCATTGCTGAGGCTGAAATGGACGGTTTGAACGATCTGCGTCTCCGCTTTCTTGAGACCATCATCGATATTGTCAAGATCCGTGAAGCATTGGATTTTCAACCCGGTGGGCTAGAGCAGGTAGCTCGAGTGAGCTTGGAAAGCTACGCCAACGAGCGAGTTGGATTCATCCAGCTTGCAACTGATATTAGACGGGCTATCAGTGAAAAGCTCAAAGTAGCGCCTAAAGACGCTGAGCTCCTTGCGGCGCTCAACATGCAGGACTACTACATCAATCGAGCGGCGGTTCGTCTGGATCGCACTATCACGCAGATGGATCGGCTGGACATGGAGACTGCTCAGCTACGACGCATCATGATCGAGCAATCAAAGGCGATATCAGTCAGCATGGTTGATCTGGACGTCTTGGGAATCTTGCTAGAGGACTTCAGAGACAGCATTCAGCTCTGGCTAGCGGTTGGGGCGGCGGATTTTCTTTTTCAAACTATCGTCTTTCTTACCATCCTTTTTGGAGCCCGGGTTCTCGGGCAGTTTTCTCGCCGATTGGTCCAGCGCGGTCTGGATAGACGTCCAGGAAACATGTCGCATCTGTTGCGCGACGTTATTGTCTCCATGGTTAGCGGCTCGGTCTTTCTCATCGGGCTTTTTATTGCTCTGTCTCAAGTGGGTATCTCCTTGGCTCCAATGTTGGCTGGTTTAGGTGTAGCGGGATTCATTATTGGTTTTGCTTTGCAGGATACTTTAGGCAATTTTGCCGCAGGCGGGATGATCCTGATCTACCGGCCCTTTGACATGGACGATTACATCGAAGTGGCTGGCGTCGATGGCACCGTCAAAAAAATGAACTTGGTTTCGACCACCATTACGACCCCGGATAATCAGTCGCTCATTATTCCGAATTCAAAAATCTGGGGTGATGTTATTCGCAATAAAACTGGCCAGCGCGTCCGTCGAGTTGACCTGGAGTTTGGCATTAGCTATGGGGACAGTATTGAGCTGGCTGAGGAGGTTTTCAGAAAAGTGCTGGCTACCATGCCTGCCGTGCTTACTGAGCCCGAGCCCAATATTCAGGTAATTCGGCACGGAGAGAGCTCTGTCGACTTTATTGTCCGCCCTTGGGTCAAAACAGAGGATTACTGGCCGACTTACTGGGCAATGCAGCGCGCCGTAAAGCTGGCATTTGATGAAGCAGGTATTACGATCCCGTTTCCGCAGCGCGATGTTCACCACTATCGCAGCGATGACAACCCCTCGTCACAGGGAACCGGATAATGGCATTTTGTGGGTAGTGGCTAGGGCCTCCAGCTGACGCCCATCACAACGTTGTAATCGAGCTTTTCATTGCGGGTCACTTCGTCATCGGGCTTGCCCGAGTCATATTGCGTGGTAGTGGAGACGGTAAGGAAAAGATCGTCAACCATTTCCCAGGCGATTTCGGCGCTTATATCCGCCCTGAGTCGGCCTGACTCGGTGATAGAGGGATAAAGATTGGTGTTTATTCTGACGTCAAAGTCTTTTTCAGTGAGGTTGTAGACCACAAACTCGCCGGATGCGAACGTTTCAAGTGATGTCGAGCTTGCGTAGCGCGATACGCATTCTCGAATTTCGAGCTGATCAAGGATCTGAGCTAGCTCGTCTTTGTTTGGCAGACTCTCCGGTTCTAGCGCTAGTTCATAGGTTGGTTCATAGATGATTTCGGTGGCGGGGTTGTAGAAGCAGCGGTTATCGATGCTAGTGCTGTCCGGGGGAATGTCTACCGCTTCGGTATAGCGATTCTTCTCCCCAATAGCTTGTAGGCCTAGCGAGGCATTAAAGCGAAGCCCCGCGTTGTCTATAAAATACTTGCCCAATCCGCTACCAAGCGATATTCGACCGTAGTTATTGAGTGATTCGTTATAATCGAATCTGCCGGTAAACGTGCGATAAAACTGCCGCCGGTTGGTCCAGCGTTGATGTTCGAAATCGAGTGACATCATTCTGCTGGGATTGTCAGAGCGACGGTAACCATCACCGCCCTCTTTCTCGATCCGGGTCGTGGATTCCTGCAACGTGAGCTTACCGGTATTCTTGGTTCTTTCCGTCGCCAGCCCTACGGTAGCCTTTAACTGGGCGGTAGCCAATTGAGGTTCCAAATTAAGGCTTGCGCCTAAGGTATAAGTAAACGCATCGGCAAAGCTGTCTTCAATGGGTCGCATCTCAGTGATCTTCAGTAAATCGATAACCGCTGAGTCCTCGATACTGGTAAAGGTGAGCTGCCCCTTTTTGTCGCTACTCGAAATGTTACCGTAAAGGCGCTCGCCTTCATCGGTCTGTATTTCAAAATTGTACTGCGATTCGATGCTGGCGATGTGCCACCATTCCAAAGAAAACTCGCTCGCATATTGGGTTTTCACCCTGAGCGCCCCGTAGTCCAGGCCTCTAATTTCACCCGTGATCTTGTCACCGTTATACATGGTAATTACGTCACTTTGATCGTGACTTTGAGCCATGCCAGAGGCTAGTAATAGGGCAGCAAGTAGTATTCGAGCCATGTTGATAGCACCATCAGTGGGTAATACGGAGGTAGAGTTCAGCGCATTGCGCGATAGGCGCGGTAGTTGAAAAGTCTGAGATCGTTTGTGCCATCGACCGCCAGCGTCTTACAACAACCTCTTCCCGCGCTGAAGCATATTCTCTGGAGTAAATATGTACCACTATTCGTAAAGGGGCTTGCTGGTGTTGTCGCTAAATGCATATGCTTGGTGTTCCGCCTTTAGAAAAACATGATGTGATAGACCAGTTAGCCCTCGCGCTCATTATTCTCGGTTTGGTCTGGGTTTTAATCTTTACCCGCCTACCGCCGCCCCGCGCTTTTGTCGGGGCGATGGTGGCTTGTTATTTATTGGGCTTTATTGATACTCAAACGGTGTTGTCCAAGAGCGTTAATCAGGGGGTAGTCACCTTAGTTCTTTTATTACTGGTATCGGTTGGGCTCGAGCGTCTGCCATGGCTCGCAAGCCTCGGCGAGCGCCTTGTCACTCCCTCCCTACCGAAATCATTAGTCCGATTGTCCTTAGTGACGGCCGTGTTCTCGGCGTTTGTTAATAACACCGCTGTGGTCGCGACTCTGGCGTCAAGCCTGCGGAAAAATAGCGTACATCCTGCGAGTCGATTGCTGTTGCCTTTGTCTTATGCCGCTATTTTGGGCGGAACGCTGACTTTGATTGGAACCTCCACCAACCTGATCGTGAGCAGCTTTGTGCAGGATCAAACCGGCACTCCGCTGCCGTTTCTTGCGTTCTTTCCGGTTGCCTTGCCTGCGCTAATGGCGGGGTTGCTCACAATGCTTTTGTTTAATCGTCGGTTACCCGCGCAAAGTCATGAGTCCGAGCGAGTTGAGGAGTATCTGCTCGAAGCTGAAATAGAAGACAGCTCTTCGATGATTGGTAAGACAGTGCAAGAAAATAATTTACGCGATCTTGGTGGGTTGTTCTTGGTTCAGATTGTCCGAGACAGGCACCTGATTGCACCCGTGGCACCAACTCAGCGCGTAATGTCAGGCGATAAGCTGATTTTCTCGGGTGATATCAAGCGGGTCGCGTTGCTTGAGCGGTTTGATGGCCTGAAGCTGTTTGCCCTAGAGGAGGGACTGCTGCAGGGCAGCATGACGGAGGTAGTTATACGTCCCAATGCCGCGATCGTTGGCCGTACCATCAAGGAGGTCAGCTTTCGATCGCGGTTTGACGCCGCTGTGGTTGGCATGAAACGCGATGGCGAACGTCTGTCCGGAAAATTGGGAGGCATTGTTGTTCAACCTGGAGATTCCTTGGTGCTGGCCACAGGGCCCGACTTTCTGAATCGCAATAATTTAGATAGAAACTTTTTGCTCGTTGATACCGATATTGAGGGGCGGTCTATGCCGAGCGGCCTGTCTATCGGTTTAACGTTGTGGGTTGGGTTGATGTTGACGTTAGCCGCTCTTAGCGTGCTCTCGCTGTTAAAAGGTTTGGCGCTGACGTTGGGGATTATGTTGCTGACTGGCGCTGTACGTACGACGGAGCTGAGGCGGCGATTTCCCTGGGAGCTTTGGCTGATAATCACCTCGGCGCTCGCGATTGCCCAGGCGATCAATAACACCGGTGCGATAGCAACGCTGGTTGCCTGGGGGCAGCCGTGGTTGTCGCTGCTGTCACCGTTTGCACTGCTGGCGGCCGTCTATTTTTTGACCTTGGCGCTGACAGAGCTGATGACCAATAATGCGGCGGCGGCACTGATGTTTCCCCTAGCATGGGCCTTGGGGCAGAGCGCGGGGGGCGATCCGATGCCTATTATTATGAGCGTGGCTTTCGGTGCGAGCGCCTCCTTTCTCACACCCTACGGCTACACCACTAACCTGATGGTGCAAAACCTCGGGGGTTACCACAAGCGGGACTACCTGCGTTTCGGCCTACCCGTGTCGGTGGCATACTCGTTAACCGTGTTGACCGTGCTTCCCTGGGCGTTTCCGTTCTAATCCGTGAATCAGTATTAAGCAAGCAAGGGCCTACAGGTCGGCGACGTGCGTGTAGTACTCCATATGACTGTAGTTGATGTCGGCGTTCTCGCCCTCGCCACCGATCTTTCCATCCGCTCCAAGTGACCGGAGTTTATACATAATCCTGATGCCGCCGAAGGGCTCGCACTGATAGATATAGTCTTTGCCCCAGGGATCAATAGGAATACTGGATAAATAACCTCCCTCCGGGAAATTACGAGGGGGTTTGCCCACCGTGGTGGGGGTAACGAGGGCTGCCAGTCCTTGGTCCGTCATTGGGAACTGGCGGTTGTCCTTTTCATAGGCTGCAAGTGTCGATCCCAGCACGGCGAAATCTTGCATGATGGCCATGATTGACGCTTGTTGCGCATCAAAATCAACGTTTAACGCGTCATTCAGAGCCGCTTTAGGGTTGTCGCTGCAGAAGATACTGACGTCTAGCTTCGTGGGACGCATGTTTGCCACGGTGTCGATGACGACAAATGACTTGAACTCCGGGAACCCTTGATAATCCCGGTCCAAATATTCACCGCATGTGACATTACCGGGGTAGGTGTTCATATTGCGAAAACTTGACGTTTTATTGGGCATCGCCTCGGCGAGCGCCTCTTCATTCTTTTTTGCTCCCGAAGCGCAGCCGACTAAAGCAATAGTGGCCGCCAGAGGGAGGGCGTAACGCCGAAAAGTAGTGAGCACGAGAAATCTCCTAGAACAATCGACCATGAAGATGAGGCCAGTGGCTTGCTAATTCAAGAGAAATTATTAGCAATCTTAGACAGTCGCTGGCAAGGTTGAGCGAAACTAACTACCTTTCCAATCCTTCATGAGCTGAGTGGCGTTATAAATGTTTTGCCGGTCAGGATGCCTGATGACGGAGCGGACTGTTGATGACAGTAACAGCCCCTCTCGGTCACAATGGCGCGGAAGTCATAGGGAGGGTGCTTTGCATTGTGACAATCGCAGCTGAATTCGCGCTGGGCAGTGGTTTTTCAGCCCGCTCGCAGAAGGGAGGATCATCGCGCTGGATTAGCGCCCAGGAGAAGATGCAGCTTTTACGGCGTCGAAACAGCTATGCCGCGCTGCTAGTGGCGCGAACGTGGGCGCTCATTTTCCTTTTATTGCTCGCCGCGGGCTACTTCCCCAATCTGCTGACTATAGCGCTGGTATTTGTCTTGTTGCCCGGTCGACAGCTTAGCCTGGCCGTTCTGATGCATGAGGCAGGCCACGGCACGCTCTTCTCAAGCGCGGGTGCCAACCGGTGGGTTGGACAATGGCTATGTGCGCTCCCGACGCTTGGGAATTTATCGTCTTATGCCGAGGGTCACCTGCAACATCACCGCCTTGCCGGCACGGTCAACGATCCCGATCTCCCCAACTACGTGGCCTATCCGATTTCACGCACGAGTTTGCGCCGGAAAATTACGCGTGACTTGACCGGCCAGACCGGACTCAAGCTGCTGGTAAGTCTAGCCCGCGGTGGCGCTGGCAATATGGAATTGGGTAGTTCATCGAGTCGCACGCTATTGCTGAAACAGCTGATGGTGCAGGTTGTGCTTTTTCTCTTGTTGTCTCTCGCCGGGGTTGGATGGACCTGGTGGCTGTGGTTTGCCACTTTCATGACAACGTACATGCTTATTATTCGTCTTCGTCAGATAGCGGAACATGCGGCGGTCCCCAACCTTTATGACCCAGATCCACGTAACAATACCCGCACCGTTGATGCCCCCCGTTGGCAGCGGTTCCTCATTGCCCCCAGCTTTGTCAATTATCATCTTGAGCATCACCTGATTCCCGGCGTACCGTGTTATCACTTGCCGGCCTTGCGTTCACTGTTAAAGCAACGGGGGTTCTTTGACGGCACCTCTGAGTGCGGCGGATATCAGCAGCTTTTAGCCCACGTTATTGTTTGAAGGGTCTTAATCAGCAATCCCCAGTGACCACTGTATAACTTTAGTTCGGTAAAGCCTTCTTCCCCGGGGGGGGTGCGTCATATTGTTCTTCCGACTGCCTTCTTGGCGTTATGAGCGATTTCTGGCGATAGCAGCCTCACGAAGCAGTCCCTATCAAGCAGTCTTTTAGACAAGGAGAAGTCGATGAGAGTTACTGTATTAACAACAACCCTAATATCCCTGCTATTTGCCTCGGTAACAGCGCTTGGGGCATCACGGGATGAATATCAATCCGAAGGGTTTGAGCAGGTTAAACAACCCCAAAATCAGCTGCTGGCACTTGACCCGGTGCAGCTGGAAACCCTTCGAGGCGGGCTTGCACCACTTGGTGTCGCTTTGGGTATCGCCGGTCTAGACATGGCGTTGATGGGCTTTTATTGGGGGGTTTACGTTCCTTACTACGCTCCGCAAGAGCCTAGCTACGATTTACCCTAAAGCATCTTTGTGCGGCCAAGTACGCTGCGGTATATCCATGTAGTGTAGTGGCGAAGTGATAAGCAAGGGTAGCGGTGCTTTCCGGCGTTAGTATAAGGCTGGCGGTCGCTCTGGTGCTTCCAGCGGCGGTTGCGGCGCCGCTTGCTCCGGGCTCGTACGAAATCGGGCAGGCCGTGGAGAGTCACCGGATTGGTCTAGCGCGACTAGTCGCGCCCGGAGTGCGGCCGTTCCCCATAGAGAACGCTCAGGAATTCAGGCAGCGAAAGGGCAATACCTGCGCACTCGCCGCGCTGCGCTTCTGGCTAGCAACCCAGTCTGTTTGGGCCACCGAGGAGGGTTTGGAAGATCTATTGGCCTCCCGGGTGGGCTCGGCCGAGAACCGTGCGAGGGAGCGGGGATACAGCGTTGCCGATTTCTTGTTTGCAGCACGGGCGTTCGGCTTTACCGGCGCAGGCCACTGGCTGACCCCCGCCGGCGTCGATCAGCTCGTTTTTCCCACCACGGTGTTGCTGGCGAGCGGTGAGCGCCCACATTATGTGGTGCTGGTGAGCCCTGAGCTCGTGTTTGATCCAGCGATGGGCTATCGCGAGTTGCGTATCGCCGACATAGTCAGTGACCCGTTGATCTCGGTGGTGGTTATTACACTCAGTTCCATTCACGGGTGATACGGGATCACGCGCTATTAAGCGCTCAAAGCGATCTACATCGAGTGCTCAGAGCAATTCACATCGAGCCAGGCCAAGGTCATTCAATAGGTTTTTATTATCTGACGCGAGTTTGGCGTTAGTGATTACCGCAATGCTGGCGGCATCGCTGTCTGCTAAATAGGTTTCTGTGACGCGCCGCAGATCATCAAGGGTAGTGCTGATAATGCCGGCGCGGAATGTGGCTCGGTCCTCCGCCGTTCGGTTGAAGAGGGTTTCATGGAAATGCTTCTTGGCTTCCCCAGCCGGTGAGCCGGGTTTGTCCATACTGCCAACCACTCCGAGAATGGCTTCCTCTAGCGCCGCGGGCTCGTGCTTGGTTTCGAGCAGCCACCGAATGGACTGATCGAAGTCTCCTAGCGTGCCCTCGAGTCGAGGGTCGCGATAGGAAAAGAAACGAAAGGCACCGATGTTGCCATCCTGGCTCGCGCCTCCACCATAGGCACCTCCCTGCTCGCGGATCGCGCGATGGAGAAACCCGTTGCGTAGAAATGCTGCAAGCACAGTTAGCGCCGGAGCATCGGGGTGCCCACTCGGTACCGTCGCATAGGCTTTGGCGCAGAAATTGACCTGGGTGTTGGCCACCCAGCACTCCCGCCGCATTTCCCGCACTGGGTCGGCACTGAATGGCTCGGTGATCTGTTGTTTTGGTATCGCGATTAGCGCTTTTCTGGCTTCCGTCTCAGCCGCTATCAAATGGTCTGGGTCTGCGATAACCGCGGCTTGAAAGTCCGACCCGTCGCTGATTTTTTGATGGAGGATAGCCAGCTCTGCCAATAACCTTTGCAGCGCGCTGTCATTGCCCAGGCTATCGTCCAACAGTCGAAGTCTGCGGATCCCCTCCAGCCCGCCTTGTCGGTGACTGCGCAGGGCTAGCGGACTCATACCTGCGGTCGCTGCTGTCATGGCTAGGCTATGGCCACTGCCCGTAATTGACTGATCCCGGCGGGCCCTGATCTGATTGACTAACTCTTTTACTCGCGCTCCCTCGTCAAAGCGCGCGCCACAAAGTGTGTCTTCCATCAAGCCAACTTGCGCGTTGCTGCGGTTCGCCAGCGCTTTCGATGAAAGCAAAAAATAGGCGGAGCACTGTTGCTCATCAAGACGGTCACTGCGGGTCAACGTCGCAGCGTTGATTGAACCCACTGTAGCCGACTGTCGATCTTGCACCGCAAGGTAGCTTGAATTACGAATCCCGACCTCGGTGAGCAGTCCAGTTAGCAGCGGCAATTGGTCTGATTCGGTCGCTGAGAGGGATGGCAAGGGCTTCACCCATTGTTGATATACGATCCCATTTGTCCCTGTGGGGTAGCGCCAACTCTTGGTGTTATCTGCGTTGTTGTGATGACAAGTGGGCTCGGGCAACAACGCCGGTATATCTGCCAGCGTGACTCGGGGAAGGACGTTGGGATCGTCAACCTGCGCTTGACGCTGCCTGAGTTTTTCCGCGAGGTCGATCACATTCTTGCGCTCGTCGGATGTCATGCCCGCATCGATTGCCGCCAGTCGCTCACTTTCCCGCAGCTGCGCTTGGGCGGACAGATCACCATCGGGCTTGACCGTGAGGGTGACCCGATGATTGTTTTCTAGCAGGAGTGTTCGGACGAGTCCGGGGATGTAGTTCGGATCCTTGATTCGGTCGCGAATAGTTGTCAACACCGGATCTAAGTCCAGCGCAGCGACCGGGTCTCCTCCGTGTACAGCGGCACCAAGCCCGCGCAACATCAGATTAAGCCCGTAGGGCATCCCGTCCCCGGTAAGTTCTCGCTGACTAAGCTCAATTTGATGCAATATTGCTTCAAGTCGATCTTCTGCGATGCCCGAGTCTGCGACTTCCTTGAGCTTGCCGAGGACCTCCTGCTGGAATTGCGCAGCTACTTCAGGGCTACTGCCCTCGATCCCGCAGCAGAAAACCATTTCCCGCATGGATTCCTCCACCCCGCAGAGCGGTGAGGGTGCCGAGCCTAACTCGGTGGTTTCGAGGTAGTGCATAAGCGGCGATGCGCTGTTCTCCATCAGCACAGCCGAGAGCACCTGCGCTTCAAGCATAGCTGTTAAGTCAGCGCTCTCTCCGAGTTTCCAACCCATGACGTGGTGGGTTTTCTTCGCGAGACCCTCCGATGCGTCCACGGCATAATCGTGCTCGGCAACTCGGGGGGTCAAAAATGATTGCTCAAGGGTAACCTCGACACTTTCGTTGCTACGTGAAAACCGCTTTAAGACGAGTTCCTGAAAGTCACGCTGATGTGACGCGGCCGGAATATCGCCGAAGGTAAGAAAGATCGCATTGCTTGGGTGGTAGTGACGCGCGTAAAAGTCGCGCAGTTGCTGATAGGATAAATCCGGAATCGCTTCCGGATCTCCGCCACTGTTGAAGTGGTAGGTGTTAGTCGGAAACAGCTCATAGCACAGCTTGTCCCAGAGAATCGAGGATGTGGAAGACATCGCTCCCTTCATCTCATTAAAGACAACGCCTTTAAATACGAGCGTATCTTTTCCGTTGACCTCATCTTTCTCAAATTCTACGCGATGCCCCTCTTGGGCAAAGTCCAGTGGGTCGAGCCGAGAGAAAAAGACGGCGTCGAGATAGACCGATAATAAGTTCGAAAAATCTTTTGTGTTCTGGGTGGCGAAGGGATAGGCAGTCCAGTCAGAGCTGGTGAAGGCGTTCATAAAGGTGTTGAGCGAGCGCCGCAACATCATGAAGAACGGATCGCGGACAGGGTAGCGCTCACTGCCACAGAGGACGGTGTGCTCAAGGATGTGTGCGACGCCGGTTGAGTCCTGCGGCACGGTACGTAAGGCGACCATGAAAACGTTTTCGCTATTTTCACAGCCTAGATGCAAATGGACGGCGCCCGTATCCGGGTGTTCGTATTCTTCCACCGTCAAATTTAGAGCGGCAATAGGCGTACTGCGTTTTAGGATGAAAGGATTGTTTTGCGCCTGTGTATCGGTTGCTGTTTCCATGAAAACCCTTGGCTCGAAAATTGGCAAAGTAAGTCTTATTGTAACGATTTGACGCGCTTAGTTCTGTGCTTCGAGAACAATTTGGAACATTTTTGGCCAGCGTTTGCCGGTAACCCACACCTGCCCCGTTTCCGGATCCCTCGCTATGCCGTTCAAGACATCGGTGTCCCGCAGTCGGTCATCGGCTTGCAGCAAGCCTTGCGCGTCGATCATTCCGGTAACGGTACCCGTGCTGGGGTTAATGCGGGCGATGGTGTCGGTTTGCCAGACATTCGCCCAAATTTCCCCGTCGACCCATTCGAGCTCGTTGAGCCTGCGCAGCGCCTTGCCCGCAAGGGTTACCTCGATAGTGCTTACGGTTGGGGTTGGCGTGCTCAGGTCCAGTCTGGTGAGCCGGTTGGAGCCATCTGATAGCCATAGGGTATTACCGTGATGTGTGAGGCCCCATCCTTCGCCTCCATACTGCATCGCCCCATTCACCTGGAGGGTCTTGGGGTCGAGGAGGAGCAGCCGACCCTCGCGCCATGTGAGAACATAAAGCGATTCATTGATGAGGGTGAGACCCTCGGCAAAAAACTGTTTTGGCAACAGGGTGTCTCTCTCGAGCACCATGTCGGGCCACCGATAAACGCGAACCGCCGATTTGCCATACAGGCCTGAGCTGACATAGAGCTCGCCTGCGACGATTTCCAATCCCTGAGTGAAATTTTCCCGAGGGAACGGCTTATGCGCGACGATGCGGGCTCGATACCAGGGGACCGTCGCCGTATTCGAGTTGGCGGCATGAGACACATCGATGCCGATGATGACGAACGTCCAGAGCAATACTACGACGAGCGGGCTGCTCGCGGATTGTCTTGATTCCATGCGTGGCGAGTATCGCTTTACGCGCGTGGTCAAGCGGGCTTTCACAGTGGTGCTCCTCGAATTAGGCCTCGCGCCAAGAACCTGGCGGGTGACAGGGCTCGGTGCAACTGTCGGTTTACCGGGGGGGGTTCGCCGCACAGTTGACTCACGAGCACTTCACTCGCTAGCGGCGCAGCCGTCAACCCTCGCGAACCCAGACCGCCAATCAGCCATAAATTGGGAATGGTGGGGGCGGGCCCATCAATAACAGCGGTTTTTCGTCCACCAAGCGCCTTGTAGTGCCTATTGAAGGACTCGCGATCGGGAACTGGCCCAGCAACGGGCAGGTAATCTGCGGTGGTGCATCGCAAGGCTACATGGCCTTTTAAGGTGGCCAAATCATAGTCTGCGCGCAAACCCGGCAATGCTTTCTGCAGCTTTTGCATATTTTGGGCGTGTTCGCTCGGGCGTTCATCGAGAGCGCGGTCATTGGGTCCATAGCTCGCCCCCAAACAGTGGATGCCTTGGCGTGGCGGCGGCAGGTAGCCTTCATGACAAATCGCTATCTGAGGCGTATGTGCCAGCGACGAGGCCGGGAGATGTGTAGTCTGGCCCCGAATGACTTGGAGCGGAAGCCAGTCGGTCCAGGGGTGGGCGGTCAGTTCCTGTGCCGAGGCTAATATTACGGCGTCGCAAGTGAGTTCTGTAGATTCGCAGCCGACTCGCCATGCGTTTCCGTCGGTCGATAGTGTGTCCACTCGATGTTGCTCCAAGACCGAAATCCCTGGGTGGCTTAGCCGTTCGCGGCAAACAGCTTCTGGATTTAGCCAGCAGGCGTCGGGAAACCACAGGCCGGAAGATTCGCAGGGCACGCCCAGTAACTGGGTCAGCTGTTCGCTATTCATGCACCTAAACGGCAGGGGGCTATCGACAAACTGTCCCAGGTAGTCGAGGGTTTGGTGATCATCAGAAAGCTGAACATAGCCGCACTGGCTGCCATCAATCCCGCCTCGTAATGCAGACCCGGCCGGCCTAAGGTCCGAAGCGTTTTCGTTAAGTAGCTGGCTGTAGAGGCGCGTGGCATGCAGATAACTGGCGATCGCAAAATCACTCAGCGCGGAGAAGCGTTTGGAAGGCCGGGTGTAGGTAATTCCCTGTAAATTAGAGGAGCCGCCCGAGGCAATGTGGTCGCTTTCAAGGACGGTTACCCTTACCCCGCGATCTGCTAAGGCGCGGGCAACAAAGGCCCCAGATAATCCGGCACCCACGACCACCGCGTGATGAGGTTTTATGGGTGCCGGATTGAGATCCCAAGGGCTGGTTTTACGGAGGCGCTGCCGATTTTCCTGGACGTCTATTGTTGGTGCGATCGTCGCAGATAGGTCGGTTGCCAGATTGGATGGATTAGGTAGCGTCATGAGGCGGCCGGAGAGGCATTCGCGCTTGCGACCAAACCCCGGACGCTTGTCGACCGAAAACCCGGCCGCGATTAGGCCGCGTCTGACGTCCCCCGCAGCGGTGAAGGTTGCAACCCTTGCGTTAGTGTCACTCAATGACGTCATGTGGTCATAAAGCACAGGGCTCCACAAGTCGGTATTTTTAGCGGGGGCAAACCCGTCCAAATACCAATAGTCCACCCAGCGCTGGCGGCGTTCGACTAATTCTTCGAGTACGGCGAGTGCATCCTCCCACCACAGGTCCAGCGTGATGTGCTGGTCTGGCCAATGCAGTCGGTGGCATCCACGAACCGATGCTGGCCAGTTGGCTAACAGCGGACCGCTAAGATTCATGTTCTCGGGCCATGTTGCTGCAATAGATCGTGCCTGCTCCGGGGTGAGCGGGCACGAGTCGATGCCGATGTAGTGCAGCTTTGGCCGAGCCCCGGATTGGTTGGCGGCGCTCGATTCGAGCCAGTGCTGGGCGGTGACCACAAAGTTGAGGCCCGTTCCGAAGCCGGTTTCGACGAGGCAGGCGTCGCGCCCTGGACGGTCATCAAGATGGCGATTAAGGCGGCTGCCCTCAAGAAACACGTACCGGCTTTCCTCAACGCCATCCGCTGTGCTGTAGTAAATGTCGTCGAATTCGACGTTTCTGGGAGCACCGCTGACAGCCCAGTCCAGCGTGGGGCTGGGTGCGGGCGTCCAGGGTTGGTTATCTCTTGAGATCACGGCTGAGAGGTCAATTACTGGGTGAACCAGCTTAACAGAATTGAGGGATTTGCCGGGCGCACTTCGTTTGAAAGAGCGGTTACAATAGGTTTTTTCCCCACGGGTCACCTCATGAAAAAAGAGAAGGTCTTAGACAGTAACCAGCTAGCCACCGTCGCTGCCAATTTGCTCAATCAGGGCATCCTCGAAGCTGAGCGCACGAGTGCCAAGCGAATTTTTCGGGAGCTCGAAGCCAATCGTCGCGTGAGTTTGACTACCTTAAAAATGGAGGACGGCGGCACTGTTCGTATGGATTTATCGATGGATGCAACGGCCTTCAATGGGACGCTGAACTTTTCGGCCTGGCGCGACGGTGTGATGGCCTTGGTGGCGCAGCTGGCGGATGATTTACGCGCGGAAAAGAGCCTGCCCGTTTTTAAGCCGATCGACTCGCCAGCGGACGCTACTGAGGAGGAGGTGGGCCTTAATCTTATTGGCTGCGTTGGTGCCACCACCCACGATGGCATGCTGAACACCCTGATGCTCGGGATCAGACCGGACCCGTCGCGGCCGATCGTAACCTTGAGACTGGTATATGTGGATCCTGGTCAGTTTGCCTCGGCGTCATCCAGCAGTTGAACTGCTGGCGGGGGCACGACAGTGACGGTCTCCTTTTTCGCGGGCGCCATCACTGACGCTTCGCCTCGGGCAATTTCCTTATCATCCTGATTCTTTACTGTGGTCGACAATTTAAGCCAAGGCTTGGTGTCGTGTTTTTCGATTACTTCAAGATAAACAGTGACCGTATCTCCCAGTAGCACTGGCGCTCTGAACTGTAGGTTTTGCCCCAGATAAATGGTCCCGGGCCCCGGTAGCTCCATGGCTATGGCAGCCGACACAAAGGCTCCCGTGAGCATGCCGTGGGCGATACATTCACCGAACTGAGTGGTCGCGGCATATTCGGGGTCAAGGTGAACCGGATTGTGGTCGCCGGAAACCGCGGCGAACAGCTCAACCTCTCGCTCGGTGACGAGCCTGCTGTAGCTGGCGCTGTCACCGACATTAATTTCGTCGATGGTGAGGTTGGTGATTTGAGTGGCTGCTTCCATGGGGGTTACCTCAAAATGGGGTGGACTCTGATTGGTTTGTTATCGCGTTAGAATAGCAGTCCACAGGCGGTAGTTGTATCCGTTGATTAATAGTTGTCACCGTTGCTGAAAGGCTAGTAATGACAGGTTGGGTGCCACCAAGGGTCGCGGGGGAGTACCCACACGCGGTTATGCGAGGGAGTTTTTGTGCGTCAGAGTGAATTAAATCAGGTTATCCAAAGCGCGCTTGAGCAAGTTGGCATCGCGACAGATGTGGACACGGTGCGGTTTCCAAATATCGTGGCGCTGTTTGAAGACGCCTTTGAGCGGCACAGCGCGCGTAAGGCCTGTACAAGTTTGGGTCATGACCTCACCTACGGAGACTTAGACGTCCTCACGAGGCACTTTGCGGCATGGTTGCAGCAGGAATCGGGCCTAAAACCCGGGGATCGTGTCGCGGTGCAGATGCCGAATCTAATTCAGTACCTGGTGGTTGTGCTGGGCATCCTTCGCGCCGGGATGGTCGTGGTGAACACCAACCCTCTCTACACCGAGCGGGAAGTCGAGCACCAATTTAATGACGCCGGCGTCAAGCTGTTGGTGGTGCAAGCCAATGTGGCGCGCAATGCGTCTCTGGTCCTTCCAAGGACACCGGTCGAAAAGGTCATCATCACCGAATTAGCAGACCTTCATCCCGCGCCGAAACGCCAGTTGATTAATTTTGTTGCCAAGCACGTCAAAAGGCTAGTGCCTCCGTTTGTGATACCCGGCGCCCTGTCACTGCGGGCAGTGCTAAAGGCGGGCAATACCCTTGCCTTGACGCCTGTCAACGCGCGGGCCGAGGACCTCGCGATGCTTCAGTACACAGGGGGCACAACGGGGGTCGCAAAAGGGGCCATGCTGTCCCACGGCAACCTGGTGGCGAATGTCATGCAGTGCGATGCATTCTTCGCCTCGCATCAGCTCACCGGTGCCGGGGATGTTTTTATGCAACCTCTGCCCGTGTATCACATCTATGCGTTCACAGCGTCGGTATACAGCCTCTACGTTGGCGCCCAAACGGTGTTTATCCCGAATCCTCGGGATCTAGATTCGGTAGTGAAAGCGTTTGCCAAGTACCGGCCGCGCCTATTTTGTGGTTTGAATACCCTTTTTGTGGCTCTGTGCAACAACGCGGGGTTTCGGCAACTCGATTTTTCGGCACTCAAGGTCACGCTTTCGGGGGGAATGGCACTCACGGCGGCAGCGGCTGCCGAGTGGACTCAGCTCACCGGGTGCATGGTATCTGAAGGTTACGGCTTGACGGAAACGTCCCCTGTTGCCACCAGCAATCCCGGGGGTGCCCAACAGATTGGTACCATTGGTTTGCCCGTACCGATGACAGAAGTTCGAGTGATCGACGACGGCGGTGAACCGTTGGGCTTGGAACAGGCTGGTGAGCTGTGCATTAGGGGGCCTCAGGTGATGCAAGGCTATTGGCAGCGCCCTGAGGCAACGGCTGAGGTGATAACGGCTGACGGCTGGTTTGCAACCGGTGATGTCGCCGTCATTCAGTCCGATGGTTATTTGCGCGTCGTGGATCGCAAAAAAGATATGATCGTCGTCTCGGGCTTCAACGTCTATCCGAATGAGCTTGAAGATGTGCTCAGCAAGCATCTGGGGGTCCTCGAATGCGCCGCCGTGGGGGTGAACGATGAGGTGAGTGGAGAGGTGGTCAAGATGTTTGTGGTGGCGCGGGATAAGTCGCTCACAGAAGACGTGGTGAAAAACTATTGTCGCGAACATTTGACCGCTTACAAGGTCCCCCGATTGGTCGAATTTCGGGATGAGCTTCCTAAAACCAACGTCGGGAAGATTTTGCGCCGGGAACTGAGGGACGGGTCCTGACGCGCCGCGTCAGTGCTGGTGAGATGCGGTAAGTCTGGGGTTTGCGATGAGCACTTCACCGGCCAATCAGGCACCGTCGCATCGGGCTATTCCCAAGTTACTTAATTTTCCGGCGGAGCTGCCTGTTGTCGAGCGACGAGCGGAGATCGCCGAGGCCATCTCGCATCATCAGGTGGTGATCATTGCTGGGGAGACAGGGTCGGGGAAAACCACCCAGCTTCCCAAGATCTGCCTGGAGCTCGGTCGTGGTCGCAGCGCTCGCATCGGGCATACCCAGCCAAGGCGATTGGCGGCCAGAAACGTGGCCCAGCGAATCGCCGATGAGCTCAATACGCCTCTCGGGGGGCTTGTGGGGTATCAGGTCCGGTTTACTGATTCGGTATCCGACCAGACTGCCATCAAGTTGATGACCGACGGTATTTTGCTGAATGAGCTCCAGCGGGATAAAGAGCTCCGGCAGTACGACACCCTGATCATCGATGAAGCCCACGAACGCAGCTTGAATATCGATTTTATCTTGGGCTACTTACGGCAATTACTTCCCAGACGACCCGACCTCAAGGTTATTGTGACCTCCGCCACAATCGACGTTGAGCGGTTTTCAGCGCATTTTTCAGGCGCACCGATTGTCGAGGTCTCAGGCCGCACCTATCCGGTGGAGGTCCATTATGTTGGTGGGGATGAGGAACAGGATGAGGTTGCGTCAGAGCAGGTACTCCGACTCCTCGATGATATCGAGGCAGAGCAGTTTGGTCCCCGTGGTGACGTGCTTGTGTTCTTGCCCGGCGAGCGCGAGATACGTGAGCTCTCGCGAAAGTTGCGGGGTGGCGAGCACCGTCAGATTTTGCCGCTCTATGCTAGGCTGAGCGCCACAGAACAGAATCGGGTCTTCAACCCTAGCGGTGCTGGGTTGCGCGTCATACTGGCTACCAATGTGGCGGAGACGTCTTTGACGGTGCCTGGTATTCGCTATGTTATCGATACTGGTACGGCCAGAGTCAGTCGCTACAACTACCGGTCCCGCTTGCAGAGACTACCCATCGAGAAAATTTCTCAGGCCAGTGCCAATCAACGTAAAGGGCGGTGTGGTCGCGTAGCCGCAGGGGTGTGCTTTCGCCTTTACAGCGAAGAGGATTTTCTCGCCCGTTCCGAGTTTACTGATCCGGAGATTCTCCGCACCAATCTGGCGGCGGTCATCTTGCGAATGCTTGAGTTGCGGCTCGGCAAAGTCGGCGCGTTCCCCTTTATCGACAAGCCTGAGGCGTCAATGATTCGGGAGGGCTACAAACTGTTGGAGGAGCTTGGGGCAGTCTCTGAGCGCGGCAAGTTGACCGGTCTCGGACGAAAAATGGCGCGCCTTCCGATTGACCCCAAACTCGCCCGCATCATCCTGGAGGCGGGGGAGCACAACGCGTTAACCGAAACGCTGGTGATTGTTAGCGCGCTGTCGGTGCAGGATCCGCGGGAACGGCCGTCGGAAAAGCAGGCTCAATCTGATCAGGCACACGCACGCTTTCAGCACGAAGCCTCGGATTTCCTCAGCTGGGTAAATTTATGGAAGTACGTCGAGGATCAGCGCCAAGCTCTGAGTCAAAATCAGTTTCGCAAGCGCCTTAAGCAGGAGTTTTTATCGTATCTCCGGCTTCGGGAGTGGCGAGACATCCACAGCCAGCTCGTCGTAGCGAGTCGACAGCTGGGATACAAGGTGCGCGCCAACCTGCCCGATGAGCACCACTATGAGGGGGTGCATCGGGCGCTACTGGCTGGATTTTTGGGACAGATTGCGCAGCAGGATGAGGGCCGGCTATTCAATGCTGCCCGCAATAGAAAGGTGCAAATCTTCCCGGGATCGCGTTTGTTCAAGAAACCCCCAAAGTGGGTCGTCGCCGCGGAAATCGTTGAGACAACGCAGGTTTTTGCGAGGCAGTGTGCAGCGATTGAGCCGGACTGGCTGCTGAAAACCAACCCGTATCTGCTTAAGCGGCACTACTATGAGCCGGCTTGGCAGCAGCGCTCTGGGCGGGTGATGGCCACGGAGCGGGTCTCCCTGTTTGGCCTGATCATCAGCGATGGTCGCCGGGTTCATTTTGGTGATATTGCCCCTGAGGAATCTCGCCAGCTGTTCATTCGGGAGGGGCTCGTCACAGGCAATTACAAGTCGCCGCCGGATTTTCTTAAGGCAAACATGGCTCAAATACGCGGGGTTCAGGATTTGGAGTCCCGGGTGCGCAGGCAAGACTTGCTAGTCGATGAAGAGGCGCTGTTTCAGTTCTACGACGAGCGAATTCCAGCTGACTGCGTCAGTGCCGGGACCTTAGAAAAATGGCTGCGCGCAGAGCCCAACGCCGACAAGCAGTTACGTCTCGCAAGGTCCCACATTCTCACCCGCGACCCCGGCAGCGAACTCCTCGAGCAGTTTCCCTCAGCATTAGAATGGGGAGACAACCTCTACCGACTTACCTATCGGTTCGAGCCCGGAAAAGATCGCGATGGGGTTTCAGTAACCGTGCCGCTGGCATTGCTCAATAGGGCGCCGCGTTACCGGTTTGAGTGGCTTGTTCCCGGCTTACTCCGGGAGAAATGCATTGCGCTTGTCAAAGGTCTGCCCAAGCAACTTCGCAAACAATTAGTGCCGGTGCCGGATGTGGTGGATGACCTGTTAGCGGAAATGAAGCCCGACGACGTGCCGCTAACTGAGGCACTCGGCAAGGCCTTGTCCACCAAGCGGCGCTTACGCATTCCCAGTGCAGATTGGTCGATAGACACGCTTGACGAGTACTATCAGATGAACATACGCGTGGTCGATGAACGCGGGCGGTTACTGGCGGAAAGTCGGGATATGGCTGCGCTCGTCGCTCAATTCAGGCAAGCAGCGGCAGGCGCTGGAGTGACGCCTGCCTCGGATTTTCCCCGTCGCGATCAGGTTGAGAGATGGGACTTTGGTGCCTTGCCCGCCCAGTGGAAATCACAGGCCGCAGGAATGAAGGTGGTTTCTTTCCCCGCGGTTGTTGATTATGGTGAGCGCATTGCGGTCGAGCTGTTGGACTATCAGGCAGAGGCGATGGTCGCTCATCGGGATGGCGTGGCTGCCTTGGTGATGAAGCGCAGTGCTCAGACGGTAAAAACCCTGCGCAAACAGCTGCTGTCGAGTAATGAAGCGGCCTTGGCCTTGGCGGGATGTGGTCTGGCGCGCAATGACCTGGTGGCCGAGATGTGTAAGGTGGCTCTGTTGAATCTACACGAGGGCCCCTTACCGCGATCCGAGGAGGAATTTAATGCCCTGCTGGCAGCCTCAAAAGGTCGGTGGGTGTCCAAAGCGCAGGAGCTCGAGCGTCTGATACTGACGGCACTGCGTCCGCTCGCTGCAGCGAAAGCCCATCTGCAGCGCTACGGCGCCAACGACTATGCGGATAGCCGTTCAGACGTGGATCGCCAAATTGATGGCTTGTTTGCACCCGGCAGCCTGTCACTTGCTCCGTGGATTTGGCTTGAGCAATACCCTCGGTACGCCAAGGGAATCACCTATCGGGTTGAGCGCCTCAGTGGCCTCTATGCGAAGGATCAGAAGAACATGACGCTGATGGCCAGTGCAACTGATCGATTGGACGAGCAGTTAGTAGGCTATCCCGGCCTGCTAGTGCTGAGCGATGTCGCTTCTCAGTACCGATGGATGCTTGAGGAGTTTCGTATTTCGCTGTTTGCGCAGCAGCTTGGAACCAAGATACCTGTTTCAGTCAAGCGTCTCGATGAGCAGTGGCAGCGCGTCCTCGGGTGGCTCACGGCCAACCCCCGATAGATTAGCTGCCGGGCTGAGCAGGGTAGTGCAGGACAGGACAGGGGTGTGGAGATCAGTGCGGATTTCCCCACATTTTCCCCATAAAGGGTCATCGCCTCGCGGCCGTCGCTCTGGTACGGTTGGAGATGGATGGCGCCGGGTCAGCGAAGCTCAGTGACACTCAGTGGGTAGAGGTCAGAAATGCAACATCGCATAATCGTTTTGGGATTTTGGTTGGTGGGATATTTCGCCCCCCCTCTGCACGCCAGTGAAGATCCTTGGGAATCCTTTAACCGATCGATTTACAGTTTCAATAACACGGCCGACGCTTATCTCGTAAAACCGGTGGCGCAAGGCTATGCCTACATCATGCCCGAGTTCGGACGCGTGGGCGTTAATAACTTCTTCAACAACCTTCTTGATGTCAATGGAGCCCTCAATGGCTTTTTGCAGGGTCGTGTCGATCAAGGCCTCGAAAATGTGGGGCGCGTCATCATCAACTCAACCGTTGGCATTTTTGGTCTGTTTGACGTCGCGTCAAAATTGGGGGTCCCCCAGTATCAAACTGATTTTGGTCACACGCTGGCGATATGGGGCGTCCCACAAGGACCGTTTGTGATGGTGCCATTTTTGGGGCCGCGCACGCTCCGTTCTTCTGTGGGCACCGCGTTTGATGCCTACGCCTCGCCCCTCGGCCAGCTTGGCGATTCGGAACCCGCTTGGGGATTGCGAGTGTTCAATTTAGTGGACCTGCGTGCGGGGCTGCTGGGTGCCGATGAGTTACTTTCTGGCGATCAGTATATCTTTCTACGTGATGCGTACCTACAGCAGCGCCGCATTCAGATCTCGGACGGGCAGGTTATCGATGACTTTTCTGAATTTGATGACGGTTGGGAAGAGGACGACCTCTGATCCCTATGGAGTGTGAGTTCGAGTGATGGAGCTGCAGGCCCAGGAAGGCGCTATTCTGGTTGTAGATGACCAGCAGGTTCGCGCTGATTTGCTAGTCGAGGCATTGGACGCACCACAATTCAGTTTTGATTATTTATCTGAGGTGCCTGACATCGAGGGTGTGTTGGGTGAGGACAGTCCCTACGATTGTGTGCTCTGCAATGCGGGATTATCGAATGTGTCCTGGTCCTCAGTGCGCCGTGCAATGCGAAATTTCGACGTTCAAGTGCCTGTCATTGTTGTCGCCGAGGATAGAGATGTGGATTCGATGGCCACTGCATTGGGTCTGGGGGCTGCGGATTTTTTCGTCAGGCCGCAGGAACGCCCCGGCTTGCTGCGACATGCGATCGGCCGCTGCGTCACGCATCATCGACTTCAGCGTGAGCTTAAGGAAAGTAAGGAAAATCTGGAGCAAACCAACCAGGAGCTACGCCACTCGCTGCGAATGTTACAGCAAGACCAGCAGGCCGGACGTCAGGTACAGATGGCGCTGCTACCCTCCGGCTCTCTGCAGGTAAACGGATTTTGGTTCAGTCAGAAAATCTTTACATCGCTTTACCTCAGTGGCGACTTTGCCGACTACTTTCAAGTCAGCGACGATCAGGTGGTGTTTTTTCTGGCGGACGTGTCGGGGCACGGCAGTTCGTCAGCGTTTGCGACAGTGCTGCTGAAGAATTTATTCGCCCGCAAACGCTCAGATTACCTGCGGCGCCAGGACACCACGGTGACCTCGCCAGTGAAGATGCTCTCCCTTGCCAACAGCGAGCTGTTGGAGCTGGAGCTCAACAAATACGCCACGATGGTGGTGGGAAGTTTGAATTTTAAAACCGGTGCACTTACCTACAGCGTGGCAGGGCATCTCCCGCTCCCCATACTGCTTACCCATGAGGGGATTCACTACCTGGAGGGTGAAGGTCCGCCGGTCGGGCTGGTGCCCGATGCTGCCTATGAGGCGATCACGATTCAAACGCCGGATGAGTTTATTCTGTCGGTGCTATCCGATGGCATACTGGAGCTGCTGGATGAAAAGGACTTGTTGGAGAAAGAGGCGGCACTGCTCAAGCGTCTTGAGGGCTCCGTTGCCAAGCCCAGTGAGCTTTGGGAGCGGTTGGGGCTGGACCATGTGGATCGAAATCACCTGCCGGATGACGTCGCCGTCCTGTTCATTTCGCGAGGGTTGGCATGACTGGCTGTCGTATTAGTGCGGCAAAAAATCAGGGTGCGCATTTGCTGCGCCTTGAGGGTGACGTGCGGCTGGTGATGTGTACCGCACTCGAAGAGTACTTTGAGCGCGTGTTCAATGATCAAGAGTTTCTTTCTGTCTGGGTGGATGTCACGGGGGCCACTGGGCTCGACAGCACCACCTTGGGCATGTTGGCGAAATTAGCGATCAAAACCCACGAGAAATTTGGGTTTCGGCCGACTATTTTCAGCGCCAATCCCGGCATCGACCGGCTGTTACAGACTATGGGTTTTGCCCAGCTATTTGACGTCCGCAACGAAGCGTGCGAGGGCTACACGCATGATATTCCCGCGCATCCATCAACCGAGTCTGAGATTAGAGAGCGCGTGATCGAAGCACACAAGACACTCATGGCCATGAGTGAGGCCAATCGTGATGCCTTTCAGGATTTGGTCAGGACCCTAGAGGCAACCTAGAGCTCGCTGAGCATTTTTTCGAGCGCAATTTGGTCCGCAGTAAACTTTCGTATGCCCTCGGCGAGTTTTTCGGTGGCCATTTGATCTTCATTGAGATCCCAGCGAAACTCGCTTTCTGCCAATGGAGGGAGCGCTGGTTGACTCGTATCAGCCTTAGTTAAAAGTCTTGGTAACTCACTTTCGTCGCTCTCTAGTGCATCCAGCAGGTCGGGACTGATCGTGAGTCGATCGCATCCAGCAAGAGCCTCAATTTCACCGACATTGCGGAAGCTCGCTCCCATAACAACCGTTTTGTAGCCGTGGGTTTTGTAATGATGATAGATGCGGGTGACTGATTGCACGCCCGGGTCTTGCTCTGCAGTTTCGATAGCGAGATCGGTGTTTGCCTTGTACCAATCGAGAATACGCCCAACAAAGGGCGAAATAAGAAACGCACCGGCATCGGCGCAGGCCTGCGCCTGTGAAAACCCAAATAGGAGCGTGAGATTGCAATTAATGCCGTTGCGCTCGAGCGTCTCTGCTGCGCGAATGCCCTCCCAGGTAGCGGCAATTTTGATCAGCACGCGGCTCTTATCAACCCCGCGTTTGGCGTAAAGCTCAATCAGCTGCTGGGCTTTTTTGATCGTGGCGGCGGTGTCGAAAGACAGGCGCGAATCAACTTCAGTGCTTATCCGCCCAGGAATAATGGTGACGATTTCAGCGCCAACGCTGACGGCAAATTGATCACTGGCTTCGGCGACGGATTTCGATCCCGACTTTGATGCGTGTAAGGCATCGGCAAAGCGAGGTAATTGCGCCGCTTTTAATAGCAGCGACGGATTGGTGGTGGCGTCCTGGGGTTTGAGGCGGGTGATGGCGTCTATATCACCGGTGTCGGCCACTACCTCGGTCATCGTTCTCAGTTGATCAAGCTTATTCATAAGGTACCTTTCTCGCCTGAAGCATAGTCGGTGGTCAATGAACGCTGATGATTTGCGGAAGCCTGCGCGGCAACGGTGCAAAGCTCAACAGCCTCTAGCAGTGTGTCCAGCGTAGCATCATCCTTGTGCGCATTTTCGCTTAGGGCTCGACGGAATTGGCGCCCGCCGGGTTGCTGCGAATACAATCCAAGCAGGTGGCGGCTGATATGGTGTAACTTGCCGCCCTGTTGCAAGTGGCTCTCAACGTAGGGAACCATCGCGTCGATCACCTCTGTCCGTGTTTTCACGGGGTCGGCAAGGTCGAATAAGGTGGAGTCGACTTCCCCAAGGAGCCAGGGGGTTTGGTATGCGGCTCGCCCCAGCATGACACCGTCGACTCGCTGTAGATGCTCAAGGCATTCCTTGAGTGAGGTGATGCCGCCGTTGAGCACCACTGTTAACGAGGGAAAGTCCTCCTTAAGTCGATGCACCCAGTCATAATTTAAGGGGGGTATATCGCGGTTTTCTTTCGGAGATAGCCCCTGAAGCCACGCATTACGCGCGTGAACAATAAACACCGAACAGCCACCCGAGGCGACGGTGCCTACAAAGTCGCGGAACATGCTGTAGTCTTCCTGGTCGTCGATACCTATTCGCTGCTTAACCGTGATGGGAATTGAGCTGGCGTCTCGCATCGCGGCGATGCAATTCCTCACGCGCTCGGGCTCCAGCATCAGACAGGCCCCAAAGCGGCCGTTTTGGACGCGGTCAGAGGGACAGCCGCAGTTAAGATTGACTTCATCATAGCCCCAGTCTTCAGCGAGTCTGGCACATTGGGCAAGTTCGTCCGGTTCGGCACCGCCCAATTGCAACGCAACCGGATGTTCTTGCTCGTTAAAGCGCAGGTGGCGTGCTACGTCACCATGCAGCAGGGCGCCCGTGGTCACCATTTCCGTGTAGACGCGACTTCGGCGCGATAATTGGCGCCAGAAATACCGGCAGTGGCGATCTGTCCAATCCATGCATGGTGCGGTGCAAAACCGCCAAGGCGAGTGCTGCATGGATGAGTCCTGAGAATTGTTGACGTCAATAGACATTGAAAATGGGCCGTGGCGGTTTGGTGCTCGCGTGCGAGGTCGTACAATAACAGAAGTTTGCTGATTCAGCGTTGTCTCGGGCCGTTGCCGGTAGTGGTGGCTGTGTGCGGGGAAAGCGCTAGAGCGAAAGTGATGGGGTGGCAATGAGGGTAGGGCAGGAAGGTCGGCGGCGTCGAGAGAGATGGTGGTACCGTCTTTTATCTGCTTGTCTGGTCGCGTTGACCGCGACTCAAGGAGTGGCGCAAGGCCTCCAGTCAGAGGCTATTTTGCCTCAGGAGACAGAGGAGCCGCGCACGTGGTTGGGCCGGTACGTCGATCGCAAAGCCGAGGCCTTTGCAAACTCATCACTTGTTTTTACGCGCTCGCGCTCTAAGGCGCCGTTTCTCCCTCTGGCCTATGCTGGGGGCGCGGTTTACGATGAGGCTAGCGTCAGAGATTTTAACCAGCCCGGTACGCCGCTCAATATGCAGCAGTCCGGCGGCAGCGTGGCCGCGGGTCTGCCGTTTCTTACCTCGTCGACCGATGCGCTTATTCTGGGCTTGTACGCGGGCCGCACCCGATTTTCACTCGAGCCGGAAAACCCACTCGAACTCGATGACTTCGCGGTCACCAGTGCCGCACTGGGCGTGGGGTACTTAAAGCAGGTGAATGAAGCATGGCAGGGCCTCGCTTTTGTCCTCCCTTTCTATAACGACACGGATCTTCCGAATGGCCAGAGTTACTGGCAAACCATGGGCGGTGCCTTTGCGCGTTATACCCATAATCCAGATATCTGGTGGATGTTTGGGGTGTTTGGTAGCACCTCATCTCTGGAAAGTTACCTGCTTCCCTACGTGGGTGTGTCATGGACGCTTAGCCCTGATTGGACTGTGAGCGGCATCCTGCCCTGGCCCCAGGTGATTTGGTCGCCCAGTCGGGATTGGTTTGTTGGGTTGGGAGGGCTCTACTCGGGTTCGGGTTGGGCCATCAACGGGGGAACAGGCCAAGTCGCAGTGGATCTTAATGCGTTTGACCTCGGACTCGAATACCAACGGCGGTTGTATGGCAGTTTGTGGGGCGGATTGAGCGTGGGGGTGGGCGGCATGCGCAGTCTGCAATTTTCCGAGGGCGGCAAATCCGATGGTATTGAGTTTGATGTATCGAGCAGCCCCTTCTTTCGATTCACCCTAACGATGCGGCCGGGCGAACTGTTTTAACGGGTTACAGTGGCTCGGAATAGCTTATGCTCCCTGAGGATATGGGTTTTTTCGACGAGGTAGCGCTATGACGACATTTTCGATTGGGCGTAGAGATGCCATTCGCGGGGTAACAGCCACGTTTGGTGCAGCATCCCTTCGCGGGTTCGCGATCGATGGCGAAGCCAGCGCCTATTACACCCACGGCGTGGCCAGTGGTGATCCTCTGGCGGACAGGGTCATTCTTTGGACACGGGTGCTCCCCTCGAGCGGGTTGCTGGAGCGCCTCGAAGGGCGTTGGCAGGTAGCGAGTGACGACGGCTTTCAGCGCGTCGTTGCAGAAGGTAGTGCTATTGCCGACCCACAACGAGACAACACCGTCAAAATAGATGCCGTGGGTCTGACGCCCGACAGGCACTACTGGTATCGATTTATTTTCAGCGGAGTGATCTCGCCGCCAGGTCGTACGCGAACCTTGCCGGCGGGCCGCTGTGATCGATTTTCAATTGGTGTTTGCTCTTGTTCGAATTATCCACAGGGTTATTTCAATGCTTATCGCGATATCGCCGAGGCGCCGATCGATGTGGTCATGCACCTTGGCGACTATATTTATGAATACGCTGTAGACGGTTATAGCAATCCTGTCGTCGTGGAAGAACTGGGGCGGGGGCTTCAGCCGACGCATGAAATTCTTACCCTCGAGGATTACCGGCAGCGCTACGGGCACTATCGCACCGATCCCGATTTGCAGGCAGCGCATGCCGCGCACCCCTGGATTTGTGTGTGGGATGATCATGAACTGGCAAACAACACGTGGAAAGCCGGTGCGCAAAATCATAATGAGGGGGAGGGGGATTTTGCGCTGCGGATTGCGATTGCTCGACGGGTGTATCACGAGTGGCTGCCGATCAGAACACCGGCCCAGACCGATCAGGGGCCTATTTATCGTTCCTTCAAGGTAGGGAGCCTCGCCGATATCATTATGCTTGATACTCGCCTCGTGGGTCGCGATGAGCAGCTTGATTATCGACGTGACTTGATGGCAACCAAGCTTTCACCGGCGCAGTTTCGGGAGGCTCGCTTAAATGATCCAGCGAGGACGATGCTGGGGGCAGACCAGTATCACTGGTTCAGTAATCAGCTCGCTGCAAGTAAAAGTAGGGGTGCGACCTGGCAGTTTGTGGGTCAGCAGGTGCTAATGGGTAAGCTCATCATGCCTGCACTCTCGCAGGAGATGCTCGCCCAGGTTGAGCTGCCCGAATGGAGCAGGGACTACATCGGCAGCATGGTAAAACTGTCGGGATATCAGTTACCCATGAATCTCGACGCATGGGATGGTTATCCTGCCAGTCGGGATCGAGTCTTTGCCCGCTTGTTGGAGGACGCCACCAATCCCGTCATCGTCGCGGGGGATACCCACAATGGTTGGGCCTTCAACTTACGCGATCCCGCAGGGGTCCCTGTGGGTGTTGAGGTTGGCTGCCCGGGTATATCCAGTCCGGGTATCGAAAATTACTTTCCCTTACCTGCCGAGCAGCTTCAAGCTTTGCTGATGGCAAGCAGCAGCGAACTGGTGGCAATGGAATCAGAGCATCGGGGTTGGGCGCGGGTGACCTTGACCCCTGAAGCGATGGAAAGTTGTTGGCGCACGGTCAGTACGATCCTTAGTCGAGATTATGCGGTAACTGAAAGCAACCCGCTGATCTGTCGAGTGGGTCAGCGACAGTTTGCACAGCAATCGATTTGATGATGTGCCAACAAATCGGGACGCATCGGCAGTGCGGTTACAGGTGTCCGCCGGGACAAGTTTTCAACAGTGCGCCCGCCCGAGCCGATAAACTTTTTTATTGGATGGATTTCTTTTGCAAGGAGTAAAGCGATGAACGTTAGTGGCAAAGTTGCCGTAATCACAGGTGCAAGCTCCGGGGTGGGTGCAGCACTGGCCATGAAGCTGGCGAGTGCGGGAGCCAGTGTTGTCATTAACTACAACACATCCGAACAAGGTGCCATCGATACACAGGATGCCATTGTATCGGCGGGAGGACGCGCTATTACTGTTCAGGGTGATGTCAGTGACGACGCTGATTGTGCTCGTATCGTGGCGGCGGCCATTGCCGACTTCGGAGGTATCGACATCTTAGCGAATAACGCCGGCTGCACGACCTTTGTTCCCCACCACGATTTAGCGGGCCTCAGCGCAGAGATTTGGGAACGGACGCTGCGGGTAAATTTAATGGGCGCTTTCTTTATGTCCCGTGCGGCGATTCCTCATCTGCAAAAAGCCGGCGGCGGGGAGATTGTGATGACATCGAGTATTGCCAGCCAGAGTGCGAGCGGTAGTTCCATCGCCTACTGTGCTTCCAAGGCGGGCATGAATAGCTTGACTCGATCCCTGGCCAAGGCCTTTGGCAGGGACAACATCCGCGTCAACGCGGTATTACCCGGGTTGATCGATGGGGACTGGGCATTCTCAACCTGGGGAGGCAGTGACGCGGAGCGCTACGAAGCACTGAAAGATCAGTTCAAGGCCCAAGCGCCTTTACAGCACGTGGTGCAGCCGGCGGATGTGGCGGATAGCATCATGTCGATCATCCAGGGATCTGACTACGTGACGGGGCAGCTCGTGACCATCGACGGAGGCTTCACCCTCTGAGACAGCAAGCGATTATCAAGGACGGATTAGGCTGAGAGGGCGGCGCCGGGAATGCTCGCTAGCAGCGATTGCGTGTAGGCTTCTCTTGGGTGCCCAAAGACCTCCTCCGTATCTCCTTGCTCAACGAGTTTGCCCTGGTACATCACCATTACGCGATCAGCAATTTGTCGAATGACGGCCATATCATGAGAAATAAACAACATCGTCAATCCATGTTCACGGCCGAGCGCGATCAGTAACTCTAGGATCTGTGCCTGAATAGTAACGTCCAGCGCCGACACTGGCTCATCCGCTACGATGAATTCCGGTTTGGTGGCCAACGCTCTACCGATGGCTATTCGCTGACGTTGGCCGCCTGAAAATTCATGGGGGTATTTTCGAATAAAGGCCCTTGCTAACCCGACATCATCCATCAGCGTCGCGATCGTCGCATCGAGACTCTTGCGGTCGCAAATTTTATGGAGCAGTAGGGGCTCAGCCAGCGTGTCATAGACCGTCATACGCGGATTCAGCGAGGCAAAGGGATCTTGAAAAATCATCTGCATACGGCGGCGAAATGTTTTAAGCGGATTGCCTTCAAGTTGCGTCAAATCGATTCCATCAAACACCACTGATCCTTCGGTGATGGGAGCAAGTCGAAGCAGTGATCGTCCCAGCGTCGATTTACCGCTACCACTTTCCCCCACGAGCCCGAGGACCTCGCCGCGATGAATCTCCAGCGATACATCATCCACAGCTTTTACAGGTTCTTTAACGTTGCTCGGATAGAACCACGTTCTCAAGTGAGACACTGCAATCAGCGGGTCCGGCTTGATGCGTTCAGCGGTACGATGGCCCGAGGGAATTGCCGCGAGCAGTTTTTGTGTGTAGGGATGTTGCGCGTGATTGAAGATAGCGTCGGGCGAGCCGTGTTCCACCATGACGCCCTGTTCCATCACGATGATTTGATCGGCGATATCGGCGACCACCGAGAGGTCGTGGGAGATAAAAAGAACGCCGATGTCGCGATTTTTTTGAAGATCTGCAATTAGCCGAAGTATTTGTGCTTGAATCGTAACGTCCAAGGCGGTGGTGGGCTCATCGGCGATCAGCAGCTTGGGCTCGTTGATAAGTGCCATCGCAATCATCACACGCTGTCGCATACCCCCAGAAAATTCGTGCGGGTAGCTGTCAAAGGTGTCAGCAGGACTGCGGATACCGACCTCGTCGAGTAATTCGATAGCCCGGACCTTCGCGTCTTTTGCCGTGAGTCCCTTGTGCAATCGGAGCGGTTCAATCAGCTGCTGTCCAATGGTCATAAAAGGGTTAAGGCAAGTCATCGGGTCCTGAAAGATCATGGCAATATCACGACCGCGAATTGCCCGCAGCTCCCGCTCGCTAAGTGCCAGCAGGTCTGCGCCCTCGAACAGGGCGCTCCCGCCATCAATACGGCCGGGCGGTGAGGGGACCAGCCCCAGCATGGCGTAACAGGAAACTGATTTTCCCGAGCCGGATTCACCAATGATCGCGGTAATTTCCCTTGGCTCTACCGTAAAACTGACGTTTTTGACTGCCTGATGACTGCCATTGCGGGTGTGAAAACTCACCGATAAGTTATCGACTTTAAGTAAGCTCATGATCAGTCCTTTGACCCTCTCACATCAAGGGCGTCGCGCAAACCATCACCGAGAAAGTTAAGCGAAAACAGGGTGATGGTTAGGGCAAGCCCGGGGAACAGGAGAAGCCAGGGATACTCCTCCATGGTTTCGGCTCCGTAGCTGATCAGCAGGCCCCACGAGGTTTGCGGGGGCTGAATACCCAATCCTAGGAAACTCAGGAATGCCTCGAGCAGCATGACCGAGGGAATCGTCAAGGTGGTGTAGACGATGATAGGGCCGAGGGCATTGGGTATCACATGACGTCTGATGATCGTCGCGGGGGAGAGCCCCAGCGACACTGCGGCTTCGACAAACTCCTGCTGGCGAAGGGATTGGACTTGTGAGCGCATGATCCTTGCCATGGTTAACCATTCTACCGCGCCGATCGCGAGGAACAGCAGCAGCACGTTGCGTCCAAAGATCACCATCAGGAGCACGATAAAAATCATGAAGGGCAACGCATAAAGAATATCGACAAGGCGCATCATGACCGCATCGATCCGCCCACCAACGTAGCCCGCAACGGCTCCCCAGGTGACGCCGATAATGAGTGCGACGCCTGTAGCAATAAAGCCGACGGCAAGGGAGACTCTCCCCCCATACATAATCTGAGTTAGCACATCCCTGCCGAAAATATCGGTACCCAGCCAATGAGCCGATGACGGAGGGGTGGCGCCTAAATCGAGATTCTGCGTTTCATAGCTGTAGGGAGCGATCCATGGTGTGAGCAGCGCGACCAGAATGAATGTCAGAAGAATACATCCGCCCCCAACGGCCATTTTGTTTTTACTGAGGCGTATCCAAGCGTCGTGCCAGAGCGAAGAACCCTGCTCGGCATCGGTCAGGCTAAGAGAGGTTTCGGTGCTCATTGACTCCCTCCCTTGAACTGGGCGCGAAGGCGCGGGTTGAGCCACGCAGCGGCGATATCACTGACCAAATTAAAGAAGACGATCAGGGTTGAAAGAAAGACGGTCGTTCCCAAAATCATGGTGTAGTCGCGATTGAACGCCGCCTGTACATAAAAACGTCCGAGTCCTGGGATCTGAAAAATGGTTTCCACCACGAAGGAGCCAGCAAGCAAACCTGCAAAGGCGGGCCCCAAGAACGCAATGACGGGAATGAGCCCGCCCCGAAGTGCGTGCCGCGTGACGACCAGCCATTCGGGTAGGCCCTTTGCCCGCGCAGTGCGAATATAATCTTGGGAGAGAATCTCTAGCATGCCGGCACGAGAGAGGCGCGCGATGTACGCTGCATAAGCCGAGCCGAGAGTGATGGAGGGTAGTATTTTATCACCCGGGATATCGCCCCAACCGGTAATGGGGAGCCAATCGAGCCAGATGCCAAAAACCAGCACCAACAAAGGCCCAAGCAAAAACGAGGGCATGCAAATCCCGATCATGGCAAAGCTCATGGGAATATAGTCCTGCGCCGTATTGGGTCTCAGCGAGGCAAAGACGCCTGCGGTCACGCCAATGCATAGCGCAATCAGCAGAGCATAGAACCCCAGCTCAGCCGTCACGGGCAATCCCGAGAACAAAATCTCGTTGACGCTGCGGCCGGGGTATTTAAATGAGGGCCCCAAATCGCCCTGTGCCAAGTCCCCCAGATACGCGAAATATTGTTCATGCAGTGGCAAGTCGAGCTTGTACTGTGCCTCAAGCGCTTTTTTTACTTCGGGAATCACTACCTTTTCCTGATCGAAGGGGCCGCCGGGTGCTGATCGGACCAGGAAAAAGGTGGCGGTAATGACTACAAAAATGACGGGTAATGCTTGGAGAATCCGGATCAACATGAAACGCAACATTACTTGTTACTCCCCGGTAGGCGCCGCCCTGGCACCAAGCGCACATACTTTAGGTTTAGCGAGTCCATCAGGTTCGAATAGAGGCCCTCGACGCTCGGGTGGATTAGGTGTTTGCTGGTGTAGGTATAGATGGGGATGATGGGCATCTCCTCCATCAGCATGGTTTCAGCCTCCGCAAACAGACGGTAACGTTCCTCGCGCGTTTCTGCTTTGGGAGCGCGATATAGGATTAGATCGTCATAGATCGGATCGCTGTAGTGGGTATTGTTGTTGCCGCCCTCGGTAATGAAAAGATCGAGAAAGTTGTTGGCGTCAACGTAGTCGCCAATCCAGCCGCGTCTAGCCACCTGAAAATCGATTTGAGTGACGGAATCCAGATACACCTTCCATTCCTGATTGGACAGGGTGACATCAATATTTAGCTCCTTCTTCCACATTTGCTGGATCGCCACCGCGATTTTTCGGTGGGCTTCCTGCGTGTTGTAGAGGATTTCCAGACCTGGCCAGCCCTCGCCGTTAGGATAGCCACCTTCGGCGAGCAATCGCCGCGCTTCTTCGGGGTCGTAGTCAAAGAGTTTTGGTGGAAAGTAACCGAGGGTGTCGGGTGGCGTGATGGAGTAAGCGGGCACCGCCGTCTCTTGTAAAACTGTTCTGACTAAGGTCTCTCGGTCGAGTGCCATCGACAAGGCCTTGCGGACCCGCGCGTCATCAACGGGCGGACGTTTGGTGTTGATCAAATAATAGTAGGTGCCTAGGTAGGGGGCCTGAACATACGGCGTGTCGGGCATTTGGCGATAGGCGGGAATTTTGTCCAAAGGCACAACTTGGGTGTAGTGCAGTTGCTCGACCCGGAACATGCGTTCTTCACTCACGACATTTTCGGTGGGGTAAAAAATCACCGAGTTGAGGGCGACCTTATCCCTGTCCCAGTAGTGCTCACTTTTCTCCACGATAATGCGCCGATTCAGTGACCACTCGGTCAAGGTGAAAGCGCCGTTACTGACGATGTTGCCGACCCGAGTCCACGGAGTGTAGCGGTCCGTCATTTCCCCGAACTGCAGGAGCGTTTCTGGATGCACCGCAAAGGTGCTGTAGTGATCCATCAGTTGTACAAAATAAGGCGTCGGGGCGTTGAGGGTGACTTCCAGTGTTGTGTCATCAAGCGCCTTGACGCCGACCTCATTGAAATCGGAGATCTCACCTTTGAGGTAGGCCTCGGCATTTACCAGCGGGAACAGCATGTAGGAATATTCGTTACCGGTACCCGGATGCAGGGCGCGGTTCCAACTCCAGACATAGTCGCTGGCGGTTACCTGCTCGCCATTGGACCATCTGGCCTCGGGGTTAAGAAAAAAGGTGATAACCCGACCGCCATCACTAAATTCCCAGCGTTGGGCGACACCGGGTTCGGGTTCCAGGGTCTGCGGATTCTTTACCGCGAGGCCTTCAAACAATGCTCGAATGATGTGATTTTCGGGGACCCCGGTCACGACGTGGGGATCGAGGCCCTGGGGTTCCGCACCGTTGCCGTAATGAAGCACTCCGTCACGATTACCCTGAACCACATTGCTCTCACCGCGGCCGCAGGCGACGAGCCCAAGCGCAAGCGCACCGATGAGGAGACGGCGCAAAATTAAACCTGTGGAAGTTAACAGCACGTTGGGTCAGTCCATTGATAACCAGCGCTCATCCTACCGAATTTCTCGTGCCAGTGAGAGGGATTTCAGACAAATTGCCCTGTTTAGCGAAGGGCGGCGAGGTCGACGCATCATCAGCCAGGTTGGATTTCATATGATCCTCGCTGGCGGCTCTAATCTTAGCTGGTGGCCCTATTAGTACCAATTTAGCCGCGACTGCTACTTCGGTTGACGGGCTTTGATAAACTCTGGGTTCAACCATCGTTTGGAGCATCAAGCCAATGAGCGTGCGCACCCGCGTCGCCCCGTCACCTACCGGGGATCCTCATGTTGGTACAGCGTACATGGCGTTGTTCAATCGTTGTTTCGCCCGCGCCCACGGGGGGCAGTTCATCCTGCGCATCGAGGATACCGATCGGGCACGAAGCACGCCCGAAGCGGAACAAGCTATTTTGGATTCGCTGACTTGGCTGGGCCTTTCCTGGGACGAGGGTCCCGACGTCGGCGGGCCTCACGGCCCTTATCGACAGAGTGAGCGCGGGGAAGCCTACGCAGAATATGCATGGCAGTTAGTTGAGGCGGGTCACGCTTTCGTCTGTTATCGCACCGCAGAAGAGCTCGACGCCTTGAGGGAGGCCCGTCGCGAGGCGGGTAACAGCACCGCACTGAAGCCTTCAGACCTAACGCTACCTGATGATGAGCAGGCGCGTCGGAAGGAGCGTGGGGATGCTTTTGTGATTAGGATGATGGTCCCTGAAGAAGAGGGCGTTTGCGTCATTGATGACATGCTGCGCGGCTCGATCGAGCTCGACTGGGGGATGGTCGATGCGCAAATCCTCCTAAAGTCAGATGGGATGCCCACCTACCATTTGGCGAATGTGGTCGACGATCACTTAATGGAAATCACCCATGTCATCCGGGGGGAGGAGTGGATCAACTCGGCGCCAAAGCATCAGCTCCTGTACGGCTACTTTGGGTGGGAGATGCCTGTGCTTTGCCATCTGCCGCTATTGCGCAATCCCGATAAGTCAAAACTTTCAAAACGCAAAAATCCAACGAGCATTCTGTATTACCAACAGATGGGTTACTTGCCCGAGGCGCTACTTAACTACCTCGGACGGATGGGCTGGTCCATGCCCGATGAGCGCGAGAAGTTTTCGCTGGCAGACATGGAATCAGCATTTGATATTTCCCGCGTGTCCTTGGGCGGGCCGATTTTCGACACCGAGAAATTGAAATGGTTGAATGGTCTGTGGATTCGTGAGGATCTGGATCTTGAGTCACTTGCCCAGCGCCTTCGCGATTGGGCATTGAATAAAGACAAGCTGATGCAAATCCTGCCTCATGCCCAGGGCCGGATGGAGGTGCTCTCGGATCTCATTCCATTGTCCGCGTATTTGTTGTCGGGGGAAGTGGCCGTCACAGAGGCATCTTTTTCGGACCTAACGGAGTCTTCGGAGGAGACTGTTAGGCGATTGCAATTCGTGTTGTGGCGTTTGGAGGCACAGCAGAACTGGGAGCGAGGTGCACTGTTTGATTGCTTGAAATCCCTCGCGGCTAGCATGGCGCTAAAACCGAAGGATTTGTTTGCGCCCTTGTTTATTGCCATCGCCGGCAGTAACGCAGCCTATTCTATGCCGGATTCCATGTCGATTCTCGGCGCGGACATTACCCGAGCCCGGTTACGGCATGGGATCGACGTGTTGGGGGGCGTTTCGAAGAAAGCCGCTAAACGGCTTGAGAAAGAGTACGCCGCGCTCGACTGACCTCGAAGCAAATCAACCTGCAAGCGGAGGAGCACAGGCTGATACCTCGAGTTATCAGGCTAATGCGGCGACGTGACCACGAGGCCTATTTTTTGCGAGTTGTTAGCAGGGCGAGACCCGCCCAGAGCGTGACAAAAGTCTCGAAAGCCAAAGCACCCCAAGTGTAGGCAGTGAAGCTCGAGCTCATGTCGATACCCAAAGAGCTGTTGGCCACCTGGAAGCTGGAGTCGAGGTCTCCAAGCGCCACGCTGCCGCGAGCCACCGCGATCGCGCCCACGCAGATCAGAATGAGCCATAAGCCGGCACGCTCGTAGGGCTTTAAAAAGCCCGAGGCGATGAGGATGGCGCCAAAGCCGCTCTGTAAGCCGCCATAGACTGAGGTCATTTCGGCATAGCCATCGTGGGTAGCAATAAAGAGTCCCGCATACTCTGCGGGCAGTTCGGGGTTTACCCAGGATAAGACGCCGTAGCCCAAAAAAACGGCCCCCGATAGGACAAGTAATACGCGTGAGTACATATTCATTCCCTGCGCCTGATTGCAGGCTCGTAGTTAGATTACAGATCCAAGGATACGCTCATTCGGCGGAAAAGCACCTGTTGGCTGGCGGAGCCCCTGAAAGTTGACAGAACGGGATGATCTGAATAGCATGCGCATCCCTTGTCGTCCCAGACAAGACTTGTGGGGCTATAGCTCAGCTGGGAGAGCGCAACACTGGCAGTGTTGAGGTCGGCGGTTCGATCCCGCCTAGCTCCACCAAACAAACAACCCTCTCGCGTAAGCGTGGGGGTTTTTTGTTTGTGGGTTGAAACGGGGTGAGAACCGCCGAGAGCGGCCGAGCCTAGCTCACTTTTTTTGATCAGCTTTGCGTTGCAAGTTCTTTGCTTGCTGCTTGATGCTCTTTTTTTCGGCAATGGTTTGCGCCACCGAGTGACCCATATGCGCTTCACCCCGGCGCTTGGCGAGCTCGATTTGGCGCTCGCGCTCTTGATAGCGCTGCCTTTGCTGCACCGAGTGACTCTGATAGCAGTGGTGGCAGCTGACACCCTTCTTGTAGTGAGGACTCTGCTTGTCATCTTCGGTAATCGGTCGCCGGCAGGCATGGCACTGATCGTACTGGCCCTTCTCCAATTGGTGATTGACCGTGACGCGGTTGTCAAACACAAAGCACTCACCGCGCCATTTGCTCTCCGTTTCCGGTACCTCCTCCAAATATTTCAGGATGCCACCCTTCAAGTGATAGACCTCATTGAACCCCTGTCGCTTGAGGAATGCGGTGGACTTCTCACAGCGAATGCCGCCTGTACAAAACATAGCTACCTTCTTGTGTTTTACAGGGTCTAAATGCTTTTCGACGTAAGCGGGTAATTCCCGAAAAGAGTCTGTTTCAGGGTTGATAGCATTTTCGAACGAACCAATATCGACCTCATATTTGTTGCGCGTGTCCAGCACGAGCACCTCGGGGTCGGCAATCAGCGCATTCCAGTCAGCGGGCTCGACATAAGTGCCCACGATGTCCTTGGGGTCGATGCCCTCAACCCCCATGGTCACAATTTCTTTTTTTAGCTTGACCTTGGTTCGATAAAAGGGAGGAGTATCAACGTAGGACTCTTTAGCCTCCAGATTGGCGAACCGGGGATCGCTTTTGAGCCAATCCAAAATACGGTCAATCCCTTGGCGGGAGCCTGCGATGGTGCCATTAATACCTTCTTTTGCCAGCAGCAGCGTGCCCCGCACCTCATGCTCAATCATGAGTTGGTATAGGGGGTCCTTGAGTGCCACAAAGTCGGGCAGGGCGGCAAAACGGTAGAGCGCAGCCACAACTACATCTGGGGATGCGTTGGTCATCTATATCCTCAGCTCATACCAGCCCGTAAAGCTGGCGCTACATGAAAGACGCCATGATACACAACTGCCGGCGGCGGTTCCTCAATAAAAATGTGGAACGCAGAGCATCGAGTGGCTGACTAGTAAGCGCTCAGCGTTTTCGTGGGCATGGCGTCAGCGATATCGTCCGGCACAAAGAAGTCTCGAAATAGGGTGGCTCCTGGTTCGACTGCGTATTGATCAAAATCTGTCACGCCCGCTTCTCGCAGGACTCCCTCATCGATATAGAAGTTCCCGGTGCAGCTGCCAGCATCACGACACAGGATGGTGTAGGCAGCATCGGCCATGATGGATACCAAACGACAGCCTTTCACCATCTCATCATCACCCAGCACATTGCGAATGGCCGCCGTATCGATGGCGGTCAGGGGCCAGAGCGAGTTGACAGCGATTCCATGGGCTGCCAGTTCTTTGCTCATGCCCAGGGTACAGAGGCTCATGCCCATTTTGGCGATTGTGTAGGCGACGTGGGGCGCAAACCATTTGGCATCCATGTCAAGCGGTGGGGCCAGATTCAGAATGTGCGCGTTGCCGCTTTGCTTAAGATGAGGAATACAGGTTTTCGAGACGAGAAACGTTCCGCGGGTGTTAATCTCGTTCATCAAATCATAGCGCTTCATCTCGGTGTCAAGCGTACCCGTTGGACTAATCGCGCTGGCGTTGTTGACGCAGATGTCGAGTCCGCCAAAAGCGTCGACGGTTTGCTGTACGGCAGCCTGCACCTGATCCTCGAAGCGGATATCGCACAGAATAGGGAGTGCCTTACCCCCAGCTTCATTAATTTCATCTGCGGCGGTATAGATGGTTCCCGGCAGTTTAGGGTGCGGTTCCGCTGTCTTAGCGGCTATTGCCACATTTGCCCCATCTTGTGCTGCGCGCTTAGCGATAGCGAGGCCTATACCGCGGCTGGCGCCGCTAATGAACAGGGTTTTGCCTTGTAAGCTCATGTTGTTCGCTCCTTGGTTAAGAGGCTGCCGATATAAATTGAAGGTGGCGAGGGTAACAGAAAAACGCACTAGGTCTCATGCTACTCGGATCGCTGCGTTATCCGGTGCTTCATGCCAGTGGGCTGGTGGATCGGCAGAGTCTTTGATTGTAGTGATAGCCGGTAGGTTCCTACAGCGTTTTTTCCAAGGTATGGCCGCGCACAAATTGGACGAAGGGTGTTGAGTGGTGATGGCGCTCCCGAGCATCAAGGGTAATCCGATGGCCGACTTCATCAATGACCCATCGAGTAACACCGGGAAGATCGAGTTCCCGGGTTTGCGACAGTGGAATCCAGCAAAGCTCTTCAAGCTCACCGCTCGCTTTCGCAAAACCGTCTTGATTTTTATATGTCGACTCATCATCGGTCATAAAGAATCGGGTGTCGAAGCGCCGAACCCGGTAGGTGGGGGTGATTGCCCGCGCAACGAAATCGAGTTGCTCCAGTGGGGGAGCCACGCAGTGTGAGAAATAGCGCGCCCAACTGGTGTTTTTGCTGGCGAGTGGCGTGGTGACAGGCTTCCCAATCACCAAGCCCGTCTCCTCGAAGGTTTCCCTGATTGCCGCGAGGGCAAGCCCAGTTAACTTTTGATCTGTGACAGCCGCCTTGGTGTGCTTTCTGAGACGATTCAATACCTCGGGTGCTAGTGAAGCCTTGAGGTTTAAGCGTTGGTCAGCCACATCGAGCCGACCGCCGGGAAAGACGAACTTGTTGGGCATGAACTTGTGTGACGCGGCTCTCCTGCCCATAAGTATCTCGGGGGTTTGCCGGTATCGCACGACAATGAGCGTGGCGGCATCGCGGGGCCGGGCAGCGCGTGCACGGGCTTCCCGATATTCACTCGGGAGAGGTGGTGTGGGATCGTAGTGGCGGTTCGTCATGACTGTGGCGATTGTGAAGGCAGGAAAGTGATGGTTTGCAGTATAAGTCACTTTTCTACATCGGTTGTTGT
>Ga0255779_1000446_pt1 | contig 51731 bp, 53 predicted proteins | sample 011ome_21_FD_179977 | JGI IMG/M metagenome (GOLD analysis project Ga0255779, IMG submission 179977) | Coastal salt marsh microbial communities from the Groves Creek Marsh, Skidaway Island, Georgia - 011508AT metaG (version 2) | ecosystem: Environmental > Aquatic > Marine > Intertidal zone > Salt... | reverse complement strand
TGAGAAAGGCTTTACTGAGGCTGATCTGGACACAGGATTCGACATTTATGGACCCGTTGGCTGTTCCAAATGCACTGGCGGCTATAAGGGTCGAGTCGGAATTTACGAGGTCGTGAAGATCACACCACGCATATCCAAAATTATCATGGAGGACGGCAACTCTATTGATATTGCCGAGGTCTGCAAGGAAGAAGGGTTTAACAACATATTCCAGTCGGCGCTGATAAAGGTCAAGAATGGGCTTACAAGCCTTGAAGAAGTTGACCGGGTTACCTCCGGCCACTAAAGCATACTGAAGGAATGATTATGGCAGCAGCCAGCTCTATATTTGCCTGGGAAGGAAAAGACAAGTCCGGTCGTAAGACCAGAGGCGAGATCACCAGCACCAATGCGACGATCGCCAAAACCGAGTTGCGTAAACAGGGCATCACGGCCACCAAGGTGTCGAAGAAGGGCGGCGGATTGGCTGGCCTGCTGAACGCAGGCAAGAAGGTCACTCCGGGGGACATAGCGCTATTCACTCGCCAACTGGCGACGATGATGAAGGCAGGTGTGCCCCTGGTGCAATCATTTGAGATAGTTGCCGACGGCATGGATAACCCGGCGATGCGCGCCCTAACCCTCAAAATTCGAGATGACATCGCCTCAGGCAACTCCTTCGCGCATGCCATTCGCGCCAACCCTGAGCATTTTGACGAGCTGTTCTGCAACCTGATTGAAGCTGGCGAACAATCTGGCGCACTGGAAACAATGCTGACCCGACTGGCCGAATACAAGGAAAAAACTGAGGCCCTGAAGGCGAAAATCAAGAGTGCGATGAATTACCCCATTGCCGTACTGGTGGTTGCTTCTGTTGTATCGGGCATTCTTTTAATCAAGGTTGTTCCTCAATTCGAAGAAATTTTTCAAGGCTTTGGTGCCGAGCTTCCCGAGTTCACTCAAATGGTTGTAGACATGTCACGCTGGATGCAGGAGTGGTGGTTCATTGTTGTCGCCATCATTGCCGCGTTTGTTGTCGCCTACAAGCAAGCCATTAAACGCTCAAAAAAGTTCCGCGATGCACAGGAGCGTTTCTCGCTGAAAATGCCCGTGATTGGCGACATCCTTGACAAGTCCTGTATCGCACGATTTGCACGCACCCTGTCAACGACCTTCGCCGCAGGCGTACCGTTGGTCGACGCGCTCGAGTCAGTGGCGGGTGCCGCTGGCAATGTCGTTTACTTTGACGCCATCAAAAAAATTAAAACCGACGTTTCCAGTGGCATTCAACTCAACTACTCCATGAAACAAACCGACGTTTTCCCTAACATGGTTATCCAAATGGTTGCGATCGGCGAAGAATCGGGTGCTCTGGATGGCATGCTCGACAAAGCGGCAACCTACTACGAAGAAATGGTGGACAATGCCGTCGACGGACTGACGAGCCTGATGGAGCCCATCATCATGTCATTTCTCGGAGTCGTAATCGGTGGTTTAATTATTGCCATGTATCTGCCAATCTTTAGCATGGGCGATGCGATCAGCGGTGGCGGTTAAGCATTAGCCGAGCCAATTATCTCACTGAGCCATCAGAATGACCGACGATTTAATGCTGCTAGCGACTGAATTTCCATTGCTGATACTCATCTGTAGTTTGATTTTAGGCTTGCTCGTCGGCAGCTTCTTGAACGTCGTTGTCCATCGCTTACCCATCATGTTGCAGCGGGAGTGGCAACTACAGGCGAACGACATTCTTGGTCAGCCTCAACCCGTGCCGGCGCCAGTCTACAATCTCGTGGTTCCGACATCCCGTTGCCCCCATTGCGAGCACAAGATCCGCTCCTGGGAGAATATTCCGGTTCTGAGCTATGCCGTTCTGCGCGGCAAGTGTTCAGCCTGCCAGAACCCCATTAGCCTGCGCTACCCCTTGATTGAGCTGCTCACCGGACTGTTGACACTCTGCGTGATCTACACCTTTGGCGCTACACTTGCCGGTCTCGCGGCCTGCTGCTTAACCTGGGCATTGATTGCCTTATCAATGATAGATTACGACCACCAGCTGTTACCGGACGACATCACTCTGCCATTTCTCTGGCTCGGCTTGATTGCCAGCGCCTTTGGCTTATTTTCTAATCTTACTGCCGCTGTCTGGGGCGCAATTGCTGGTTACTTGGTATTCTGGTGCGTGTATCAAGCTTTCAAGTTCTTCACCGGCCGTGAAGGCATGGGTTATGGCGATTTCAAACTGTTAGCTATGCTGGGCGCCTGGCTAGGCTGGCAAAGTCTGCCTCTCATTATTATCCTGTCATCTTTTGCGGGCGCCCTGATTGGTGGCGCCTTGATTCTGTTTGGTCGAGACAAGGCCCAACCCATTCCTTTTGGGCCTTATCTGGCGATTGCCGGCTGGGTCGCCTTGCTGTGGGGCGATATACTGACCGAAAGTTATTTGCAATTTTTGTCTTTATAAATCGGACAGTATAAATCGAGCGGTAAAATCAATGGGGCATTTTGTGGTAGGACTGACCGGTGGTATCGGAAGTGGCAAGTCAGCCGTTTCTGATCAGTTTCAATTCCTGGGAATCACGATAGCGGATGCTGATGTTGCCGCCAGACAAGTTGTAGAACCAGGCACAGAGGCCTTACAGCGGATTACAACGCACTTTGGCGCAGACATACTGCTCGCCGATGGAACCTTGGATCGGGCTCAGCTCAGAGGCATTGTTTTCGCAGATGCCAAGCAACGCCGCTGGCTTGAACAAGTCACAGTTCCTGCCATCATGCAGTTACTTGATTCAACACTAAAAAATAGCACCTCAGCTTACTCGATTCTGATGCTCTCCAGCGGGCGCGGACAACACCCCCTGATTGATCGTCATCTGGTTGTGGATGTCAGCCCTGAGGTACAGCTTGCTCGTGTGATGGCTCGCGACCAGAACCCAATTGATCAGGTAAAGGCCATTATGGCGACCCAGCCAAGCCGCCAAGAGCGACTGGATTATGCCGATGATATCATTGTCAACGAAGGTAGCCTGGAACACCTCAAAAGCGCTGTGTCTGCGTTACACTTGAAATATCTCGCTCTCAGCGGAGAACCTTATGAGCATTCTTAAAGTGGCTTGCCCCACCTGCCAGCAGGCAGTTAACTGGGTTGAAGAAAATATCTATCGACCTTTTTGCTGCGAGCGTTGCCAGTTGATCGATTTAGGCGAGTGGGCAAGCGGTAATCGGTTTATACCTTCTGACGCTGAACATGACGATGTCACAGCGGCAGATCTGGATCAGGACTAGCTAGAGCGACTAGGCACGATTGGCTCGCGGTAAACTTCTAAGGGCCGCTGAGCACAACGACGCGAGGTCCAATCACTCAGCTGCGGTAATCCGCATTAATGCGAACATATTCCTGTGACAGGTCACTGGTCCATACCGTCTCGCTGTATGCGCCTGCATTGAGGTTAATCGTGATTGTGATCTCCTCATTCGCCATCACAGCTGCACCCTGGGCCTCAGTATAAGCCTCCTGCTTTTGTCCCGCCGCCATCAACTGCACATGGCCAAGATAAATGTCGAGTTTATTAATATCCAGCTCGACTCCGGCTTTACCCACTGCCATGACTATTCGACCCCAATTGGCATCACTGGCATGAATCGCCGTTTTCATGAGCGGAGAGTTAGCGATGGAATAAGCCACCGCCAAACAATCCGCGCTTGATTCGCCATTCTCGACAGTCACCGCGACAAACTTAGTGGCACCCTCAGCATCTCGAATAATGCCTTGCGCCAGCTCAAGGCATACCTCATCAAGTAGCCTTTGGAATATCACCAGTGCCGCCGGGTCTGAGTCAATATCGACACCGGACCGACCCGTCGCCGTGAGCATACTGGAGTCGTTGGTTGAGGTATCACTGTCAACAGTAATTCGATTAAATGACTTATTCACCGCCCTATTCAGACACCCCTGGAGCGTGAGGGTCGAGGCTCCTACATCTGTCGCGACATAACTCAACATCGTCGCCATATTCGGCTGGATCATCCCAGCACCCTTTGTAATACCCGTGATAGTGACAACCTTGCCCTGAATCTCCACCTGACGAGAGGCAATTTTTGGCCGCGTATCCGTGGTCATGATGCCCTTTGCAGCCACTAGCCAGTTTTCTTCTTTGAGTTCGGCGACAATCTTCTCGAGACCAGAGATAATCTTGTCAACCGGTAATCGCTCGCCAATGACCCCTGTGGAAAATGGCAGAACCGCTGCCGGTGGCACGCCTGTGAGCTTTGCCAGAGCCTTACAACACTTAAGCGCATCAGCTATACCGGCATCACCAACACCAGCATTTGCATTACCACTATTGATCAGAAAATATTGGGGAGAAGCCGATTGCAGATGGCGCTTGCCAATGATGACCGGCGCCGCAGCAAACAAGTTACGAGTAAACATACCCGCGGTATGGCTGCCCTCAGCAAACTCAAAGAGCACAAGATCGTCTTTGCCGCGCTTGATGCCGCAGGAAATACTGGCCAGGCGTACGCCGGCAACAGGATAATATTCCGTGTTATTGACTCCAACTGGCATAGGGTTTTCCTGCTGAATTCAGTCCTAAATAGGTTTGTGACCCCTGCTACTAACTCAGGGCACCATGACATGCTTTGTATTTTTTACCGGAACCACAGGGGCACGGTTCATTACGCCCAACTTTTTTCTCGCGACGGATGAATGGCGCCTGAGGTTGCTCTTCAGGCCGCTCATCAGAATCGACTTCGCCCAACGCGCTGCTACCTTCCTTCTGAAAGCTCAACGACCTTTTGGCAGCTTCCTCACGACGACGGTTTTCCATGGCGGTGACATCCTCTGCCGGCTGGAAATCGACACGAGCGAGAAAGCGAATCACTTCGAGCTTGACGTTATGCAACAGCTCTTCAAATAACTCAAAGGCTTCACGCTTGTATTCCTGCTTAGGCTGCTTTTGGGCATAGGCACGCAAGTGAATCCCCTGTCGCAAGTAATCCATAGACGCGAGGTGTTCTTTCCATAAATTGTCGAGAATTTGCAGCATAATCTGCTTTTCAAACAATCGGATGTCGGCACCAACCGCCTCTTCCTTGAGCCGGTAACTAGCACGTACAGCTGAGACTATCCGCTCTCGCAGCGATTCTTCATGCAGATTCTCGTCTTCATCCAGCCACTGCTTCAAGGGTAACTTGATGTTGAATTCGGTCTGTAGCGACTGCTCTAGCCCCAGAACGTCCCATTGCTCTTCAAGACTCTGAGGCGGAACATAATCGTTGATCACCTCATTAACGACATCGCTCCATAATGCATTGATGGTTTCTGAGACATCAACAGCCGCCATCAGCTCATTGCGCTGAGCATAAATCATCTGTCGCTGGTCGTTGGCGACATCGTCATATTCAAGGAGCTGCTTGCGCATGTCGAAATTACGTCCTTCGACCTTTCGTTGCGCTTTCTCGATGGCGTTGTTCACCATTCGATGCTCAATCGCCTCACCCTTTTCCATGCCGATAGACTGCATCAAACTCTTTACGCGCGGCGGCGCGAAGATACGCATCAAGTTATCGTCCATCGACAGGTAAAACTGCGACATGCCGGGATCGCCCTGACGACCGGCCCGGCCTCGAAGCTGATTGTCGATACGTCGACTTTCGTGACGCTCTGAACCTATGACATGCAAGCCACCAGCGGCAATGACAATGTCATGGCGCTTCTGCCAATCAGCCTTGATAGCAGCAATTTGCTCTGGGGTTGGATCCTTCAGATCCGCTACTTCTGATTCCCAATTACCACCCAGGATAATGTCAGTCCCTCGACCCGCCATGTTAGTCGCAATGGTCACGGTCCCAGGCCGACCGGCTTGAGCGATAATTTCAGCTTCCTGTTCATGAAATTTTGCGTTCAGAACACTGTGCTTGAGCTTTCTCTTATCCAGCAAACGCGACAATAACTCTGAAGACTCGATAGATGCAGTACCGACAAGTACAGGCGCTTGCTTGGCAATCAATTCTTGAATCTCATCGACTATGGCATCAAACTTTTCCTCCATTGTCAGAAAAATCAAGTCATTCAAATCACGCCGAATCATCGGCTGATTGGTGGGTATCACAACAACATCCAGTCCATATATCTGCCGAAACTCAAACGCTTCGGTATCAGCCGTACCCGTCATGCCGGCGAGGTTATTATAAAGGCGAAAGTAATTCTGAAAGGTAATCGATGCCAGCGTCTGGCTCTCGTTTGTGATGGTTACGTTTTCTTTTGCCTCGATCGCCTGGTGAATACCGCCCGACCAGCGTCGCCCTGGCATCGACCGACCCGTATGCTCATCGACGATGACGATCTCATTGCCCTGCACCATATAGTCAACATCACGATGGAACAGGCAGGAGGCTTTCAATGCAGAATGCACATGATGCAACAGCGACAAGTTCGTAGTGCCGTAGAGAGACTCGCCTGCTTTCAGCAACCCCCGCTCAATCAACAGCTTCTCAACTCGCAAATGTCCGGATTCAGTCAACTCAACGTCGCGCTGCTTCTCGTCGACGTAATAATCGCCAGCAGGCTCAATCTCGTTTGCAATGTCCTCTTCAGTTTTTTCCTGACGAGTCAATTTAGGCACAATGGACTTCATCGCTTTGTAGAGTTCTGATGCATTTTCAACTCCACCGGAAATAATCAGTGGCGTTCTTGCTTCGTCAATCAGAATAGAGTCCACTTCATCAACGATGGCGTAATTCAGTGTACCTTGCACTTTTTCGTTTAGGCTAAACGCCATGTTATCGCGCAGGTAATCGAAGCCGAACTCATTGTTGGTACCATAGGTGATATCGCAAGCGTAGGCTTGGCGCTTCTGCTCCTGAGTCTGGCCAGCATGGACCACACCAACAGACATACCTAGGGCTTTATAAACTGCCCCCATCCACTCTGCGCCCCACTTGGCGAGGTAGTCGTTTACTGTCACCAGATGAACGCCGTCACCAGAAATCGCATTCAAATACAGTGGCAGAGTCGCCATCAGAGTCTTGCCCTCACCAGTTCGCATCTCGGCAATGCGTCCTTCGTGCAGGGTCATACCGCCGATCAGTTGAACATCAAACACGCGCAGACCCAACGCACGTTTGCCGGCTTCACGCACTGTCGCGAAGGCTTCGACCAACAGATCGTCCAGGGTTTCGCCACTCTCGAGTCGAGTTTTGAAAACGTCACGCCTAGTCGCCAGCTCAGCGTCGCTGATGGCCTCCAGCAATGGTTCTAGTTCGTTGATCTTCGCGACGATGCGCTTCATGCGCTTCAGCTCGCGGTCATTTTTGCTGCCGAAAATTTTGCTAAATAGAGGGATAGCCATGAATTGTCTCTGTTTTGATTAATCAAGCTTGGGCAAACAGGAGTGAGTCGAACCGCAATGATTCCTCACTCAGGACAACAAGGCTCAGCGACTGGCACGGTGGATATAAGCAGAAGGATCGACGATGCGACCATTTTTAAAGACTTCGAAATGAACATGCGGTCCGGTAGAGCGACCGCTGCTACCCATCAAGCCGATAACCTGGCCTTTTTTGACGATGTCTCCAACACTCACCAAAAGGGCTTGATGATGCCCATAGCGGGTCGAAAAGCCGCCACCATGGTTGACTTCGACCATCTCTCCATAGCCGCTGCGGGATCCGGCAAACACTACAATGCCCGCTGCGACTGTGACGACATTGGAACCTTCTGCACCTGCGAAATCCACACCATTATGCCAGGCTCGCCGGCCATTAATGGGATCGTTGCGCATGCCGAACCTTGAGGACATCCAGCCTTTGTTCACCGGCCGGCCGGCTAGAAAAACATCATCTTGAATCCTTCGATCCACCAGCAAGGTTTCTAAAACACTCAACTGCTGCTCGCGACTGTCGATGTCATCGGCCAGCCGTTCAAGTGATGCCATATACTCGGGCACACTATAGGCCGTATTTTGCTCATCAGATTCAGGACCGCCCAGCGCCGGCGCTTGAGAGAAGTCAAACTCACCCTCATCCAGCTTGGCTATTGTCGTCAAGCGCTCTCCAAGAGCATCCAAGCGAACGATTCGAGACTGCAGTTTCGCCAGACGAACCGCAGAAGCCTCCAGGTTTTCTTCCGCATCCCGTCGCGCCAGCGCGATAGATTCTTCCTGATCCTTAAGCACCTGTTGCCACTTGTCGACCATCTCACCAATCATGGCCGCCTCGTCCAGACCCATACGATAGGAGAAATAAGCCGCAGCCACTGGCAAGCCGATCAGCCCAGCCAGGGTTACCCCAAGGAGAAAGCGATTGGCGCTAAAGGCACGAGATCTGCCTGATTGATGATCAACAATGATGAATTTCATAGAATTCGGTTATTATTCTGCTTCCACACATGGGTATATCTAATGGCCTTCAAGCAGCCCCCACAAATTCTTTCCCTCGCCAAGGGCAACCTCAACCAATTGCTCTCGCACTCGAAAAGTTTGCTCGCCATTCAGTCGGTCATTAGAAAAATCGTGCCTGGCGACATCTTTGTTGCTGCGCTGACCAACGGCGAGTTGCACCTCATCACGCCCTCTGCTGCGCTAGCTACGCGTATCAAATACACCCAAGCTATAATAATCTCTTCTCTAAGACAACGCCACCAGCCCTATCTTATTGAATCTATTAAGATATCTGTTCGCCCGGGCTACTTTTCTGTCACCAAGCCAGCGTCCAGGCCCCGCCCTGTTTCCGCTAAAAGCGCGGAACAGATCGCCGAAACCGCTAAATATATCGAAGATAGCGCATTACGGAAAGCGCTAATTCGCCTTGCAGCGCATGTAAAGCCTGTGAGCGCCCCTGATTGACTTCGAAAGTGGGTTGACAAAAGCCGACTCAAAACCGTCGCGGTATCCTCGAACCACCCTTCAGGGCCCTCAGTGACCCACGTCAGATTTCACGTTCTTCCGCACATCCCTTTTGTTAAAAACTCACCGAAGGTGGGATGTCAGGCGAACAGAGGGGGGGCATAGGCCAAAGGTAAGTCCGCGGCATCATCAAAGGTTACCAGTTCCCAAGCATCCGTTTGGCTTAACAGTGCCTGGCGAAGCGCATGATTACCGGTATGACCGGACTTATGGCCAATAAACTCGCCAATTAAACTATGTCCCAACAGATAAAGATCACCGATCGCATCGAGAATCTTGTGTCGAACAAACTCATCCTCATGCCTCAGACCATCATCATTCAGCACGCGATAGTCATCAACAACTATGGCGTTGTCCATACTGCCGCCTTGCGCCAGATTTCGTTCTCGAAGGTGCTCAAATTCCTGCATCAGGCCAAATGTTCGAGCGCGACTGACTTCCTTGACGAAAGAGGTGGTCGAGAAATTGACACTCGCTTTTTGCTCCTTGATCACCGGATTGTCATACACGATGGTATGGGACACTCTGAACCCGTCATAGGGCTCGATAGACGCCGACCAAGCTACGCCGCCGGCATCGCTCACTTTGATTTTTCGTTTGATCTTGATGAACTGTTTCAGCGCAGCTTGTTCCTGGACGCCGGCTGACTGAATCAGAAAAACAAACGTTGCAGCGCTGCCATCCATGATGGGCATCTCGGGCCCACTGACCTCCACATAAGCATTGTCGATTCCGAGGCCATAGAATGCAGCCATCAGGTGCTCAATGGTTGATACTCGGTAACCGTCTTTGACGATTGTGGTCGCCAGCGTTGTATCACCAACATATTCTGTCAAGGCGGGAATTTCGATGGCTTTTTCACCATCAACCCGAATAAACACAATGCCTTTGTTAACCGGGGCTGGCCTCAGAGTCAAATAGACCTTTTCGCCGGTATGCAGACCGACACCTGTAGCACGGATGACATTTTTAAGTGTTCGCTGGTTAATCATTGTTTTTTTTGTTTTCCTTCATCTATTTCGAGTCAAGAACACCCGGAAATTGGCCGCGCGCATAGTACCAAACCTTTTCTCAGAAACCTAACAACAAGACAAAAATGACCTCAACGCATTGAGACCATCAATTGCTACAATAGTTGCATAGCTCTCGTACTTTAAGTGTTCTTTCACGGCTAAAAACCTAACATCCGTCTCAATCCGCCTGTCGGCGCAAAAATGCAGGTATATCCAGGTAGTCCATGTCTTTCCTGGCACTGTCGAGGTGTACATTCTGCTCATGATCCCGGACAGCTCGACGAGTCACCGTGGGTTGGTCGAATAGGGTGTAATCGGTGGTGCCGTCACCTGCGACCTTTTTTCGCGTGTTATCGACGACCGTCTTGGGCTTTTCTATAACTATCGCACCAAGACCTGTCGCAACCACAGTCACCCTGAGCTCGTCACCCATTTCAGGGTCGATAACGGTGCCAACGACAACGGTGGCGTTTTCCGAGGCAAATTCCTCGATGGTCGTGCCGACTTCCGAAAATTCACCCAGAGAAATATCGACCCCCGCGGCGATATTGACCAAAATACCGCGGGCACCATGCAGATCAACATCCTCTAACAAGGGGCTGCGAATCGCCGCTTCAGCGGCTTCTCGCGCTCGACCGCTGCCAGACGCTCGACCGCTACCCATCATTGCCATACCCATTTCTGACATGACCGTACGAACATCGGCAAAGTCTACGTTGATCATGCCAGGTCGCATGATCAGGTCGGCAATACCTTGAACCGCACCCAGCAGAACATCGTCTACCGCCCCAAAGGCCTTCAACAGGGGCGTATCCTCACCCATAATTGACAGCAACTTCTGATTCGGAATAGTAATCAGGGAGTCAACATGCTCCGCCAACTCCTTGATGCCGGCTTCGGCGAGCGCCATCCGCTTCTTACCCTCGAACGCGAATGGCTTTGTGACCACCGCAACTGTGAGGATATTCATGCTCTTCGCCACCTCTGCCACCACGGGTGCCGCGCCAGTGCCCGTGCCGCCGCCCATACCTGCGGTAATGAAGACCATATCTGCACCTTTTAATGCTTCAGCGATGCGTTCACGGTCTTCTAACGCCGCCTCTCTGCCCATGTTAGGATTAGCACCCGCCCCTAGACCTTTCGTGATGTTGGTACCCAACTGTAGCAAGGTTCTGGCGCCGAGCACGTGGAGTGCCTGCGCATCGGTATTGGCGCAGATGAAATCGACACCCGTCACGTTTTGAATAACCATGTGCTGGACGGCGTTACCTCCGCCACCACCGACGCCTATCACCTTAATTACAGCATTCTGCGGTGCACTATCCACTAGCTCAAACATATGGAACCCTCCCAGGCTTTACGACATTGATTCGTTCAGTTTCGACTACAAAATATTTTTATTTCTCGAGGATTGTCTGACCTCGAATTTCTTTCAGATCTTGTTATTTGACCAGGCCCGTATCAGTAGCCTCCCCCCGCAAACCAACCCTTTATTTTCGAGACCAAACTGGAAAAAGCTGAAGTCGCTGGTATCGCTCGAGTACCGCCCTGCTGTTTTGCACCGTACAGAAGCAAGCCGACTGCAGTTGAGTAAATTGGGTTGCGCACGATATCACTCAAACCTGTCACACCCTGAGGCTTACCAAGGCGCACGGGCATATGAAATATCTCCTCAGCCAACTCGACTGCGCCTTCCATCTTGGACGAGCCACCTGTTAGAACAATGCCTGCTGCGATCAAGTCTTCGAACCCACTTCGGCGCAACTCAGCCTGCACAAGGGTGAACAGCTCGTCATAACGAGGCTCAACCACTTCGGCTAATGCTTGGCGGGACAGGTCACGATCTCTTCTCTCACCAACACTTGGCACCTTAATTGTTTCGTTTTCACCAGCAAGACTTGCTAAAGCGCAGGCATACTTTATCTTGATTTCTTCTGCATTTTGCGTCGGCGTTCTTAGCGCCATTGCGATATCGTTCGTTACTTGATCGCCAGCTATTGGGATCACGGCCGTATGCCGAATTGCGCCGTCGGTAAAAACCGCAATGTCTGTGGTACCGCCACCGATATCAACCAAACATACGCCCAATTCCTTTTCGTCTTCGGTGAGGACCGCGTATCCAGAAGCTAGTTGTTCAAGAATGATATCCTCTACCTCAAGGCCGCATTTACGAATGCACTTTTCAATGTTTTGGGCGGCATTCACCGCACAGGTTACAAGGTGGACTTTAGCCTCAAGGCGCACACCCGACATGCCCAGAGGCTCCTTGACACCTTCTTGCGTATCAATGACATACTCCTGAGGCAGGATGTGTAATATCTTCTGATCTGCTGGTATCGCGACAGCCTGCGCAGCGTCAATGACGCGATCGATATCAGGCTGAAAAACTTCGCGGTCACGAATTGCGACAATGCCATGAGAGTTCAGACTGCGAATATGACTGCCGGCAATACCTGCGAAGACAGAATGAATTTGACATCCTGCCATTAGCTCAGCTTCCTCTACTGAGCGCTGAATAGACTGAACAGTCGATTCAATATTGACGACCACTCCTTTCTTCAACCCACGTGAGGGATGACTGCCGATGCCGATAATTTCGACAGTTCCTTCTGGCGACACTTCACCGACTATACTTACAACCTTTGAGGTCCCGATGTCCAACCCAACGATCATACGATTGCCTATTGAGCCTGTCATAGCCTGAGTTCTCTTTGAGTTTTATAGTTTTTGGAATAAGCCAGATCCTTCTCGAGTGACTGCCAATTTACCGCCAGCCCATTCGAATAGCGCGTATCTATTGATTTGATGTTATCCATGTGAGCCAGGAGCCCCCCAAATTCGACCACCTGCAAATATCGCTGTATTCGCTCCTTGATGTCGTCTTTACCCAACAAGACTTGAACGCCTGCATGATTGGTAAATTTCCAGGCACCGCGATCATCCAAAGCTAGAATATCGATAGATTGGCCAGCTTTTAACAGCGCATTATTAAGTTGCTGGTATTGCTGCATCACCTGTTCTTCAGTTCCAACGGGGCCGTAGAGCTGCGCCAGGTCACCACCCGCTTCAAAGCTTGATAAAAATACCTTGCCGTCGACATTAATAAAGGCATCGTCGTTCCAATAGGCAATCGGTTTCTCTTCAATGACAAGCACCGTCAGCCTATTCGGCCAGTTCTTCCTAATTTCAACCCGATGAATCCAGTCAACTTCCTCAAGCGCTGTTTTTAGTTGCTGAATACTCTGTTTTTTATCCGCAATATCAATCAAATGTCGAAAGACATCCTCGCGCTGAACCTCCTCAAGGTTTCCTTCAACAGCGACAAGATTCGCCTGGAATGACCGCTCACTTGAATTCAGAGTGAGAACAGCCAAGCTGGCAAGAATGACTGCCAGCACCCAGACGAATGGCGATTTGCCCAGCATGCCAAACACTCGCCTGATCATTCTGTTAACCTCGAGCCTGCCCATTGGGCGGCGAGTGCCTTAGCAAGCTTTCCGGTTTCACCAGCGCCCTGAGTCAGCAGGAAGTCCCCCGCCTTGATAATGGCTTCAAGCTTTTCTGGCACATCCTCAATCCGCGCAACATATTCAATCTGCACTTGCTCTTTTCGCACCAACGCTTTAAACAAATCCTCACCGGTCGCACCAGGTATCGGCGCTTCACCGGCAGCGTAAATATCGAGAAGCACCAATTGATCGACCGTCGCCAGCACGTCAACAAACTGGTCAAACAGTTCCAGGGTTCTGGTGTAGCGATGCGGTTGATAGACCATCACCAGACGACGAGTCGGCCAGCCTGATCGAACTGCTTCGATCGCAGCCTTAACTTCACTGGGATGATGGCCATAGTCGTCAACCAGCAGGAAGCTGCCCTGCGCTTTTGCATACTCGCCGTGACGCTCAAAGCGTCTACCGACACCTTGAAATTTTTCTAAGCCGGCGACGATGTGGTGGTCCTCTACGCCCTCGTCACTAGCGATCGCAATCGCTGCCAGCGCATTCAGCACATTGTGTTTGCCCGGGAAATTCAAGGTGATATGAAGCGGCTGCGAGTGACCCAGCCTGACGACTGAGAATTGAGAGACACCTTGGGCTTGAGTAATACTCTCGGCATGAACATCTGCATCCAAATCCAGCCCATAAGTCACCACCGAGCGTTTGACATGTGGCAGCATTGACTTGACGACAGGATCATCGATACACGCAACCAGTAACCCGTAGAAAGGTAAATTGTGAATAAACTCTAGAAACGCGCCTTTCAATTTGTCAAAACTGCCTTCGTAATAACTGAGGTGATCCCTGTCGACATTGGTCAGTACCGCAACCATCGGCTGAAGGTGCAAAAAAGACGCATCACTTTCATCAGCTTCAGCAACCAGATAGCGACTCTTACCTAGCGCGGCATTTGCCGCAGCACTGTTAAGCAGACCTCCGATCACAAAGGTCGGGTCAAGACCTGCCTCGGCAAAAATGGACGCGATCAAACTGGTAGTTGATGTTTTCCCATGAGTGCCAGCGACGGCGATACCGTGCCGATAGCGCATCAACTCACCCAGCATCTCCGCTCGCCTGATGACAGGAATCCGCTGCGCTTGCGCTGCATCAGTTTCAGGATTACCCGGCTTGATGGCTGAAGAAACGACAACCACATCAACGCCAATAATGTTACTTGCAAAGTGCCCCAGGAATACTCTCGCACCAAGCAGCTGCAGACGCTTGGTGGTTGGCGACTCAGCGATGTCACTGCCGGAAATTTCATAGCCTTGATTAAGCAAGACCTCGGCAATTCCACACATGCCGGCGCCACCAATTCCAACAAAATGGATTCGGCGAATACGGCGCATTTCAGGCACATCAATGACCGACTTCAGCATATTTTTCACGGGTTCAGGCGCCACGATATTTCGCTCCTGGCGATTTCAACAGTTGCGGGTTACGAGACTCAAAGTCAACTCGCAGCAAGATCGCAACCAGCAAGCAACTAACGATAAGACTATTTCCACCGTAGCTCACGAGGGGCAAGGTCAAACCCTTGGTCGGCAGCAGACCGATATTCACGCCAATATTTATTGCTGCCTGAACTCCTAGCAAGAATACGATGCCGTATGCCAGATAAGCGTGAAATGCATAGCCGCGAATATGGGCAGCCCGCCCGATCCATAGACCTTTGATCACCAGACAGGTAAAGGCAAGAATCACAACCAGGGTACCGATCACACCCCACTCTTCAGCTACAATAGACAGGAGAAAGTCCGTATGCGCTTCCGGTAAAAAGAACAGCTTCTGAATGCTGTTGCCGAGTCCAAGCCCGAACCACTCACCCCGACCGAAGGCAATCAAGGCTTGTGTTAGTTGATAGCCACTATCATATTTATGCGCCCAAGGATCCGTGAAGGTCGTTAGCCGCGCCAATCGATAGGGCTGCCATTGAGCAATCGCAGCAACAGCAACCAGGCTCACTGTTATAAGCGCTAGAAAACGTTTAAAGGGGACACCCGCAAGATAAACCATACCTATCGCCGCCGAGAAAATGACGACCGCAGCACCAAAATCTGGTTGAATTAACAGTAACCCAGCCATGACTCCAACCAACATTAATGGCATAAGAAAGCCCATGACGGTGCTTTGGAAGGCTGCTTGCCGCCGAACCAGATAGCCACTGATATACACAACAACAAACAGCTTGACGAATTCAGAACCCTGAAGGGTAAAAAATCCAAGAGATATCCAGCGAGTACTGCCGTTTACGCGGTGACCGACGCCAGGAATAAGCACGGCAATAAGCAGAGCAAAGCACAAAAACAGCAGCAATCTGTCCGCCTTCTGCCAAAGCCTGATAGGCACCATCAAGGCACCCATCGCGAAAGCCAGACTGATCAGGATATAGACCAGGTGCTTGATTAGCAGATGCAGCGGATTACCATAGATTTTTGCCGCGATTTCGGTGGATGCCGACGCCACCATTAGTAAACCAATCACCAACAGTATCAAGGCTGAAGTGGTGACCCACGGATCAAGAGGAAAGCGTTTTCCGGGCAAGCTTTGCGCCTTCATTGCCATCGTCATAGGAAAGCCTCCCTGACAAGTCGCTTGAATTCACGCCCTCGATGTTCAAAATTGTCAAACTGATCAAAACTGGCGCAGGCCGGAGCGAACAGTACCAGAGCGCCGGACGGGACCTCAGTGACCAGGGCCTGAATCACCGCAGCGAGCCTGTCAAATTCGGCACAGGCAACGGTTTCGCCGAGCGCCAGCTTGATCGCCGAAGCAGCTGCTCCGTAAATATAGACCTTGGCAACGTGCTGTCTAACAACAGACTGTAACGAGCTGAAATCGGCACCTTTGCTCACTCCGCCGAGAATCAATAGCATCGGCCGGCCAGCTTGCGCCATGCCGAGGACCGCAGCACTGGTGGCTCCCGGATTAGTCGCCTTGGAGTCATCGATGAATTCTGCACCGCCAAAGCGCCCAACAAACTCACAACGGTGCGGTAGTCCGGAATAAGTTTTAAGGGTCTGAAGTAGGCTATTGTGATCCACCGAAAATTGATCACAAATCGCCAACGCTGCCAATGCGTTAAGCGCATTATGGCGACCTTTTAGTCGCATTTGATCCAGCGCAAGCAATTCTACTTGACCGCGCACAAGGAAGGTGCGTCCGTCTCTCTCACGCAGACCATAATCCTGAGCATTTATGGGCGCGTCTTCACCAAAGCTCACTGACTTTGTGGTCGTCTCGATTGCAAAATCGTAATCGACCAGACGATTTACGATAGCAACCTTGGCACCCTGATAGATGCGCGCTTTTGCGGCATAATAAGCATCTGCAGACTCATACCGATCAAGATGATCCGGTGAAAGGTTCAGCACTGCGGCAACGTGGCAGCCAGCGTTCACGACGACTTCAAGTTGATAGCTGGATAACTCAAGTACAAATACTTCAAAGCCCTGCTCTAGAAGGTCAAGGCAGGGGGTACCGATATTGCCGCCAACACCGACTGAGAAGCCAGCGCTAGCAAGCATTTCACCGACCAGCGCGGTCACAGTGCTTTTTCCATTCGATCCTGTGATCGCGACAATTGGCCGATCGACCAAGTGCAGAAACATATTGATATCACCAGTGATTGGAACTCCCGCCGCATGGGCAGCCTGAAGCTCGCTCGTCGCCAAAGGCACTCCCGGACTCAACACGATGGTATCCGCTCGACATAATGCTGCACTATCCAATTGGGTAAGTGATACCTTCGGCGCGAACTCAAACAACTCCGCGGCTCTAGCTGGCGCCACGTTACTGTCTTGCACGGCAAAAGGAATGCCCTTGCGCGTAAAATATTGCGCACAGGAAATGCCTGTTTTACCTAGTCCGACAATCACTTTTAGCTTCCCCTCAGTTCTAGCTTGCACGATGGTTCCGATCTAATGGCTGAACTCTGTTAGTCTCCTGACTTAAAAAGCTTTCAACTTCAGAATAATCGCTATAACTTATTCGTTGGCCGTTGATTTCCTGGTAATCCTCATGACCCTTGCCAGCGATTAGCACGATATCGCCTGTCTTTGCCGAGCTCAGCGCCAGTTGAATAGCTCGTCGTCGGTTAGATTCAATCGTCAAATTTCGACCTTCTATTGCGCCTGCTACAATATCGCCAATGATAGCGGCCGACGCCTCACTGCGAGGATTGTCGTCGGTCACTATTGAGTAATCGGCTATCTCAGTTGCTATCTGACCCATTTGCGGTCGCTTGCCCTTATCTCTGTCGCCGCCACAGCCGAACACACACCACAGATTTCCCCGACAGTTGACCCGCAACGCCTTCAGCGCCTTCGCCAATGCATCCGGCGTATGGGCATAGTCAATCACCACCAGCGGCATACCCGGGCGAGCAATAGCGTCCATTCTGCCCAAGACATTACGCAGACCTGACGCGGCTCGCGTAATCTCGGAAAATTTGTAGCCAAGCACCCCCAGCAGAGAAACTACACCCAGAACATTGCTGACATTAAACTCACCTAATAAATTACATCGCAGCAAACCGGAGCCCCATGGCGTTACAAGTTCCGCTTCAAATCCACTCAGGTCATAGTTAAGGCTGCGACAAAATACATCGGCGGACTCATCCTTGACGGAATAGCTGATGGCTTGCACCTTTTGATGCAGTAACCCCGGAATGGCACGACCGAACTCATCGTCGTAATTAACTATCGCTGCCTGTAAGTCTGGCCACTCAAACAAGCGTTGTTTCGCAGCACGGTACTCTGAAAAGGAGCCATGGTAATCCAGATGGTCGCGGCTCAGATTGGTAAACATAGCGACATGAATTTGAGTGCCGTTCAGGCGACCCTGGACCAGACCATGAGACGATGTTTCAATGGCCACGGCTTCAGCAGCCTGCTCACTCAGTGTTGCCAGTTGGCGCTGGATATCCAGCGCAGAAGGCGTCGTTAAGCCGGCCTCCTGCAAATCTCCAGGAAAACCATAGCCCAAAGTACCTATGACACCACATTTTTTATTCAGCGCAGTTAAAGCTTGAGCAACAAAATGGCTACTAGAGGTTTTACCGTTAGTACCAGTGATCCCGACAACTAACAATCTCGCAGAGGGTTCTCCCCAAAACCGACAGGCAATGAGGCCTTTGAGCGAGATCAGGTCATCGACCACAATTACCGCATCATTAGTTGCCACACAGGGCGCCTGACAAACAACAGCCGCGGCCCGACCCAGCACCTCATCGATGTAATGACGACCATCATGACGAAGACCAGGTGACGCTAAAAACAGATCCCCCGCCTCGACTCGACGACTATCTTCAGCAAGTCCCGTGACTACTACATCCGTCTTAAGGGTAGTTTCTGGCAGCAACTGACTCAACATTCTCTGAATGCTCATGCGGCCTTCTCCAAATCGTCAGGCGGCACATTCAATAGCCTGAGAGCGCCAGCCATAATTTTGGAGAATACCGGCGCAGCGATTGCTCCGCCGCCATAGTCGTCCCCCTTGGGCTCGTTAATCATTACGACCCCGACCAGACGCGGGCTCACCGCTGGCGTGATGCCAGCAAAGAAAGCCATGTGACGAGTGTCCTGGTAACCGTCTTCGCCAACCTTTCTGACCGTACCTGTTTTGCCGGCAACTGTGTAGGCGTCCATGGATGCCCGGCTGCCGGTGCCATTGGAGGTCACTCTGCGTAGCATGCGCATAACCTCAGTCGCGGTGGTCTGTTCCAATACGCGAACCTCAGTTACCGATTCCTGACTAATCAACGATATCTGGCGCTTCAAACCTCCTGACGCAATGGTCAAGTATGCTGATGCCAACTGCAACGGCGTGACCGTCAAACCATAGCCATAGGCAAAAGTCGCTCTCTCAATATCCTTCCAACGTCGATGACTGGGTATAAATCCCGCCCGCTCTCCGGGAAACCCGATGTCCGTGGTTTGACCAAAACCAACCGCTGAGAACATTTCCCAGATATCATATTCGTTGAGGCTCAGCGCCAGCTTGGTGATCCCCACTTGGCTGGATTTTTCGAGAATACCCCCCAGGTCCAGGACGCCGTAGTTGGATGGGTCAGGTATGGTTTTTTTACCCACTTTAATAAACCCGGGACTGGTATCGATAGTGGATTGCGGCGTATACCGACCAGACTGCAACGCGACGGCAACAGTAAAGGGTTTTACAGTGGAGCCGGGCTCAAAGACATCGGTGACCGCACGATTTCTTACCGCTGCCAAATCCAGGGTCGCGCGATTGTTGGGGTTATAAGATGGCTGATTGACAAGCGCCAGAATCGCGCCCGTCGCCACGTCGAGAATCACCACCGATCCTGACGCGGCATTATAGTACTGGATTGCCGACTTAAGTTCTCGATACGCCAGGTACTGCAAGCGCAGGTCCAGGCTTAATTCTAGGTTCTTACCCGGACTCGCTTCTGCAACAGGCTTGATATCTCGAACGATATCGCCATAAAGATTCTTCAGGACTTTCTTTTTACCAGGCGTTCCTTGCAACCAACTATCATAGGCAAGCTCAACACCTTCCTGGCCTTTATCATTGATATCTGTGAAGCCAACCACATGCGCGGCAACCTCTCCTACTGGATAGAAGCGGTGATATTCCCGTTCGGCGTAAACTCCCGGGATATTATACGAGAGAATTTTTTCAGCCACCTGTGGCGGCAGATGACGACGAAGATAGACGAAAGTTTGATTACTATTCTTCTCGAGACGGCTGTTAAATTCGGCCGGCGCCACCTCTAGCAACAGCGCCAACTGTTCCATGCCTTCACCAGACGCCGTCAATTCCGAAGGGTTCGCCCACAGTGATACCACGGGGGAACTCACAGCCATGGGCTTGCCCTTTTGATCCAATATCATGCCACGATGGGCGTTTATCCGCTCCATTCTGATGGTCCTTGCATCACCCTGGTCCTGAAGAAAGTCCTTATCAAAGACATGCAAAAAGACGACTCGAGTTGTCATCGTAACCGCGAGTAGCACAAAAAAGCCGGCGACCAGATAGATTCGAAGCGCATTCACAGCGACTTCACCTCCTCACCACGATCATTGCTTTGGGCTCGGGGGGCTGCATTTGCAAATCGTCTCTGGCAACTTGATCGATTCGGCTATAATTGGCCCACGCACTCTGCTCCAGAAGCAACCTCTCATACTCACTATCGAGATGGTCCTGCGCAGCTTGGAACTCTTGAAGCTGCGAATATTGTTGTCGAGACAAATGTACCGAATAGATCACACCCAGCGCCGACAGGATCACCACCAGCAACATCAACCCGACGCTAATCTGAGTCGAACCGCCAAGCCAGGCAGCCACTTTTCCAAGCAGCGTATTTTGAATCACGGGAGTTTCTCCGCAACACGCATTATGGAGCTTCTGGATCGACGATTCTGCGCCACCTCGGCGTCACTGGGCTTAACGGCTTTACCCACCAATTTGACGGTTCGGACTATGTCGACATCTCGAATCGGCAGTCTGTCAGGCAATTTATCGCCTCGAGCCAGGTCCCGCATAAAACGCTTTACGATGCGGTCCTCAAGGGAATGGAAGCTGATTACCACCAAGCGCCCGCCGACCCCCAACATGTTGATCGCCGATTTCAGGCAGGTTTGAATCTCATCCAGTTCGTTGTTAATAAAAATACGAATACCCTGAAAAGACCTCGTCGCCGGATGTTTATGGAATTCTATTTTTGGAACAGCGGCATCAATAATGGCAACCAATTGATGCGTGGTCGTGATTGGCGCTTCCATCCTCGCCTCTACGACGCCACGGGCGATCCGCTTACCGAATCTTTCTTCACCAAAGGTCTTAAGAACATGGGCAATATCGGCTTCATCTGCTTGCATCAACCATTCGCCAGCAGTTTGACCTCGAGTCTGATCCATGCGCATATCCAATGGACCGTTTTTATCAAAGCTGAACCCGCGCGCCGGTTGATTAATCTGTGGCGACGAGATGCCCAGATCCAGTAAAACACCGCTTAAGGGCGCCAAGTCGTACACCCGTACAAACTCGCCTATCTCGGCAAAGGACCCATGACAGATGATCACCCGCGGGTCAGCAGCGTATTTCTGTCGTGCGTCAGAGATCGCGGTCGTATCTTTATCGATGACCAATAAACGGCCTGCGCTTGACAGCTTTGTCAAAATTAACGCCGAATGCCCTCCCCGCCCATAGGTACAATCAACATAATGGCCATTCGGGTCTATTACCAGCGCCGACACTGCTTCCTCCCTGAGCACGGGCACGTGGCTCTCAGCAGTCATGGTCATTTCAGCACCGCTCATTGACACTCCATTTAACAATGACCCCTTACAAAGATAGCGACTGCAACTCCGCCGGCAGCTCATGCCCCGACTGATTCTCCAGCCAGCTGTCTCGACGTGCGACCCAACGATCCTCACTCCACAGCTCTAACTTTTTCCCCTGACCCAGGAGAACCGTTTTCTTGTCCAGCTCAGCGTAAGCACGTAAAGGCGGCGTTAGCTGAAGGCGACCACTGCTATCAAGGTCGATGTCTGTGGCGTGACCTATCAACAACCGCTGCACTCTGCGTGTCATCGGATCGAAGCTGGACATGGCGCCCACCTTGGCTTCGATCAGCTCCCAATCAGGTCGAGGATAAAGCAACAGACAGCGCTCATCCGTGTCGATGGTAATCACCATCTCCCCGTTACACTGTTGCTCTAGCATCTCACGATAGCGTGTCGGGATCGCGAGACGACCCTTAGCATCGAGATTGAGATTACTGACTCCCCGGAACATAATTTTGTCTAAATACCTTTTTTGTTAGATCGCGCTTGTCGTTTCGCGCCGGGCCACGGCAATTCAATTAAAGTCGCCATTGCGTGGCATTCATGTCTTTTTTCACGCCAGCAACCTGACGTTTCGAGCTCATACTGCAACAACCACTCAAGCAGAAACCATTATGCACCACAAAACACCACTATTACCCACTTTTTCTCACTGTGCACATTAAAAAGGTCTGCATATCTTGTCAAGACGGAAAAGTGAGCATTTGTCTTTAAAACACAATGACTTAGAAGGGGATTTGGGAGTTCTAGGACAGGTAGAAAAATAACAGGAAACAATACATGAAGATAAACTCACAAGTTAATGTGGTTTGTTAAGTTTGCGAGCTTTTAGACTTGTTTGGAATATAAAGAATTTTTTTAGACTTTATTTTAAACGAGGCTAGCGAGCGCTCAATAGCGCGAGTAAGAAGAGTAAAAAAGAGAGTTGACCGTAAGCCGGGTTCTGTCGAGGACAATCATTCATCTACGATACATGTCACCATGCATCTTTAGCGACCTACCCGAATCCAATTGCGGGCCGCAACGATGGATTCCTATTTGGTCTTGCTCCGAGTGGGGTTTACACTGCCACGAACCGTTACCGGTCGCGCGGTGCGCTCTTACCGCACCTTTTCACCCTTACCGTCGAACTGGTAAGCCAGCTCTTCGGCGGTATATTTTCTGCTGCACTTTCCGTAGGCTCACGCCTCCCAGGCGTTACCTGGCACTCTGCCCTATGGAGCCCGGACTTTCCTCTACCGCCACCACCCTTAGGGCGGGACAATAGCGATTGCCTGGTCAACTCTCGGGCACCAGTATACAACCAATGGCCTCAAATAGGATCTAACTTATCGAGTTGCCGCATCTCCACCGCCAGCTCGTACATTATTTTCTTTTTTTCGCCCGTCATCTGACTGACAATCTCTGCCGCTCGCCGCGGCGGCATCTCCGGCAGTAACAACGCCATCAGGCGCCTTGCCTCAGCTTGATCCACCGATGGTTTAACGCTGCTCATCCCTGCTACCAACAGAACAAATTCGCCCCGCTCCGGAATCGACCTAGCATCGATGTGAGCGATCGCTTCGCTCACAGGGCCATACCAGATCTGCTCAAATCGCTTAGTCAACTCACGCGCCAGAGTCACTCGCCGGTCCGGCCCCATCACGGTGCAAATGTCTAACAATGCATCTCGAATTCGGTGCGGCGCCTCGTAGAAGACCAGGGTTTGAGTTTCCCGCTGCAACGCCTTAAAAACGCTTTGACGAGCGACCTGCTTGGCGGGCAGAAAACCCTCGAAACTAAATCTATCTGTAGCCATTCCAGAGACGCACAGGGCCGCTATCACTGCGCTGGCGCCAGGGATCGGAATCACTTGAATGCCACTGCTCAGCGCCGCTTGAACCAGACGATAGCCGGGATCAGAGATTAACGGCGTACCTGCATCCGAGATCAGTGCGACCGCTTGCCCTTCTGCCAAGAGTGTCAACAGACCCTGCGTGGAGGCCTCCTCATTGTGATCTCGATAGCTTACCAGGCGAGTCGTTATGCCAAAGTGGTCCAGCAGCGAACGACTGTGGCGAGTATCTTCAGCAGCAACGACATCTACATCCCTGAGCACCTGAATAGCGCGAAGGGTCATGTCATCGAGATTGCCGATGGGCGTCGCAACGATATATAGGCTGCTCACAAAAACGATTCCTTGTGCCGAACACGGCACTTTGCCTAACAAAGCCTTCTATTAAAGACCTACTGGTAACAGCCGACTGCTAACCGCCTAGTTGAACATTAACAACCTATTGACCGGCTACAATCTTACAGCCACCCTGCTGCAAATCGGTTAGGATGGCACTTATGGACCTCGACATCCAGCGAATCTAGCCTAATACCCAGCGCGAAGGTGTGCTCAGAGAAATGATAAATCCCCTATTTCCCAGTGCTCTAACTCGGACTCTGTACTGGTTGATCCTGGCACTTGGCCTAGCGTCTTGCGGATCTCAGCCAGTCAGTGAAAGGCCCGCAAAACTCTCTTCGGCAATCGCCACGACGGGCATCATAAACCAAGACCTTCAGCAACTGCTGCTGAGCGCCGAACGGAGCAGTGGACCACGGGCTGACGAGCTGAGAATTACCGCCGCTGAATGGGCTCTGAGCAATGCTGACGCACGCCAAGCGGAGAAAATTCTTGACCTGGTCTCACCACAACCCGTCTTCGCCCTACAACTCAGATACATTCTCGCTCAGGCGCGCGCCTCGATCCTGCTCGAAAGACCGGTGGTGGCGCTCAGATGGTTAGCTGATGAACGACTCACCGACAAGCCTATGACGTCAGCCGATCAAATTACCCTGGGGCAACTCAGAGCTCAGGCCTATTCGCAAGCTAGAAGTTTTCTGGCAAGCGCCCGAGAACGGATTGCTATTGATCAACTACTCAACATTGACGCGCAACAGGACAATCACGATCAGATTTTTGACGCACTTCTGTCGATTCCAGCTCGAAGTCTGATGGGCCATGCTGAAGCTGCAATCACCAGCGATTTGCGCGGCTGGCTGTCGCTGGCCGCCATGACACAGCAGTTCCAATCAGATCCCACACAACAGCTGCAAGCACTCAATGATTGGCGCAAGGTCTGGAACCATCACCCTGCCGCGAAACGCCTACCGATGAGCCTGGAGCTACTGTCTCAGATCGTTAGAGATCAGCCTCGCAGCATTGCCCTCCTGTTGCCACTTCAAGGCGAACTTGGGCTCTATGGCCGAGCAATCCGTGACGGTTTTCTGGCTTCTCATTACCAACGAAAAGGACCGGCTGAGATTAAGATTTTCGACACCAGTGATGCTGATGTCAGAAGTCTTTTGATCGCCGCAAAAGCCGCCGGCGCGGAGCTGGTCATTGGGCCTTTATCACGACAAAACGTCACACTACTCGCGAACGAAACGCTGCCATTACCGACCCTGGCTTTGAACAGAAGCTTCGAGCCAACCAATAACCCGAACCTGTTTCAATTTGGTCTAGCGCCAGAAGACGAAATTCGGCAGATAACCGACCAGATCTTCAAGACCGGAAAACGTAACTCGCTGATTATTTATCCTGCAGGCGAATGGGGTAGTCGAAATGCCGGAACGTTTGAGAGCCAATGGTTGGCAATGGGCGGCGCCGTTATCGATCGCGCCGAATACACCAACCAGCGCGACTACTCAGACCTGGTCAAAACCCTGCTTGGCGTCGACAAGAGTGAAGATCGAGCGGCGGACTTGCGGCGCATAATAGGCGAGCGTTTCGAATTTACTCCCCGTCGGCGCACTGACATTGATTTTGTTTTCCTGCTGGCTAATCCTGCCCAAGCTCGAGGCATCAACCCGACACTGGCGTTCTATTACGCGGAAGACATTCCTGTGTATGCCACCTCAAACGCTCACGAGAGCAGCTACTCTCGAATTGAGACCATCGACTTGAATGGCATTCGCTTTTGCGAGATCCCATGGAAACTCATGGAAACCAGCAATTTTCAGCAGCAAATTCAGGCAACCTGGCCGGCAGCCGCAGCTGAACTCTCAGCCTTTTATGCCCTGGGCGTCGACGCCTATCAACTCTATCCACGTCTCAAACAACTCACATCTTTGAAGTACAGCAAAATCAATGGGGTGACAGGTGTGCTTCGACTCAATGATAGGAATATAATTACTCGCGAGCTGATGTGGGGCCAATTCAAAAATGGTGAGGTGGTCATTGATGCGACCCCCATCGATGCAACATGAAATACGATAATCTTCAGCGCGGCAACGCCGCAGAGAATCTGGCACTGGATTTTTTGGCTAACCAAGGCTTGATGCTGGTCACGCGGAATTTTTTGAGCAGGGCGGGTGAGATTGACCTTATCGTCAAAAATGCAACCACGCTGGTGTTTGTCGAAGTGAGGTTTCGTCGAGACATATCCCGAGGTACAGGAGCAGAGACGATTACTCATCAAAAAATGACTAAAATAGTCCAGACAGCTCGATACTTTCTGCAGAACAACCCACATTATGACAACCTGGATTATCGCTTTGATGTTGTATCCGTGTCCGCGGCAATTGACTGGATTCAGAATGCTTTTACCCTTGATGACATACTTAATAAGGATTCACGATAATGTTTAACCCGTTTTCATTCACCTTACCTCGCTCTCTTCTGATCACACTGGCTCTGATCGCGACCTTACAGGGTTGCGCCAGCGTGACCGGACCTACCTCCGAGGACCAGGGCAGCCGAACCTTGGGTACCGTTTGGGATGACCAGATGATCGAGTCAAGAGGGAAAGCCATCATTCGCGCGGCAACGCCAGAACTTAAGGAAGCTCACTTGGGTGTGACCAGCTTTAATGGCCAGGTTCTACTCACCGGTCAGGTTTCATCAGAAGAGGAAAAACAGGCTGCTGGAGCGGCGATCAAAGATTTGCGTAAGGTTCGAACAGTGCACAACGAACTCGAGATAGCCGGACCCACTTCACTGGTGGCAAGAACAAACGACTCCTGGCTGACAACTAAAGTCAAGACTGCACTTTTCACCAACGAAGACACAGATGCAGGTCGCGTCAAGGTCGTCACTGAAAATGGTGTCGTTTATCTGATGGGGTTGCTATCAAAGGCTGAATCAGAAGCAACTGTTGAAAAAACTCGCCAGGTCTTTGGCGTTCAAAAGATCGTCAAGGTTTTTGAATATATCGATTAGGCACTCGGCGTTTTACTTCTCCGTTCCTGTGATTCAAGACCTTACTATCCAGCTCGTCTTGCTCGTCCTGGCGACCAGATAGTCTGGTTGCAAGATTACTTAATCACTTTAAGCGATGGCGGTCCCTTCTTCACTATCTTTAGTGGTGTGGGTGTCAAGGGCGGCGTCGGCTCTGGTTCCTTCGCCTCTCGAGGGAACCACATACCTTCGCCATTTTCTTTGGCGATAATACCCATTACTGCTTGAATCGGCGCTTGAATATAATGTGACACGCCGCTGAACCTGCCGCTGAACGCCAGGTGCGTGTCATCGATGACTAAGTCACGTATTGCCGAGGGGCTGATATTCAACACTATCTGACCGTCTTTGGCATAGTCCATGGGGACCTGGGTCTGTTTCACCGTCACATCAAGTATCAGATAGGGTGTCAGGTGATTATCCAGGATCCACTCATTAATAGCGCGAATCAGGTAGGGTACAGAAGAAGTCATAGCCATGAGTCTTTGCCCTTCTGTTCGCCCCGAATACCTAGTCGCGCATATCCATTTCAGCTTCGGACAAACTTGCCTGAAATGCATCCCGATCAAATATGCGATCCATGTACCCAAGAATCGGCTTCGCCTGCTTCGCTGGCAATTCTATGCCCATGACGGGTAAACGCCAAAGTATTGGCGCGACACAGCAATCTACCAAAGTGAATTCATCGCTCATGAAATAAGGCTTTTCCGCAAAGATAGGTGCAATAGAAACCAAGCTCTCACGTAAATCCTTGCGCGCCTTTTCGATCGCCAGCTCTTTGGCTTTGCCCGCTATAATCATGTCCACTGCACCACACCAGTCACGCTGTATACGATGAATAAACAAACGACTTTGCGCTCGAGCGACGGGGTACACCGGCAACAATGGCGGATGGGGAAAACGCTCGTCCAGATACTCCATAATCACGGTTGATTCATATAAAACAAGATCTCGATCAACCAGCGTTGGCAAGCTATTGTAAGGATTCAGCCCGACCAGATCCTCGGGCATATTGTTGGGATCTACATCAATAATGTCTACTGCTACGCCTTTCTCGGCGAGCACGAGCCTAACTCGCTGGCTGTAGTGATCATTACCATCAGAATAAAATACCATCGATGAGTGTTTTGCAACGACCCCCATCTTGCTACCTCTCAGTAAGGGTTAACTTAAAGGATGTGCCCGCGAGCTTCAGTCGCTTCTGCGGGCACAGTACTGGTGCTTACTTACTTATGAAACGCTTTGTGGTATTCCCGCCCAAGCAGCCAGGCAAATACATAGAAGAAAGCCAGGAACAGTAAAACGTACCAGCCAATTCGCGTACGTTCTAAACGCGACGGTTCAGCCACGTAATAGAGAAAATTAGCCAGATCGTAAACTACCTGGTCATACTCTGCAGGGCTTAAAGCACCCGAGCCTTCAACCAACTCAAGCGGACTATAGCCGCGTTCAACCAAATCGCTGCCGCACAGCTCTTCAGTAATATACTCGTCAGTCAAAGGATCACGCATATCGCCACCGTTGGATGCCAGTCTAGGCACCTGCTTGCAGACATACTTTTGAGTGCCTTGAAGGTCAACCAGTGCGTGAGGCATACCGACGTTCTCAAATACCAGGTTGTTGACACCCAAAGGCCGTTTGCTATCCACATAGAAGGTTCTGAGATAGGTATAAATCCAATCTGGCCCACCCTTCAGGTTGTTGTGCAAGGTCAGATCAGGCGGCGCCGCCCCAAACCAGGTCTTGGCGTTCTCGGTGCTCATATTGTTTGTCATCAGATCACCGATTTTGGTGTTCGGGTCAAACACCAGATGCTCAAGCATGAGTGCTTCGGGTATGCCAATATCCTCGGCAGTGCGCTTAAAGCGTTGATATTGCAGTGAATGACAGCCCATGCAATAGTTCATATAGGTTTGCATACCGCGCTGCAATGACGGCTGATCATGAATGTCAGCTTCCATATGATCAAGCGGGTACCCTGCTTCAGAGGCCTGCAGACCCAGTGCTGCCAGAGACAGAGCCAGGCATATAGCTACATTTCTTAGAATCACAACGTCACCCTCTCTGGTACTGGTTTCGTCTTCTCAACACTGGTATACCATGGCATCAGCAAGAAATAGGCAAAATAAACTGCCGTACAAATCTGTGCCACGATGGTTCTCATGGGCGTTGGGTGCACGGTCCCCAGATAGCCGAGAATAAAGAAACAGATAACAAACGCGGCCAAAAACAACTTGCTTGCCAGGCCTTTATAGCGCATCGACCTTACCGGGGACTTATCCAGCCAAGGCACTACAAACAGAATTGCAATGGCACCAGCCATGACTACCAACCCCCAGAATTTCGCTGTCATACCAAACAGCGGGAAAGTCGCGGCCCGCAGCATTGAGTAATAAGGCGTGTAATACCACACAGGCGCTATCAACTCTGGCGTTTTCAGCGGGTCGGCTGGCTCGTAGTTAGGGTGCTCGATGAGATAGCCACCACCGTCGGGGAAAAAGAACAGAACCGCCGAAAAGACGATCAGAAACATGACGATTCCCGGCACATCATGCCCTATGGTGTAATACGGATGGAACGGAATTCCATCGAGAGGCTTACCGTCTTCATCAAGGTGTTTCTTAATGTCCACGCCGTCTGGATTATTTGAACCCACTTCATGCAGGGCGAGAATATGCAAAACCACCAGCACGAGCAGTACGATGGGTACCGCTACAACATGCAGCGCAAAGAAACGATTCAGCGTAATACCCGACATATTGAAGTCGCCGCGCACCCACACCGCAAGGCTTTCGCCTACCACAGGAATAGCACCGGCCAGTGAGACAATGACCTGAGCGCCCCAGTAGGACATGTTTCCCCAAGGCAGCAGGTAGCCAAAGAATCCTTCGGCCATTAACGCGAGATAGATGAACATGCCAAATACCCAGATCAGTTCCCTGGGTTTCTGGTAAGAGCCATACATCAGCCCACGAAACATATGCAGGTAGACCACGACGAAAAACGCCGAGGCGCCGGTTGAGTGCATGTAGCGCAGCAGCCAGCCATATTCCACATCGCGCATGATGTATTCGATAGACTTGAACGCGCCCTCGCCCGTCGGTACATAACTCATGGTCAACCAAATACCGGTCAGAAGCTGATTCACCAATACGACAAAAGCCAGCACACCGAAGATGTACCAGACATTAAAGTTTTTTGGCGCATAGTACTTCGACATATGCTTTTCGTACGTCTCAGTGACCGGCAACCGATCATCTATCCAACGCATGATATCTTTGAACTGCTGTTCCAATTTCGCCATTATGCCGCTCCCTTGTCTTCGCCAATCACAAGGACTGAGTCATTTTCATAGTAATATGGAGGCACCTCTAAGTTCGTGGGTGCTGGGACGCCAGCATAAACGCGACCAGACAGATCGAACTTAGAACCATGGCATGGGCAGTAGAAGCCACCGAGCCACTCTGGATCAAACTCCTGAGGGGCAATTTCCGGGTTGAATTTGGGTGAGCAACCGAGATGCGTGCAGATACCAATCAGGACTAGCAGATCGGGACGAATGGACCGAGTCTCGTTGCGCGCATATTCTGGTTGTTGATCTTCCAGAGAGTCGGGATCAGCCAGACGGTCGGTCTTGCTGCTCAAGCTTGCCAACATCTCTTGCGTACGTTTGACAACGAAGACCGGCTTGTCTCGCCATGCAGGGATAGGACCCAGCATATCGCCCGGCTCCATTCTGCTGACATCAACTTTGATTGGCGCGCCTGCCGCCAAGGCTTTGGCGCTGGGATTCCAGGATCCTACAAAAGGAATCGCGACACCCACCACACCCGCTGAACCTACCACTGACGTCGCACCAATCAAAAAATTGCGGCGCGACTTGTTCATGCCCTCATCAGTCAAGATGATTTCTCCCCTCCAATACCAAAGCAAAAAACAGCCCAAAGCTGCCGATGGTCTATCATTAAAGCTCGCCGATTTTAGCACACTCGTAGGTCGAGTTGCGTGCCGGCAGAGGATTCTTTACTGGTGTTATCGCCTTGTCAAAACCAGACGGGCCAAAGTGGATCCACAATGGCCGTTGACTGACCCAATAAACTATCGCTTGGAGAACTGAGGCTTCTTTCGGGCCTTACGTAAACCGACTTTCTTACGCTCAACAACGCGAGCATCGCGAGTCACGAAGCCAGCTTTACGCAGAGACGAACGTAAGGTTTCATCATATTCCATCAGCGCTCGAGTGATACCATGGCGAATTGCACCGGCTTGGCCCGAACCACCCCCGCCACTGACTGTCACGTACAGATCGAACTTATCTTTCATTTCAACCAACTCGAGGGGCTGGCGTACGACCATGCGCGCCGTTTCACGACCAAAATAGAGGTCTAGTGGCTTGTCGTTGACGACGATATTGCCCTGGCCGGCAGTCAAAAAGACCCTGGCCTTGGACGATTTTCTTCTTCCTGTTCCGTAATACTGCGTCATAGATAAGCCTTAACTATAGTTCAAGTACTTGCGGTTGTTGTGCCGCATGTGGGTGCTCATTACCAGCATAAACCTTTAGCTTTGCTAGCATAGAATAACTGAGCTTGTTCTTTGGCATCATACCCTTAACGGCCTTCTGGATAATTCGCTCCGGCGCCTTGTCGATCAACTTGTCAAACGAAATTGACTTGATCCCACCGGGAAAACCGGTGTGATGGTAATACATCTTGTCAGTGGTCTTATTGCCCGTTACCCGCACTTTTTCAGCGTTTACAACGACGATATAGTCGCCGGTATCGACGTGAGGGGTAAATTCGGCTTTATGCTTGCCGCGCAGGCGGTTGGCGATCTCTGTCGCCATCCGGCCTAGGGTCTTATCAGTGGCGTCGACGACGTACCAACTGTGCTTCGCTGTTTCTTTTCTCGCTGATATAGTTTTCATGGATAAACCGTTATGTTGGATAAACACACCTGGCTCAACCAGGATTTCGGGAGGGCGCATGTTACCCAACCCGACAACCAGGTGCAACACAAATCCATCTGAAAAGCGTCAACGACCAAGAGAATTGAACCCTCGGTAAAATTGAACCATCCTCAGGGTTGGTGCTCGCGAGCAAGATACTCTTTTGACTGCATCTCCTGCAATCGGCTTTGAGTGCGCTGGAACTCGAAGACTAACCGTTCGCCCTGGTAAAGCTCAAGTACCGGCACAGCAGCAGAGAGGATTAATTTCACATTATGGTCATAAAATTCATCAACCAGACTGATGAAGCGACGCGCCGAATCTTCACGACGCTGGGTCAATTGCGGCACGTTACTCAAAAGAACCGTTTGGAATAACATCGCTATCTCTATATAGTCATTCTGACTTCTGGGGCCCTCACAGAGAGCGCCGAACTCAAACCAGACAACCCCATCACCACAATACCGAGTCGGAATTTGGCGCCCTTCAATCTCCAGCAGCAGGTTCGGCTCGCCCAGATCAGGCGACAGCGCCTTAAAACTTCGCGCCAGACCGGCATCTGCTTGCGCATCTAACGGAGAGTGATAGATTTCCGCCTGTTGTAATACCCGCAAGCGGTAATCGATGCCGCCATCCACATTAACGACCCGCGTATGCGCCTCTAACAGCGCAATCGCCGGCAGAAACTTGCTCCGTTGCAAGCCATCACGGTAAAGATTCACAGGTGCCACATTCGAGGTCGCGACCAGCACCACACCCTGCTCAAACAACGCTTGCAACAAACCCGCCAAGATCATAGCGTCGGTAATATCCGAGACAAAAAATTCATCAAAGCATAGAACGCGATGGCGTTGCGCGAAATCCGATGCAATCCTGCGTAACGGGTTAGCCTCGCCTTGCAATCTGTGCAACTGCTGGTGAACGTGCCGCATAAAGCGATGAAAGTGCATTCTCCGCTTTTCAGCAAAGGGCAACGACTCATAGAACAGATCCATCAGGTACGTCTTACCCCGACCCACTCCACCCCAAAAGTACAGGCCCCGCATCGACTCCAGCCGAACCGGTGGTGGCGAACCACCCAACAGGCGGCGAAGCCAATGGACGCCAGTCCCACTCGACTTCAAAGGTGCTATGGCTAAGGCTTCAAATAATTGCTGAAGGTGCTCGATCGCCTCAAGCTGGGCCGGGTCCGACTGAATTTCGCCACGAGCAACGGCCGCCAGGTAGGACCTGAGAGGCCCCTGAGGTAAGGTGTCCAAGCGCGACTATCCTTGAACCCGAAATCTGGCCGAGCGAGCGTGCGCTTCCAGACCTTCCTCGGCTGCTAGTATCGCCGCATCACGACTCAAACTAACGGCTCCGGCAGCAGAGCAACGAATCACAGAACTGCGCACCTGAAAATCATACACACCCAATGCTGAGGCAAATCTGGCTGTGCCACTGGTCGGCAATACATGACTCGGCCCAGCCGCATAATCTCCAACAACCTCGGCACTGTGGTTGCCGACGAAAATAGCCCCTGCATGCTTGATGCTGGGCAAGAATTCATCGGCGTTTTGTAGCGCAAGCTCCAGATGCTCTGGCGCGATTTTATTGACGATAGCGGCAATTTCAGCGTTGTTCTGAGCGTGAATCAAAGCCCCGCGACTACTGATGGAGCGGCGAATGATCGGTTCGCGGGACATACTCGGCAGCCTCAGTTCAATTAACTCTGCGACACGCGTCAACAAGCCCTCATCCGTTGAAATCAGGACCGCCTGAGCCAGTTCATCATGCTCCGCCTGGGCAAACATATCCATTACCAACCATTCGGGATCAACTTCAGCATCGGCGACAATCACTACCTCTGAGGGGCCTGCGATCATGTCGATGCCTACATCACCAAATACCATCTCCTTCGCTGTCGCGACGTAGATATTCCCTGGCCCGACGATCTTATCGACTCTGGGGATAGATTCCGTCCCATAGGCCAGAGCGGCAACAGCTTGCGCGCCACCGACGGTGAACAGCCGATCAACTCCGCAAAGATAGGCGGCCGCCAGCAACAACTCGCTGACCTGGTCCTCGGGTGTCGGCACCACAAGGATGACCTCTGAGACACCAGCGACCTTCGCTGGAATCACTGTCATAATCACCGAAGACGGATAAGCGGCTTTACCACCGGGAACATAGACCCCAACGCGCTCCATCGCTCTGACTCGCTGACCCAAGTGATTACCCTCGCTATCCGTGTAACCCCAGTCAAGGTGCCCGCCGCCAGCGCGCTTTTGCGCTTCATGGTATACCCTGACTCGCTCGATTGAAGCTTCTAATGCCCCTCGAACCAGCGGCTCAATGCTCGCGAGGGCCTGCTTCATTCTGGCTTGACTGATTTCAAGCTCGGCAGCTGCGACCACAGACCGGCGATCCAATTTAACGGTCAGGGCAAGTAGTGCAGCATCACCCCCGTGCCGAACCTCATCAATGATTTGGCGAACGATCGGGTAAATGCTTTGATGATTTTCTGCCTGAATGCTGAGTAGGGCATCAAGTGCAGCATGGAACCCAGGGTCAAGGGTACTTAGTTGTTTAATCAATTTCATAGATAGCTTTGCACCCGGGCCAGCGAGCGGCAGGCCCAAGGCCCTGTTATTTAATCAACCACGCCGCGGAGCTGCTCAATTAACTGATGGATGGTCGAATATTTCATTTTCATTGCGGTCTTATTCACGATGAGACGTGTGCTGACATCAGCAATATGTTCCATGGCGACCAGGCCGTTTGCCTTCAGGGTGTTGCCAGTTTCCACTATGTCAACAATCCGATGTGCAAGCCCTGTGACCGGCGCCAGCTCCATAGCCCCATAAAGCTGAATGATATCCACCTGGATACCACGCTCTGCGTAATAGCGCTTGGCTGTCTTGACGAATTTTGTCGCAATTCTCAAGCGTCCCGGCAGAGCTGGCTCGTCTTTCAACCCCGCTACCATGATACGGCATTGACCGAGTTTGAGATCAAGGGGTTGATAATAACCCTGCTCACCATGCTCCAACAGCACATCCCTGCCGGCCATACCCAGGTCTGCGATCCCATGTTCGACGTAGGTCGCAACATCTGAACCGCGCAAGAGTAAGAGCTCGACGTTAGGGTTATTGGTCGTGAAAACCAACTTGCGAGAGGTCAGCAGGTCATCAATGGGCTCTATGTCGACCTGAGCGAGTAGCGCCAACTGCTGCCTAACAATGCGGTCACCTTTTGTCACTGCAATCGTAATATGATCCGACATAAGACATCCTAACGGGACTGAACTCTCTCAATATCTGCACCCAGCGTGCGAAGCTTTTCCTCAACCTGTTCATAGCCCCGATCAATGTGATAAATCCGGTCGATCACCGTGTCACCTTGGGCAATCAATCCGGCGATGACCAGGCTGACCGAAGCCCGCAGATCGTTCGCCATCACTGGCGCGGCCTTAAGAAAGTCGACGCCAGTGACTATAGCGATCGTATTGTTGCCCTCGAGTCGAATATTTGCACCCATGCGATTCATTTCATGGACGTGCATAAAGCGGTTCTCAAAGATTGTCTCCTTCACAGTCGCAACGCCTTCGGCGATGCAATTCATCGCCAGTATTTGTGCTTGCAGGTCCGTCGGAAAAGCCGGATAAGGTGCCGTCACTAAACTGACCGCCTTCGGGCGCCGACCTTTCATGTCCAACTGAATCCAGTCCGAACCCACATCAATATCTGCCCCTGCCTCGCGCAGCTTACTTAACACCGTATCCAGGTGAGACGGAACCACATCGCGCATCTTGACCTTGCCACCCGTAGCAGCCGCAGCGATCAGATAAGTCGCCGCCTCAACTCGATCGGCTATGACTCGATGGTGGCAGCCATGCAAGGCCTTAACACCTTGAATGGTAATGGTTTCCGTACCCTGACCAGTGATCTGAGCCCCCATCGCATTCAAAAAATCGGCTAAATCAATAATCTCCGGCTCGCGCGCGCAGTTTTCGAGTATGGTTGTACCTTCCGCTAGAGTTGCCGCCATAAGGATGTGCTCAGTGCCACCCACGGTACTAAAATCGAACATGAATCGCGTACCCTTGAGACGACCGTCTACAGACGCCTTGACATATCCATCTTCCATCTCGATCGTCGCACCCAATGCCTGCAAGCCTCGCAGATGCTGATCAACGGGCCTTGGACCTATGGCACAGCCGCCCGGCAAAGAGACTTCAGCACGCCCGTAGTGCGCCAACATGGGGCCCAGCACCAGAAATGAGGCTCGCATCTGCCTCACCAGGTCGTAGGGCGCCGTGAAGCGTTTAATGGTGTTGGCGTGAATCTCGATGTTCATTTTCTCATCCACCACAACTTCCACGCCCAGAGAAACCAACAGCTCTATCATGGTTGTGATGTCACGTAAGTGGGGCACATTGCTGATCATCACGGGCTCGTCGGCCAGCAAAGATGATGCCAGCATGAGTACCGCGGAATTTTTTGCACCCGAGGCTCGCAGCTCCCCCTGCAAACGCGCACCGCCGCGAATTAGTAACTTATCCATTCAATCACCTGTCACCTAAAGCACATTGTTTCGTTCTGCCGGCGTCAAACAACGCATCGTGACAGCATGAATTTCCCCGGAGCTGATCTTCTGATCGAGCAACTTGTAGACCAACTGCTGGCGCCTGACCCGGTTCAGGCCAGAAAACTGCTCACTGACTAGCACCAGGCTAATTTTATTACCCTGTGTTTGCAGTTCGATCTCGCAGTCACTGACACCAGCGACTAATAACGCACGAATTTCCTCTTCATTCATTCCATTTCATCTCTTTGACCGGCGTCGCGATAATAGCACGACGGCCTGGAAAACACCGCAGCGGTGAGGCGCTCTTTCGACGCTATGGGGATTCGTTTGCGGCTTATACGTCAGTAAACGCCAGAATCTCTTCGACATCGCAGGCTTTCGCTATTTCAAGCAGATGGTTTGATGCATGTATAAACCGCAATGACCACTGGCGCTGCACGCAATGACGCTGCCAGGCAATCAACAACGCGACCACCGCCGAGCCCTGGACCTCTGCACCCGCAAGATCAATCGTTACCGGGTCCTGAAGCGTGTCTATCAGCGCAATACCTTCTTCCCTGAGGCGAGCCACCGTGTCTACGCTCAGACTTCCTTCGACGACCAGATGCTTCTCGGCGTTGATACGCAGCACGTTAAAGTCAGACATCAAGGGTCCAGTGGCTAATCACTTCGTCGATATTGTTGCTGTATTTATCCATATACGCGGCAAACTGCGAACGAAACTGCAGTCCAACATTAACGCCTTCGATGGTCACATTACGCAACTTCCAGTCATTCCCTATCAGGACCAGGTTGTAATTGACCCGATAGACAGCGCCTTGCTGGCCATAGATCTGCAGGTCGATTGAGGCGCGATCCGGCTCGCTTTCTGCTGCTGTGGTATCAACGAATTCAACTCGCTGATTATCAAACTCTACCAACGCCTTGGCATAGGTTCGAATCAATCCTTGCCGAAACACCGATTCGAACCGAGCTATTTGCGCGTCTGTAGCACGACGGTAATACTTCGCCATAACACCTTTTGAAAACCCGCTGAAATCAATGAAGGGGGACAGCGTCAGATCGACTTCAGCAAAAAATTTTTCCGGATCCGCCGAGTAGAGGGGCTGGATCTGGACGAGCTTCGCCAACAGCTGGTCTGTGGCCTCCTGAACCGCCTGATGGGCACTCTTGACGCTCGCCAAGCCGCCACTTGCGAAAACCAACAGACTCCAAAGTAAAAACAATCTTGAGATGTTTTTCATATGCACGACCTTTAAAACTGCTTCATCAAGAACTTGCCAATCATATCTTCAAGGACGATCGCGGATTGCGTGTCCGTGATGTAGGCGCCGTCTTTGAGAAAGGTATCCTCCGCGCCAATCGTCAACCCGATAAACTTTCCACCCAGCAGTCCCTCGGTCAAAATTGCTGCGGTCGAGTCGACGCTGAGCTGGTCCACATCTGATTCGATTTCCATACGAACAAGGGCGGTGAAACTCTGTTGATCGAGGCTGATTTCCGCGACCTGACCGACGATAACGCCAGCAATACTAACCTTGGCACGGACCACCAGGCCGCCAACATTTTCAAACTTTGCATACACACTATAGGTGTTGGTCTCGGCGCCCACATTAAAACCGCTGACTCGAATCGCCAGCACCGCCAACGAAATCAGGCCAGCCAACATAAAGGCACCCACCACAATTTCTATTGTTCTCATTTGCATGACACTAAACCCTTGAAATATTTGTTTAAAAATTAAACATTAGCAGCGTCAGGAAAAAATCAAGTACCAGCACCGCAACCGACGAATGCACCACTGTTCGAGTCGTTGCTCTAGATATACCTTCCGACGTGGGCTCTGCCTCATAGCCCTGGTAAACCGAGATCCAAGTGACCACCAACCCAAACACGATCGATTTGATGATCCCCTTGAGGACATGACTTCTAAAGTCAACGCCGTCTTGCATAGCTGACCAGAAGGCGCCCTCATAGACACCTAACCAATCAACGCCGATCAAGGAAGAACCCCAAATGCCGACAACACTGAACATCAATGCCAGAATCGGCATTGAAATAAACCCCGCCCAGAGCCGCGGTGCGACGATCCGCTGCAACGGATCAACACCGATCATTTCCATGCTGCTGAGCTGCTCCGTCGCCTTCATCAAGCCAATTTCTGCGGTCACAGCCGAACCTGCTCGGCCCGCAAACAACAATCCAGACACCACCGGACCGATCTCCATCACCAGCACGAGCGCCACGCCAAGACCTAAGGCGCTCTCTGATCCATATTTAACCAGCTGGTTGTAACCTTGGAGCGCCAACACGGCACCAATGGAAAATCCCGACAAGATCGTGATGACCACTGAGAGCACACCGAGTTGATAGATTTGGCGAAACAACAGGTGCGCGTTAGCCAGTCGAGGGCGCCGCCAGATCGCCTGCCACCAGATACTTCCTGCTCGGCCTAATGCAGTGATCAGGTCGATTCCGTATTGCCCAAGATGACGAATACTTGCGAACATGAATTATCCGAATTGTCGTTGGTTGACGCTATCGACGCTTAACAGCTGAGCGCGAAAATCTGTCGCCGGGTAATGGAAGGGGACCGGACCATCTGGCAGTCCCTTGATGAATTGTTGAATACGCGGCGCATCTTGCTCGAACAGCTCCTTTGGCGCACCAGAGCCAATCACCTTACCATCTGAAATCACATAAATGAGGTCCGCAATACTTGCCGTTTCATGAATATCATGAGAAACAATAATGCTGGTCATTCCAAAGACCCGGTTCAAGTCCTTAATCAACTGCACGACCACACCCAAAGCAATGGGATCCAAGCCCGCAAAAGGCTCATCATACATGATCAAACGCGGGTCTAATGCTATCGCTCGTGCCAGGGCCACTCGACGACTCATGCCACCGGACAGTTCACTCGGAAACAGGTCGCTCGCGCCCCGCAAGCCAACCGATTGCAATTTAATGAGTACCAGATCCCGAATCATATCCTTCGGCAGGTCAGTATGTATGCGCAACGGAAAGGCCACGTTTTCAAATACCGACAAGTCGGTAAACAAAGCGCCACTTTGGAACAACATGCCCATCGACTTACGCACGTCAAACAGATCTTTACGAGACAACTGAGGGATTCGCCTACCGTCAACCTCAACAATGCCGCTCTCTGGCTTTAATTGACCACCTATTAATCGCAACAGAGTCGTCTTACCGGTACCACTAGGGCCCATAATGCCTACAATTTTCCCACGCGGCACCCGCAGGGAGATACCATCGAATATTCTGCGACGCCCGCGACTAAATACCACTTCATCGATAATGATATGGTCTTCGCCGGCATTATTTGCTTTAAGGTTCATTCTTGACCAAACGTCTACCTTGATTAATCGGGCATCTATCCCGAGCTAAGTCTCAGCCCGAGCGGTATTACTGGGCAACCTTGCCTGGCTGATCGATTCAGTCATGATCAAGTCCAACGCAGGTGCATCATACTGCTGTAAGGATTGCCTTGATACTGGTTCAAACAGCATCTAGAGTTCATCTACTCATGGAGACTAGCCTGAACTGCCAAATTCTTGTTGTCGATGACCTGTATTGCTCGTCGCAGCTGACTGGTGATCCCCTGACAATTGACCTTTTCGAGCTTTTCTCTGGAGCTTTTGTCTGGAGCTTTTGTCTGGAGCTCTTTAGCGCCGACTATTGGCTGAATAGGCCATCTGTTGAGATACTTTAACGCAAGCCACTGACTATGTTCACGACTCGAAACATTCTCCTCTTTTCTCTGATTATCCTCTTCGCGATCGCCACCAACTGGGTTCTCGACCAGGAAGAACAGGCAAATGATGAAGCCATTATGGGACGCAACGACCCGGATCTTTACATGCTGAAGGCGAAAATCACTCAGTTCTCACTCGATGGCAGTCGACAACACGAAATTCTCGCCAGCCGCTTGACCCACTTCCCCCTGACTGACATGACCGCTCTCATTGAACCGAGGGTCAATTTGTACTCACGAGACCCCATCAACCCCTGGACGATCACGGCGGATAACGGCCGCCTATTACCTGAATCACAGCTTCGAGATGAAATCGTCGAACTCTGGGACAATGTCTTGGCAGAAAAATCTGATAGCAAAGGCGACTTAGTGCAGTTTCGAACCGAGAGTCTGACCATCTATACAGGTCAGGATTTCGCGGAAACTGATCAAAAGGTCATTGTTGACGGTGCTAGCGGTCGAACCAGCGCCGCCGGCATGAAGGCCTACTTGAAGGAAGGAAGATATTTGTTAACGTCGAGCAAGGCTACTCGAGTCATGACCACGTTACAACCTGGCGGAACAACACCTTGAGGGAATCACTTCGTATGAGTCGAGATTCGTATGGGGGTGCAACAAAAAATAAGCAGACCAGCCAGATATCGATTATTGACTCTGATAAAGCGAGAGACTGGGTTAGACTAACATAGTGAAAAACTTAACCTTACTTATACTCATCCTGAGCAGCTACCCGGCCATGGCACTGAACTCGGACCGAGAGCAGCCGATTGAAATCAGCGCAGATGCCGGTATGGTCAATGAGGCGGCAGGTATTTCTACCTATTCGGGTAACGTTGCGATCGACCAAGGAAGCATGCATATTGCTGCCGACGAGGTCGAGGTAGTCATTACTGACAAACAGGTGGTCCAGATCATCGCTCGCTCTTTGCCTGAGTCAAAGGACTTGGCGCGTTATGAGCACTTGCCCGACAACGCTGACACCCCCGTTTTTGCCGAAGCCAGGTTAATTACTTATCTGGTCCAAGAAGAACGTCTGCAGCTGGCTGGACAAGCCAGGCTTCAACAAATTCAAGACAGCTTCTCGGGCGAATTGCTTTCCTATGACGTTAACCGCGGTATTGTTGATCTGAAAAGCGGAAACGGCGAAGGTGACCGCATCAAGATGACCATCAGCCCCAAACTTCAATAAGCGCCGTAAATGCACGTTCTCAGAGCTACCAGTCTTGCCAAAAGCTACCGCGGTAAAGCCGTGGTGAAAGACGTTTCTCTTTCGGTCAACAGTGGTCAGGTGGTCGGCCTGCTGGGGCCAAACGGCGCGGGTAAGACCACCTGCTTCTATATGATCGTCGGCTCCATCAGCGGCGACGCCGGCAAGATTCTTTTTGATGATATGGATATCACCAATCTGCCCATGCATGAAAGAGCGAGAGCCGGGCTTGGCTACCTTCCACAGGAAGCCTCGGTGTTTCGCAAGCTCACCGTCGCCGAGAATATTCTGGCGATTCTGGAAACCCGCAAGAATCTCAATCACGATCAGCGTTTTGAGCGGCTCGAGTCCTTGCTAGCTGAGTTTCATATCAGCCATATACGCGGCAGTCTCGGTATGTCTTTGTCGGGCGGCGAACGTCGCCGTGTAGAAATTGCTCGAGCGCTGGCCACAGAACCTGCATTTATTCTCCTCGATGAGCCATTTGCAGGGGTTGATCCTATTTCAGTCCATGACATCAAGAGCATCATTCAGCAATTGTCTACTCAAGGCATTGGCGTACTGATCACAGACCATAATGTCAGAGAAACTCTGGATATCTGCGAAAAGGCTTACATCGTCAGTGAAGGCCAAATTATTGCCGAGGGGTCGACTGAGGCTATTCTGGCTGACGAGCAGGTGCGCCGCGTCTATCTCGGCGATGATTTTCGAATGTAATGCCCGTCAATCGCCCAAAGATGCACATAATCAGGGAATTAACAAGATTCACTTCATTCGTGTGCATGGGTAGTATTACCTTATGGCAATGAAACCATCACTTGTTCTTAAGCTTGGGCAACAGCTGCGAATGACTCCGCAGTTACAACAGGCTATTAGGCTCTTGCAGCTCTCCACGCTGGATCTGCAGCAGGAGATTCAAGAGGCGCTGGATTCAAACATCATGCTGGAGGAGATCAACGGCGAAGCGGAAGAGGCTGACCAAGAGTCAGCTGAGCCAGCGCTCGAAGACTACCCTGACGATATGGCCGCAATGGACAAGAGCCAAGGGACATCTACCGACGATCAGCTCACCGCAGATACTCAGACCAACAATAGTGACGCTGAAGCTGACTTTTATGACCCGGAACTCGATGGTGACTATCAGCAGGATACCGGTGAACAGCTGGCCTCAGACACGTTTGGTGACGAACTACCGATAGACAGCCTTTGGGAAGACACCTGGGACAGCTCGTCCATGACTAGTCAGCCCGGCAATACAGGCGATAGTGACGATGATTATATTGACACCCGCAATGTCTCCTCCATCTCCCTTCAAACGCACCTTGAAGACCAACTGAATCTGCGCCGGCTTTCAGAAGTTGATCAGCTTATCGCTATGGCTATTGTGGATGGTCTGGACAGCAATGGCATCCTGACAGTCACTCTTGAGGACATTCTACTCAGCATTCCACCCCAGTATGACTGCGAAATGGACGAAGTCGTTGCTGTTCTACACTTAATTCAACATCTGGATCCTGTCGGGGTCGCAGCAAGAGATCTTCGTGAGTGTCTGTTGATTCAGCTCAATGCCCTGCCTGAGGACACAGCCTGGCGCAGGGAAGCCATTATCGTCGTCAGTGACCACATCTCGTCTCTGGCAAACCGAGATTATGCTCTGTTGCTCAGAAAGACCAGGCTCAAAGAGAACGAGCTTCGCGAGGTCGTCGCCTTGATCCAAACTTTGAGCCCTCGACCTGGCGCCGACATAGCGCCCAGCACCACCGAATACATCGAACCCGACGTACTGGTGAGCAAGAAAAATGGCCAATGGACTGTCGAATTGAATCCAAAGTCCGCTCCAAAGATTCAGGTTAATCAGCAGTATGCCGCCATGATAAAACGTGCTGACACGAGTAGCGATAACACTTACCTGAAGAACAACCTGCAGGAAGCCAGGTGGTTTATCAAGAGTCTGCAGCAACGAAATGAAACGCTGTTGAAAGTATCGACCAAGATTGTCGAGTACCAGCGCGGTTTCCTTGAATATGGTGAAAAAGCCATGAAGCCACTGGTTCTGCACGAGATCGCGACTGCCGTCGATCTCCATGAATCGACCATCTCGCGCGTGACCACCCAAAAGTATATGCACACTCCCGCGGGCGTCTTTGAACTCAAGTATTTCTTCTCCAGTCACGTCAACTCTCAGGCAGGCGGAGAAGTCTCATCGACGGCAATTCGCGCACTGATCAAACAACTGGTGACTGATGAAAATCCCAAAAAGCCACTGAGCGACAGCAAGATCGTGAAGCTGCTGGCGGCTCAGGACATTACCGTGGCGCGTCGAACTATCGCCAAGTACCGCGAATCTTTGCAAATTCGACCGTCAAATGAACGCAAACAACTCATCTGAGCGAACCTTCCAAGCGTCTCAGAGTCACAATAAACAGGAGTGTAAGTTCGGCGAACAGCGCTGAAAATTTGGAGCCCGGACAAACTGGGCTATTGTTGTGTTATCAAAGGAGTAGCTATATGCAAATTAACGTTAGCGGTCACCACCTGGATGTCACCGATTCGTTACGCCATTACGTGATCACCAAGCTCGACAAACTCGAGCGACACTTCGACAAGATCACCCACATGAACGTCATACTCACCGTTGAGAAACTTCGCCAAAAAGCCGAATCGACCATCCATATTTCCGGCGGCGAAATCTACGCCGATGCCGAGTCTGATGATTTGTATGCCGCCATCGACAAGCTGACCAGCAAACTTGATCGGCAGTTGATCAAGCAGAAAGAGAAGGCAGGCGACAGGAAGGCCAGAATTCGTTAATCCTGACACTATCCATATACTCAACGAGCAAGGGTCGACCCGCGGTCGATCCTAAGCTCTAAACATTTGACGCATTTTGTGCGCCATTTGAGCTGGGACCCTGCATTTGTGTTTTGCTGACTACCAGTCGACTTCAACCTAGCCGGCCATTGGATTTCAAATAACCCGCTTCGCAGATTCAATTTACTTTCAATTTAGTTTCAATTTACCCTTGATTCAGCCTCAAGTTTTTTTCAACTTAGCTCGACGTCTTTTTCTTGGACTGAGTATAATTCAACTCGAGCTGACAGCGCCCAAAAACGCTTTTATTGGTGCCGGACTCAACATTGGCCTTTGGCACAACTTACTCACCAGACATCATCTCCGCACCAAAAGAGCCCGACGTGAATATTGAATCAATTTTAAGCCTTAGCCGAACCCACGCCAATGTCCGCGCAAGCAGCAAAAAGCGCGCTATAGAGGAAGCGGCGATGCTCATCGCGACCAGTATGGAGGGACTTGTCGCTGAAGAAATCTTCAACAGCCTGATTGCCCGCGAAAAACTGGGTACCACTGCGATCGGCCACGGCATTGCCATTCCTCATTGTCGGCTGAGCAGTTGCCAGGAAATTGTCGGCAGCCTTATTTCACTCCAGGAGCCTGTCGATTTTGGCGCCTTTGACGAACAAAAAGTCAACCTCATGTTCGTGATACTCGTGCCCTCAGAGGAAGTGGACGAACATTTACAGGCACTGGCGATGCTGGCTGAAAGTTTTGAGACTAAAGGCTATCGCGACCTGTTGAGTGCTGCGGGGAGCAACCAGGAGCTATTCGAGCGCGCTATCATGCCACTGGCTGGATTACGCGCTTAAGTGGCCCGTCTTGCTCAACAAGGAGTCTGTCATCACCCATGATTTCCCTTATCATCATCAGCGGCAGATCTGGTTCCGGCAAAAGTACAGCACTTCATGTACTTGAAGACATGGGGCTTTACTGCATCGACAATCTACCCGCCAGTCTGTTAAAGCCGCTAATAGAGCGTCTCAGCCATGAAAAGGTCGCTCAAAATGTTGCCGTCAGTATCGATGCGAGAAATATCGCCACTGATCTGGACCTGTTTCCCCTGGTGATGGAAAGTATTGATCGAACTGTCGTCGACACGAGAGTCGTTTATTTGGACGCAAATAGTGCGGCCCTCGTCAAGCGTTTCAGCGAAACCAGACGTAAGCACCCACTATCAGGAAAAGCCACAGATCTTAGAGAGGCGCTGGAACTTGAGAACCGATTGCTGGACCCGATTTCTTCGCTTGCCGACCTGACGATTGATACTTCGAACCTGACGATTCACGAACTTCGAGATCTGGTTCGGTCCCGCATAACCGGTGAAAGGCACGAGTTTGCGCTGCTCTTTTTGTCATTTGCTTACAAAAACGGAGTACCCGTTGATGCCGACCTGGTATTCGACGTACGCTGCTTACCTAACCCTCACTGGAAAACAGATCTGCGGTCAAAAACCGGGCTTGACCTACCTGTCCAGACGTTCCTGGAATCACACGGGGACGTCATTTCCATGCTCGACGATATCAGCGGCTTTCTAAGCGCCTGGTTACCACGCTTCGAAGCCAATAACCGTAGCTATATGACAGTCGCTATCGGCTGCACGGGCGGCCAACACCGCTCAGTCTTTATCAGCGACCGGTTGAAACAGTATTTTGAACCCAAATGGACAAATGTGCAGATCCGGCACCGGGAATTAAGTAAAATATTGCCTGACCGCACCTGACCGAGAACCCTTTGTGATTGAACAAGAAGCTACGATCCAGAATAAGTTGGGTTTGCATGCCAGGGCTGCCTCAAAATTCGTTGGGATCGCTCAGCGTTTTTCTGCCAGTATCACAGTAATTAACGGGAGTCAGACTGCTAACGGCAAGAGCATCATGTCGATGATGATTCTTCAGGCAACAAAAGGGACAGTTCTAAATATTCGTGCCGATGGCGAAGACGAAGCATCCGCACTTCAGCAAATCGTTGCCTTGATTAATGATCTTTTCGAGGAAGCAGAGTAGACGCAGGCAATTTATGCCAGATCTAAAAGACCCCAGAGTCCCATCGCCCAGGGAAGCCTTGAGCGATTTATTCGAATCTGGAACCTACAATCAAATTAAGAATCTGCTGGACTCTTTGCGACCGGCTGACATTGCCGCACTGTTGGAGTCGTCGCCGCCTAAAGAGCGGACGATTATCTGGAATCTCATTCCAAGCGACGAACAAAGCGAAATACTTGAACAGGTCGACCCTGACGTCATACCCGATCTGCTCGCCGATAAGTCCGCCGAGGAACTCCTCCCGATCCTCGAGCAAATTGTTTCAGACGATGACCTGACCGATATCCTTCAACATCTACCCGACGCCATTACCTATCAGGTCCTGCAATCTATGGGTTCTCAGGATAGGGCCAGGGTTGAGAACCTCCTGTCCTACCCGGAGGATACAGCTGGTGGTCTCATGGACACGGACACCATCAGTGTTCGACCGAGAGTCACGTTGGACGTCGTTCTCCGCTACCTGCGCCGGCACACAGAATTACCTCCCATGACTGACAACCTGGTGGTGGTCAACAGTAGTGATGAGTATATCGGTCTTTTGCCCGTCAGCACCCTACTGGTCTCTGACCCGTCTATGACGGTTCGAGAGATGATGGTGACGGAGATTGAGCCGATCCAAGCCAGCGCTCACCGCTCAGAGGTCGCCGCCATATTTCAGCGCTACGACTTGGTGTCTGCGCCCGTCGTTGGCCCGACAGGCAAGCTGCTGGGTCGAATCACAATCGACGATGTCGTGGACGTCATCGTCGACGAAGCTGATCACTCACTGCTGGGTATGGCGGGCTTGACTGAGGACGAAGATACCTTTGCGCCGATTCTGCGGACCGCCAGGAGTCGAGCTTTTTGGCTAGGCGCCAACTTGCTGACCGCCTTCCTCGCGTCGGCAGTCATTAACCTGTTTGAAGAAACCATCGCTAAGGTCGTCGCTCTGGCAGTCTTGATGCCTATCGTCGCCAGTATGGGCGGCGTCGCTGGCAGTCAAACACTGACACTGGTGATTCGCAGCATGGCGCAGGGCCAACTGGTGGAAAGCAACAGACGTTGGCTGATGAAGCGAGAACTCGCCGTCGGCGTACTCAATGGTGCGCTATGGGCAGCCATCGTTGCGGCTGCGGCTGCCACCTTATTCGACGATAAGATGCTGGGTTTGATTATCGCAACAGCACTCATCATTAATCTCGTCGTCGCAGCCCTTGCGGGTGCATTACTGCCCGGTATACTTAAAAACTTGGGGATTGATCCTGCTATAGCCGGCAGCGTCGTGCTGACAACGATTACTGACGTCGTCGGTTTTATGTCATTCCTGGGTCTGGCAACCCTCTTTTATGGATAAGTCGCAGCGCAGCGAGCGATTGCCACTGAACTATCGCAGGGCTAGTGACTCGATATCGACCCTGCCCATCTACTCACACCGACTCAGAAGCAAGAAACCTGAACCCCATGAATGATGACGATTTTATAGAAAATGACGACGATACGCCGAGCAAATCGCAACGCAAGCGAGACATGCACGCACTTCGAGACATGGGCGAAAGACTCCTGGAACTGCCAGAGGCCCATGTCAAGGAACTGCTTCCCTCCAACATCATGGAGGCGCTGACAGCCAGTAGAAAAATTACCAAAGGCAATGCTCGAAAACGGCAGATGCAGTATGTCGGCAAGCTCCTGCGCCAGGTGGAAACCGATAAAATCAAAGCCTTGCTTGACCGATTCGATGCCAGCTCTCAGGAACACGTTAACAAGTTCCATAAACTTGAACGCTGGCGAGAGCGATTGATCAGTCAGGACGACTCAGTTTTAGCAGAAATTTTCAATGATACGCCGACCATAGATCGGCAGCATCTACGCCAACTCGTACGCGCAGCGATTAATGAGAAAGAGCAGGACAAGTCACCACAGATTCAGTTTCGCAAACTGTTCCAGTATTTGAAGTCATTTGAAATTCAGACCGATAGCAGTGCGGTGAACGACACTGTAAAAGACTAGAGTCGCCGCTGTTGATGAACAGGCATCTCGCGGCGTACTCGGTGAACTGCTTCTCTGTCGATGGCGGCGAGCAGAATACCCTCTCCCTGCGCAAGTCTCGCCACTACCTCGCCCCAGGGATTCACCACCATACTCTGGCCAAACGTCTCGCGACCTGAATCATGTTTCCCGCCTTGGCAAGCCGCAATTGTATAAACTGCGTTTTCTATCGCACGGGCACGCATAAGGACTTCAAAGTGCGCCTTGCCGGTGATGGCCGTAAAAGCTGAGGGCATCAGAACACACTCAGCGCCCTGCTCAACCAGTTTTCGGTAAAGCTCTGGAAAGCGTATGTCATAGCAAACCGAGAGTCCAATACTGGCCATTGGCGTTGGCACGACGGTCAAAGTGTCGCCGGGTTCAAAAGTCGAAGACTCACGGTAATAGCGCTGCGAATCATCCACGTCGACATCAAACATATGGATCTTGTCGTAGCGCGCGACCTCCGCACCGTCAGGCGCATAGACAATTGATGCCGCTCGAACTCGACCATCGCTTGGAACAGAGCCGTTCGAGCGGCTGGCAAGGGGCATGGTTCCCGCAAAAATCCAACAGGAGAGTTCATTAGCCAAAGATGCGAGGAAAGTGCGAATGATGGGCTTATCTCCGGCCTCCTGAACACCGATCTGGCGAGGATTAGCGGCGGCCAACGCGGCGAAATTTTCTGGCAGAAAGATGAACTGCGCCGAGAGAGCGGCTTCACGAATAAGCGCCTCGGCACGGCTTAAATTAATATCGACAACTTGACTGCTCACCATCTGCACCAAAGCAATCGTATTTTCCATGCCTATCTCCCATCTGCCCTGGCATCTTCAGGGTTGAATTACTCTGGCGCTTGGGGACTCGCGACCGCAGAATCCTTGCGATCTTCACTGATCGTCTCAGTTGTCGGCTCAACTTCGGGTGTTTCACGAACGGAGTCGCTGAATATCGAGACAAACTCGATGACCGGTAAATCAACAGTGCCTGTCACCTTATATTTCGCACTGGTCATTTTATTGATCTGGTCTTCAAATATTTTCTGCGCTATAAACACACCGGCTCCGACCAGCGGGTTCGCCAATGCAGAATAGGCGGCATACCAAGGCAAATTACGACTCACTGGCAGGGTCACTATCAGGTCACTGTCAAGCGCGCCCGTGTTCGTATTCAACTGCCCACCGACCCTGAATATACTACTAGACCCTTCGATAGTAATGGGTTGCAGCACATCGACGACTCCGCGATTGAATCTTGCTCCACCGTTTATCTTGTTAAATGAGAACCCCTCGTTAACGATATCTGAAAAATCAAACCGAAAGCGTTTAGCAAGAGACGCGAAATCAAATATTCCCAGCAGTTTTAGCGCACCGGTACTCGACTCGGCCTGGACAAACCTGCCGCCTTTTGCGCTGATGGTAATATGACCTTCAATCACATCGAACTCGATCATGGTCGGTGAGCCAGCCCACTGAATATCACTTTCGAAGACAAAGTCATTGCCCTGAATACTTGAAGCAAAACCCCACTGTTTTAACGCAACGGCTAAGTCGTTAGCCTTAACGGTGCCAACAAAATGACTCTGCTGACCAACATCACTGACTCGCCAATCAATACTAGCTGATGAGTCAATCTGTAAACCCTTAACATTCGCCGTCAGCGATTCAAATCTTCCGCCTTGCGTATTCGGTCTAAAATTAAATGCCCAGCTACCATAGTCCTCAGCATCCTTCATGAGACGCTTGGTGCGAAAGTTAACTGCGACTAAGTCACCGGGATCCAAGTTCTCAAACAGATCAATATTATCGTCCTGGGTTATGAATTTAAGATACTCGAGATCAAGATCTATCGGAATTTCAGCCTCATCCGGGACACCGACTATTCCCTTGAGAATCTCATTTTGAACTGCAACGTTCCATGCCTGCTCACGCCGAGATACATTCAGATCGATAGACTCAAGCTCAAAACCGAATACGGTGAAGTGCTCTACATGCAGATCTACCGAGTCAAGGGTTTGGGCGACTTCAGACGCCAAGGAAATCTCCATTCTCGACGCCAAGTCTTCGCTGAGTTGCTGCCATAAGCCGTAATCAGCCCTCTGCAACTCGCCTGTCACTCGCAATTTATCGAAAGCCACGGCACCCATAGGGCTCAGCCCGAAGTGGACTTGACCACCGACCAAAATTCCCTCGCGACGTTTTAGCAGCGCCTTGACCCTGTCGCCTAATGTCAGGCCGACTTCATCACTCGACTCGAAAAACGTTTGCTGATAGTTCATCGGCATAGGATCTAGAGCGAGTTTTCCCATAGGTTGGGGCAAGTCGATCGCGACCCCTAACAGGTTTGATGTGATCTCTACAGACAGGCCACCTTTCGCCCCACCCGTCGGTACTCGTATGGCGGAGTGATAATCAAACTTCCCCGCTGCTTTGGTCAACAGCGCTTGTTCGGACCAGGTATAAAGTTCCTCAACATCAACTCGACCATCACCCACCACCAGAATCTCACGAAGGGTGCCGGCTGAGTCGAGGGTCGAGAGGATTTCGTGACGAGCGGGCTCTCCGAATATTAAAGCGTCGAATGGCGCCGCGGTTAAGCCCTTGTCGCTGGTATAACTGACATTGCCGACAATAGCATTTACCGCGAGATTTGCGTTACCCATCAGTAAATCACCGCCATCAATATCCACTGACACCTTGACCTTAACTGGCTCTCCGGCCCGTGGCCCGAGCGGCACATTTAATCTGATCTCGCCCGCTACCTTTCCTGATGCCGCCCAGGTGCTTGCCATCTCACCCGTGATCGTCGCCAGCGGTGTTTCGTTAAGAACCTTGACCGCATCACTGAAATCACCTCGAATAGCACCGCTGACATGGATGGTATCCGCGACGCCCTCTGGCGTAATGGGCAAGCTGACCTCGATCTGTTCGAGTTCGCTGGCAAAAATGGTTGCCGTCCCGTGATGGGACTCCACCTTAGCATTATTGATATAGACAGTCGCATCCAGCGCCTGCAGCACAGGCCAGGCAGGATCGTAGGCCAGCGTGGCCTCTTCAACATTAAAATAAAGCTCATGGACCTTACGTATTTTTGGTGCATCTCGAAACAGCGATCCATGAAACAACAGACCACTTTCCGCAGCAGACCCTTTGACCATAGCTTGAACTAACCACTCTCGAAGCGTCGGACTCAGTACTTCAGGTAAATATCGATGCGCAGTCGACAAATCCGCGCGCCTGATACCTATTTCCAGACCCCAGGTATGATTTTCACGATCGGGTGGCAAATTAATCTGGACGCGCCCAGCAGCAACTAATTGCCCCTCAGTCAGCTTAATCAAACCACTACTGATTTGCACAGCTTCGGGTGTGACGGTGTAATTTAATCGCGCATGGGCTG
>Ga0255779_1000445_pt1 | contig 51739 bp, 33 predicted proteins | sample 011ome_21_FD_179977 | JGI IMG/M metagenome (GOLD analysis project Ga0255779, IMG submission 179977) | Coastal salt marsh microbial communities from the Groves Creek Marsh, Skidaway Island, Georgia - 011508AT metaG (version 2) | ecosystem: Environmental > Aquatic > Marine > Intertidal zone > Salt... | reverse complement strand
ATCTCGCGTAACTGATGAAATACACCAGCGCGTACACGCTGAACCTCTTTTGCCGTTTCAATTCTCCCTCTGACTTCGCCTCTGCTTCCCACGAGCCGAACGAAAGTTGCGGTAAAAACCAACTCATAGAGCCGAAAATAGGGAGTAAAGAGAGGAAAGAAGCGACGGTCCATCTCGTGCGTAAATCATCACCATCATCATCATCATCATCATCATCATCATCATCCACGTTTGAAGACGAGGAGATATAATAATAGCTATACAAGACAGAAAGTGCGATCGCACTCGTCAAAGTCGCATCCAACGCGCTTTCCACGAACATGAATCCATTCTCGTTAAAAGATACGACTTTGACGCGTTGGTGTCTTCTTTTGCTTCTTAAACTCTCACTCAGACTCTTCCTCTTTTTCGACGATTTTAAAAGCGACGAAGGTGGTACCACCATCGAGGCTGTTCTTATTCTCGTTGGTGTTGCCATCCTTCTTCTTTCAAGAGGAGAGAGAGAGAGAGACAACAACGCGCGAGGAGGAAGTTTGAGATGTTTTGAAGTTTTTCAAAGTTGTTTTTCCGAGAGAAATTCTTGTATCTCGCGCGGGAAGCAGAGAGAGAGAGAGAGAGAGAGAGAGAGAGAGAGAGTAAGAGAGAAACATAGAGAGAGAAAGAGAGTATAACAGAAGAGAAGACGTGCAAATGTCGTACCAATACCGGAAGAAGAACAGTTCTGAAGCTTCTGTTCCTTCGTCTTCGTCGTCGTCGTCTAAAACGACTTCAACAAAGTTTACGAATTCCATAACGAAATACGCGTCTCAGGCATTGAAAGGCTCGGAATCGAAGCGCGTGGATGCAAACTTGTTAGATTCAGTCGCCGAAATAGTGTCCGGGAACGCGGTGTACATCGAACGGTTTCACTGCGAAGAGAGTGATTACGAAACTTTGGAACGGTTGGCGAATGATTTAGACGAGTGTTCTAAAGAAGAAACAGAGGAAGGAATGATAAACTGGTCGAAACACTTGAAACGGGAAAATCCGGAGTTTTCGGAGACGTTTCGAACAGTCGTGGAACGGATGGCGGAGTACTTCGACGTGGACGTGTTCGCGACGCGTCTTAACTTTTACCGGGACGGGTCGGATTGGAAACCGTACCACCACGACTCGCACGCGTTTGGCGCGAACGGACACAAGGAAGATTTTACCATGGGCGCTTCTTTCGGCGCGCCGAGAGCGCTGAGCTTTCTTCACGAATCGAGCGCGAGTTCGTTCGAGTTTCCTCAGAAGAACGGGGATGTTTTTGCGTTTTCGTCTGAAGTGAACGCGGCGATGAAACACGGCGTGCCACAACTGAGCGGCCAAGAGCAGTTTAAGGCCAATCCACGATTTTCAATCATCGCGTGGGGGAGAAGGAGGAGTTTAAACGCGAGAAACTCCTCCGTATCATCGTCTTCCGACGAGAAAACAACCATAGCTGTCGACGAATCGCGAATGCCGTGGCATCATAACACGAAAAACAACGAAGGAAACGAGCAAGGAGGAAGCTACGAAGTCTCGTTAGAGAGCGGAGCTAAGAACGCGAACGAAAGAGTCATGTCCAACAACGAAGTCTCGGAACTCGTGCAAAAATTTATCAAACGTAAACGAAACGAGACGAGGAAAACCAGCAAAGCGTTAGTCGAGCATTTGAAAGAGAACAACGGAATAGATGATTTTGATTTCGTTCGAATGAAAAAACAAGCTCGCAAATATCAACGCGACGACACGATTTCGGCGAAGGAGTTCGTCGAATCCGCGTTAGACAGTCGCGTTTCAGTGGACGATTTAAGGAATCTCGCGTCGTACTTACCGAACGAACAAAAGAAGATTGAGTTGACGAATGAGCTTCAAAACTATTCCAGCGCGCTTCCTTTCTTGTCATAGTGTCATAGTGAGTAGTAATAGTTTCAATAATAGTATTAGTAGAAGGTATTAAAAGATAAAGCAACGGCGCTCTTCACGCTCCGCGGCACATACTGGATAGTAGTAGTTACTTCTTCTTCTCAGTCGCTTTCGTGTACAAGTACGCGCCTAACAAGGCCAAACCGCTCCCGGCGGCGTTCAACGGACTCACCGGGTTGCGAAAGTAAATCACGCTCGCGACAATCACCGCGACTCTCTTCAACGAGTTTCCGACAGAAAACGTCACCGGAGATATACCCGTCAACGCTTGGTAAGATACCTGGTTATACAAGTGATAAAACACACCGGATAAGAACAACATCTGGCACAACTTCTCGGCGCCGACTTTCGCAACCGCGGCGGACCATCCCGCCGCCCACTGGCTCCCTTCCATATACACCGCCGCCGGCGCCAAGTAAAAGAGACCGACGATACCAAGAATGCCGTACAAGTTAATACCATCGACTGCTTTGAAATCGTTCAACTGTTTCTTACTCGTGATGTTTCTCAACACCATCGCGACGTTCGAAATCATCGCGCCGTTGAATCCGGAAATTGAAAACGACACCTCCTTCATCGCCGCCATCGAGCAACCTAACACGATTGGAATCAAACTTGCCCACACGGCTGGAGAATACGTCGCGCCCAACAACGGTCCACTCAAAATTACCGAAAATACCGGCTCCGCCGCTTTAATCACGTGCGTAAACGATACCGCCATTTTAGAGAACGACACGCACGCCGAGACGTGGCCAACCATGTGAAAAAATGCCACCGGTAACACCGCGACCAGAAACGCCTTGGACACTTTCGGCTTCTCTTGAATCCCAGTCGCCCAAACGACGAGCATCCATATCGACGTCGCGGCTAACTGTAAGGTGGAAATCAACCACGGGTACGGGAACACGTTCAGCGTGCTCTTGTTGTACACGTTGAACACGATGTTGAAAAAGTACCACAGCGAGAAGAGCACCGCGGTTCTCGGCCCAGCAGCTAAGGTGGAAAACCCAGTTTTTAAGCTGAAACCATTTCCATCACCCGTGGATGCTGCCGCTGCTTTTGCGGAAGACGACGACGACGTGGACGACGCGTTCGTCTTCAGAGAAACCATTCCTCGAGATTTCTTTTTCTGATAATACTGCGTACTTCTGGACATCAACACCCCTCCTGATGATACTATTCCTTTCGTTGATTTTCCCCAAAACCCGTTAACCACCACCAAAGAAGCATCATCATCTTTCGCTAAAACTCCTCCTCCTTTCGAAGAAGAAACGCGCAAAAATCTTCTCGTCGTCCTGTTGTTCGTGTTGGTGTTGTTCCCGTGTCCTCGTGTGGTAATAAGTCGCGCGTTCAACGCGGTTGCCATCGTCGTGAGCATCTAGTCTTTCTCTCTCTCTGAAGGTGGTGTTAAATTTCAAATCTTTCCCACTAAGCAGCAGTTTTGTGGAGATATTCCCTTACTATTACTCTAGCGGATGTAACATCAAACGTTCTTCGATTTGAAGACGAGGATACCGATTTCGACGACGATGAGTAGTAACGCTCACACTCGGTCGGGGTTGAGAAAGAAGACCGGGAGGAAGAAACGAGCGATAGTATTACTCCTCCTCTTACTCATCGTCGTTTTGGTCGTCGCGTTCCAATGCGTCCGGATAGAAGTCGTCTCGTCGGACGAGGACGAAGAGAAGGCAGAAGGAGCAGGCGCGAGAGTTGCGCTGCCCTGCGATCCGAGCTCGAGCGAAGAATTAAAGCATCAACAACAACAGTCGTCGTCATCATCTCGAATGAGAGAGAACGACGACGTAAACGACGGGAAAGCGAGACGAACGAAAAGTAGTGCGAAAGAACGTTCATGCGAAGATCCGGAGCGAGTGGACAGTTTAATCCGCTCGCACGCGTGCGAAACCGGCGCGAGTGGAGAGCACGCGCAGGCGCAGCTGAGAGCGATGCCGAGGAAACCAAGCTCGTCGGATGCGCAGGAGGAGGAGGAGGAGACGAAGAAGAGTCACAACGACGACAACAAGAACAACATCGAAAGGAGGATCCGAAAGAAGAGGAGAAAACTTTTAAACAACGTGGAAGACGCGGACCCGGAGATGGAAAACCAGGAGATGAACCGAGTTTTAGAACGGTTTCGTTCGGGGCGGATGAAAGTCGACGGGACGAGGAACATTTTTCACGACCCCGAAGACGGGAAGGCGGCTTCGACGTTGAAAACGTATAAAACGTGCGCGGTGGTCGGGAATTCAGGGACGTTGCAAAAGACCGCGTACGGAGCGATGATTGATAGCGCGGAGGCGGTTTTTAGAGTGAACGATGGGGTAGCGAAGAGAGGATGTTCTTTGTACGCCGGGTCGAGGACGACGGTGAGAGTCGTGGACGCGAAAGCGCTCGGGAAGATGGAGATTTTAGCAGACGACGAGGAGGAAGGAACGACGAGTACGACGACGAATAGTTTTAGTAGGAGCAGGAACGAAACGATGGTAGTTTTAGTGAACGCGGACGAACACGAGAGAGAAACGATCGCGAGTTCGGAATACTTTAATCACGCGAAAAGTGTGAAGAGAGTGCACGAGGACGTTCAAGACGGCGCGAGCGTTTTAATGCACTCGTTTCGCGAACATTTGGCAAAAGTTGGAAAGATGCAAGGCGCGGGTGGAAACGTTCCTTCGACGGGAATGATCACGTATTACCTGGCGCTTCGATTGTGCGATTTTGTCGGTTTATACGGTTTCGGTTTGTACGTGGAAAAAGAACGCGTGGAAAATACGCCTTCATCCGGGAAGAAAAAATCCGTCGCTCCAGTCACCGCCGTCCACGATTTCTACCGCTACTACGACGCGAAACGAAACGTAGAACTCGGCATGCGCCAAACGCACTCGTTCGACACCGAACGCATGCTCATGTCTCTCATCTCTCGCTCCACCGGTCGCAGTAAACTCTGCGGCTTCAAAAAAGACGGCGACGAAGACGAAGTCACCAAACGCATCCGAAGAGAACAAGACCGACGCGCGAGACAGTTAGCGCGACGCACCGGCCGAGGTAAAGTCAAAGGAGGAAGTGCGAGTAACTCTAACGCGGCATCGGCATCGTCAGAAAGCGCGAACACCGGCGTCTCCGTTGCCGAAGAGAAACCGATCGAACACGCCGTCGACTGGGAAGCGCGCTTGGGCGACGCCGCCGGGAGCGCCGGCTAGGCTTTCTCGTAAAAGTCACAACGCACACGTCGTCGCATTCGCACGGCACATAAGAACAACAGAAAACGTACTCACATAATCGCACAGTAAAGCAGTTTTAGTAGTAAACAAAGCAGCAAGAATACTAAGTGATTTTTAAAAGAGCGACGATATACGTATACTACTCTAGAGTAAAGTCAACCTTTTTCTCTTCAAAGGCACCAAAATTCTCCACTTATCTGATCGACCCCACCAAAATGTCTTCTTTCGGCAATCGGTTTAAGTTCAGCCCGACGCGATACGAAGAGTTGGACGGCGAGACCTCGCTCATGACCAGCGAAGAGCAGGTATTACGTTTATTCTTCTTTTAATAATGATTCTTCTTCTTGTTTATATTCACGAAGAAGAAGAAGAATAAATCTCGATTGCGCGCGATTACATTTTATTCCATTCTTGTCACGTCCAATGCCGTTATTTTTCTCGCGCGTGTACACTCACCTCTTTCTTTCTCTCTCTCTCTCCTTACGCCGTTGTTGATGACGATGAAAACGACGTTCGATGAAATTACAAAACAACACAAAAGGCGGACGCGGTGAACGACATGGCGCACGCGTTAGGCGACGACCGCGCGGCGGCTGGTTTGTCGAGGAGCAGTCCCAATACCCCGAATACGAACAACAGCTTACCGGGGTCTTTACGAGACAGATACACGAACGGCGGGCAAAACACTGAGAATGAGAACACGTTCATTCGAGGAGATAACGTGCCAACGTCGCGAATTGTTGGGTTTGGAACGTCGCCACCGGTTGGTGCGTTGCAACGAGGCGGCGGGAAGAGCTTTAAAGAACGAGCGTTCTCGAAACTCGAACGGGTGAAACGCAAGACGCAAGAAGCGTTGCAGGCGAGGAAAGAGAGACAAACACATTTTCACCACGAGGGGCAAAGCGGCGGTAATAATGTGAGCCCCGGGAGCGCGTCGAACAACGAGGCGGCGAGGCAGATGCAACGCGCGATACGCAGAGAGTCGGTGAGTGACGTCGTTATGAGCGCGACGAGCGCGGCGGAACTTTTGTTTGAGTTGAGAGCGTGTTTGGAGGATTCCGACGGGGGAGGAGACGGAGGAGGAGGAGGAGGAGAGGTGGACGTTTCGGCGCACGACATGATCGCGGAGATGACGCATTTGTGCGAGGAGAGGAGAGCAAGGTTATCTGGGTTAGCCGGAGACGAGGGTTTGAGCGAGACGAATTTGGTATTGGTGTTGGAAACGATCGAGAAAGTGAACGGAGCGTTAGATAGCGGGATCGGTGGGTCTTCGAACGCCTTTTCTACTTCTACGACGACCATCGCGGTGAACGGAGAAGACGAAGATGGCGTGCCTTTACCGCCGGTGAATCCACTTGGGGTATCTCCTGGGAACCCATTCGCGACGCCCGTGGCTTCAGCATCGTCACCAACGACACCAGCACCGACGACGAGGACGGTCGCGCCAACGGACGTGCCTCAAACGCCGGAGGAAGAAGAAGCCGCTTTGGCGGCGGCGATTGCCGCGAGTTTACAAATAGAAGAGGAGAATAAGCAAAAACAGGCATCATCAAGTTCACCACCAACACAACATCATCAACAACAACAACAAGTCTCTAGGAGTAACGATATTGGAAACTTGATAGACTTCTAAAACAAAACTCCTCGACTGTCTGTAATTATTCGAGCGAAGAGGAGCGGGGAAACAATTATTCTGTACATCATAAAAAAAGTGTAGCATCATCACGATTTAAATTTTCACAATACAAACTCACGACATAATAAACGAACAAGCATCTCTTTTACAGCTGCTAAACCATCACTTTCAACGCTTGTTCGCAGATAATCTCGACGGCTTTATCTATCTGTTCTTTCGTCACGACTAACGGCGGCACTAATCTCAACACGTCGCCTTTGCCAGCGGTGATGACTAACAACCCGTTCTCGCCGCACGCTTTCACCAAAGGAGCCGCCATATCGGTAAACTGTACGCCAACGAGTAAACCAGTACCTCGCACCTCTTTGAACATCGGATGTCCTTTCAATCCTTCCGCTAATGTATCCTTTAAATATTCTCCGTTCGTTTTCACGTTGTCTAAAAATCCAGGTTCCTGCACGCGATCGAAGACGTGCAACGCCGCTCGACACACCAAAGGTCCTCCGGCGAATGTGCTCCCGTGATCGCCCGGTTGCATGGCGTCCGCGACTTTCTGCTTCATCAAAACGCACCCAATCGGTAACCCGTTCGCTAACGGCTTCGCTGCCGATAACAAGTCTGGCTCGCACTCTTTCCCGATCTTTTGGTGCGCCCACAAATACCCGGTTCTCCCTAACCCGCATTGCACCTCGTCGTACGCCAACAAACAATCGTTCTCGTCGCATAACTTTCTCAACCCTTTCAAAAATTCCGCATCGGCTGGAAAAATCCCGCCTTCACCTTGCGCTGGTTCCACGAAAACGACCGCCGTTTTCCCTCTCTTTATAACTTTCGCGGCGGATTTCAAATCGCCGTACGTCGCGAACGCGTTCCCCGGCATCAACGGCTCGAACGGTTTTCTATATTGCTCTTTCCACGTCAACGCCAATGCACCCATGGTTCGTCCGTGAAACCCGTTTTTAAACGAGACCGTCTCCGTCGCCGGTTTCTTATAAAACTCCTGGTCAGATCTCGACATCTTTCGAAACTTCTCGTAGTGATACTTCCTCGCGAACTTCACGCACGCCTCGTTCGCTTCCGTCCCCGAGTTGCAAAAGAACGCCCTCTCCGCGAACGACGTCTCCACCAACTTTTTCGCCAACGACGCTTGCGGTTCCGTGTGGTACAAATTGCTCGTGTGCAGTAACGTCTTCGCCTGTTCCGCGATAACTTTTGCCAATTTCTCGTCCGCGTGGCCTAAACAGTTCACCGCGATGCCGGCGGTAAAGTCTAAATACTCGTTCCCTTCGGAATCGAAACACAAAACGCCTTTCCCGTGCGTGATGACGCGAGATTTCCCTCGTCCGTACGTGTTTAACACGTATTCGTTTTCGTTTCTCTGCACTTCTTCCGCGTTTACATTTCGAGCGTATTCAGGAGGAGTGAAAGAAGAAGAAGAAGCACTAAGAGTCCTCCTCGAAGTCCTCGTCATCGGAGGATGATGATGATGATGATTTTGACGGCGACGACAAAAATGAAGCGCGTTGTTGTTGTTCACATGAGAGTTGCCGCTGCTCAAAGCGCTCCTTTTCAAAGAAAAACAACACTTTCCGTTGTTTTGCATCATCATCGGTTGTGTTATTTCTTTCTCTCTCTCTCTTCTTTTATACTCTTTTATACTCTCGAAAGCTTTAAATCGTAACAACAACACCAACCAACCGATGTGAAAGAATGAGAAGAAAACAACAGTCAGAAGAGAGGAACGCAGGCAACACAAAAAAAGTGTATTTAGGGTATCGTATAAACCCTAAACTGATTTTTTTTGTGTCTCCGTTTTTTTTTTCGTCTCTTCGTCAGTTTTTCATTACGAGAACGAGAAAAGAAGATGAACAATACCTCGGGAGGAGGAACAGGAGGAGGAAGAGAACAACAACAACACGCGCGAGGAAACCAACAAGCGACGACAAAAGTCGGTTCTGGTGATAATGGTGTTCCTTTTACGAAGTTCTCCTCGAAGCAGAGCAAAACGAGCACGGTGACCATAACCGGTACGTGGTAATTGTCTATTTAAGTCCGTTCGTTTTTTGATTCGATCTCTCGTATTCGTTCTCTGTAATCTCTCTTCTCTCGGATGATGACGAGGATTAGTGCGCTGACTTCTTTTCTGTTCTTCTTCTTTAAATCGAACGATAATACGAATAACTACTGAACAGGTGAACACGAACACGTCATCTCCGGCTACTCGCTCCTCAAAGGCATCGGCGACGGGGAACCGATCGCCTCTGACCGATTTACCGTCGGGGGACACGAGTGGGTCCTCTTGTTCTACCCGGACGGGAAACAAACGCAAAACGCGCAAGCGCCTCAGGCGCCGCCGCCGGAAGATCCGTACTGCGCGTTATTCGTGGCGTTGATTTTAGAAGGACCGAGGTCGTTAGGTGTGACGCAAAGCTCGAACGGGAAAGTTGTGCGAGCGTTTCATCGGTTTACCTTGGTGGACCAGAGCGGGAACGGGAGAGATATCACGAAAGGGAGGCAAAGAGAGCAAGGCGCGGTGAAGATTTCGTGCGAGAGGCAAGATCCGAACGCGAGGAATTGTCACGGGTACAGGAAGTTTGTCAGGAGAAGCGTTTTGGAAGCGCCGAATAGTGGATATTTGGTGGACGATACGATTGTTATTCGGTACGAGATTGATTTAGTGGTCACGAGCGGAGGCGCCTTGAACAAGAGTTCGAAACAGACGCAGTCGTTCGTCGTGGATATCGGCAAGCAAATGAAGATGGGAGAGCATTTGGTGAAGTTGTTGCCACCGAGTCAAAGTTGGCGGAAGAGAGAGAAGAGGATGATGTTGGCGAACGGGTTAGGTAAGAGGAGTTTGATGTTGGGCGGAGGCGGCTCGAATAAAACAGGAGGAGGAGGAGGAGGAAGTATCGGCGGCGTTCCAAAATTGAAGGGTAGTGGTGGTGATGATGGTGGGCTTCCTTCGTCCTCGGAGAAAGGAGGAGGGAACGGCGGTATCATCGATAATTCCAAGAAGAAGATGAAGAAAACCACCCACGCGAAGAAAGAAGCGATGAATAAGAACGATAAAGACGACGACGAGCTTTTGAGACGATTCGAGCGAGAACACATCGATTTGGATTCGGAACCAGAAGACGACGCCGGGGACGAAGACAGATTGGCACTCGGTAACGACGGAGGAAACCACGGTAATGCGAACAACAACAACGGGAACGACGACGACGAAGAAGAAGACGAAGAAGAGACCGCGGCGAGGCAAGCGAAGACGAACGCATCTGTTGCAGCTGCGACGATGAATAACAACAACAACAATAATAACAAGAGAACGCAACATCAGCCGCAACGACTTTCCCCAATGGACGGCACCTCTTTCATGGGCCTCGATGAACATGATTTGACCGATTGTTGTTTCCGAGTCGAAGACGAGTATTTTCGCGCGCATAAAATCATTCTCTCCGCGCGATCTCGCGTCTTTGCCGCCATGCTTCGCGCCGGGTGGAAAATGCGCGAAGGCACGGAAGGCGTGATTTCTTTGAAAGACATCAAACCGAAAGTGTTTGAAATTTTGTTGCACTTTGTTTACGCGGACGAGTTACCTAAGTACAGCAAGCGCGCGTACAGAAGATTTGTGCTCATGAAAGATGAGAAAAGGAAGAAGAAGAAAGGGAGCACGCGACTCGGAGACTCGGACGACGACGGCGACTCTGACGTTTCGTTATCGGATTTGGAGTCGGACTCGGAAGACTTTGACGACAACGACGATGATGAAGAAGAAGACAGAGACGAGGAGTTCTTAAATGAGGAGCGTCACGTGCGACGACGACGAGACGTAGGATCGGTGCAAGCGAATTCGGAGGCGGCGGCGGGTGCGAAGAGGATTCAAGTCTTCGATAAAGGCATTCGTCAACTGATTGGCGAAAACGGCGCGCAACACAAAGAACTCGACTTGGGCATCGCGATGACGCAGCACTTACTGGTTGCCGCGGACCGATTCGATCTTGGGCGCCTGCGCGCGATTTGTGAGACGAGGTTGTGCGATACGATTGATTTAGAATCTGTCATTGGAACTCTCGTATTGGCTGACCGAAACCATGCGCCGAGTTTGAAGCAAGCGTGTTTGCAATACGTCGCTTCTAATTTACCCGACATTATTGCGACGGAAGCGTACAAGGAAATGTCGATGACGTGTCCGCACTTACCAAGTGAGATTTTGCGTACCGTGTCATCGTTACAAAACGGTGGCGGGAGGGGCGAAAGAGTTACCGGCGAAAGAAAAACCATCATCGTGAGTTCTGCGGCGCAAAACGCGTATCAACAACAGCAACAACAACAGCAGCAACAACAACAACAACAACAACAACAACAACAACAACAACAACAACAACAACAACAACAACAACAAGTCGCCCCACCAATAACACAGGCAGCCATCGATCAAATGATCAATCAAAGTCTCCTTCAATCAAACTATCCTTCGAGTCGTGTAACGGAAGAAATTTTGCGCCGCGGCGAAGCTGAGATTCTAAGATTGACGAATAACGCTGCCAACACTACAGCCGCCGGCAACAACAACAATAACAACAACGTTTCAAACGCTGCGGCAGCAAATACTGCCGCAGCACCAGCCGTTGAAGAAGTGGTGTTCAATAATAATAACAATAACAACACTCCATCATCGGCGAGAGTAAATACCTTCCCGGATCGTTCTCGAGGTGCTCGAGGTGGCGCGGTGAATCCAGTAGACGCGGCGGCGATGGCGGCTTCGTTGGACACGAGTCACTTGGGTATGGATGTGAATAATCCCAGTGTGAATAATCCCAACGACGCGGCTATGATGAGGTTTTTGGGGCATATAAATCCGGACACACAACGCGAACGTCGCGCCGAGCATCGAAATGCAGTGCAAGCGGCGGCGGCGAGAGGGGAGCAACGCGCGCAGGATGTCGGCGATAATGTTCTTGAACTCCCGCGATTTGCTCGTCATTTAATTCCACCGCTTGCTACCGGTGCCGGCGGTGGCGATGACTTCTTTAGTTCTCTCTTGGACCCCACGCCTCACGCGGCGGCAGCTCCGAACACCACCACCGCTGATGCGAACAACAATGATACCGAAGGTCGTGCGAACGCGGCAAACGCAAGAGAGGGTGACGTTCCTGGTATTGATAATAACAACAACGGCAGTGAAAGGCGCGTGAGAAGACGCATGTAGGTAGAAGAAGATTTGAGAGAAATCAACCGTGTTCGGTGAATGCGCAAAGACATAAGAAATTATGTGCGAAAAACATTTCAAATAATATTTCCTAGTAGGTGCACTAAAGTAAAACTATGGCCAACCGTTCGTCTTCCAATCCGTGTTCTTGGCGTACGTTCCCCACGTTTTCCCCGTGTATTTGCCTAAAACTTGCCCTTCGCGAAACTTTGGCGGGCCACCTTTCGCCAACAACCCTTGCACGATTGGATTCCCTCTCTCGTCCATCGCGTCGCCGCTGAACGTGTTCGAAGGGTCTAAACTAAACTTAAACTCGCGATTTTTGAGCACGTTTCGTAAGTTACCGTCGACGACGCCGTGAATCATAACTCCGTAGCCTAACTTTTTCCTCACCAAACGCTTATGCGGCGGTTCCGAACCGTCGAAACGCGCGCGAATGTCGCCGCCAATAATACACCCGGGCACGTCGAATATCACGTCTCCTTTCCAATATTTAACCAACTCGAAAGCATCGTCCACCATCGCATCCGTCAACGTTCTTTGCGGCTCGTACTCCAACGCCTTTTCGTTCACGTTGTAGTCATACAACGCCGCGCTGAGATCAATCTTCTTCATACCTTTGGTCAACCTCGTCAAGTCTTCGTCGATGGCATCCAAGCCGTCCAAATCCGTTCTCGAAGCGCCGATGTTTTCCTTATCCACGCACCCGCCGTGCGCGGACCATCCAATGGACAAAATCGCCCCGGGCACAAAGGTTTTCACTTTATCCACAAACGCCGACGGGTGAAACGGTACCAACAAGTTATCGTAGCGATCCTCGCCTTGCTTTTCAATCTGTCCAGTTTGTTCGTTCCTCCCGTACGTCACTTTAGCGCTCGGGATCGGCGGATCTCTCACGTCCGCTTCCCTCAAATTCACCTCGTACGGCGACACTCTCAAAACGCTCCCCATCTGCGGCCGAAACCCGCCTGGACCAGGCAACACCTCCCCGCCAACAATCAAAGGTCCTTTAATCCGTTCGTACTTATACTCCTCGCTCAACAAGCTCAACGTCGGCACTACCGCCCGAGGATCTCTAAACGTCACCATTAACCCTTTCCCGAGATTGGCGTTCAACTTCACAAACGTCGCCAAGAAGTCGTCGAACGTAAACGACGAACTCCTATACGCCGAATGCGACACCACCGGCACCGCGTACGTCTTATCCTTCCCAATTTTCTGATGCCCAATCTTCCTGTTCCCGATTTTATTCGACACCGTGATTTCCGAATACGCCACGTCCACGTTGATCACGTTCACCCCTTCCAACTGCATCGCTTCCCTCAACATCACTTCCCCGTTAATCCGAAACGCAATCGTGATCTCGCTCGGGTTTTCCACCGAAAAGTGTCGGCACATCCGTTCCGTCGTCCATTGCGTTTGCCCGTCGTCTATTTCCACTCTCGTGAACGGTAAGGATAACCCGCCGGCTAACCCTTTCCTCGTTTTCACCGACGCGACCGATTCTTTCCCGGACAAGAGAAGTAAAGATGCGATTGAGAAAAATAACATCATCTTACACGCGAAGGAACTTTTAAACGTCTGGTATCTCTCCGACCAGATTTGTTTTTTTAAAGCGACGTACAGGTCGTCCTGTTGCGTCGCTTTTTGCTCCAAATCGGTGGAAGAAATCATCGGTCTCTGCGTCGTCTGAGTCGTCATATTCTCGCAGAAGAGAGAAGCAAAGTTTAGAGAGGAAACGACGAGTAAATCGTCCAAAAGTCTCTCGTCTCTTCAAGAGGCGTTTTTTGACGACAATTAAATTTTTCAATCGTTTCACAACATTTGTCTCAAAACGTTCCTGATGAACTCAAGTAAAAAACTCTTTAAACTCGTCTTACAAAAAAACTTCATAAGAGAGAGAGAGAGGAGACGATGACGCGCTCTTCTGCTCGCGTTGCCGCGCTTTTTTTTTCTGCGCTCCCTGGATTGAGTAGCAGCAGCGGCGGGAAAGAGGAGAGCACTTCTTCTTTCAAAAAGAACGAGAGTACTGGTTTTGGAGGAGGAGGAAGAGGAACAACGTTCGCGAAGAAGATACGACTGATTGGAAAAAAAACGCATCATCATCATCATCATCATCATCATCATCGGTGTCTTTCGGGTTGTGTGTGCGTGTCGTCGTCGTCGTTTACGTCATCATCTGCAGAAGCGCATCGTCATCAAAAGTGTTGTTCTTCAATGACGACGAGCTTTGGTATTTTTGGAGGAGATAAAGGAAGAAGGAATAGCCGCAAAACGAGATTTTTGAAAAACAAAAGGGCAGGTGTTGCCTCGAACAAACACAACGCCGTAGCTTCTTTGAATGCCGCCGCGATGGGTCTCGCGAACAATAACAACAACATCATCATGGCCCAAACGTCGTTGTTCAATCTCGGCGTGAACGAACTCGCGTGGTTGTTGTCCACGTTGTACGCGTTATTTTGCTTCTCGATTTGCGTTCGGGCGAAACGAGGCGACGAGAAAGCCATAGCGAATATCCGGAATTACTCGACGTTGGTACCTTTGGCGGTATTTTACGGCGTGCTTTTGATTCGGTCCTGGAGCGATAATACGCTCGCATTGATGATGCCGGGGAGTTTAGAGGAAGGACTGAGAACCGGAGAAGTGCAATTTATACCGAAACTCAGCGGTATCAGCGAACTGCTCTCGGAAAAAGCCGCGTCGGCGTCCGCTTGGGCGCACTTTATGCTCGTCAATCTCTTCGTCGCGAGGCACGCGACGTTGCAAAGTTTAAAGTTCGATTTGCCCGTCGCGCACACGTTGGCGCTTTGTCTCGTCACCGGACCGTTGGGGTTGTTGTCGCACGTGGTCACGAAATGGATCGTTTTGAAACTCAGAACCAAACGTTCTTCTTCGGAGCGAAGCGCAGAAAACGAGCGATAATAGAATGTGATGATTTAGTATAATAACATGTAGTCTATAGTAATAAGCTGTAATAATAGAAGTAGTTTAACAATACGCGCTCTGATCAACAGTCGTGTTTTCTCATTCAACTTTTCTTCATTTTCCCATTAACGGCATCTCGCCGCTGCGTTCGCAAAGAAGAAGATTCGTCAAAAGAATCGTCAAAAGACTCAACGAAAGAACCGCAGAACCAAAATGACAAAGTTCACCGAGCACGCCATCGGCCAACGCCGAGGCAGTTCTGTAAACTCGGAGTACATCTCGGACGTGATGAAAAACTCCAACTCGTTCGTCCCTAAAGATTTATCCAGTGGCTATCGAGAGAATAGAAAAACGGGCAAGTTGGAACTCGTGACGGAAACGTCCGACCCGGAGAAGGAATACGAGACGAAGTGCGAGAATAAGATTTGTTTCGGGACGTTTAATAGTAATAACAACACAAATACGATTGATTTACTGGTCAAAGTGAACAAGAAAGAACGCCTGGGTGACTTCCAGCTGACGCAAAGAAGCGCGTTCGCTATTCGTGATATGGTGAAACGATTTGATTTCGAAACGCAGGAAAGCTTGCGATGGAAAGGCGAGTGGAACGCAAACGCGAAGACGTTTACGATGAACAAAGAAGACAAAGAAGACAAAGAAGAAGAGAAAGTGCAGATGGAAAACGGTGGGGTCGTTCGAACCGCGGGTATCGCGGAGTGCTCGTACGATTACGAGACGAAGGAGACAAGAGTGTACTTCTCCGAGGAAGATGTCAATCGACGGTTGATGAACAAACACGAGTTGATTGGACAGTGCGCGAACGCTATTGAGTTTTTGAAGCAGGTGAGCGAGATTGAACTGGAGAGGAAAGAGGAGAATAGAATTACGTTGACTTTGGAGACGCACGGGGTAGCGGAGGATATCGGTGCCGATTTGATCGCGGCAAAGTTGAGAGCGGAGAAAGAAAAGAAAGTTTTACTGATGAAATCGGAAACCGCAGAGGAGACGGCGCAGAGGATGGCGAAGGAGATGAATGAGGTGAAATCGAGCGTGTTGGATGCGGTGAAGTTTGCGACTTCTTCGGAGAAGAGGAAAGGGGACGGGGCAAACAAAGGGGACGTCGGGGACGACGACGATGCATACGACGACGACGAGAAGAAGAGGAAGAAGAAGAAGAAGAAAATGTCGAGATTCGAGGAGAGCGACGACAGCGACAGCGATTGAAGAAAAGAGAGCTTTAGGTATTGAATAAGATTGCGAAAAATTAGCGCGCGACCGCGGCAGTGCGGCAAGTACAAATGCATAGAATACAAAACTAATTACTAACTACTAACTGAACTGAACGACAACAACCCGGTATCTTGCAAGAATCTATCGGCCATAATCGCAAACGAGGCTAAAAACACGAGCGCTTTGATGGGGATCTTTGTACCGTACGCCATGCCGACGTTGTGAAACGAATTCCGTTCTTCGCTGGTGAACCAAATGAAACACATCACCGAGGGTAACAACCCGTACAAAACTGGTGCGCCGTACGATCCGGCGAACTTTGTCGCCGGTAAGAAGATATCCGAAGCGGATAACGCGATAATCAACGGTAAGATCAACGTCGCGAAATACGAAACCTTTTTGGCGCCTTTCGCCGTTAAACCTTTCTCCGCGAAGGTTTCCTTGATTTTCGGCTCTATCGTACTCGTGACGCCTAGACAAGTGCCTATGAAACTCGTACTAATTGCACAAAAGCTAAAACCTCCGACAATCCATCCGACGTCTGATTTTAACAGTAAGTCCAACGGGTCTTCAAAGCCTAACCCGCTCGCGACTGAGGTGTTGTTGATGGACAACGCGACGATGAGGTAAGCGATAAACATAAACAGTGGAACACAGCTACCAACAACGATCGCTTTACGGATCTCTTTCAAATCACCATTCATGTATGCACAAATAACTGGCACTAAATCGTGGTAAATTAACGATAAAAACATGATGGGTATTGCTTCCGGTAATTTGCTCGCGTCGTTGATGAGATCGTAGTTTTTGAAATCGGCAACGATCGCGCCTTCGTATAATATGCCGAAAAACAAACCCATCAAGACGATCGTTAACACCCTGTTGATGTTATCGATTACGTTCACGGATCCAAACGCCATCACTGCCCCTAGACCGACGGTAAAACCAATCGTGCTCGCCTCGAGCGTCAGCGCCGGATCGATCGTTTCTATAATCTCGCCGGCTTTGGCGATATACGCGACCAACAAAGTCGTCGAGGCGAACAAATACGTAGCAGACATGACGTACGACCCGGTTTTACCCAACGTCGTCATCGCCATGTCCGGCAACGAAATCACTACGGGCGAATGGCCTCGCCCGTGCTCGAACCGCACCTCGTCTCTTTCCCTCATCACGCTCACGTTAATCTCCGCCAACAACAACGCGGAGAGCAAGAGCAACGTCCACGTACCAACGATGCCTAAAATGGAAGGCACCACGCCCGTTTCCGCGCAGACACTCGGTAACGCCAAAATCCCTGCTCCAACCGTCGACCCGGTTATCAGCGCGACCACGCCCGTCAACGTTCCTTTGCTCTCCATGCTCTTATTTTGCAATATCATCTCGTCGAACGCCGTCGGCGGCGAATACGAATCCAAAAACGCTGTCTGGTCCGCTTCCAACGACGCGTAAAATGAGTTGCTCTCTCTTCTCTCCTCCTCTTTTGTCTCTCGAAGATCATCGTATTCCTCCTCGGGCGAATTAATGGTGGTGGTAGCGGTGGTGGTGGTGATTAAAAACGTCTCGAATCTCGTCACTTCCTTCTTCTCGCAAAACGCGTCGTCCTCGCCTTTCGTGAGATTTTTCTGCGTTTCCGAATCTAACAAACCGGATTGTTTCGGTCGGCCCTTCTGTGTATCGACAACCGAAACTATCTCGCGTATCCGTGCTTTTGACGACGACGAAAACGTTTCATCATCATCGCCATCGTCAACGCCGTTTTCTTCTTTCTTCCCAGCAGCAGCGTCAGCAGCATTCAGTGTCGTTCGTTTCCTCGTAAAGTTTCTCATCCTCGATCGATGCTGCTGCTGATGCTGCTGATGATGATGCAAGGAGAAGGTTTTACGTCCTCCTCCTCTTCTGCAGTCGCAGTGCTCCTTCTTCTGCGCGACCACCACCTTTGACGACGACACGTAACGAGACATCATCATCACCTGTTGCCGTTAACGACTAATCTTTTTTCTTCTCAAACGAAACGTCTTTTCTCCTCGTCGTTCGCGGTCGTCGTCGGGCAGCGAAAGCTCTCGACTCGAATCACGATAAAGAAAACCACCCTTATCTGTCGTTGTTTCTGTCGTTGTTGTTGTTTCTGTCGTCGTTCTCGTCGAAGTTGAGAAGGCTCGAGAGCGGAGGATATCTCAAAGGCAGAGAAGCGTCGTTTTTTCTTTTGGAGACTTTTCCCCCGAAAACGTATCTCAACTCGCGTCGTCACTTTCATCGCGCGCAAATACAACGCACACGTAATAAAAGCACACAACATGAACGCATCACCTTGTTGTGTACCGAAATCATCGTCTTTATTGAACTCGCGCGCGACGCGTTTTTTACTGTCTTCTTTTGATCGCAAAACGTCGTCGCATTCATCCCAAAAGAAGATGATGACGACGACGCGGAGTTTCGTCGTGAAGGCGACGAAAGACGATGGAAGAGTTGCGACGACGACGACGACGACGACGAACAGACGCGAAATGATAACGACCATCGCCACCTCTGTGGTGGCTTTGAATACCACTACTGATAAGGCGTACGCGAGTGAATCTCTGGGAAATGTCAACGTCGGGGATAAAGCGCCGGAGTTTACGCTTCCAGCCACTGGTGGAGGGACAATCGCCCTCTCAGATATTTTAGCCGAAAACGACTACGCGGTGGTGTATTTTTACAACCAAGACGGATCGACCGGGTGTTCGATCGAAGCGGAGAGGTTTAACCAAGCGCAAGAGCAGTTTAAAGCGAAGAAAGCGAGAGTTTTAGGCGTTTCGATGGACTCGATCGAATCGCACGAAGGCTTTTGCGATAAGAAAGGCTTGACGTTTTCGTTATTGTCGGACGGCGACGGCGCCGTGTCGAAAGCGTACGGCGCGGAGTTAACTTTACCAATCTTCGGGAAGTTTTCGGACCGACAAACGTTTTTAGTCGGGAAAGACGGTTTGGTCAAAGCGAAATGGAAAGAAATGGGCGCTAAAGTGGACGAGGAGAAGATGGCCTCAGTCAAAAGTACCGCGCACGTCGAGCAAGTTTTAGCCAAAATGTGATGTATCTTTATTTTTTACGCGTAGTATTCACCGTCGTCAAAGTCGTCAAAGTCTCATCGCAGTCGTTTTCGCACTGTTTCATCGTCATCTGCATGTGTCCCACGAAAGCAACCTCCCGCGACGCGTATACGCGCGCTCCTTCTTTCCTCAAAAATGCGAAAAATGCGCCTCAAAAAGAAAGACGAGACGAGACGAGAGATTCGCGTTTTTCCACCACGAAAAAAAAAACAACAATTAAATTCGACGCGTCGAGCGGGGCGTGTGCCACAAAACCCAGAAAATCTCTCCGTCTCGTCTCGTCATTTACACGCCACGTGGTGTTTGATTTCATCCGATTCTTTTAAGTCTCTCTGTCTCTCTCCTTTACTCTCGCGCGTTTTTTTCGGAACAGAGACGATGACGATGACGTTTTCGTCGACGACGACGACTTTTCGTTGTCGTTGTTTCGAGAAGACGCCTTCTTTACCATCGGTGCGAACGAGAGGAAGAAGAAGAATGAATCAACGCATCATCGTCCGAGCGGTGTCGGAACCGACGCGATCGTATTACGAAGAGAAGGAAGATTATCTCCACGAGAACAACGCGAACAACAACGCGGAGTCTGCGTCGCAAACGTTGAAACTCTCCGTGCAAGACAGATTGCGCATGGGGAAGAATGCGCACAGGTTTCGATCGGTCGTGTGTTTAGGAACCAGTCCGAGAGCGGTGGGATCAGGATCGGAAGTTTTATTCGTCGACGGGGAAGACGTGTATGGCGTACACGACCAATATCTTCCCAACAAAAATACCAAAAACGGTGGAAAAAAAGAAGTCGTATCCTCGGAGCTCATCTTACAGAAATCTGCGTTCGCGGTGGAAATGGCCGTGAGAAAGATTCGGTCGACCTATTTCGCGGCGACGACGTGGGAAAATAGACATTATTTAGTGAGAGAGGAGCGAGATCCGCAGGACGGAAGCGTGATGAATTTGAGCATCCGAGAGGCGAAATTGAGCGAACGGTTGAGAAGACGGATGGAAAACGAACAGATGAGCCAATTCGAGAGAATGGGCAGAGGGTTTCCTATTTTAGACGTGTAAAACGACTGTTTTATTTTGTTGTAAACATAATTCAGAGGGAAAGGGAGGGGAAATGTGTACCCGTAGTAGAGATGCGTACGCAACGTAGAAAAAATGTAGAAATATTGTTGTAATCTAGAGCGAGCGAAAAGTTATAAAACTTAGAATAAACACTGTGTGTATCGCTATCGTTGTTGCCTTTCTCTTAAATCTTTCAAAACGCGTTGGAACGCGCACGCTTCCGTGGACGTGAAGTTTTTCAAATCGTCGCTCTTCACATTCGCAGTAAACTTTTTCAAATTTGATTGGCTCAAATACGTATTCAAAACAATTTTGGCGCTGTCTGGGTTGCGAAACGCCTCGGCAACGCGTAAGCACGAAAACAAAGCGTCTGCGGCGACTGTCGTCCGTTTGAACTCGTTGGCGAGTACAGAGACGGCGTAAAATAAAGCCGCAGGATTGAACTCTTGAAGTCGACGAAGTAACTCGACGAGGAATATTTTCGCATCCTTCGTCGTTGACGCGTTTACAACAACATCGCCAAACGCGGATTTGACGCTGATGAGCGCTAACGCGAGCTCTCTGTCGATAGTAGAATCGACAGAGATGTTGAGCGATACTTTCCTCACAGATTCGTACGGAAGTAGTAAAGCGTACTTAGTCGCCTCTGCGAGCGGATCGTCATCTCCAGAAGACTTCATCTTCATCAGTTCTATCGCTCTTGACTCGGAGAGAATCGCAAATTTTGAGTCATCGCTCAGTTGCTTCTTTTTCTTTTTTAATTTAGTCGTCGAAGCGAGCGCGATGCACTCTTTCGCGAAGGAAAGATTGCCAGATTTCTTCATAAGACTGAACCACATCGACGACAAGGCGCTTTCGACGACGACATTTTCTCCGGTTCCGTTTTCATCCAATCTCGCCCAAGGCGCGATATCTTCCCACAAGAACAAAACGTCGCGGATGGCGTTCAATTGATTCACATTCGAAGCGTCGACTACTGTTTCGAGCGTGTCGTCGATGAATGCTTTTGCACTCGTAAAATCGACCAAATCAGATTCTGAAATTTTCTTCATCGGCGCGAGCGCTTTCAAACAACTTTCGCTTTGAATTATAAACAAACGAGACACGGATGGTGTCGTCGCGGTTGCCGCCAGCGCCGATGCGGACTGCTGCGGAGGTGGTGGCGGTAAAGGGAGAGGAGGAGGAGGAGGAGCTTGGGCAGCTGCGTTTACTTCCTTTGTATATGTTTTAACTGTAGTTTCTTCTTGCTCATTTCGTTCTTCATCGACAACAACTGGCGGAGCTGTGACGGCATCCGCGGCGGCCGTAGTAGTATCGTCAACACTCATCAACATCAGCATCTCAGACGCAATGTCCGATATCCAGGGTACTTCATTGCCGCTCAGTAAATTGACGACAAACGTGCGATCGTTTTCATTCACAGCTTCTCCGACAAATCTTTCCAGTCGAGCGATTGACTCTCTGCGTACGGTGTTCAATGCAGACGCGTTCTCCTCGTCGTTACACCCTTCGTTCGTGCCGAGAGACTTTATGATCATGTTTTCGAGCTTGTTTGCGTCGAATGGATTTTCATCCAGCGCGATTTCAAGCGCGTTCGAGCACATCGTAGAGCTCAGAGACTTGTAATCTTCATCCCTTTTCGTAGAAGAAGCGTAAATCTCGGCGACGACGAGAGCCGAGACGAAAGGTTCGCCGTTGTTCAAAACCATCCACGAAGACACGACGTCTACCAATGCCGCTACGCTTGTATCTGCGCATACGTCCACATTCGCCTCGAGGGCGTCGAGTTTATCCGGATGTAATCGCGGCAACGCATTTTCCACTTGATGCACAAACTCGAGATTTTTCAAAGAGCGATTTGCCTCTTCTATAAACGATTTCATGGCAACGTCGGCAGAAGATGAAGTAGAATTTTCGAGTTCGTATAGAATGTCCGAATATACCGTAATCTTCAACGCGCGAGAAGCTTCGGTGAGAAAAGAATTCTCGCTTCCGTCCGTCAACAATAAGGACTTCAAGAAATCTGTATCCAAAAATGAAAGCGCTGAACACGCGCTTTCCCATCTCGATTCCGGCGTCGACCGTTTCTTTTTCGTCGCCGTCGTCGCCGCCTCTCTCAAAACAGTCGTCACGGCCGAAGCAAAGATACTTTCGGAAGAAATCGATGAATTTGCAAACGCTTTCGCGAGAGCAGATGCTAGTGCGTTCGGAAAGTCGGGGTGCGCTTTCGAAGCGACCTCGTTTGCGAACAATCTCGAGATTTCAATCGCAGAGGATTTCCCGTGTATCGCGCCATCCGATTGAAAGATTTGAAATGCATCGAGCGAAGGGACGAGTTCTTCGAACATATCGAGACGCACTAAAGCGTCGTCGTAAGATGCAATCTTGAGATAAGATCGCAGCACATCGACGCGTCGCGCGCTTGAAACCACGGGCCAAGCGATGCGCGTCAAAACATCAGTAAAAGAGGAGGATTTTTGCTCCTCCGTTCTCGTTTTTAAAGCTTCCGCGTACGCATTCAGCAACGTTTCGTCGTTTTCGAAATTCGATTCGAAGAACGTCTCCGTTCGGGAAATGTACACGTCTCGCGGATCGACGCCATACGTATCCGCAAGTCGCATGCAAAGTTTTAAAACGGTTTGAGGCGGTGCCGATGATACACTCGATACTTCCTCATCGTCTGATGTTGATTTCGGCAGACGCGATAAATCCGCATCCGAAACGCCACTACTGGCTAACTCGAGAATCGCTTTGGCGCGGTACCCGTACTCGTCTTTTGAATTATCGGCTGCAACGAAAGTGTTCGCATCGAAATTTTCTTGTCCGAGTAAAAACGCCAACGTCTCTGCATCCGTCATCGCGTGAACTCGACTGCGATACTTACCAGCCAACTTCGCGTCGACGGTTCCGCTGTGTTGCAACGCGTTCGTTAAATCACTCATACTCGCCGAGGCAAAAGATGACGCGCCGTTACGAACTGACGTATCGTCACCGCTACCATCATCTAACGCTCTCGCAGCTCTCGAATAGAATCCAAGAGACAACAAAATACGAAGCGCGCGTCCGCTCGAAGCTTTCGCAGCGAGTGCATCCACCGCGTCTCCGGCAATATTCGGATCCTCAATCATCGCGAGGTAGGCGAACGACTTTGCGCACGCGAGCTGTGGAAGTTTCGGGAACTGCTGCTGATCGGACTCTTGTGATCTATTCTTTGACGAAAGCTTACCAAGCTCGTCAATTTTCTTGAGCATGGACGGTTCCTCTTTCCGTAAAAACGATACCAACATTTCATCCGATGCTTCCGTGCCTTTCAAGCCGAGATCATACAAAGTATTCGGAGTGGGAGATAACGATTGCTGCTCCTCTACCTGCGCTCTTTGCCACTCGTCCAAAAGTCCGGGCACTTGGGAGGTGGCACAGTGCGATACCGCGAAAGATAACAAAGTCAATCGCGTCTTCACCGTTAGCTGATCACTACTGCTTCCGAGCGCCGCGCAGATTCGCCAACACTCGCTATACTCATTCGCAATGAGGCGTAAAGACATTCGAGCGGATGCTTGCATATCTCTTTGAGCGGAGAATGCGTATTCGGCACACATTAACTCGACTCGAAGTGCATGTATACCGAGACAGTTTCCAACCTCTATCAGTTCGTCCAGGCGCAAATAGTTCCTTTTCGCGTTCCCAGTGAGACACGAAGATAAGATACTCTCTCGATTTTCCTTCGCATTTTCAAACTCGAGTGGAGCGATGAAAACATTGAAAGTGCCGAGTTTTCTAAGAGTGTCGATCAAATACAACTCTTCGAGTACTTCCGCATAATGCGATCCAGTCTCCTCGTCGAGTGGAATCAATCGCAAGACGGTGTCAGCATTTACAATTGTCTGGTCGTTGATGGATAATGAAGCGCGCGTTAAATCTTTTGCGACTTCAAGCAAGAGCGGCAAAGCATATTCTTTGGTCGGTAAAATCGGAATCGAATGATTTTCGGAACGATGAATGTGTTTCTTTGCCGCCGACCACGCGTGATTGCGCAACTGACTTCGAACGAGCCTCTCTAAAGCAAAGAGTAGAATTCCGGAATCTTCCCTGTAGTCGACTTTCGGGAACGCACCGAGGAGAATCGTTTGAAGGTCTTTGAACAAGCTGAGCCATCCAGAATCATTGAGTTTGCGGATGTGTTCCTCCTTTAAAATATCAACCAAAAGTTCTCGAGCAAACGTCTCATTCGCCGAAGATTCCGATAGTTCACGCAACGATATTTCGAGCATCTCTTTGCGATAAAGGATAACTTCTGCGGCATCGATAAAAGAGAGCAAACGTTTAACAACTAGATCTTCTTCATTTGCGTTACTGATGTCGTCGTTGTCGTAATCGTTATCATTCAAAACGAGATCCGATAATATCGACTTGAGTTTTTCTATGGAACGTTTATCGACGCGCGAGAACGAGTGCGTGATCTCCGTGACGACGCGTTCGATACCATTTAAACCACCGAGATATGCTTTCGCATGTTTATTACCATCTTTCGTAAACCACTGCAAAGCGCGAGAGAGATAGGTCAATTGCGAAGGTTTATCGAACGCGATTGATACCAACCATTTTTGTAACAACGTCTGCATCATCGGCGTGCCTTCATCATCATCAACGACGTAAAGATACCGAGTCGCGATGTCAAGCATTGACCAAACGTTATCTATCGTGGTATCTTCTTCGTTCAACAATAACGAAAGTTTATCACCCGGAGCTTTTCCATGGAAATCTCTCAAAGATACCGAGTGGGCACGCATTTGTAAAAGCGCGTCGATATCATCGTCCGCCTCTTCAAGGAGCACCATCGCGCAAAGCGCCAACGCGCTTTGCAGCGCATTTTCGACGCTCGCATCTTCAAAGCAGCTGCTCGAAGACGATGCAACGCAAAATAAGAAGTCGCGTGCGTTTGATATGGATCCAGATCGTTCGTCAATCTGAAATGCACGTTCGATGACCCATTGTCCAATGTTCGTCGTTTGATTCTCCTCCTCCGTGTCGGTCTCTCGGTGTACCGTCGACTGTAACCCGATCACTTTTGCAAAACGGTCGTCTTGTTCAACAATTAACGTCATTCCGTATTCCTCGGAAACGATTGAGCTTAATATCTCAGATGTTTCGCACCAATCGGGAGTGCGAAGTTGATTTTGTTGTCCACCTGAAGAAGTATCTCCACGGTCGAGAATCTCAAGCAAGACTTTTTTGTATTCCGAGACGCGAGCACACTCTGGAATCTCTCCGGCTATGTTTAACAAATCACGCTCACGAAACCAATCGTTGTGTCTTTGAAGTAATACTTCTAATCCTCGCGCGTTTCCGGCTCGTGCGACCGCTTTCGCCGCGTCTAGGTATTCCACAAATCGAAAACTTTCGTACGCCGAGGACGAAAAATAACCTAGATGCATTGCGCGAAGCGTTTCGAGACGATCTAACGCACCAAGAGCCGCTAAGCGCGCTCGCAGCCACCACTTTGTTTCTTCATCATCGGTACCAATATTGCTAGTATTACTAAATCGATCGGTTTCAGCGACGACTTGAGAAAGCAACAACTTTTGCGTCTCGTACGTCGGCGCGACGCGCAACAAGCACTCCGCGACCACCCACTTTCGATCCGATATGGACGACAAAGTTTCAATAATCGCAGATGCGGAGATCCCCACGCTTTTGCTATTGTTACTAACATTGTGCTTGCACAAATCATCGACAAGAGCAAACCATTTTTTCTTATATAAAGCATTCGTGTCCAACCCGTATACATTCGCCAGTTCGAGCGCTTCGTCCCAGCATTTCGTATCGAGATATTTCGTAAACATTTCTTCCGGCGTTCTTTCATCGATGGTAAGCAATCGCCACGATTGATCGTTTTCCGGAAACGATTCTAGCACGCAAATTCGCTTCAATTCTCTTTTACTACTATTGCCACTACTACTACTACTACTGCTGCTGCTGCTAGTGATTTCGCACATCCCTGAAACGTGCGCGAATGTTCCTTGAAATAAAGTCGTGCCGTTTGTGTTGTCGCGCAAAGTCGTCTCGCCGGACTCATCGTCTGCAAACGCCGAACAATTATTGGAAAGAAGGGTCGCGGAAGAGGTTGGTTTGTTCCCATTGAACGTTTTATCTGCCTCGTCATCTACTCGCGTAATAGGTCGATACTGATTGTCATCGATGAACTCATCTTCACCGGTAAAACCTGTTTCCCACACCGACGCGCTTCTCGTATTCCCGTCGCGAATACCTATTCGTGTCGTCGCGGTTGATGCGTCCGATTCTACGCTCACGTCACATCTGGACGAGGATACTATTCTCTTACTATTACTTTCAACAGCTGAAGAAAACGGAGAGGAAGAGGAACCTTTACCCGACGCAACGACTGGAAACTCTCCGATGTTTTCTGATGTGCTCCGAAAACTATACATCGTCACGCACATCGTCGTTTCCTTTCCTTCGTCCTCTTCAGACGCGGCGCCGACGACAGCGACCGTTCCTGTCTTCTCGTCCACTTCGAAACCTTTCACGAAAACCATGCCTTCCACATTTTTTAGCGTGGTCTTCTTCATTTGATGATGCGCACTACGCACGACCACGTCTTCTTCGTCGTTAAACTCAATCGATCGCACCTCCAACTGACAATGCTTTCTCCTCCTCCCTTTCTTCTTCGTGCTATTTCCAAAAGAGAGAACGTTCATCCATCCGCTCGAGGAGTAAAACGAACGCTCCACGATGGCGCACAACGTAAACGAATTTCTTTTGTCTCCCGACGTCTTCGTCGTCGTCACAGTCGGGAGTACAAACCCGCCGACGAATCGTTCGTTCGCCTTCATCTCTTCTCTCAAATCGACTTTTACCACTCTCCTCCCGACTCTCGTGTGTACAAACATTCGATTCGCTCCAACCTGCGAGGTGAAAAATTGACCATAGCCTTCGCCGCCGTCCGTATTATTATTATGACGAGTAGGAGTACATTTTGACCATTTCGCGAACGCAACGAACAAATCTTCTCTCTTCTTCGACTTCATCTTCTTTCCTCCTCCTCCAATTTTTGCTTCGTCGTGGTCGTTTACGTCTGAATCGTCCTCGTCGTTCAAACGCAAAGACACTAACGGCCGTTCCAAATCTTGCCCTCTGAATACAAATATTTGCGCGTAATCCGTCACCAAAACCATCGACGATTCAAGCTCCTCTTCGTTAAAACCAGAAAAAGACGACGATGCGATCGATAACCGCTCATCGAACGAAGGCACGCAACGATTTTCTGACGACGACGATGATGATGATGATGATGATGATGCTTCTCCTCCTCCAAGATGATGATTGTGATTATGAAAATCTCTCGAACAAACTTCTTCGCTTTCATTCTCGTAGTGCACCAAAACTTCGTGCAAAAACATCCCCATCGTCGTATCAAATCGTTGAAATCGGAGAGAGAGAGAGAGAGAGAGAGAGAGACTTCACGCGCTTCTTCTTTTAAAAGAGCACGTAAACTCGCGCGTAAAAAGTGATGAGATGAAATGTTTAATTTTGACGACTTCAAGGGAAAAAGAGCAGCCTAAAAACCGTTAGATTTTTCTCATCTCCTTTACCTATATAATAATGTCGCGAGAGTTCCAGTTCGAAAACGACAAATCGGTGTGCTGGAAAACAACCGTCCGACCAAACATGCCGCTAAAGATGCATCGACACGACCGGTTTCGCGTCGTCGTCGCCTTACAAGGCGGCACGTTAAAGAAAACGGAAGAAAACGGGACGAAAACAGATTTGATATTCGAGACCGGGAAAGCGTATTACTTACCTCCAGACCCTGCGAACGAGTTACACGCGGACATCAACGAAGGCGACGAGGACGTGGTCGTGATGGTGTGCGAGTTTAAAAACGAAGGCGAACCGGCAATAGGGGCGAAGACGTGTTCGTGCGGATTAGGAGGGGAATGCAGTTGCCCTAAGTTTACCGGGTTTAGATTAGAAGGGAATTTAGCACACGAGAACTGGCAACCGCCGACGACGAAACGAGAAGAAGGGTGATGACGAAGCGACTCAACTCGCACGACGTATGCGTATGTAATCTCATAGCCGCTGAAGTATTCTATTATATGCGTTCTCTCTCTTAAAACTTGTATCATTCATTATGTAGGCCCCGCGCTTCTTCGGCGAATCGTTCCAACTTTTCTCTCGTTTTAACGCGAATCGTTCTCTCGAGCACTTTCGGGAACTCCATGTACGTCGCTTCGGCGAGCAACCACTCTCGGTCTAAGATTTCAAACGCGTCGCAGTACAGCTCGTGGAAAGCGGCGACGAAAGCTTCTTTCCGACGAAAACTACTTCCGCCATTAATGCTACTATCGTTATCATTATTATTATTACTACTACTCGTGGTGCGTCTTCTTCGAACCAACTCAAGAAAGCCGACGACGCACTTATCTACTCTCAACGTTTCATCCACCGATCCGTTTCTGATGATTCCATCCACGTCTAAGAGTTTCGTCAACTCGTGCGTCACGTTCACGCCCGCCGCCGCGAACGGGTACTCCCAATCGCTTCGTTTCCCGTTTTTCTTCTCCACGAGAACTTTGAACAGATCTTTCCTCGTTTGCGAGAAGTAGACTAAATTTTCTAGAGCGAAAACGCCGCACCCTCGTAAATCCGTCGAAGGGTGCGTGCCTTGCCATCCCATGTCTTTCCACTTTTCGCTCGCGTGTCCCAAACGCGGTTGTTGTTGTCGTTCGGACGCGGCTAAAGAAGAAGAAGAAGACTTTGATGCAAGAGGAAATTCAACCCCATCTTCATCAAAACAACTCCTCCATAATATCTTCAACATGTCCACGTGTTCTCTTTGCGTCTCGTCGTACTTCACGTCCAATCGAGATCGAATGTATACCATCGTTTCCAAACCGCTTTCGCTCAGTTTCGTCTCTAATTTTCCATCGTTTTCCTCGTTCACATCGGTGAATTTGGAGGAAAGAAACTTGCTCAACTTCGCGAAGAAATACCCGACGTACTCCACCACCGATGCGATCGCGTGTTCGATTGGATTGCCCTGTTCTTGTTCTTCCTTTTTATCGTCGTCATCATCTTCAACTTTTGTTGGTATCTCGTTGGTCAATTTTTTCCCTTTCCCAAGTCGATGCCGGATTGATTCTTTCTCGCTGTTGCTCATCTCTCTCTCTCTCTGATATCGAGACGAAAGGCACAAAATCGATTTCGCCACTCAAAACAACAACAATTTCAACAACGTTTTCAAAGCGTCAGAGAGAGTAAAAGAGTGAGAGAAAGATCGTATATCTCTACACTTTTTAAGTACTCATTTGTGGAGAAATGAGGAACGAAATGCAACACAAATACTCCCCTAATAATACGTGTTACGCAGAACACGATGATGACGACGAACGCACTCCCAAAACGATGTTTAGGTTGTTGCATTCCTTCGAACTGCAACGCATCATTTCTTCGAAAACGAAGACACAGACTCACCGTGAACAACATTTTTCCTGCTCCCTTTTCATCATCATCATCGCGAGCGGCAAAAGCAAAAGCAACAAAAGCGGAGAAGGTTTTCTCAACAACGACGACGACAAGAAGAAGAAGAAGAAACTCAGAAAGGAGAAGCGTAAACAACGAAGACGACCCGCTGTTATCGTTCGCCGCTCAGTTAGAACCGCCGAAAGTAGACTTAGACTTGGAGTCTTTGCAAGAAGATTTAGGCGCAGTTGTTGACGAAAATGGGTTCGTTTTACGATACGGAGAGGAAATCGAAGAGGAAGTTAAAATTTTACGAAACGAGTGCGCGATTATCGATCGATCGGAGTGGGGGATATTTCGAGTCGCATCTGGCGCCGAGGGAGATGTGGTGAAATTTTTAGAAACTCTGTCGTTGTCGTCTGAAAAACTCTCGATGGAGGAGATTGGAAGCATCCAACCGGGCACGGGGAAGCGGGTGAACGGGAAACTCGATATCTACGCGCAAGAATCCGGCGCGTTTTTAGTGATTGCATCGAGGGAGGACGTGAAAGAAAATAGGGTAGAAACCATCGCGAAAGAGTGTAAGATGAGCGAGGTTATGAATTTAGCGAGTCGATGCGTGTTGCTCACCGCGTGTGGGCCGAAAACCTTGGAGGTTTTGAAACCGACTGGGTTAGCGATGGTCTTGGAAGCCGGAAAGGAGTACGAAAATGCGCACGCGGTGTTTGGGTTCGAGAATAGGCCGGTGGTGTGTTGTAAAACGAACGAATTTGTCGGTAAGTGCGGGGAAGAGTCGGCAATGAACTTTGTGGTAGATGAAGGCGTAGCTGGACAGGTTTGGGCGGCGATTATTAAAGCCGGCGCGTTCCCGGTTGGTACCGAGGCGCTCGACGCCATTCTTCAGTAAAAAGAAGTACTACTATTTTTAGCGGCTACTATGTTTATTTTAGAACTCTATTTATCACTACTACTACTACTACGCTTGAAATTCTAATCATCAAACCCAACGGCGTCGACTTTCGTCACGTCTAATTGAATGATATCGCACTTGGTCCCGTTCCCGAGTAAATCGCCTAAACTCGGGTTGGTTCGGCCTTTATCGCCGTGGCAAAACTCTTTGATGTACGTCCCAGCTTCCGCGCGAAGATCGACATACACGCAACGACCCCTCGTTCCAGGGACTACGGTGACTTTAATTTCACGCAACGTTCTTGGACGGACGAGATCCGATCGTCTGTGCGATACGCGAATGGGAGTTTGTTGTTTCAACTCTACGTCTTTCATGGCGCTCACGACGTCGCAAATCGTCGAATCCATTGGCACCGGCGGATCGCAAATGCACACGCACGAGTAACTCTTTTCTTTTTCGTTCGAGTCTAATCGTAAACCAACGTTTTTGTAGGTTTCTTTTGGAACGACGCGTAAATTGAAAGCTTTGACGTCAGTTTTCAGGAAACTCGATTGGTTCATGAGCGTTTCAGCGCGCACGAGATTTTCTCGAAGTTCGGAGACGCTCGCTTTCGGATTGTGCACTTCGAGGACAAACGGTCTGCCATCGCCGAGCATGCGAACGTCCAAATCTTCTCTCCCGGAGGAGTTGAACTTTGCCCCGTCCGCGTGTGCGGATTTTACGATGGCATCCTCCAACGCGTCTTGAACGCTTTCCGTCGCTCGCGCCCATTTGACTGGACAATTGGACCACGGCGACTGAGGCACGTCTCTCGCGAATTTCGCGTATCTTCCGGCAACGTAGACGGGTGAGGCCCAAACGCGAACGCGCGCGGCGATTGGATTTTCTTTCTTTTCCTCATCTTGTTTCATACGTACCGCTTTATACGTGTTATTGTACAACGCGCTCATCAACGTCTCCGTCGTCGCGTTTTTAATCGCTCGCAAAAAACCATCCGTCGACGTCTCTTTACGTACTCTCGAATACTCCAACCGACTGTCCTCAAACGCTGCCAAGTATTTTGGTTCCGGTTGCGACAGGACGAGTTCCCACTCCGGTTTTCTCCCTTCCCGTCGTTTCCGTTTTTTCCAGTTTTTCTGTCGATCGTTTGGTCGTTTCACGTTGAAATGTCGCATCGCTTTGAAATCATCTTCCAGAGAGACATTCGTCGTCTGAATCGTCCCATCATCTCTTTCACCGTCCTCGTTGTTAAAGTCGCTCTTCTTATCGGTAGCAAAACTCGCCGCCGACGGTACGCCTTCGTACTCGACGTACACCATCACCGTCGCTTTCGCTTTATCCCTCACGTGTTCGACTCGCTCGCACCCGCTGTGCGCTCGCACCATCAACATCGCCGCCTCTCGCGCCTCTCGCGCCATCGCGTCAAAGTCGCCCTCGAGTACGCGCATTTGTTGTTGTTGTTGTTGTTGTTGTTGTATTCTCGCCATATTGACGCTCTCCTTCTCCTCGTCTGAATCGATGACATCTTCTCCTTCTTTGCCTTCTTTGCCTTCTCTCAGTAAAATCTCTTTCGCGAGCGCCTGTCGAAACGCCACGGAGGGAGGAAACGCAAAGTCGACGCACACGCGTTCTCCGTTTTGAACGACTCTTTTTCTGCGTTTAGTAGTATTCTTTTTAGATTTGCACGCGAGGTGTTTCGCGAGTTCGCGCGCGTCGCTGACTACCACCGCTTTGTCTTTGTCTTCTTCTTCTTCTTTGTTGTTGTCTTCTTCTTCTTCTTCTTCTTCCGATGCTGTTTTTGACGGCGCTGAGGAACGACAAGAGAAGAACGAGAAGCAGTTCAAACACGCCGGACAGACGGCATTAAAGTCGTTCTTTATTCGTTCCTTCTCCTTTGTGTCGTCGTCGTCGTTCGACTCGTTCAGAGAAGGATGGCGACAAAACGCGCACAAGTCATCCCTCAACGGAGTTGTACATGTCGGCATTTTAAGTGACGGATGATGTGATGATGATGACCGCGAGATGATGACTTTTACGCAATGTCTGCGCTAATACCACTTCATTAACGAGAGCAGTAACAACAACAACAGCAATGATTCCGTCGGTTCGTAAACGTCGACGTCTGTTTATTCTGTTCTTTTGCGTCTGCGTCGCCTTCTTTTCCTCCTCCTCCTTCTTTTGTTCTTCTTCGTCTTCTTGCGCTTCGGACGATGCCTTTGACTTTGACGGTGGTGTTGGTGGTGTGTACGCAGTCGAAGAAGAAGAAGAACGGCAACAAAAACGAAGAAGACGAATACTGCGAACGAGAGTAAACGACGACGAAGAGAAAACGAGGACGATGATTCCACCAAAGTGGGCGCGAGCTCGAAACGAGAACGATTTAGAAACAGACCGGAAGTACGTTTTGAAGAACAACGGAAGAGGAGAAGAGAACAAAACGTTGACGAGAAGAGCGAGAGCCTACGCGAACTTTGAAAACGCGTTCGCCGAAGGGTCGTCGAGTTGGAAAGTGAAAACGAGTAAGCGCATGCCGGCAAAGACGTGCGCGGAAAGGAAATGGATTACGAGTGAAAGTGAAGACGAGAGTACGCGGAGGAGTACGAGCGGGAGTACTGACATCGAGAGGACTCGTAATGATGAGAACAGCGCCGCGAACAGAGGAGGAAGAAGTGAAAGAAGAAGAAACAAACAGTTGGGTATCGTTATCGTGGTGTGCTTGGAAAACATCAGCACGTTGTTGCGAGAGATCGATTGTGAAAAGACGAACGTGTACGCGTACGTGAAATGCGCGCAACACGTAGCGTTCGACGAAGACGTGGAGGAGAAGGTGGATACGTGCGTGACGGTGATTCATTCGAAAATAACGAGGAGGCCGGAGGCGAAAATGCACGTCGAGTGGATCGGTCACATTTTGGCGAACTACGACGACGAGAAGCTCGAACCGAATTTGATGTTCTTAAAAGGCGTGTACAGGAATAAAGGACAATCGAATTTAGAGCCCGCGTGGGTACACATGTTGGAAAGCGAAGAGCAAACACATCTGCAGGACTTTTCGTTCGCGTGTTTGATGGATCAATCGATCGATTTTCCGACTCGAAGCGAGAATTTCTTGGACATTACAGACTCGGAGAAGTTGTTGTGTTCGATGTACGAGCGATACGCCTGCGAAAAAGACACGTGCAAGAACTTTTTAGGATGCTCGCACTCGATGTTTGCGGCTTCCTCGGAACGGATTCGGTCTCTGCCCAAAACGGAGTACGCGCACTTATTCGATTTCCTCATGAATGAACGGAGCGAATACCACATATATACTTTCGAGAAAGCTTGGAGCGTCATTCTCGGGTGCGCGAAGACGTACGGAGAATACTCGACGAGGGTAAAGACGTTACCGCTTCGCGTGCGATGCGGGAGGGGAGAGTACGGGACGTTCGATGTTGCGCGAATACTATCGCCGTGGTGGAAAGAAATTTTGACCAGGCAAGATGGCGCGAAATCACCGGCAATAACGATGGCGCCGTGCGAGAATCGAACGAAGCATTTTCACGACGCGTGGTTTCCGTGCGGATTATGGTAATTTTGTGTTTAGAGAGAGAGAGAGAGAGAGAGAGAGTTGAGATAAATTAGGAGTAATGTAGAAGCGGCGAGTAGAGATAGAGCACATATAGATAGCACATCATATATACATATACTAGGTACGTACCAGGTAGGTATAATTTATGCGAGTTTATCTAAGCTAACGTCCACTTCCTCCCTGGTTTCCAAATTCTTCACCTTGACAATCCCCTCTTCCTGTTCTTTCTTCCCAATGGTCAACAACCGCTTCGCGCCGACGCGTTCGGCGTGTTTAAACGTCCACTTGGACTTTTTCCCATCCTCTAAAACCACGTCTACTCTTCTCCCGTTTTTCCTCAAAACACTCGCCGCTCGCATTGCCGTTTCTCGGCAACTTTCGTCCATGGAAAACACCACGTCGTCCACATTCATCGTTTTCAACGCCTCCTCCGGCATCAAGCCTCGATCTTTCAACAATTCCACAATCACCGCGTCGCCAAAGCCAAAACCAACCATAGGAGTGTATTCACCGCCTAACGTGCTAATCAACCCGTCGTACCTCCCACCGCCACAAATCGCCCTCAGCTCGCCTCGTCGATCGAAACCTTCGAAAACAACCCCGGTATAATACGCCAATCCTCTCACCACGGACGCGTCAAAGACTAACCAATCTTCAATCCCATACGCTCTCGCTAATACGAACAACTTCTCCATCTCTTTCGCGCACTCGTCTTCTTCGCCTAATAAACTTTTCAATCCTTCCAACGAATTTGTTTCCATGCACGTCAAAACGGATTGCGTCGCCTCTTCGTTCAACCCAACCTCTCTCAACTCTTCGATGATTTTCTCTCTCGGTAATTTTTCAATTTTGTCCACGACGACGCACACGTTCGCGAATATCTCCTCCGGCACGCCCGCTTTTTCCATTACTCTCGCTAACACTTTCCTCGAGTTCACCTTGATACCGACGTCTTCGCTCGTAATCCCCACGCTCGCAAAGAAATGGCAAATCGCGCTCAACAGTTCCACCTCCGCCTCCACGCCTTCCACGCCGACGATGTCCATGTTCCACTGGTAATGCTCTCTTCTCCTCCCTCGAGTCATCCTCTCGTATCTCCAACACTGCCCAATCGCGAACCACTTCGCCGGCACCGCTAAACTCTTCCCTTTCTGCATGATCAATCTCGCTAAACTCGGCGTCAACTCCGGTCGTAAACTCACTCTTCGATCGCCTTTATCCGAAAAATTATACAGCTGTCCTTGAATCTCCTCGCCCGCTTTGCGAGTAAACAACGCCTCGGATTCTAACACGGGCGCGTCGAACTCTTCGAACCCGAACAACAACGCCGTTTGGCGAAAACTGTCGAAGAGCCAGTTTCGTTTTCGCATTTCCTCGGGTGGGAAATCTCGCGTGCCTTTCGGAGGATTCAACTCTATTTGTGATTGTTGTTGTTGTTGCGCGTTGGATTTTTTAGCGTCCACGTTGGCGGTTTGTGTCGTCACCGAACGTCCTCCTCCACCATTACCACCACCACCTTCCGCGGTAGATGAGAGCGCGCGCAAAGTCGTCCTCTTCAAAACGCATTGCGCGTGATGACGACGATAATAATTTGGCCACTGATGGTGTGTCCGGAAGAGAAACTTCGAGGAGACTGAGCTCAACATCTTCGTCTCTTTTATCCAATGCTTTGAGCTTTTTTTGAGGTTTTAGAGAAGAGGGAAAATCGATTGACAAAAAACTTGAAAAAGTGTTTGTGTTGTTGATGAAAAATCTCTCTTTGCTCTTTGCGCGGAGTATATACTACAAGCTATTTATGATGTATGTCATCCCTCTATCTTAACGATTCACTTTCAACCCATCGATTAACCCGTCTTCGAACGCGTCGATGCAAAACCTCTCGTACGACCAGTGGTGCCGCTGCGCCCAGCCTTTGCGGTCCCAGGAGGCGCTTTTCTTCACGAAGTAATGTTTCGTCTCTCGCGTCTCTCGACTCGTGCCGAAACCGTATAAATTGACTTTACCGCATAAGTTCAAGGCTAATTGTATGCCGTAATACCCGGCGGACATTTTCAACATGTTGCACTTCTTCCCGAGCTTTTGGTTTTCCGCGCAGGAGAGGTCTTCGACGCCTTTGATTTTGTTGAGTTTCCAGTACCAGAAGATGTATTTGCTGTCGCGGTGAGAAGGGTAGACGAGGCGGCAAGAGCCGTTGCCGGCGGAAGAACCTCCTTTACCGCCTTTGGATTTATCGCGTTCGCACATTTTATCCGGTGGAGAGGCGGTGTAGTGGACGCAGACTTCGTTGCCGAAATTTTTTGAGCCTCGTTCGCCTTTGGCGCAGAAATCGGAATTTTGGATGCGAATGGTTGTTTTCGCGCCGACGACGGATTCGTAACCGACGGTTGGCGCGTCGTTGAATCGAATGACAACGTCGTGAGTATCGATGTCTTTGCCGTAGTTTTTGTTGTTCTCGATGTTACCGTTGGATCCGACGACGGCGCACGTATTGAACGGGAGTAAATCGGGCAGATCTGGAGCAGATTCTTTCGTCGTCGCGATGAATCGCGAACGGAGAATGTGCGCCACGCGCATTTTTCTGTCCGCTTTTTCGCCGTACTTTTCTTCGTATTGCGAATAGAACGGGTCGTGGTTGACACCCATGGCGCATTTGATTACTTTTTCCTTTTCGAAGACGTTCGTATCTATGGCTCGTTCGAATCCGTTTTCCGTGCAATTCGGTCCCGAATACAAAACAGGACATCGACATTTCCCATCCACGCACCGGTGGTATTTGGAACACGACGGCGAGCACGACGACGACGAGATTTCTCCTTCGTTGTTTTTGTCACCACTGTCGTCGTCATCATCATCGTTATTACTGCTACTCTTCTCTTCTCCCTCCCCAGCTACTCTACTATTATCGTCGCTATTACCTCTATTTCTATCGCCGCCGCCGCCGAACAGCGCCGAACTCAACGAAGCGCCGGAACCGCCTTTCTTATTATTGTTACCAAAATAATCGTTGTACGTATCCGAGACGTATTGAAAGTGGTTGTTCAGCGATCCCCAACTGGAAACGTATTCAACTCTTTTCTTGTTGTTGTCGTTGTTTTTCTCCTCCTCTTCCTCTTCCTTTTCCTCTTCGGAATCTCCTTTCATCATAATCTTCTTCTTCTCCCCAATATCTTCCCCTCTGGCGACGAGCTCTTGCGTCACCTTCGCGATCGCCGACTCCGCAATCGATAACTTCGTTTTTAACTCCTCTAAACCGATGCTGTCTTTTCCTTTTCCTCCTTTTCCTCGCGGTGATGGTTTCGCCCCCGAAACGAACAAAGTTGCTCTTCTCTCGTTGCTTTCATCTTCAGCGCATAAAAAAAGCACGACAAACGCGAGTTTTACTAAAAGAAGAACGCGGTGATGATGATAATAACAACGACGACGAACACTCATCGTTTTTTGCGCATAGATCGAAAGCGCAAAAGCGCACTCTCCTCCTTTCTCTCCCTCTTTCTCCTCCTCAGCAGAGTAATGATACAATGCGACGAAGAAGAATTGAAGATGTCGACGAAAACACCGGTGTTTTAATCGAAAAATTTTGCTCTTTTTTTGCTCTTTTTTGCAAAAACTTTTTCCGCACAAAAAAGACTCGAAAGACTTTTACTCAAGAGAGAGAACTCCTCTCTGTATATACTAAAATACTAATGGTGCGACGAGAGAGAACAACAACACACTCTTTGGTATTCTTTTTCTCTCGCGCGCGTGTTTGTTGTTCTGTCGTAGAGTATTTCTCGTCTCGTCGCGTCCTAGACTTTGATGATGAGAGAGTTTTGATGAGAGAATTGCATTGGTTTTTCTAATCCAATCCATCTCGTTCTCTGACGACCGCTCGTTTGAGAATTCGATCGCTGACATTTTATCTCTCATTTCTTACGCATACTATGTGTAATAATAAAACAAATATATCAGGCGAAACCAGCGAACGCGGCGATGTTACAACTCATCGTCGGATTCTTAGTCGGCGCGGTGTTTGTGAGCATTTTTAGCGGCAGTGGATCCAACTATTCGGTACGTCTGTTTCTTGATTGGTCTGTTTTTTTTCTCAAGAGGGGAGAGGATAGAGAGAAGGAGCAGAGGAGGGCTTTATTGAACAAAAAAAGAGCCAAAGCGCTCCTCTTTCGTAATGAAGAGCTTTTCGGATCTCTCTTTACGACCTTTTCGAGTGTTGACTTTAAATGCGCGATATACTGACGATATATCCTCCCCCTTATTCCCTAATACCTTTAATGATATATAACAAACAGCAATCCGCGTACGGCTTATCCGGTTTGCTCTCGCCGACGTTTGGACATTACGACGAACTCTTTTTAGGAGACCAGAACACGTTTGACCCGCCGCAGAGGAAACCAGGGTACGTGTATAGATCTACGACGTACCAATCGTTATACGATAAAACGTGGACGGAAGGTGGGTACCCGGCGCAGTCGTGCTGGGGGTGCCGATTCGCCGTGGACGTGACGACAAAGTTGCAGTTTCACACGATGTTAGACGCGGGGACCGGGAACGGCGCGTTGACGAGATTGATGCGTCAACACGGAAAGAACGCGTACGGGATTGAGTTATCAAGGGCAGTTTTGGAAAAAGAATGCCCGGATTTGTTGTCCAAGAACTACGTGGAACCGGGGATTCTTACCAACTTGCCGTTTGAGGACAACTCGTTCGATTTGGTCATGTCCTCGGACGTGTTGGAGCACATCCACCCGGAAGAGGTGGACCAAGTCGTCAAAGAATTAGTCCGCGTCTCTAGACGTCACTTGTTTCTTTCCATCTCCTTGAAAGGACACACCAAAGCTACCGCGGACAAAGACGACGAGGCGCACAGACACACCATGCTCCGCCCGAGAGAATGGTGGCACAACATTTTCCGAAAACACGGCGCCGTCGTCAACGAGGAAATGTTATGGGCCATGCAAGAAAAAGATTTCTCTTACGTCGGAGATAAACTCGGTGACTGCCGATGGGAAGGTAAGCAAGACGACGGCGGCTTGTACGAAGTCTGCAACGTCGACAACAAGTGGTTGGTTGGGAAGAGAGAGCAGGAAAATTTACGAAGAGACCGGTGCATCACGAACGCGAACAAAGAGCTCGAGCCGTGGTTCTTTTCCTTCCGAAAGATTCGATAAAACTCACATATCACGACTAGAAGAAAAAGAAAAGAAAAGAAAGGGAAAAGATGTGCTCTCGTCCTCTCGTTTTCCTCGTCGCAAACGATCGTTCGAGAGAGAGGAGAGAGAAGAAGAAGACAACGCGTAGACATTATTTTATTCGATAAAGTAAGTAAAATATACAACACACGAGACCAAATCCTCAGTTTTAATTCTTTCGTTCATCATCATCAAACATGCGTATTATACGTGAAAGAAGACAAAGACAAAGAAGAAGAGCTCGTCGAAGCGTTCTTCTTAAACTCGTTTGTTCTGTTCTTCTTCTCTCCTTTCCGTTCGTATTCGTTCGAGAAGCGCACGCGTGGTCGTTCTTCAACACTAAAAAAGATGAGGATTCGAATTCCGCGGAGTTGGGGGAAAGAATCGAAACGCAATTCGATCGATTTCCCGAAGAAGTGTCCTCGAGTAAAAGTACTACTACTAAGAACAACAACGAGGATGATTTGAACGAAGATGGCGAGGACGACGAAAGAATGAACGCAAAAGAGAGACGGAAACAAGAGCGACGTGAGAAGAAACGATTAAAAAAACTCGAACGTAAAGAGGAGAAGAAAATGAAAGAAGAGAAACGAAAAGAGGAAGAGAAGAAAATACGCGAAGGCGAATCACCGGCCGGGTCGCTCCACGAAGCGATCGACGACGACGATTTCGACGAACTCGAAGACCTTCTCAAATGGAAACCAAACTTGAAAGAAGCGTGTAAAAGAATCGGGCAGACGAAAGATTTTACGCCAATCATGAAAGCGGCGCATTTAGGCAGAGCGAAGATGATTGATTTGTTGCTCGATTACGGCGCCAATCCGAACGAAATCGATTCGATCGGGTACTCGGCCTTGATGAGAGCGGTCATGTCGAAAAATGTAGAGAGTGTGAAAGTTTTAGTCGAAGCTGGGGCGATAGTGACGTACGTTCAGAAGACAGCGATGATGGATTTAGGGCTGAGTGCGATTAAGTTAGCGCAGATGACCGGGAGAAAGGACATGGTGGACGTTTTGAAAGAAGCCGGCGCGAACCCAAACGAAGATTTGTTCGAAAAGAGAGAAAAGAAAAAAGAACAACTCTTGGAGGAGATGGAACGAGAGGCGAAAGAAAATGGAATACAGTTCGACGGGAAAGTCACGGCAGATAAGATGAACGTGAAGAGAGGCGACGACGATATCGACATTTTGATTCAACACGACGGTAAAAACGAAACGGTCAAAGGGAGCGAAAACCTTCGCAAGTGGCGCGACGAGAAGATGAAGGAAGAAAGAGAGAAGAAGAACATGGAGAAAGCGAAAGAAGCCATGTTCGGGAACGGAGAAGAAGAAGAAGAAGAAGAACCAGAGGTGGAAGAGATGCCAGAGAATACGTTTCCTCCGAAAGAAGAACTTTAGCAGCAACGTGTATAAGAAGTAACTTGATACTATCGATGACTATCTAACTAATAATATTACAACTCTCTCTGCGTCTACTCGCTACTACTATCTACTATTTACTCTTTCCCCTCTTAAATTTCGTATTTGTGCATCGTTATTCATTCATCGTCTTCAACACGCATTCTACCGCTTCTTGGACGATTTGTCTTAACTCCTCCATCTGTACGTCTTTCCTCACCCCTAAAGTCACGAACAAAGGCGGTAAAACCACCATCTTCTGTTCTGTAAAACACACTTTTTCTCTCAACAACTCATTAATTCTCGCGCACACGGTTTCCGATAACCCGGAGTCCTCCTTATGTCCGAGAACGCACTTGGCGGTTATTTGATTCGACGAGGAAGAAAAAACACCGTCGGCGACGGATTCCCCGACGGTAAACATGCTACCGAACGTTTTTAATTGCGTGATGACGAGCAAGATTCGGTCGCTGAAGAGCGTGCACACGAACGTGGTCGGGTGGGAGTTAATGGTTATCGTGGATAAGGAGGACTTTAGCTCAGACGACGACGACATGTTTGTATTGTGGCGTTTCGTTCGCGTTGAAAATTGACTAAAGAGCTTACTACTGCAGCACATGTTATTCGACGATAACAGCAATCAAATACGATAATAATACAAAGCACCAAACGCGACGGCGATGCACGACGCTGACAGAACGTTCACACCAGAGTTGCTTAAAATTTCCAAACCGGAAATTTTCGTCACCGTCGGTCCGGGTTTGCTGACAACTTTTTTACGCTCGCGGCAATAGCCGCTGTATTGAACCGTCGCGCCGAGGACGGAGTCGACGAAGGAACCGAAGAAACCGCCAAAAGCACCGATGATTAATGCGTAAAGGATTTCAGTTCTTACGCCGGAAGTGATGTACGCGCCTAAAGCCCAGCCCGAGGCAGCGACGAGACCGCCGAAAATACTGGCAACGACGCCGAGTAAGGATACGCCTCCGTTGGTCCCCGGTTCGACTTCTTTGCGACAGAAGGTGGTTATCAATCTCGGTTTCGATTTAGAGAGGACGCCCAACTCCGAGGCGAACGTATCGCCGCCACAACACGAGAAGTAGCTCAAAAAGGCTACCGCTAACGTCGACGCTACTTTTGTTGTCGCGTTATTCATGCTACTATTGCTACCACCGCTACTAATGATCGCCTCCGCAAACGCTCCCGCGCCGGTCGTGTTCGCGATGAAACTCAAACCGCCTAAAGAATATAAACTCGCCGCGGCCAACATCGTCGGCACTAACCCGTTCGCCATCACTTGCACGAAATCTCTTAACCCTCCACCTTCTTTAAAGTGCTCGTCGACCTGTTTTTTCACCTCACTTTGTACCTTCGTCACCGCTGACCCGCTGAAAAAGAAAAACGCCAACGTCAACCCATATCGAACGCCGGAAAAGATAGTCAAAACGCCGACCAAGGACGCCGAGACCGCCCCGGACAAATCCAAAGATTTCTTTTTATACCCGATCAAAGCCAACAGAAAACCTAGTGTAACGCTCCCAGACGCTCTTTTCAACAAAGTTAAAGAAGATGTAGATGGATCGTGCGCGTAACGCATGGACCATCCGCAGACTAAAAGGACACAAAGGAGCTTCAAAACGCTCTTCAAACGAACGGAATTTGTAGCTAAAACCAATTTCTTCTCCGGCGCGGACGGGCCATCGAGAGGGAACGAAAATATAGTCTCGTCTTCTCCATTCGCGCGAGTTGTCTGGAGCTTCGCTCGTCTTTGTCGTCGTCCTTCTGAAATCATCATCTTTTCGTCGTCCTTCCGGCGTAAAGTGTTTCTCTCCTCTCTTTTGAGACGATGATGATTTTGCGACGAACTCTTCGCCATCATCGATGGATGATGATTACTGCGCAATCGTCGACGATTGGATAACGATAACGATAGTATCGTTTCTGTTGTTGTTAATGATGATGATGTTGATGTCGTTGCGAACATGTTGACGTAATAAAGAGAGTAATACTACTATTCGCAATTTATGAAGCAAACAACTTTGGATAACGAAAGGATTTTCATCACTGGATGTGGCGAGAGGCGAAATATACGAAAAAGGAAGAAAGAGCACAAACACGTCGCACATACAGTAAGTATTACAAAACGACGGTCTGCACTTGCATTTTATCTCTCTCGGCTAGTTATTGATAACACTCCCCCGCGCAAAATATTCGATTGACTTCTCTCTCTCTTTCTTCGTCAAACACGTTAGATGTCTTTGGTCTCGTCGCGTAGCGCAAACACTCGCGATTCTTCCAAACATCACTTCTTCCTCCTCCATTCTCTCTTTTTAAATCTTCCTTTTTTATTACTACTTTATATATATATTGCTTCTGTTTTATGTATACCAATCAATAATAATAAAGAAAATTTAGAGCACCGGAGTACGGTCGACGGCGTTCAAGGTGACAAAGTTGTAGCCAAACGGATCGGCGACGTGCTTACCCCAGTTCGCCGCTGGCCCTTCGCCAGTCGTCGCACCTTGGACGAAGACACCCAACATGGCGATCATCGCCAATCGGCCGTTCTTAATCTCCTTAACCTTCAAGATTTCCAAATCTTGCGGGGTGGCCGCGACGTTGTAAAAGTCCAACGGTCCGCCCGGGTTGATCGGGTCCAACTTGGCAAAGTCCGAGCCGGTGAAGGAGCCCTTGAACGGGACAAAGCCAGGCGGCGCAGAGGCCGGGTCGGATCGGAACTTTTCCGCGCCGCCCATCAAGACAATCAACGGAGCGACGGCGATGCCCAACCACAATTCGGCCGGGCCGAATCTGCCAGTGGAACCTTCCAAAAACACCTTACCGGTTTCTCTCCAGTCGCCGCCGGCGACGTTGAGCGCTTCCGGAATGACGATACCCGGAACGGCCAACATAGCCCATCTGGCGTGGATGACTTCCGCGACGCGATATTGCTTGATGGCACCGTCCGCGCCCAAACCGAGCGGGTCAAACCCGTAATCACCGGCCAACTTACCGTCGAGGTAGGACGGGATGTCCGCCGTCGTCAAGAGACCAGACGGGAGGTACAACTTACGTTGCGGGCCTGAAAAGTTTTGTTGGGTGGTAAAAAAGAAGAAGAAGAAAAGTAAAATTGTCCGTCGGTCAGTACATTGATGTTTAAAACGCACAGCAGAAACGCCGCCTTTTCGTCGTTTTCGCGCGTTCTTCTTCTTCTTCATTATTAGTATTATTCTTCGCAAACAGTGATGAAAATTTTTCTCCTCTTTTCTCGAATCGTTTTGTGGGGGGGTTGAAAAAGACCAGAAAAGCGACACCAAAATCCAACCAAAAAAAAAAGATCGAGTTTCGGCCACAAGGCGCGACGTTTCCTTTCTGTGGGGTGGGACTCCTTTTATATCTCTTTTCCACCACAGGTGTGTAAAGAGGACTTCGGGACACGAGTTTTAATACTTACCGTACCACTTGGACAAGTCCGCGGTTTTCACCGTCGACTTGACCGGAGCGGCCTTCTTGACCGTCTTCTTCACCGTCACCGGGGCTTTCTTCGCCGGAGTTGGCTTCTTCGCCGGGACCGCCTTCTTCGCCGGGGCCTGTTTGAAAAAAAAGATTGATGATGCGAGAGAGCGGGTGAGTGAATGAATAAAAATTTACTCTCGTAAAAGAAAAGAAGAAAAAGCAATCATCAATCAACGTACGGTTTTCTTGACCGTCTTGGCCGGAGCCGGGGCGGATTTCTTAAAGAGTGCGTTGACAGTGACAGCCATTGTTGTGTGTTTGTGTGTTTTTGTTGTGGATGAAAAACGTGTGCGTTATATGAGGATCGTGTGAAATTCAATGGATGAGATGATGAGAGAGGAAGAAGATACGACGCGAGGAAAGAGAGATTTTCTTCTTCTTCAATTTTTTTCTTTCTTTTTGGGTGGGTCTGTCTTTTTTTACTCAGTGCGTAAGGGCGTACTCGCTCGAGTAAGGACGAAGCACTGACGTGAGTCCAAAAAGGGTACTCAAAAAAAGAAAAAGTAACCTCGTTTGACTACTGAGGGTGAGGAGAGAAAGGACGTCTCTCCACCAAAAAAAAAAAACGGAGGATGATGCTGTGAGAAGAGAGGAGTGGTGTTGTTCGTAGTCAGTCGGTAGTAGTATTTAAAAAAAATGTCGTCGTGTGTGGTGGCTATAATTAATTAATCCAAGACGGCTAACACGTCGGACTCGTGCAAGACGACGTACTTCTTCCCCTCCCCGTCTTGCATCTGATCCCCGGCGTATTTGAAATACACAACCTCCTGGCCGACTTTCACGTTCATCGGCTTGAGCGCTTTCTTCTCCTCGTCCCAGGCGCCCGGGCCGACTTTGGAAACCGTGCCTTGCACCGGCTTTTCTTGACTTCCGCTGGTTAACAAAATTCCACCTTTAGTTTGCATTTCCGCGTCTTTCAACGTCAAAATCAAGCGGTCTCCTAAGGGTTCCAAGTTTGGAATGTCGTCTACGCTCGCGTTGGATCTCGGAAACGTGCCTATCAAGTCGAGTTCGCGAAGCATGGTAAATTCCTCGTTGTTGAGAATCATATCGTCCGCGCCGATGCCGAATTTGTTATACAAGACGGTTTGGCCCGGTTTGACGCCGTGGACGTCGTCGCCGATCGCTTCCACGTCACCTGAAAGAAGAAGCAAAAGAGAGAGAAAAAAAAATGTCAGCGCTTAGTATTCTCAATGGAAGCAACCTTCTTCTTCTTCTTCTTCGAGATAAGGAGAAGACAAACAAAATTTCCATCTTACGAGGACGAAGACAACGCACCACTCGTTGGTTTCTGTTGGCTCCCTTCGGTCAACAAAACGCCCCCTTTCGTTTCTCTTTCCGTCTCCGCGATTTTAATCAAAACTCGTCCTCCCATTGGTTGTACTTTCGTGTATTTCTTCGGCACTTCGAACGGCTTCCCGGCCATCGCAATACAGGTTTTCCCTCTCAGGGGGCTTCTTTTAGATGATTTTACTACGTTTGATTTGGACAACAACGACGAGGACGACGAAAACGCCGCGGTGGTGGCTGCCATTTTGACTTTTATGAAGAGATTTTAGAAAAGAACGCCGATGATGAGTGTAACGAGAGCGCACGTAAAGCGTTCTGAATGAGTGGCAAAAAGTAGAGATGAATGCGGCGCTTTGTGAGAAAAAGATGAGATGACGGCTGTTTTTTGGGTTTTTTTTCAAGAGATGGCAGAAGGAGAACACAAAGGGAGAAGACGGAAGACAAAACAAAAACAAAACAAAAACAAACCAAAAACACCAAAAAAAAAAAAAGAAAACAAAACAAAACAAAACAAACAGACAGAAATATCTCTACGAAGTATTATTATATTTGTCTACACACACATCGTAAGTATAAAAGATGTTCGCGTCGAAAAAATCCTACCGCGAGAAGAAAGAAGAGCTGGCTCGCGTGCGCGTGCAACTGCACGCCTTAGCCTTGGAGAATAAGAAGTTAGAACAACTGATTCAAGACTCTGAAAATGCGTCTCTGATTTCAACGCACGATTACGGGCTCGAATCTCCCGAAGATTTACACTCCGCGTTATCTGGGATGAAGAAAATGCTCGACGTGGCGGAGGAGAAAGCGCAGAGAGAAGAAGTTTTGAGGCAAGAAGCCGAGGAACAGTTTCAAGCGAAGAAGCACGAGTATTTGCAATCCGCGGTGAGTGGAATGCAAACGATGTTGACGGAGACGGAAGTGCAGTTGCACGAGACGCAGAAAAAGTTGGAGGAGTTGGAAACGAAAAGGCAAGAAGCGGAGACGATGTTCGCGAAAGAGATCAAAGAGTACGAGACGAGAATCGCGTATTTGGAGAGCTTTGTGAAACCGTGCGAGTTGAAGATTGAGGTGAAGTTAACGGAGGAGGAGAGGGATATATTGCACGAAGTGAACGGTCCGCGAGACGGGAAGGTGTTGAAACCGGCGAAGAGCAGAGGGTGCGGTTTCTTTTAAAAAGAGAAAGAAGTCGATCGATCGAGGGGTTTGTATTTATAATATTTCTTAGTAGTTTCGTTATGTAACAGTTTTATCTTTTACACGGTTGTATTTTATAACGATGATTGGTACAGTAGTTATCGTCAATCAATTACGTTGAACTTATTTTCTACTCTCTCAATCTCTCTCTCGGTCTTCTCAATCTCTTATATATCTTCGTATTATTATTAATATAGTAAAGTAATTTCAGGGATGTTAGTAGTAATTTACAGAATGACATTTTCGTAGCCTTTCTCGGCCACGAGATTGTCTAAATACCGCAACAAGTCGTTGCGTCTGGATAAAAGTCGGCGGCATTCGGAAGTGGTCAAAATACCGTCAAACTCTTTCGCAATCGCTCGAGCGTCCAGTAATCGCAGCCGGAAGTACGTCTTCGCGGAAACGCATAACGTTGGTCCGGTTTGGAACGCGTTTTCGTGCGTCATGTCGACCCAGGCGCCGTCTCTAAACGCCGCCGCGTGGTCAATCAAAATTGGATAATGATTCGATCGCGTGTCTTCTACGTTGTTGTGATTGTTCTTATGTTGTCGATCGCCGTTGTCGTCGCTGATTTCGTTTTTAAACACTTCTGGAATTGGATTCGCATCTACCCAGTGTTCGGCAAAGAGAAAATGACCGTGGTGTCGATCGGAGTTTCCGAGTAACACGTCCATGACTCTCGTGTCCGACAAGACTTGCTTCTGCGAAGTCTTCCAGTGTTCCGGATGGACCTCTTTCAACGTTTGTGATTCTTGCGCCCAATAGATAAACGCCCCTTCGTCAAACTCTTTGTAATCGCACTGGATTGGATTGCTCCCCATTTGGGTATCTTTCTTCGAACACGCCGGTCCTTTTCGATTCATTCTGTACGCCGTCGGCGGGACGTAATCCATTCCTAAAACGCGATTGAGTTTATACGCGACGAGTTCCATCAAGACTTGGTGCCACCCGTCGCCATCGCCGACAATTTTCGGTTTAAACATGCAATCAATCTCTCTCCCGGTATCTCGGCATCGCAAGCGCAATTTATATGTCGGATGTCCAAAAGAATTCAATTTCGCGAGCGAGACGCAGTTGACGATATCGCCGTGCTGCAAAATGTTGGTAATGCCCGCGTGGATGTTTTCTCTTTCTCTGGCAAACTCGCTCGCCTCTCTGGTCGTTTCGTCCACGGCTTCGTTTCTGCACTTATCCGAGAACTGCTTGGCTTCTTCCTCCAACGCTTTCGCGCCGATGGCAATCAAGCCTCTCTTTGAAACCGATTCGTAAATGGAAGGATCGGAATCCACAGCTTGAAACGCCTTCGTTTTAATCCATAACTCAAACGAACCGTCGTCGTTCTCTTTAACTAACCTTTTCGAACACGAGATAACCCCGGGGTGTTCCACGAAACACTGCGGCGTCGCATCCGGAATGGTTGAATCGCCGAAAAACGATTGTTCGGAGACGTACCCTTGTTCGCTACCCGCGCTCGAGCGTTGTTGTTGTTGTTGTTCACCCGTCGTCACCGCCGAAGGCGATTCCAACGCCGCGTGTTCCAAGTTTCGTCGATGCGCTTCCAAAATTTCGTCGTGATTGGCTTTACCTTCGCTCCCGAGCGTGATCTTTAACAAGTCGTCGTCGTCTACGTCGTCGTCCTGGAAAAAAAGACTTTGCGCGCCTTTCATGTCCTCGTTCGTTTCTTCCTCTTCCTCTTCCAAAACGTGATTGTAAATGTCATCGCACTCGGGACCATCCATCAAATCGGACGTTCGAAAGCACGAAATCTTCACCTCGTCCCCTGGTTCCAATTTTCGAAACTGTTCCATCGCTGGACTCTTATCGTGCACGATGACGTTCCCGGTCACTTCCGTCGGGGCCTCTTCGACAAACTTCTCGCTCAAAATAACTTTAAACCTCCCAAACACTTTAAACGTCTGTCCAACCTCTCGATCAAAATCCGATGGAAACTGAAACGTCACTCGACACTGCCCTTCCATTTTCATGATCATCTGTACCGTCGCGAATTCCCGGCTTTGTATACCTCCGCGAACGCGCTGATTCGCTTTTTCGTCATTCATTTCCACCAACTGTTGCTCTAGATTTGAGGTTTCACTTTTTGGCACTTTTTGCCCTCTTTTTTTTCCTCCTCTTCCTGTTGAGGACGATCGCATCTGTAAAACCCCCTGGGAATGCTTTTGCGTGGGGATGACTGTTGTTGCTTCTTTGTTATTATTATTATTATTATTATTATTCTCTTCGCTGCTGGTGGTGAACGACGGGTCCGCGATTGCTTTGTTCTTGACCGACATCTTTGGTGATTTTTTTCCTCCTAATACTCTGTCTCCTCCTGATAGTTTATAAGACGTGAGAGAAATACAGTTTGAGCGAGATGTAGGAGAGAAAAGAAAGGATCCGATGATTTGGAAAAATTGTCGTTGGTTACAAAAAATAAAAAGCGCACCTCCTCCTCCACCTCTGATGTTCTTCTTTAACTTCTTCGACAGAGACAGAGAAGAAGAGGAACAGAGAAAAGATGCGTGTCGCCGTCCAGCGAGGAGCAGTGTTTGCTCCATCTTCTCGGGAGAAGAGACAGATGGGCGTTTGCGTGTGTGTAAATGTTCTGTGCGGAATTGTAAGGAAGGAATCGTTTGTCTGAAAAACCTCTCGTTTTTTTCCCCTCGAAGAGAAAGATATTTTCCCATCGAAATCAGCAAGGGAAATTTGAGTAGGGTGTAACACCCTAAATTTTTTTCTCGTCTCCTTTTTTCAAATTTTTTTTCTCCAAACGAGCTTCAAAACATTTTGAGCAGAAAACGTTTGTCTCGTTAGTAGGAAGCGCAAAAGCACAGCAGTTTAAGCAGAGTTAGAGAGAGAGAGAGAGAGAAACAAAATGACGGAGAATAAATTGGAATACCCCGCGATCGATTTAATCACGAACGGGCCGAAAGTTCCCGGCGCGTGCGTCGTGGATGCCACCGGTGTCACGTGGACTGCGACGACATCATCATCACATTCGAAAAAAGAAAACGGAGAAAAAGAAGATCAATCTCGCGCTGCTGCGAGTAAAAAGATAGTCGCACCGGCGACGGATATCAAAGAGATCAACTACTCGCAAGTCCCCGGTGGCGTTCAGGTTTTGTTGCGAGTAAAACCGGACAAAGGTTCCGCGAAAACGATCGTTTTGCAAGGTTTCCGAGGCGCTGACGTGAAGCCTTTGAAAGAGTTCGTCGCCGCGCAGTTTGAAAATGTTCGCGTGCGACAACGAGAGTGTCAACCGAACGGACGAAACTGGGGGGACATCGTCGTCTCTAATAGCAATTTTAAATTCGAGGTGAACGAGAAGTGTTCGTTCGAGGTGAACGCGAACGCGATAGCCGGGGTGAACCCAATCGGGAAGAACGATTTGATCGTCGAGATGCAACAAGGAAAGGAGAACGAGAAACAGAGTAAAGACGCTTTAGTCGAGATGGCGTTTTATGTCCCGTTAACCGCGGAGACTTGGGCAGGGGAGGACGTGGATGATGCGGATGATATGGCAGTGCAACGATTGGCGACGGCGATTGATGCGATTGCGGCGACTGGACCGGCGTTGGGCGAGCCGGTGTGCGCGTTCGAGGACGCCAACTTGGTCGTGCCGAGAGGAAAGGTTACGTTTGCGTTGCATCCGAACTTTGTTCGAGTGACTGGTTCTGCCGCAGATTTTAAGATTAATTACACGTCCGTGGTGAGAGTGTACGCGTTGCCGAAACCGAACGCGCATCAGACGCACGTGGTGGTAGCTTTGGATCCACCGATTAGGAAAGGACAAACGTTTTATTCGTTCATCGTGACGGTGTTCAACGACGACGATATCATCACCGTCGCGCCGAGGAAACCGAATAAAGAGACGGACGATATCGAAATTACCGGGGAAATGGAGGAGAGGTTCAAGGCCGTGGAGGAGGAGTACACCGGTGCGGCTGGTGAGGTTTTTGCGAGAGTTTTGAAAGCGGTGGCGGGCGTGAAATTGACGAGACAAGGGACGTTCGTCTCCCCAGCCGGCGGTGCCGCCATTCGCGTCTCGCACAAAGCCGACGTCGGTTTGTTGTACTTACTCGAGAGAGGCTTCTTTTATTTGCCGAAACCGCCGATTTTGGTTCGATACGAGGACGTTTCCGAGTGTGAATTTGAACGCCACGGCGGCGGCGCCGGCGCGAGTAAGACGTTCGATTTGACGTTGACGACGAAGAAAGGTTTGAGTTACCAATTCCACGGCATCTCCCGAACAGAGTTTCAAAATTTGGTCAACTTTTTAACCGCGAAGGGCTTACCCATGGGTGAAGTCGACGCCAACGCCTTGGCGGATCGCTTGATTGACGAGGACGACATGGCCGGCATCGACGACGCGGGTCCCGATCTCGAAAGAGGTTCCGACGAAGACGAAGATTCCGAGGAAGACGAAGACTTCAAAGGTGCCTCGGACTCGGACGGGGGCGAACCGACCGATTCATCCTCCTCAGAAAGCGACTCGGATTCAGACTCGGACGGAGGCGGCGGCAAAAAGAAGAAACCGGCGAAGAAGAAAGCGAAAACAAACTCGGGCTCTCCCCACGCCAAGAAGAAGAAAGAAAAAGACCCCAACGCGCCGAAACGACCGTTGTCGACGTACATGATCTTCTCCGCGGAAATGCGCGCGAAAGTGAAAGAGGAAAACCCGGACTTTTCCATCACGGACGTCGCCAAAGAACTCGGCGTTCGATGGAAATCCGTCACCGGCGACGAAAAGGTGAAATACGAAGAGCTCGCCAAGAAGGACAAAGAGCGCTACGAACGAGAGATGGAAGAGTATAAGAAAACGAAGAAAGAAAAAGGAGACGAGGAGATGGCCGACGTGGCGGGAGAGGAGGAGGAAGATTAGAAGGTGGTCGATGTTCGT
>Ga0255779_1000439_pt1 | contig 52914 bp, 39 predicted proteins | sample 011ome_21_FD_179977 | JGI IMG/M metagenome (GOLD analysis project Ga0255779, IMG submission 179977) | Coastal salt marsh microbial communities from the Groves Creek Marsh, Skidaway Island, Georgia - 011508AT metaG (version 2) | ecosystem: Environmental > Aquatic > Marine > Intertidal zone > Salt... | reverse complement strand
CAAAGAGTCTTCGTAAAGTCTTCTTGGTGCGTTCTTCTTCTTTTCTTCAACGATGAATTTTTTCTAGAGAGAGAAGTGCAAAAAAAAGAAGAGAATTTGTGTCTTTGAAAAAAAATTCTTTTTGTGTCTCTCTTTTCTTTTTTCTCTTCTTTTTAAATGCTTTTTGTTTTTTTTGCTTCTTTTTTGCTCTCAAAAAGCTGCTTTCTCTTTTTTGCTCTGCCAAGTCTGCTTTTTTTCTCTTCTTTTTGCTTTTTGCCAAGTCTTTTGCCCCTCGAACGCGAAAAAATCTCGAACTCTTTTCTCTCGCAACACACACACACAACTCTCTTTTTTTTTTACGTCACATTTTTTAAAAATTTACAAGCACTTCTCTTCTGTTGTTGTTGCTCTTCTTCTTTCTGTTGCGAGAGAACACGAGCGGGGTACACGAAGGAGACTTTGAGGTGATGACGACGGCTGCAGACTTGGTGGCGAGCGCGTTCGAGACGTTTTTTAGCAGCAGTGGTGCTACTTTTGATGTCGTGACGTACAGAACTTTGAGTCGAAAATTCGCGCTCACGGCACGCGCGGGGAAACGATTGCTGTGGACGATTTTAAACGCGATGCCACGAGAGGAGAGGGAGAAGTGGACGTGCGTCGTGTGCGTTTCGCGTGAGAGAAGGGTAGAGTTGAAACGTTTGGAAGAAGAAGAAGAAGGAAACGAGTTTGAAGGAGAAGAAGATGTGGCGGTGTACGCTTTAGTGAGGAAAAGAGAAGAGGAAAACGTGTTGGAACAGTTAGTTCGAGAGGAAGAGAAGGAGACGAAAATGCAATTGGACTCAGAAGAGGATGTATCTTGGATGTTGAAACACGGCGCGTTTGCAAAATCAGACGTGGCGAAGAGGTTACCGAGAGGGAAGAAGTTTTCTTCCTCTGGCGCGACGACGACAAAAAGTGCGGCGGAACAGAAGAAGCCGGCGGCGAGCGCGGCGACGGCGAAGAAACCGAGCGCCACCGGGCCTAAGAGCGGCAACATCGCGAGCATGTTTGGCGGCACCGGGAAGAAAACGGTCGCGAAACCGAAGGAACCGGCGGTGGCGAAGAAGAAAACGACGCCAAAGAAGAAAACTCCGGAAAAGAAGAAGGCTAAAACGCCGACGCCGAAGAAGAAAGCGCCGGCGGCGACGAACGCGGATGCGATGATTGAACACGAAGAAGGGGATTCAGATTCGGATGATTTAGGAGGCGGTGGAAGGGGGAACCGGCGATTGTCCGGCGGGAAACGCGCGTTTGTCGACGACGAGGAAGAAGAAGAAGAAGAAGAGGAAGAGCCGGCGACAACGCCGGTGAAAAAAATGAAGAAAAGTGATGAAGATAGCGAACCGCCAAGTCCTGAGATTATCGATAAAGAGCCCGAGGAAGAAGAGACGCCGCGACGCCGGTCGACGAGAAGTACGCCGTCCAAAGCGGCACCGACGCCAAAGTCGAGCTCGAAGAAAGAGAAACCGTTGAGTAAGAAAGCGCAGAAAGATATCGTCAAAGCGAGGAAAGCAAGAATGCAGAAGAAAGTGATCGAGGAGATGGACGACGAAACAGGAGAGGAGTTGATGCGGACAATTTTCGTCGATCCGACAACGAATGAGGAGTGTAACGAAGACGGGACGTTAAAAGCCAAATAGCTAATCAATACAAAATATATATAGTACATGCGCTATAATTCTACTTTACTAATTCGTCTTCGCGTTCGTCTCGTTTGCTTTTCCGAAGTTGTATCGTCTTCTTCAGCGACGCCGGCTAAGTCGCACGCAACGGCTCTACTATTCAACGGTTGCAGCGAAATATCATCGAAAAGAGCCGCACGTGGACGCCATCTTCGCATACACACGAGTGTTATCGAAGCGATTCGCTTCTCTTCGTCAATAACGGCAATACTTCGCGACCACTCGCTACTTTCCGGGAAATTTGCCGATACGCCGTACTTCTTCGTGCCGTCGGAAAATTCAACATCCGCGTGTAAGGAAAAGTCAGCCGACTTCTCGAACGTATCGAGGAGTTCAACGTCGTCGTCTTTTGATGCGTCGATGATAACTTTTGCCCACCCAGAGAGAACGAGAGGTTCGGCTTCGAGCTGATTGACTTCTATTCTTTGCCACGCGCCGCTTACGAGAGTTGACCCGGCGGTGTCCTCCGTTAACATCTCTTCGTTACCTGGGACGAGTATCGCGCCATCTACAGGTTTGAAACCTCCTTCACCGTGCACGTGCCAGTTATCTTGTGAAGACAAAGGGGCGGCATCAAAGGTGCCGTCTGCGACGTATTCTGTCTCAGTAGTACTACCGTAAGTTAAAGTTTTGCAGAGCACTTTCAAAGCGACTTTGCCTAACGCGGCATCCGCCCCTCCGCCTCCATCCTCTTTCCGCAAAGTTCGCACTGTTTTCTCCATCGCTTCGTATTCTTTGCGCATTGTTTTTGAAAACGTGGCGAGCTGAACGAGTTCTTCGCCGAGCGGTGCAAATCCTCTCAAAGGACCGGTAAATTGAATATCTTCGTACGGGTCGGAAGAGGAAGCATCAGCCTCCTTTTGCTTTGACATACTCTTCGCGTGCGTTCGATACTTATACAACGCGGGCGCCGGGACGGTGACGAGCTTCAAACCCGAGCTCGATGCTTTGGCGAGAATCTCCCAATCTTGCAAAGAATACGAGGTATCTTTCGCGAAACCTTCGAGACTTGTAAACGCGGACTTTCTCCACAAGGCATTCGCGTCTCCGAATACATTTTCAAAAATACCGGGAAACAACGCGTTCCCGAGAGGATGATACGAGCCGACGACAACGTTCGTCCCGTTCGCTGCGGTTACGAAAAATTCGTTCGACGCCGTGACAACGTCAGCTTTCGTGTGCACTAACACTCGGAGCATCGTTTCAATTTCGTTCGTTTCGGCTAAGTTATCGTCGTCGGAGAATAAAACGTACTCGGTTTTTTCGGAGAGTTTTGAACATCCGAAATTCCTCGCCTCGCCGAGATATTTCCCCGGTTTCGCTATTTTCACAATTTTCACGCTTTTAAGAGTATCGTCCTTCTTCCTGGAATGCACGAACTGTTCCAATCGTTTCACGTGCGCTTCCTCCGAACCGTCGTCTACTATAACGATTTCAACCTTGCGATGCGTTTGTTGCAACAAAGCCTCCACGGCTTTCTCGCAATACTCCGGTCGATTTTTGTGCGTCATCACCACACCTACGAGCGATTCGTCCGCGAACGAGCTCCCCATTTCTCTCGCCATTCTAATCTCCGTCGCGCTGTTCCTTCTCTTCTCTCTGATTTCTCGCAATCTTCTCTCGAACGACGTTACCTCAATCGTCTCCGCGCGTTTCCTCGATTCCATTCGCATCCACTGCGCCTCCATATCGTCCAGCATTTTTTCGCTCCTCGTACTACTCTCGCTACTATTATCGTCCTCCTCCTCAACATCGTCATCACCATTAACATCGTCATCATCAGCAGCAGCATCAGCACTATGATTATTTCCACCAAATCCGACTCCAGTAATCGTTGCAAACGACACGTCGTCGAATAAACTCTCCGTCGCGCCGCCTCGCGTTTCTTTCCCAATCGCAGCGAAATACATCAACGCTTCCGAATCGTCCTCGACGAACGCGTACACTTCTTCCTCCTTCTCCTCTTCTCCTTCTCCTCCTCCTCTTCTTCTGCGTTCTCTCCTCTCCCTGATCCATTGACTCACCCGTACCGATAACGCGCGCGTTCGAGGTCCACCGATCGGTGGTTTGTTTTCATCTTCTCTTCTCGGCAACGTCGCGTACTCGAACGAGAGCATCATCGTTTCTCCCGTCGTCGTCTGAATCGTCGTCTGAATCGTATTCTTTGTCTTCTTTGTCTTCTCGCGCTCTCGCCGCCGCTCTTCGTTTTTCCTCTCCTCTTCTTCTTCTGATGCTAAAACTCTTCGCTTCAACAGTTCGCACCGGTCGTTTCTATCGTCCGCGGCGAATAAAATCGTCACAACACTCGATCTACTTCTCTCTTCACTCGTTTTGGTATTCTCTCGCAATGCTGTTCGAATTTGTCGCGCTCTCGCGTCGATTCCCGCGCAGTCTTTCCTCCGATTGCCGTTGAGAATCACGACGAGATTTTCACCGCTCGGAACTCCATTCGTCCTCGTTTCTCTCGTCGTTTGTGCCGAAGAAGACGCGAACACGCGACAGAAAACGACGACAATAACGAGGAAGCAAAAGAGTTTGAAGGAGAGGAGACGAAGTTTAAAAGTCGTCGCATTCGTCGTCATCGCAACAAAGCGCGAGAGAGAATGTTATGAAGCAAATTTGCTCAACTTTTTCCTCAGACTTAACGAACTCTAAACTCAACGCTCTTTGCTTTAAACGCGAGCAAAACGTATGCGTTTATCAATACCTATACACGCTCTCCAACGATGATGATGACATATGATGGTGATATTGCCGTCGTCGATTGTATTGATGATGATGAGACACAAACAACCCCGGCTGCATTCTTGCGACGCATCGAAACGCCGTGCGCGTACACCGCGATGCGATGCGAGTTTATGAATAACAACGGCGAAAAAGGTACCGTCGCGATAGAAAGAATCGATTTCCACGCGAAGAGAGTATTCGCGAGCTTGAGCGAGGAGAAACGAACCGGGTGTTTGTTCGAAAACGATTGGCAAAAGTGCAGAGACGCTCTGGAAAAGGTGACGAGGACTGCTTTTCTCAAACGCCAAAACGCGGGTTTTAAGAAAGGGAGGTACATGGCGACGATTGCAATCGAAGACGATCGAGACGAAAAGAAAATGAACGTGCACGCGTTATTGACGCCGTTAATAACAACGCGTAAAGATGAGAAAAAAGGAGACGAAGAGGTGACGGCGCTCGATCGATACGCGTTACTTCGAGGCGCGCCGAGAGAGCGACCGCACGCGAAGCACACGGAGTGGGTGAAAAAGAGGGAAGGGTTAGAGATTGAGAGGAATGAATGGAACGCGAGAGAAGACGTTGAAGAAACGAGGCGGAAGAGGACGTTTGTGGAGTGCGTGTTGAGTAAACGAACAACGGGAAGCGGTAGCGCTCTTCAGGAGGAGGATTTTCAGATTTGCGAAGGATTGACGACAAACGTGTTCGTATTAAAACGGGATGATGCGCATTCGAACGGCGGCAGCAGCGGTGGTTTGATACTCCAAACGGCACCAGACGCGGACGTGTTACTCGGCGTCGCTCGTCGTGCCATCTTGGACGCTTTTCCTTCTTCGAAAAACGATTCCGAAGAAGACGAGAATTGCAAAGACGCAAAAATCCGCCTCTCCTTGACCCATCCTCTCTGGTCCGAACGCGAGACGTGGATCGCCTTATTCACCGTCAACTGCGTCGTCGGCGCGAAACTCTACCACGGCATCGTCAACTCGTACACGGGAGAGGAGGTGAACTTTCCACCTCTTCCAATCATCAAAGAATCCGGAGTTGAAGGACGAGAAAAAGGACTCTCTTTCCTCTTCCGAACCGCTTTCTCTTCTTCCTCTCAAAAGTCCTCGTTCCCGTTCGACCTGTTCGAATAAATGTTAAATAAACGCATAGAAATAGAGAGTAGTATAGTTTTATTAAAGTGTTTCTTCGAAGAGAATAAAGACTACATAGTAGTTGTTGTCGTTTTAAAGCGACTTGTGTAGTGAAAACTCACATCCTAACAATAAACGAGAAAAAGGAGAGAAAGAAAGAAGGATGCATGGAAAAAAGGGCAAAAAATTCAAAATTCATAAAAATTCAAAAACACTCGAGTTTCTAAAAAAACCGAGAAAAAAGCTGCCATTGAGGAGACTTTTTCACCACACAAGAACAAGAGAAGAAGACGCATTCATCATTGCGCGCGCGCACATAATAACACAACAATGTCACCTTTGACGACACCGTTTTTAGCGAAGAAGAAGGAGAAGAAAGCATTGCGTTTTGTGCCTTCTGGCAATACGAATACTACTCATAACAGTGCTAAAAAAGGATGTTCGAAGTGTCGGTACGCGATTCGAGGATGCCGACGATGCGTTGAAAATTTCATCACGTACAGCGAAGAGAAGAAGAAGAAATTTAAAAAGGCAGAGACGATTCAGACGACGACTTTAAAACAGACGGAGAAGGAGAAGACAAAGAGAAAGGCTTCGATCGCGTCCTCGTCTGAAAAGAAGAAGAAGGTAAAGAAGACCACGGAAGAGGAGGAGGAAAAGGAGACGAAAAAGAAGACGAAGAAGAAGAGAGAGACTGTAAAACCGAGGACGATTTCGCCCCCAAAATCATCAGCATCTTCACCATTGAAGGATGAGAGGAAGAAAAACGACGACGACGACGAGAAAAAAGATGACTTTGATGAGGAAAAACAGAAGAAGACTCCTGAAACGACCACCTTTGCGACGAGAGCAGCGGATGATGATGAGACGCGAACGATGCTGCCGGTGGAAATGCAATCACCGATCATCGGTCGACGCGAATACATAATAGACGCGGAGGATACGAATACTAAAGAGGAAGAAGAAGAAGAAGAAGAACCGCCGTCGACGTTGAAGAGAGCGTTGCACAAATCGCTCTTCTTCTTTGACCAACAGGCGGAGGAGGAAGAGAAGGAAGAGAAGGAAGTCGCGAGAACGCCTTTGAAACCGGTGCAACCTTCATCGCTCGTCGTAAAAGTCGCGGAGCGAAAGCAACTTTTGGCGGTGTCTCCTGGAACGCTCCGGACTGCAAACGAAAGCGTGTGGTGGGAGACGGAAAAGGAAGAGGAGGAGGAGGAAAACCCGGAGCAGATGAAACACAGACTGCGTCGAGAGGCTTTAGATCAAAGAGAGAAAGAGGAGAGTCGAGACGCTCGAGAGAAATACAAAAACGCGGAGGCGTTTGAAACGACGAAATCGAAGTTATCCTTCGACTGCGAAGACCCGAGTTACGATTTCTTATCCGCGGTCCCGGAGTACAACAACGATCCGTTTCAAACCGTTCTGAGTCGTTTGCAGGACACGTCGCCGTCGAAACACGCGCCACCGCCACCACCGGTCGTCCTCGCCCTCGGAGGAAAAGGAGGAGGAGGAGACGAGGAGACGAAAAAAAGAGACGCGCTGTGCCAGCTTCGTACGTTAAGTACTCTAACGAACAAACAACAACAACAACAACAACAACAACAACAACAACACATCATTAGCAGAGAACAAACGCTCGCCGTCTTGATGCAGCAGCGACAGTTGACGGAGCAGAGAGGAGAGTATATAGCAAACACAGGAGGAGGAGGAAAAGGAGCTCCCTTTTCCTATTAGCCAGTTGTTTTTGAATGAAACGCATTTTTCATCTCGAATGAAATTTTTCTCTTTTTCGTCTCCTTCACAAAGAAAAGTTGGGTTTTCGGACAAGAGACAACTGCTTTTCACGCAAACTTCATTATACACACATCAATATATTGTTGTTTGAAAGATGGCACCGACGAAGAAGGGTACGTTCTTGTTTCGTTAAACAGATATATATATATACTGATTTGGAATCTGCTTGGATATGCGCGCGGATAACTTCGCGTCGTCCTTTTTTTTGTCTCCTTCGTAAGCGCGTAGTACATTTGGGACTTATTCGTCGCGTTCTCTAAAATTGCGGGCTCTGCGCAATCGATTTAGGCTCGGAAAAACCTCTCGCGACCGTTCAATGAGACCAAAGACTGACGGATATCCTTTAACTTTAATTCATTCAACAGACGAAAAAGTGAGCAAAGCGGCCAAAGCGGCCAAGTACGTGAAGAAGGGCGCGAAAGGGAAGCTTCTCAAGAAGCGATTTTCGCCAACGTTTCACCGACCGAGAACGTTGAAAAATGCGCGCGCGCCAAAGTACCCGAGAGTTTCGGTGCCGCCGCCGCAAAAGCTCGATCAATTCCAGGTACGCAACAGTTGTTTCACGCGATGGTAGCATTAGAATCAGGAGGGAGGAATCGCGAAAGGGTGAACCAGACTGGTTTACGACGCGCATTTTTCGATGGGGCTTTCGCACTCTCAGTTTGTACTGGACGAAGGCTCCTCCTCGTTTACTTTCTCTCTCGGAGCCGCCAACCACCTTTCCGCTCTCGCTTTCGATCTGAACTAACCCATCGTTCTCTTCTCTCTCTCACTTTCGTAAACAGGTGTTGAAGTTTCCGTTGACGACTGAATCCGCAAACCAAAAAATCGAAGAGAACAACACGTTGGTCTTCATCGTCGACGCCAGAGCGACGAAGGTCCAAATCAAAGCGGCTGTGAACAGAATGTACGACATCAAGTGTGAGAAGGTGAACACGTTGATTCGTCCGGACGGCCAAAAGAAGGCGTACGTTCGCTTGACTGCGGACTACGACGCTTTGGACGTTGCGAACAAGATTGGCATCATCTAATCAGAGAGTAATTTTTTAGTCAGGCGGGTGTGCGGAGAGATTTACGTAAATAGAAACCTATTATAGCTTTGTGTGATGAGCGCGTCGAGAGTGAAGACTGCGCTTCTAATTTAGTCTGAGGAGGTCCTTGTTCGGTTAGAACTTAAAATCGTTGTGTAATATTGATATTTAATGTGATCGAAACATAAGAAAAAACAACAACAACACTTGTGTTTTGTTATTTTCAATCAGCAGCAGAGAATTAATTTTTGCCTCGAAAACGAGGAAAAAAATGTACTCTCGAAACCACCAAAATACGCGAAGTATTATTTCGACGCGTATACTATACCACCGTTTTAGCTCCGGAGCATGTCGCATCCGCATCGGCAGCATCCGCAACTCACGGTTTTTCCCGCGATACAAACGTCTCTCGTCGTTTCGAAGAAGAACAAAATTCGCGCGGGCGTCGCTCTTCCCCATCTGAACACCAACACCATCGGTTTGACGCAACGAGAAGAGGAGGAAAAAGAAAACTCACCGAACACGCAGTCGCTGTTGCTGGGGGCGTTTGCTGCGGTCGAACATAAGGATGACGAGGACGAGGACGTCGACGATTTCCTCAAGAATAAGTACGACGAGGAGGAGGAGGAAGAGGAAGAGGAAGATACGAACGGATGCTTCGCGTCGCTCGGAAACTTGGAGGAGGAAGAGGAGGAGGAGTACGAGGCAAGAGGAGGAGAGAAAGAGTCGTCTTTCTTACAGTTTTTGAAAACGAGCGGTTTTGGAAACGTCAGTCCAATCGCACCTCCTCTAGATGACAAGTATAACAACTACGACACGAAGACTGCGCACACGACGTGGTCGTCGGAATCGAACGACGAGTTTGGGTTTCCTATATCGTTGGCCGCGCCGGAGGCGATGACGAGAGAAAGTTCGATGAACGATTTTTCGCATCTGTTTGGCAATTACGAAAAGACACACAAAGACGTGCTGGATGCCATCGAAAAGGAGCGAAGTGCAATGGACCAAATGCAATTGATTTTGACGCAACCACCGCAACCACCGCCACAACCAACGTTAGTGCGAACTTTGAACGATGGAATATCGGCGCCGCCCGCGATGCCGCCGCAGATGGAAAATGTCGTCATGAAAAGAAGACCAGGTCGGCCGAGGAAATTATTTCCTTCGATAAAGAAAAGCAACACACCAAAGAAGAGAAAGAAGAGTAACAAGGACGACGAGGACGGTGAAGTTCTCGTTGAAACTCGAGAGGGAAATCTTTCGCCGGATTTGGACGTTCAACTTCTGGCATCGAGGAACCGCGAATCTTCGTTAAACGCCGTTAACGACGCCGTTGGTAATAATGACAGCAGTAAAAACAACAGCAAAAGTGTTTCAAGAGAATCAAAAAAGTCTGCTCGTTCAACGAGTAAGTTTCGAGGCGTCACGCATCACTGCCGAACCGGACGGTGGGAAGCGCACATCTGGCAAGATGGGAAACAAATTTACCTCGGCGGTTTCGACGGCGAAGAACAGGCGGCGCTTGCTTACGATATTGCAGCGGTTAAATGTAGAGGAATTTCTGCGATTACGAATTTTGATAGATCGAATTATTCTCGAGAACTCGCGAGTTTGCAGCAGGTGAACGAAAGAGAGCTCATACTTTCTCTTCGTCGCCAATCGAAAGGCCCCGGTGGAGTGACGAAAAAATCTTCCAGCAAGTTCCGAGGAGTTACAAAACATCAGAAAGGAAAATGGGAAGCACGAATCGGTCAATTAGTCGGTAAGAAATATAAATATCTCGGTTTGCACGAAACCGAGGATGCCGCTGCCATGGCATACGACGAAGAAGCCGTTCGTTTGAAAGGTTTTGACGCTGTGACAAATTTCGATATTAGCGAGTACGCGGACGTGTTAGCCCAGCACCATACGAATAAGATGAAAGAAGCTGTCGCTTTGAAAGAGAAGTACGCGGCCAGATGTACCGCAGTAAGCGTACCTATGGGGTCGTTAAACCCTTCTCCTCACGAACTTCCAAACACCTCCGAGCGAAGAGTGACGACCAGATCATCTGCAGCTACCACGAATACGGTACAAAAACGAAGGACGACGACGACGACGATCGCGAGCAACACGAAGAAACAAAGAGAACTCGTACCGCACGTGCTTGGTCCTGCGGCGGCGACGACGCCAAGTACAAACGCTTTAAACGCGGTGAAGTTCTTTTTCAACAACAGTAAACCACAAACGCGGGAAGAAAAAGAAGATGAAGACGAAGATGAAAAATATAATCAAGACGAAGAAGTCGATGAAGAGGACGCTTTCGAATACGGGACAACGGATAATATGCATCAAAGCCGAGATATGTGATTATGTTATACCAATATATTAAATACTTTTAAATCTTACGTTTCAACGCAAGCGCACACGCGTACTCCTCTTTTACATCTCCCTTTCGCTGCGCGCCCCGTAATATCTCTCTCGCCCCTCCTCTTTTCTCGCTCTCGCTTTTTCTCTCCCTCTCTCTCTCTCTTTCTAATATAATATACCCTCATCTCTCCCCGTCTCTCTCTTTCTCCTTCTCTCTCTCTCTCTTTCACGCGCGCGTTAAAATATATATATGTATGTGCTCTTTTTCTTCAGTGTTTTATGATATATTTAGTTGCCCGCTTTTTGCTTAGCTAATCTCGCGAGAGTCTTGAAAGACTCGACTTGGACCAAAACCAACGGCGAGAACAACACCAAGCACACGGCAATCAACTTGCCGCTGCCGCCTTCCTTGGCAGCCGCCGGGGCCGGCGCCGCTTTCGCGGCTGGCGCAGCCTTCTCCTTACCAGCGCCCGGGGACGGCAAAGACGGCAAGGAGAACGACGGCAAGGAAAACCCGCCGCCACTTTCCTTCGGCGCCGCGGCTTCCTTCTTCGCCTTCTTACCGCCTTTGGCTAAACTCTTCGTCTTTGGCGCTTGTTGGACGATCGCTCTTTTCTTGGTGTACTCCGCCAACAACGCATCCGCGGCAGCCTTGGAATCACCCGCGGCGAATTGGGCGATTTCAGACGCCGCAAACGCCGGTTGCGCGAGCATGGACACGGACAACGCGGTCGCGACGGCGGCTTGTTGCAAGGAAGACGAAGATCTCTTTTCTTCCGTCTCCTCCTTTTGGGCCGAGCATCGGAGGATGGATTTGGAGGAGGATTTCACCTTCTTGGCTTTGTGAACGACAACTTTTTGCGTCGTGCCGACGATGTTTGAAGATTGCGCGACAGAAAACATTACGTTTTGTTGGATGCTTAGTTTGTGATACTTTTTAAATCGGAGAACAACGGGGTGCTGTTGCTGCTTTTATGTGAAGATAGATATTGTAAACCCAAATCAAGCGATGGAAAAATTGGATTATCTTCCCTGCGGATAACCTTCTTAGATGAAAAATCAAAGGGCAAACAAAGGGCGAAAAACACACCAAAAAATACTCGAGATACTCGTGAAGGGTTTAAGGATCAAAATCATTTCCATCGCTTTTTTGTTGTTTTACGAAATTTGAAATAAAATACACGCATTGAAATCGAACAAGTACTTACTACTTCAGAGGCGACGGCTGCTTGTTGCTCTTGCCGCCAGTGCTCTTGTTGACGACCGGTGGCGTCCCGCTGAACGCGTTTCCGTCGAAGTGTTCATTTTTCATGGCTTCTAAGCTGGCGACGATGTCCACGAACTTTGGACGTTCTTTACTATTTTCTTTCCAACAGTTTTTCATCAACGTTTCCCAACCGTCGCAGGGAGGGTCGATATCGACGGTGACTTGCGCGTCCTTAGTCGCCGCGCGATACGGTCCCGTTCGAGGCGATAAAGCGTCGTCGCCAGGGACGGTTGGACGAAGTTGGTGCATCATGAGTCCGCCGTACAAGGCGTACTCGTCTAAACCGTAGTGCGGTAATTGAGACGTCCAGAGCTCCCACATGACGATGGCGAACGAATACACGTCTGCGCTTTCCGTCACTTTATCTGGACTGCGCAAGACTTCTGGCGCGGTCCAAGGCAACGTGCCTCGTCGAGAGTTGACGCCTGATACGAACGAGGCTTGCGAACGACGTCGTTTGGATAAACCAAAATCGCACACTTTACACACTAATCGTCGACCTCTCACCGCGGCTAACACGTTGTCGGATTTTAAATCGAAATGGACGAACCGTTTCGCGTGCAAGTACTCCATTCCTCTCGCGACGTCTAAGCAGAGCTGCAGACGCGTTTTGGCGTCTAAGCGAGAACGAGTGGCGGTTGAAGCGGCAACTTTCGCGAGTAATTCAGCCTGTAAAGCTACGTCACCGTTTGCTTTCTTAACCGCGTCTTGTCTCGCCGCCTCGCGATCTTTCGCGCGTTCGCGCTCTTTCGCCAAGACTCTTTGTAACGATCCTCCGCTCAGAAATTCTTCGACGATACCTGGACGATCGCCATCGGTCACGACACCGAAAATAGAGACGACGTTTGGATGGCTTAAAGTCGCCAACGTCTCAGCCTCGCGCAAAAAGTGTTCGTGTTGTTCTTCCTTTTCTTTTCTTTTCTTCTCTTTGTGCATGTTGTCCATATCGTCCATGTTTTTCTTCGCGTTATTTCGGCGACGGGATTTATCATCCTTAAAATCGTCGTCATCATTATCATCGTCATCATTATCAGCGTCATCATCGCCGCTATTACTATTGCTAATAAACTCTTCGTCTTCAAAGATGTTATCTAACCCGTCGCGACCGTGACGTTTTGGAGAACCAGGGGGCGAAAATACAAACTCGCGATTGATAAATTTCACCGCAACCTCCGCGCCTCGCCATACCGCTGCATAGACTTCACCGAAAGCACCACCGCCTAAGCGCGCGCCTAAGGTAAGGTCTGATCTCGGAATAATTTGCAATCCTCCGTGACTTCTGGGCGACTTTGAAGGTTCGATGCTTAGAGACGGCGACCCGTTCCTCGTTTGAGTTTCGTCGATTGCGCCGTTGCTGGCGTCTTCAAACGGCGTCGTCGTCGTCCTCGTTGCTACTGTTGTCGTCGCGTTATTGTTCTCTGCTACTTGTTGTTGTTGTTGTTGTTGTTGTTCTCCTTGTTGTTGTTGTTTATTGCTATTTTCATCTCTGTTCGCGTCCAGTTCCATCGCAGTGCGATTATTCGACCCGTACATGTTCGTCGCCTTCTCGACGACGTATATTTTCAACTTCTTTCTCGAATCAACCGCGTGTACCGTCTCCCATTCCTCCATCATCGTCTCCACGTCGTCGTCGTTCTTCACCGATATGACGTGATCGCCATCCGGATACAAAATCTGCACGTTGTTCCTCTTCGTCGGCTCTTCTTCTTCGACAATCTTCGTCTTCATTTCCTCGAACGTCGCGTTTCGCATCAAGGACACGATCCTCGTCTCGCCGCCTAAATACTCTTTCCCGGTGCCCCGATCGACTAAGAATCCGCCACTAAACACCATCGCTTTTATCTTCACCGTCCTGTCCACTTGTTGTTGTTGTTTGTTTTTCTTCTTCGTGCTCGTCACCACGTCTGCTTCCGTATCTGACGTGCTCGGCGTCGCCGCGCTCCCGACCGCGCTTCCCGCCGTGCTCGTCTGTGGTTGGTTTTGGAGCATAGAATTCAACTCTCCTCCCGAGCCTCTTCGACTCCCCCCGCCGATATTGATCGCTAACAGCGCGTGTGAAGCGTCTAAAATTTTATCGTCCAAGTCGATGTCGTAGGAGAGGTTCTCGATTTCTCGCGAGTTTGTTCGTCGGTGGGATCCTCGGGAGCGCAAGGAGTCCTCGGTTAAATTCATCCGGCGGTCCTCGGGGAGTTTTCCTTTGATGCCGTCTAACGCGTTCTTCGACTTCTTCGATATTCCAGAGTTGGAGGGACCGGAGTCTCTGTTGGTGGTCGAGTTCGAGCTCATCTCTTCGTTGTCTTCTTCGTTGGGAGATTTGTTGCTTCCCCGGACTAACGCTTTGATGCGGTCCCGAAAGAGAAAGGCACCCGCGGCAACGGCGGAAAGCGCGCCTTGTTCAACCAGCCACTGGGCACTCCCGACCGTTCTTCTTAGATGCCAGGAGGAGAGAGGAGAAAAGAGAACGACAGAGACGCGCTCTGAGGGTGGTGCGTATCAATAATAATGAAAATTAATTAACTAAAGAGAGGAAGGCGGAAAGAAGGAAAAAAGAGAGTCTCAGAGAGAGCGTGTGCCGCCAATGTATCTGCCCAAAGTGCCTTAGAAAGAGAGATTAGGAGCAAAAAGGAAGCGAAAACTACTGTTTGGTATAAATTTGAATAATAATAATAATAATAATAATACGGAGAAAGAGTACGCGAGTACTCGCAACCTAATAAATAATAATTACCTTTTCGCGTTTTGCGCGAGAGATGAAACGCTCCTGGCAATCTTCTGAACGCGATCTTCGCTCATTGTGACTCTCGCTTCGACTAACGCTAAGGTTTGGGTCAACACGTCGAGTTGACCGACGGCGCGTCGTAAGGTTTGGGCGAGTTCCGCGTATTCCGAAGCCGACGAGAAAGAAGAAGAAGGTTGGATTTTTTGCTTCGTCGTCGTGAAAGATGTCCCATCATCGAAAGGAGGTGGTCTGGTGGTGGTGATTTTGGTGGTAGGCGTCGGCGGCGGTGGTGGTGGTGGGCGTCTCCTTCTCGTGTACGTTTTGTTCTCTTCGCGTTCTTCTTCGTTTTCTACTTGGTATTTTTTGTCGTGCGTTTGTTTTTCCGCGAGCACGACGTTTTCGAACGAGCGGTTAAACCCGCTTTTCCAAAGCGTGACGATACCGTCGCTACCACCGCACGCAAATGTGCTTCCATCTGCAGTAAACGCCGCGCAATTTACAGAACCCTCGTGCGCTTTGAGCGTCCACGCGCAGCGTTGGTCTCGAAAATCCCAAATTTTCGTCGAGCCGTCCGCGGAGGTCGTCGCCAGAAAGTCTCCAGCCGGGTGCCACTGCACGTCCGTTATCGCATCTCGATGTGAATAGACGTACGAATCGATCGTAGATTCGAATATTTTGCGTCGCGAACGCGTGTCGTATACTCTTAAACCACCATTAGAGTCGCCGACGGCAATGGAAGTTCCAGCCGATGGCCTCAGAGCGACGCACCGCGGCGTCGAAGAAGAAACGTCGTGATCCTCTCCTTTCCTTCGATCAATTTCAACGCCTCCAGCGCATACGTCCCATAATCGCCACGTTTTATCGTCCGAAACCGAACACGCGATCGTTCCATCGCTCGTAATCACCGCTTGCCGAATCCAATTGGAATGTCCTTTCAAAGAGAGTTTAAACTTTGGCGAAACCGACGGGTTGGACGCGTCCCACAGTTTGCACAATTTATCGTCCGAGGCGGATAATAAAAGCCGGTCGCTATCGCTGTATTGCAACGAACGAATCGCACCCGAGTGTGCCGATCTCAAAACCACCGACTTTCCTTCCCTGTTGTGTTTGAAGAGGAATAAGAGATGAGAGACGTTTTGTGAGCATAAATTTGCCTCTTCGCGTGTCCGGTCAACAAACAACAACACAAACAGAAAAAAATACGACAAGAAGAGAAAGAAACGAACGAAAACATACGCGGTCGCTTTCCAAACCCGTATAGATCGATCTAAACCCGCGCTGGCGACTCTCCCGCCTTCGCCTTCTCTCTCCGTGTGCGCTAACGCGAGCACGTCTCTCTCGTGCCCGAGAAATCGCACCGGTCTTTTCCTATTCTTTAGTAAAGCATAAGCTCCTTGTCCTCCTCCTCCTGATCTTTCTCCTCCGACGTGCCAGAACATAATCGACCCGTCTCCCGTGCTCGCGGAAAAAATATACCGCTTGCTCTGCGGGGCGAACGCGAGAGAAGTTATCGCGTTGTTTCGGTGTCCTCCTTTTAACGATTGGAGCAAATACGGGTCGTCTGCGGATCCTCCTCCTGATCCTCCTCCTCCCATCGTGTGAAAAGAAGACAAAGAAGAGACTGTCATATTCTCGAGCGATGCGCGCGAAAGAGTAATAAAGCGTGCGAGAGTTTTTCTTCGCTTTAAACGAGAACGCGACGACTACACGCGACAACGACCCCCTGACGCCTCTTTTTTTGTTTTTTTTGTTGCGCGAATCGTCGCGTATTTTTCTGTTGACCAACCACACAAGGACTCAAAGACCAACTTCCTCGGAAGAAAGCAGAAGAGACCACTGCAGAGAAAAACACAAAAAATTCAAAAAAACAAAAATTTTGTTGTTACGCGAGAGATATTTCCCGCACCATCATCATCATCATCATCATCGTCATCATCAAACGTAGCAGCAGCAGGAGCGAAGAGAAAAGAAGAGAAAGAGAGAGAAATCTATCGTCTCTGTTTCGTTAGTAGTATTAGATCGCGCGCCACCAACACCCACCAGAGACAACGAGCGCTGACTATTCAACGACAACAAATTAACAACAACAAAACTTGAAAATCACCAAATCATCAAAAATGTTTTCGAAGCGAGGAGGCCAACAATCGACGTCTTCGTCGGAGGATTTACTCCGAACGCAAATTCGCGCGCAGGCGAGAGAAATAGCATCCCTGCAGAGAGGTTTAGTCGAACTGAGAAGAGAAAACGCGAAATTATCGGACATGGATAAGAGGCCTCTGATGGAGAAATTTAAAGACAACGTGAAGCAACTCGGGAGAGACACCGAGTGGTTCAAATTGACAAAAATCGACGAGGAAATCACGGTGAACACGTATCGTTCAAAAACGGACGCGAAATTTAACCTGATTAAACAACCAGCGACGGTTTCCGCGACGTTTCCGGAGTTACAGAACGCGAAGATAACGTTGGAAACGTCGTCGGCGTTACCTGTGAGAGTAGAGTTGAATTCGCAACCGTTCAGAAGGGAAATTTTATCGGTAAAGGCGAAATTTGATTTGGAACGACTGTTCAATTTGAACAACGGTCCGACGCTGGTCGTGCAACCGACGCCGTCGGCGTTTAAATTGAATCGAGAAACAAAATGGAATCCGACGTTAGAAAAAGAGATGGAAATAGACAACGTGCACGTTGTTGGGAAATATACTATTGTGAACGATTCGGTGTCGTTAGATCACGTGGACTTTGAGGCGACGACGACGCATAAAGACTACGGACAGTTTCGGTTGAAGAAAGTATCGCACCACACGATGATGGAAGAGACGAAAGATGTGGACGCGGACGGGTATTGGCAGTTGAAATGGAAGATGATGGGGAAACATGGAATCACGTTGACCGGAGACGCGACGACAAAGGATGGTGGGGAAGTTGAAGCGAGAGTGAAGAAGCACTTTTCGAAGAAAATCCACGCTTCGGTGGGAGGCAAAGCCATGGCTCAAGAAGTAGACGCGACGATTGGGTATCAGTTTATCGACGAATTAGCGGGTTGGGAGGTTATCGCTAAGAGTGTAGCGACGAGAGATGGCGTGCAGAACCCAGAGTTTCTATTAAACCACGCCTGGGAGTTCAAGACTGAAAATGTTTGATACGCTTTTGCTCTCGCGCAGTTATGCCAAAAAGTTTATATTTATTCTTTACCTTTACTAAAGCAAGCGCTCTACGATTTAAATAATACGTGTGTATGTGATGTGAATTGCAGCTGTTGTTACAAAATGACGACGAGTGTGATACCACGATTTCTGGTGGGTATCGCTGTCGTCGTTGTTCCTCCTCAACCTCCTCAATCTAATACGATTGCTTCCTGGCTGTCGTTACTTTGTTGCGCGACGCGTTTCTTTTTCGCGCTGTTTCTGTTATTCACAGGCGACGCGGCGCGCTTTCTATTTGCGGATGATGGTTTCGCTCGGAATAAAGACGGTGGCGATGGTGATTGTTGCGATTCTATTAGATCCAAATCAATCACGTTGTCTTTCGTCGCGGCTTCTATCCTTCTCTTCGCTTCCGCCGCTTCGCGTTCTCTCTTTGCTCGCCTTTCTGCTCTAAGCTTACCGGCGTTCGGATTCGGTTTCTCCCCTGACGATGCTAAATCAATCACGACTGCTTCGCCAGGTTTTTCGTTGTTCTTGTTATTGTCGTTATTCCTCATTTGCGGTTGTTCATGTCGCCCTTTCTCGCGAAAATCTTCCAAGGATGCTTTTATCGCCGCGTCTTTATCTCGCTGGTACTTTGCTTCCAAATCGCGAATTTTCTTCATCGCTCCAAACGCGTCGTTAATTCTGCCTAGCCTTTTCTGCTTATCTTCCCTTTGTTTCATTCGTTCTTCTTCCAGTGCTTGCCGTCTGCGTGCTTCTTCTATCCGTTGCTGCTCTCGCTGACGTTGACGCCCAGGTGCGTGGTCCATGATACCAAACATCATACCTAGAATATCTAAAGGATTATGGCCATGTTCCGCAGGGATATCGTCCTCCATACCGTGTGCTCTGCCACCCGCGCGGGCGTTCTTTTTCTTATGCGGCTTATTTCTGCTTTTCTTTAACGCAACGAGTGACTTTTGAACATCCTTCTTAGTAAGGTTCAAATCTTTCAACTCCTTCTCCAACGCGTCCAACACTTCCGTCACGAACTTTTCCTCCTTGAGCTCGAAATAAGACGTCAAATCCCTCAATCTTCTCAGTCGTTGCGACTCGTCAAACGCTGCGGGACTTCCATACGTTCCTGGAGGATGACCTCTGTTGTTTACCGTCGACTTGTTCTTCTGCGCCCACTTTGTGACTTGCTTCCCTAACTCGCACCCGCCGATGTGCGCGTGCGCGTCCCTACCACAATCCGCCAAACAATACGCGCAAAACCCAGCCTGACATCTCGCACATCTTAAGGCAAAACATCCGTCAAAATCTACGAACGCTTGTTCGCACCTCGGGCAACTCAACGTCAAAACTTTCTCAATCACGTGTTCCTTCGCCAACCGTAACTTCTCCTCCGCCGAACTCGTCTCCATCGCCCTTTTTTTCTCCCTCGCCAACCGCTCCTCGAAGTCTTTCTCCACTTGCTCTACGATCTGTTTCTCTTTCAGCGCTAATTTTTGCCTATTGTATTCGTTAAATGTTTCCGCCTGGCAGAACCGAGCAACGTCGCGATCGTCAAACGCTTTCGCCGGGCACCGTTGCTCCTTCGGCACCGCCTCGGAGAACATCGGACACATGATGTTCCCGTTTCGTTTTTCTCGCTCCCTAATGTGTCGTTTCCGAGAGGAAGAGAGCAAGAGAAGGAAAAGCAGAGTTTTAGGCTCGTCAGTTTATGCGCGACGATACAAAAGTTCGCGCAAAGAGCGAAGAAGAAGAAGAAGAAGGCTGCAAATGTGAGCACGCGAAAAAGATCTTTTTTTTAAACGACAGTCGAACGAACAAAAAAGGAGAAGAGGAGACACCCGTTGATGATGGATGAGAACAACGCGCTTTCGTTCTCTCTCTCTCTCTTCTAAACGTTTTCCACGCGTAATGAATCGTAAAAAAACGAAACGAACGTACCCGGCGCCTTTCGCGGTTTCCACTTTCACGTGCTCGTTGAAGCATTCCGCGCACGTCACGTGTCCACTCGCGCATTCAATCACCTCGCAATCCCCCAACTCGGTCTCGTCGGAATAGCAAACGCAACACCGCATATTCTTTCCTCTTTTCTTTTTCTTAAGTCCTCTTTTGCGATTTTGAGAGATTGAAACAAACCTCTCTTCTCTCTCTCTCTCTCTCTATCTCGCGTTTCGCGTCTCTTTCGATGGAGAGATGAAACTAAAAAGAGAGAGAGAGAGAAGATGTTTCTTCTTCTTCGGTAAAATGGTCAGAATTTTTATGACGCGACAACACAGAAGAGAGAGAAACAAAATCACCTAAAAATACTTGATTGTAATCACAACGCGCAATATAAATAATTTTCACACACAACAACGTTTACTACTAAGTCTGCTCTCAGGTGTACGTACTATTATAAGCGAATTTTAGGACCTTTTGGACCTCCACTTCCTTTTTTACCGCCTCCTTTCTTCTTCTTATCTTTGGTAAAAGTAGGGACCGCCGCGGGACCTTCTCCGGGAATCCATTCGCCGCCCATAACGAATTCCCTTCGTTCTTGTTTCATAAACTTTTTACCACCACCACCACCGCCGCTTTTATTATTCGTCGTAGTATTTCCTTCATCTTCTTCTGATCCTTCCTCCACTTCTAAAAGTTCTCTCGCTTTTTCTCTTTTATTTCGTCGAGAGATGTCGGCGTCGGGCAACGCGTATTGGAAAGCTTCGGAGAAGAGCGCGGTGCACCCAGCCCCTGTGCTCGCGCTGGCCAACTTCAAAACGTTACTCGAGCGTTTGATGAATTTCAACTCTCGTTCGAGCAGGAACATTCTTTTGCAAAGTTCTTCGGTTCGAACCATATCGGTTTTGTTTAAAACGACGTGAACTGGAACTTTACCGTATTTGGAGAGGTAGGAGAGCATCTCGCGATCGGATTTTTTCGGTCCGTGTCGAGAATCGATGACGACGAATATGCATTTCAGATTCGGTCTCGTGGTTAAGTACTCGTCCATTAAGCGATTCCAGGTTTCTACCATGCTCTCGTCGGCAAAAGCAAAGCCGTATCCAGGTAAATCGACCACCCGTAAACGCGAATCGATGTCGTAAAAGTTTAAACTTTTCGTCTTCCCTGGCGTATCGCTCGACCTCGCCGCCGCCGATAAAGTAATAGCGTTAATCAAACTCGATTTACCGACATTTGAGCGCCCACAAAAAGCTACTTCGGGTACTTCCACGGTCACGTCCATCCCGTTTTCGTCTTTTCTTCTCACTTCCGTGCTCGGCATTTCCTCGATCCTCTTCGAAGCGGCGGCGATGAATTTCGTATTCCTCTTCTTCGTCCTCCCGAGTAAATCTTTATGCGCCTCTGGGACGACGCCATACAACACGTATTTCCTTAACGTCGGGTTCACGTTCAATTCTGCGGCCGCTTCTGCCTGGCCACCTTCCGAAGCCGCTTTACTCGCCCGATTTCTCAATATTCTCGCCCTCTTCCCCGCCTCCGATAACGACACGCACGCCTCCAACTCTTCGATCTGTTTCCGATGTTTATTCGTCACCGGTAACGCTCTAAATTTCCCTCTGTTGCTCATCCGATTGTCTTTATTATCCACGATTTCATCGATTAATCGTTCCATTTTTTGTAAGTCTATTTGCGATATCGTGCTTCGCAACGGAACTCCGGAATACTCATCCCCTTCGCCTTCTCCTTCTTTTTCTCCTTCTTCGCCGCCTTTCTCGCCAGCACCAGCACTCCTCTCCGCGCCGTCGCCGTTCTCGAAGAAATGAGCGCTGCTTTTGAAGTTTTCACCTGTCCGAGCTTCTCTTTCCTCCTCGTCCACCGACGACGAAGACGACGAAGAAGAGGAAGAAGTCTTTTCACCATCGTCAAAGAATCCCCTCCTCGCCGCCACCACGAATTGGTTCTGTTGTTGCCGCCCAAGTCTTCTTCTCTCAAAAGAAGAAGAAGAAGAAGAAGAATTAGATGGAAAAAAGGTGGTCGTGAATCTCGCCAATAATAAACATTTATTATTATTATTACATCCACGCGACGAATAAGACGTGCAAGCGAATCCGCTCGAGACGCGTCTCGCGATGATATTCTGCGCCATTTTTGAGTGAAGGAGTGTTGTTTGTTTTGAGGAAAAATTCATAAAATTCTTGTATTTTGAGCTTGCATGGAAAACGAGACAAAAAGGAGATACCTTTACCTACCTCACCTAAAACATCATTTAGCGCGCAAACACAACACACACGAAAGAAAGAAAGAAAAACGGAAAGAATACAGAGTTTATTATTAGATTCTACGATATATATATATATATATAACATGCACGCGATGATGACACCACGCTTTTCATGCCAAGGAGTACACCCCGCGAGGAGGACGAGCTTTGTATCTTCGATGGTGTTGTTAGGGGTTGATGAACACTGGACGACGCGGAGTAATAACAGACGTTCTATTAGTTCTCAACGGAGGAAAAGAAACGGAAAGAATGCCATTTCGAGCAGTAACAGCAGCAGCAATAACAATAGCAGCAATAACGGCGAGGACGACGATAGAATAGTCAACGAGGAGGAAGAGCGATATAAAATGGAAACCAAATCTAGAGCAAACAAACTGAGAGCTAAAGTTATCAAACAATATCTCGGCGCGATGGGTGAAAAAACGAACGATTGCTTCGATAAGGAAGACTTAGTCGAACGGTTGACGCGAGCGTGGATGGCAAAGAGTCAAAACTCTGTGCGCGTGCCTTTGCGAAGAGTCGCCGGGGTACCCGGAAATCCGAGAGCGGGCTATTGTTTGGTCACGCTCAACGTAAAAACCGAGGACGAGGACGGTGAACGGTTTTGCGATTTTCTCATCGACAGCGGCGCGACCGTCGCGTTGGTGTCGCCGGAGTTGAGGAAGATGATGGGGAAGTTTGCCGAGGACGGCGCCGCGTTGAAAGGGTTAGGGGCGATGGGGGAAACGATCCGGCAAAAAGTAGTCATCAAGAATCCTTCGTTAGGGGCGGTTGAAATACCAGAGTTGGACGCTGTGGTTACGGATTTACGAAGTACCGGGCTACCGCCCGTCGTCGGTGGACTTTTAGGTTTGGATTTTCTCAAGCGCTTTGAAGTTGAGTTTGATTTCGATAAGGAGATTATCGTGTTTCATCCAAAAGGGAGCGCGATTACGGGCGTGTGCGATGTATCCGAATTAATTAAGATTAGATTGAAAACGCACCCTACCGGTTTGCAATTGGCGCCTATTTCTTTGAATAACTGCGCGCCATTTGACGCGATTATTGATATGGGCTCGTTGTTTTCCGTGATTAATTGGAAAGCGTCGGAAAGAGCTGGTGTGACGAAAGATTCGCCGGATTTGGACAATAGCGGGGTGATCTCGAATGACGTGACGGGAGCGCAGATGGGTCTGGCGATTGGTAAGTTTAATTTGAGAGTACTCGGCGAAGGAGGTAATTCTGATCTTTCTCACGATTTAGAATCGACGTACAAAGGCGCCGCGTGCGTTGGAGACTTACCTGCATTCGAAACGCTTGGCGCGAAGAACGAACCTTTCGCGACGATAGGTATGGACGTGATTGGAAGAAAGAGACTCGTTCTGGATATGTATAATCACAGAATCTACCTGAGTCCAGGCGAATGAATGATGAACGGCGTGCAATAACGTATAAATTATGGTTATGAAATAATACTTTAGAGAGAAAAACCTTCGCCTTTTTGCGGAATGCCTGGCGCGTCCGCTTCCAGACCGGCGAATAACTCGTCCCAGGTCTCGCCTCTTCTTCCTCTCGGCCCCATCTGCCGCTCGCCGTCCGTTTCTTTATTCGCGTTCGACGCGAATACTTCCGCCATCGGTTTTCCCGTATCTCGGTAATAGAGTTCAAACGTCGCGTTTTTCGCGTCGTCTCTTTTTAAACACTCGACACACACCGCCGCGACGTCTTCTCTCGAAACGCGCCCGCTTACATCATCGCCTTGGTTCAATTCGCACGCCGACACTCCTCTCGGCGGATCTTCAGTCAATCCACCCGGTCTGACAATCGTATAAAAGTCGTCCTCTCGTTCGTAATACAAGGCGCGCACCGCGTCTTCGCCTTCGATTTTTGCACGCATGATACCTCCGAACAAGTTCAAGAATATGTACACCGGAGAGTACGGTTTACTCACCGCGCCCGACGTCACGACGACGTATCTCTTCACAGATTTCGAACTCAAACACGCTCTGGCCACTTTTATGCACCCATCTCTGTCGATTTCTTGAGGCGATCCCCCGTCTTTACTCGAACTCGCCGCGAAAATCACCGATTCCGCGCCGTCGATGGCGTTCGTAATCTCCGCCATGGACGACGTCACCGAACACTGCTTCGTCGTCACTCTCCCTCTCGCCTCTTCTTTAATATCCGAAGTCAGAGATGGAAAACTCCCGTTCCGAGTTGCCGCGACGACGTCCCACCCGTTCTCGGCCGCGTATTTCACGCACCGTTTCCCCGTTTTCCCGTTCGCTCCAATCACCACAATTTGGCCTTCGCCTCCTTTTGCTAAGACAGCGTTCGCACCTCTCCTCCTCCGAGTTTTAGAAGATGATGACGACGACGACGACGACGACATCTTTTTTCGACCACCAAAAACACCGTCATCAAAACGACCCACCCGCGCGGTGGCACAAAAAGAAGAACTCGCGGAAGAAGAACTCGCGGCAGACGCAATCATCATCGTTTGAGACGGACGAACGCAAAGTTGTGAAAGAGAAGAAAAGAGAGGGAAAGGAGAGCGTCGTTTGATGACGTGCAAAAATAAAAATGAGGAGAGCGCGAGTTGAGATTTTTTCCTTATGAGAGTGCGAGTAGTTTTCAGCCATGAAAAAGAAAAACTGAGCACCTCCTCCTCACAAAAAAGAAGCGCAATACAAGAAGAGAAAGAGAGAGACTTAAAACGATGATGAATATGATGATGAGAAATACACCTTTGCTCCTCCTCCAATCGACATCATCATCATCGACGCGCAGTACTGATGATAAGTACGGAAAACCCTCATTTCGACGACGAGGACTAACTACGCAAGCCATGGCCGCCGGGACGACGACGACGACGACGATGGAAAATGATGACAAAATCGAAACGTCATCATCATCATCATCATCATCATCATCGTCTCCCCAAAAACAACAAGAACAAAGCACGATTAACGTCTTCGTCGATGCCGCCGTTCGCTCGGGGCGAGGAAGAAGCGAAGAAGATGAAAAGAAAGTCACTTTGGAAGAGATTTTAGGCATATCCAGTGGTGGACCTCCGCGGTTTTTCAGTCCACTCGTGAAGGAGGAGGAGGAGGAGGAAGACGTCGTCGTGGAAAAGAAACGAGAAAAAAGAGAGAAGAAACCATTGATGATTTACTTACCCGGATTAGACGGCACGGGATTCAGCGCATCTTCGCAATTCGCCACGTTATCGAAAGAGTTTGATTTGGTGTGCCTGAACATCCCGTCGAACGATCGTTCGGACGTGTTTGAAATCGTGGACATCGTGCGAGCGTTTATCGAACGAGCGAAGGAAGAACATCCGGAAAGGGAGGTGCAGTTGATCGGGGAGAGCATGGGAGGCGCGATGTCTTTGTTCGTGTGCTTGAAACACCCAGAGTTGGTGACGAGAGCGACGGTGGTGAATCCGGCGTCGTCGTTTGATAGGAGCGTGTGGCCGTCCGTCGGGCCTTTGTTGCCTCAGATTCCGGAAAATTTGTACGCCGGGTTGCCGTTTGCGCTTTCGCCGGTACTCATAGATCCCATTCGATTAGCGACAGAAGCCGTGGAACTTGGAAATTTGAGCGAAACTTTAGAAAAGATGACGGCGATGTTACCGGCGTTGGGATCATTGGCGACCATTATTCCCAGAGATACGTTGAAACACCGTTTACAAATATTAGCGGACGCGTGCGCGTACATCAACGAAAATGACGGCGAAAAGTTGAAGAACGCGCAAGTGCCAGTATTAGTCGTGGCGAGTACGAACGATTTGCTCATTCCTTCGAACGAAGAAGCGCCTCGATTGCAAAAACTCATGGGCACAAAAAAATGCAAGATAGAAATCTTAGAAGGCGCGTCGCACGCGGCGTTGCAAGAGAAAGGCATGGATATCGTTCATTTGATGAAACGCCACGATTGGATCTCGAGGCCGGTGGAGGACGAGAATCGATTATCCAGAGACCCCACGTTCACGCCTCCGAGCGAGTCGCAAATTGAAAAGGCGCGAGACGGGTTACAGTTTTTGCGATCAGTGCACTCGCCGGTGTTCTTTTCGACCAGAGAACGCGACGGACAAGTCATCAACGGCTTGGACGCCGTGCCGACGTGGAGAGGCACCGGGAACCGTCCAGTTTTATTGGTCGGTAACCACCAAACGTTCGCGCCTGATTTAGGTTTTCTCGTGGATGAATTTTTGAAACAAAAGAACGTGTGCGTCCGAGGACTTGCTCATCCGGTCGTCTCGAGAGATAATGGGAACGGCACGGGTGCCATGCAAACCGAAGATGACGACGAAGAGGAAAACCCGTTGGAGAAGCAACTCCGAGAGGCGACGAAAAATACGCCGTTTGCGCAATTCATGCCCGAATCGAAAGAAGAAAAGCGACGTCAACGTCGAGCCGGTGTCCCGAACGGAGGTCCGTTTGGTGGCGGTAACTTTTCTGATTTCGGCGCCGTGCCCGTTTCCGGGAAGAACTTTTACAAGCTTTTGAAGGCGAACGAAACCGTTTTACTCTTCCCTGGCGGCGTTCGAGAAGCGTTCAAACGTAAAAATGAAAAGTACCAGTTATTTTGGCCGTCGAAACCGGAGTTTGTGAAAATGGCGATTCGATTCAACGCTATTATTGTTCCGTTTGCGGCAGTTGGTGCGGAGGACTCGTTCGATATCGTCATGGACGCTGAAGATATGTTGTCTAACCCAATTCTCGGGGACCGCGTGAAAGCGCAAATGGAAAAAGTGCCGAAAGCGAGGCAGTTTGATTCTCGAGAAACCGAAGATAACATGAAACCAGAATCGTTCGTGCAACCAGTACTCGTACCGACTACACCGCAAAGGTTTTACTTTCGTTTCATGAAACCGATCGATACAAATGGGATGGACCGAAACGACGAAGAAGCAGTGAAAAGGATTTACGCCGAGACAAAGATGAGTGTAGAAGACGGCATCGAGTATCTCAAAGAACGACGCGAGAGCGACCCGTTCAAAGACGTCGCGCCGAGAGTCTTATACGAATCAGCCGCGAAAAAACAAGCGCCTACATTTGTGCCGTATTAGTTCGAATTATTAGAGATAGTGTTTAGAAACCTAATGTGTACAGTAAGTAATGTTCTTTTGAATGCTCTAAAATAAATAGCTCATTTGAACAAATTCACAACTCGACTAACAATTTTTGATGATGATGTTTTTATTTAATACTTCTTACTTTTTGTTCGCCCCCTCGGCGGCGAAAGCTTTCGTTTTATTCGCGTGCTCTTGAATCTTAAACTGCGTCATCGTATTTAACATTTCAGGCGTGGCAGCCCCGTCGTCGCTTCCGTGCGCGGAGGATTGGACCGAGGCCATCAACTTTGAAATTTCACGACCGCTAAAGCCAACCGTTTTCTTCGCCACGTCTCTTAAATGTTCCTCCGTGACGCCGTTGACCGGAACCGGACGATCCGGAATTTTACCAAACCCGAGCGTTTTCATAATGCCGCCTAGAAACGTCCTCGATGGTTGCTCGTCCCCTGGATCTGCTCCACGAACGATGAGTTTATCGAAGTATTGCTTCACCAAACGAAAGCGAGTTTCTTCGTCAGGCAACGCGAATTCCATGGTCTCGTCCACGCGATCTAAAACCGCCGAATCTAAGTCCTCCGGTCGGTTCGTCGCCATTACTAAAGTCACGTCTCTGCTCATTTCCCCAGTTCTATACAACAACGCGTTTAACGCCGATCTGGTCTCTTGCGAGGCGACGTTCCCACCTCTTTTCGCTAAAAACGCATCCGCTTCGTCGATGAATAACAACAAACCTTTGCGCGAAGTGCCGGCCCAATCGAACATCTCGTGAATTTTCGTCACGGCGGACGCCCCTAACGGCGCCACGTCCCCGCCAGTCATTAAAGCGTAATCCAAACCAGAGTGTCTCGCTAATCGTTTCGCTGCCATCGTTTTCCCGGTTCCCGGTGGTCCATACAGCAAGATGTTTCTGAACGGTGCCTTCCTCGCTCTGGTATTCGCCGTCGCCGTCGCCAACTGTTTCACTCGCGTTTCCATCGATTTTTCCAACTGGACGTCGCCTAAAATGTTTGCGCCGGCCGATTGCGGTTTCCAAAACGCCCCTCTCGACGTCTCTCGAATCAAACTCGGTTGTCCCAAATACTTTTCCAGCTGCTTAAACCCAAACTTTGCGCCTTCGCGAGACGAATACACCCCAGCCGCTAACACGGACAAACCGCCAACCAACATGGTCATCTGTTGCGGATTCGAAAGCAACTCCGTGGCGCCTCTCCCGAAATACACCATACCTTCTTGCACAACTTTAATCGCTTTCGTCGTTTCCGCTTCAACCTTTGCCAACATTTGCCTACGAATCACGTCTTCGTTCTGTCGATTTTCCAACGTCCTCCCTTCCGCCTCGGCGATTGCTTTTGCTCGCATGTTCTCCTGTTCCAATTTAGCTTTGAACTCCTCCGTCGCTCTTTTTTCCATTTGAATCTTCCTTTCCGTATCTCGTCTCAACGCCTCCGCTCGTTCCGCCGCTTGCTCTTGCATCTTCACCAACTCCGCGTTCCTCGCTCGAGCGGCTTCGTTTTCCCCTTGTTGCCGTTTCCTCGCCAACTCGTCCTCGTACTGTTTCAACTGCGCGTTCTGTTCCGCTCTTTGCGTTTCCAACTTCCTCTGCTGTTCCCACATCACTTTTTCTCTCTCCGTCGCGTGCTGTGCGGCCACCGCGTTCATCCTCGCCTCTTCCGCCTTCGCCTCCGTTTGTTTCGTCACCTCTTGCTTCCCAGATAAGTCGATCACGTTCTTCGCGTACGGAGACTTGTTGATTTCTCTCAGCGCTTTCGCGCCTCGCTCTAACGCTTCCGGGTCAAACGCCGCGTTTTGAGATTTATTCGACCCTCCTTCGGACGAAGAAGTACTCCCTCCCCGAGCTCCTCCTCCTAAAAAAGGCATCCGTTTTGTTGTTTTCCCCGATGATGATGATGATGACGATTCATCAGCGCATTCCGCCGTGGAAAAAAGAACGTTATACTTTCTCGCAAAATCTCTCATCTTCCCCACAGAAGAAGAAGACGATGATGAAGAATGAGTACCACCGCTGCTGTCGGTAGTATCATCTCGACGACTGCCCATCCTGCTGTTTGTTGTTAATTTAGATAGAGAAATGTGTTTTTGTGGGGATTGATTGAAAGAAACACGTGTGTGTTTTCTGGCGGCGGTCTGGCTACAAAAAAGAAAAAAAGAAAAAAAACTCTTGTGTCTCAAAATAAGATTTTTGACTCTCCTCTTTTTTGCATTTGTCCCCCTCATTCATCATCACGCTATATAAAAACAAACACAAAACACGAATGGTCGCAAAAGAAGAAGAAGAAGTAGAGGCGGAGTGGATCTCCGGGGACGAGTTGGAGTTATTCGAAGGAAAATCAAATTGGGTGGACGCGTCGAAGCACGGATGTTTGTCGAAACTTTTAAGCGCCGCCGAGTTCGGCAACGCTGATTTTTGTTCGGAAGCTTTGAGAGATATCGAAGACGAATTTGTAAACGCGAAAGGGGACGATGGAGATACGAGTTTACATTTAGCGTGTTTGTACGGACACGTGGACGTGGTGAAGGTTTTGTTGAGCGATGAGAGAGTCGATGTGAACGCGAGGGATGACGACGATGGAACGAGTTTGGCGGATGCGTCGGCGAGTGGATTTCACGAAATCGTTGCATTGCTTCTCGCGAAGAAAGGGATAGAAGTGAATTTGAAAGACTCGGACGGAGAAACCGCGCTAGATTGCGCGATACGAGGGGAACACGAGAAGTGCGCGGAATTGTTGAAAGCAGCTGGAGGGAAGGAAGGCGAGTTGTGATGATGATGATGACATTATTAAAGTAGCGCGTTTTTAGTAAAAGTGTGCGTTGTTAGCCAAGCGAAACTATAAGTAGTATGTATATTAGATTAAATTAAACGACGTCTATGACGTCTTCTATCGACTTTTCGTTCACGTCGTCCTCGCGAATATTATCTTCTTCTTCGCTCGCGTTCTCGTTGTTCTCGTCGCTCTCTTCATTATCACTATTTTCTCCGTCTTTTGGCGCGTCCATGGAGATTTCTAAAAGTTCCTCTCGCGCTTTCTCCACCTTCCCGGGTAACTCGACGACGGCGAGCTTAATGCCGGATTGCGTCACCGCGCGCCTACCACCGTGTCGAGTAACTGAATACGCAACGAGTAGCCGACACCCATCTTGCGCGATTGTCGGGTAATTAAAGTGTAAACCAGGACTAGAGTCTTCTAAGAGTTGTAACTTCGACCATTTGTGACCGTCCGAGGAGAGCGCGACGGAGAGTTTCCTTCGAACGCCACTCATGGCATCATTATATGCGAGCGCGAGAGATCCTCCTAAATTTGTCGGTGCGCCTTTCGAACTTTCCAATCGAATTAGATTAACTTTCGAGTTTGGATTCGGAACGCTCGTTCGTTCGGCGTTCGACCACGATTTACCTCCGTCTTTTGAAATTTGCTTGTATAAATATTTCTCGCCGGAACGATGGAGCAACAACAAATCTTTCGTGTCACCAACCTCCGCGACGGTACCTTCAATGAGCCAACGCACGCCTCTCGCTCTGTACGAACCAACGACTGACCAGGATTTGCCTTGATCTTTTGAGAGCAAAACGCCCGCGGACGTTCTCGTTCCTTTCGAGACGCTCGGTTTACACGTGTTGGAATGCGGTGATTCTCGCCACATCGGTAGTACCCAATACCCGGTAGGTTCGTGCACCGCGAGCTGATTAGAAACCAGTTTCGGAAGATGATTGGATTCTGCCGCTTGCGTCAAGATGGTTTTTGGTGCGCTCCACTGAATGCCGTCTAAAGATTTAATGACTTGAATGTCCCCTCCCGGCGCGTATTTCACTTTACCGTGACCGGCATTTTTTCTGCAACTCGTCGACGCGGCGTAGAACAACCACGCGACGCCGGTGTTTGGATCCTTGTGCCAAACAGGGCCCCATACAGCCGCTGTAGATGGTGTCACGGGAATTGGAATCACCATCGGTGGCGTCCACGTCCCAGTCGGGTCGTCCGCGAAGGAAATAACAATCTTCTGCCCGAACGCACCTTCGAAGGAATTGGACGCTTGCCACGTCGCCGCCCATTTCCACGGTGAGTTTTTCGGCGCCTCGCCAATCATCACCATGTGGCCGTACTTGAAACTCCCTCCATTTCTGAATAAAAACGATTGTTTCAACACGATATTCTTCTTCGCCTCCTTCGAGCCGCATCCATTCTTGTACCCGCCTTTGGCGATGTACGCTTCGGAGACGCCGATAGGATCGGGGATCTCCTTGGAGTGTCCGTCGACGTACACTTTACCTTTAAAATGCTTAATTAACGCCTTTTGCGTTTTCACTCGATCGTCGTCGACGATCAAGTCGTCTAGTATAACTTTTATCGGCGCGTTCGACGAGGATATCGCGTTGCTACTTATTGTGCTATTCTCAAACTCTCCTTCTTCGTGGTTATGGTACTCCGTATCCAGAATCTCGTTTGCCTTACCGTCACCTTCTCCCTCGTGGTTATTATCCTCGTCCTCGTCCCCGGGTTCGTCCTCGTCGTCCTGACGGAATCCTAAAATACTCTCCGCGTATTCGTGTCCAGGTATGTGTTCCCACACGTCGTGCATCGCGTGTCCAAACGCACTCATCATGCCCATATTATTAGCATTATCATCATCGTTATCATCGTTACGCTCTAATTCTATTTCGTTTCCTTTTGGTTTTCTGTGCGTCTCTTCCATGCTCGCAACTTCTTCGTTCGATAAGGAAGACGACGACGATGATGGATGTACCACTTTCTTTTGTTTGTGTTGAAGGCCGTGCGCTCGACTGTTTCGAGACTCGAGGAACTCGTTGGTATTCACGGGAGCGTGATGGGTGGAATACACGCGAGTCGAAGCCACGGTTAAGAGGTACAACGAAACGAGCAAGATGAAGAAGGTGGCGAAAGCGCGTCGCGCACTTTTCTTGCTCGCCGCAGACATCTTTTTTCGTGCGTGTGTGGGTGGATGGGGAAGAACTGAGGAAGCATTGGGTGATATCTTTCTTTAAAATACACGCGCGCGTATCGCACTATCGATTAAAACTAAAAATGCATTTCAACTAATCTCATTCACTCTTCCTCTCGTTTTTCAACGACAGATTTACTATTTGTTTTTATTTTCTCGCGCGTTTGGTAGCAGCGCTCGTGGGTGCCTTACTTGGTACGGCTCGCTTCTTCGTCGTCGCCGGTTTCTTCTTGTCCTCCGTCTTTGTTTTCTCCTTCTTTGGCTTTTTACCCACAGGCGCGGTCTCGTTGACCTCCACGAACGCGTCAACGTTCGCATCGTCGTCGTCTGCAAAAGCACCGTCCTCCTCTCCGCCGACGACATCCGCTTTGTTTGCTCTTTCAAAGACGAGGTCGTCTTTAAAACCGTACCTGGCGTAGCCGTCCGTTTCCGCCGCGCGATCGATGGTCAATTTGTCTGGAGAGATGTCTTTATCCGTATCTTCAAAGACGTAATCGTCTTCGTATAATATCGATTTGAGCGAGCTTGCTGCATCATCGGTGTCATCTTCGGACCCACTTAATTCGCCGTCATGATATTGAGTGTAATTGGAGAAGAAGGATCGAAAATTTGCTCGAGTAGGAGCCTCAATCGTGCAGCCTCGTTTTCGAGCACTTTCAACGAGCGCACCCCAATTTGGATCCGTCATCATGGCTTTCGCGTTTCCTAGAACAAACATGGAGCATTTAGCGCGCGTTAAGCCGACATTTATGCGACGTTCGTCCGCGACGAAGCCTAATACATTACGTCTGCTTTTGGTATTAGCATTCGAAGCTTTTTTCGAGATTTGAAACATATCGTTCAAGGGCGCGCGCACGAGCGAGAAAATGACGACGTCCTTCTCGCTTCCTTGAGAGTTATCGATGGATAACACCTCAACGATACGACCGTAGTTGTGCATTCCACCAAACTTTCTCTCAAGTTTGCGACGAATCATCGAAACTTGCGCCCGATACGGAGAAATGATGGCAATTTTTGGACCTTCTCTTTTCAGTACTGGATTCGCTTTCAACAGCTGATGCGCAAGCTCGACGGCAAAAGTCGCTTCTTCTTCGTTTACCCAGGAAAAGCCACTCGACGAAGACTCTTCTTTTCCATGCTGCACGTCGTAAAATACAAAAGGCTTGTATAATTTACACTCGTGCCATTCTCGATAGTTTTGCGTTAAAAGTCCTGGTCCATCGCGCAACTCGCCGCCGTAGAATTGATCCGAGGGAAACTCTCTAATTTCTGGAAGCATTCTGTATTGCGTCGACAACTTGTGCACCGGATATGCTGAATCCATGAGTCTTTTAAACAAGGATTGCTCGTAGTTGTTCTTGGCGCACTCTCGAGAAAGTACTGTGGCCGGTAACTGCGCCGGGTCACCAACTAAGTAGACTTGTTTCGCCTTAATTTCCGTCAATGGAATCAATATCGATGGCTCTACCGCTTGCGCGGCTTCATCTACGATGATGACGTCAAACTTTGTCTTCATCCTACGGAAAATTTCAGACCCGGCAGCGGACAACGTCGTGCACACGATTTTAGCCTCGTCTAATATGATTCGTCTGAAGCGTCTGTTATCCTGGAAGGAACCGAATTTCTTGAGACCTTTTTCATCTTTACCTCCGCCACCGCTGAAATACTCTTTTCCGTAGTCTTGTTTTATGCGCTCTTCAATGAGCCTTTCTAAACTTACATTCGCCACGTCTTTTCGGAAATTGCCGCCGACACGCACGATGCTAGGCTTATAAGACTTCCCGTGTTCATCGAGTAATTCCTTACGCAAAATTCTACGGACAATTTCATCAACGGCTGAATTTGAAGGCGCGCAAACTAAAATTTTCGATCGTCTGGATATGCTAGGTCCCATGAGTTCGATTGGAATAGTGCTCGAGGGAGCGGTGTGGCCCCTTCTCTGGTTTTCAATATTGGCACTGTTCTTGTTTCCGTCGTTGGTTCCGTTGTTTTCTTCGTCTTCGTCCGAAGTGTCGCCTAAATCGATGTTCGGCAAGCAATCTCTTGGATTAGTTATTCCAAACAACCACGGTTGCGCCTTCATCCTCATCGCGAGCTTTTCTTCCTCGGTGATTGTACTTTTCTTTTTGTTGTTCCAATCATCTCCTCGGTTTGCGACGTGATTGCGATTTATCGGTTGCGCTGCTAAAATCACCGATAAAAGGGAAATAATCGTGGTGGTTTTCCCCGTCCCCGGTGGTCCTTGAATTAACACGAGCGGATTTTCTTTCGTGAGCGCCGTAGTCGTCGCAATTTTGAGCTGCGATTGATCTGACCTTCCTTTTGCTTTCATCGCGTCCGATAAATCTTTCGGGATTTCCCAGCTCGGTTGATATTGCCGCTGTTGCTTATGCTGCTGCTCTTTCTTCTGCTTTTTCGTTACGTTCGCGTTACTAACGGTTGTGTTATCGCTATTATTGCTCGCATCCAGGATCAAATCAGCGAATGGAATAGAAGAAACTTCTTGCACGGCGAGCCACTCCCGTCGCGCCGTGCTCATATTGCACACGCGCGTCAAGTGCCACGAGTGGTTGTTACTCAATAACTTAGCTCGAATATTCGCGAGTCTCTCGTTATCTTCGTCCAACGCATCTTTAGTGCTATTCGTCTGTCGCTGTTGCTGTTGCCCAGATTTTTTCTTCTGTATCATCGGTGGCGAAAACAAGCGCACTTTCACTTCCGTATCGCTCACTCTCCCTTGGCAAAACGCGAAGCAATAATCCACGCCTTTTTCAATCTTCTCGTCTTCGGAGACCGAGTTCAGCTTGGAGAGGAAGAGTAAATCGTTCTCGTTGAACTGTTCGCACTGTTGCTGCGTTTCGAACGACGCGACGGCGGTGTACAAACACATCTTCAACGTCTTTTCCTTTTGCTCCTCGTCTTTTTTATTCTTCTCGATGGTGGTTGAGCTTTTCGTCGTCGTCGCCGCCGCCGCGGTGGTGGTGGTGGTGGCGGCGTTTTTAGAGGACAACGCGTTCACGCGCACGGCGCACTTCTCGCACACGACCGTCGCGCTGCCGTTCCCGTCTCCTTTCAAAACGATCGCTTTCGCTTCCTCCAACAAGAACGAAGAGAAGCACTGGATGTATTCTTTCGCGTTGGAAAAGCGCAAAGGGATCGGTTTCAACGAAGAAGAGGGAGTTTTGGTGACAGTCTTTTTAGCGGTATTACTTTGTTGATACGCACTCATGCTCTCGGCGTAGATTTTATAGTAATCCCAGGCGAGGATTTGGGTGAGGAACGGGGCGAACGCGCCGAGGGTGTCGTCGCCGTCGTCGTCGTCGCCGACGCCGCCGCTCATTTTGAGATGAGGGCTGAACGCTTTTTTTTTGACGAAAATAAAGAAAATTACAAAGAGGAGGAAAGAAGAAAACACGAGCGAGCGCGAACTATGGTATTACATCCGAGGCTGTGTAAACGCTCTCGCACCCACGAGGGATGCGCCCAATCTCACTCTCTCTCTTTTGTTGTTCGTGTTTTTGTTCGTGTTGTTCTTGTTGTCGTACCTTTGGTTTAACCTTGGAAATGAAATCCGATCCGTCGGCGCGACACTCTTCAAGCAGAACGCCCTTCTCTGGATGTACGGTTAACATCCAACACTCTTTGCTGACCTCTTGGTCTCCTTCGTCTTCTTCTCCATCATCTTTTTTTTCCGTTTCTTCTTCTTTTTCTTCTTTTGACTCTCCTCTTTCTTCGTCTTCTTTTTTCTCCACCGCTGCTTCTGCTTTGGCTTCGTGCCACTTAAAATACCCAGGCGGAAAGTCTTCGGAATTCAGTCTCACCCAATCGCCTCGTCTCGCATCGACGCGAATGATCTCGTCGCAATGTTTACCTCCTATCGTATGCGCGTCTAATTTTGGTTTTATTCGAACAGGAACCCACGATTTAGAGACGACTCGAAACGTTCTCGGCCGGCTGTAGTCGATGGTCACCATGTGCTCGTGATCCAGCAAATCGCTAGCTTCCTTTGTCGCCAAGACTTGATTGACTGCCGGTAGCGTGTGCGAACCTCTCATGAACTTTAACAGGTCACCAAATTCAGGGTGCGTGGTGAGCATCCAACCGAGCGTTTTCAGATTGTCCTTCTTCTCTTCTTTCTTCTTGAATTTCACTTGATCTTCTTCTTCTTCTTCTTCTTCGTCCAAAATTTCAAGCCAATCGCCGTGCTTTGAAACGGCAACGACCTTTTCACCTTTCTTTTTCACCCCACGAAGCGATGAATCGATGTGTGGTTGCATTCTCACCGGAACGCGAGCGTACGAAACTAACCACTCTTGTCTCAATTCACCGCGTTTTGCCCTTTTCGTCAGCAAATGCCACGACTCCTCGTTCCCGTTTAACGCCGAATCGATTCGTCCAATGAAACTCGCATGCGTTGAATTTGTTCTGTCCCCGTGATTATTTTTTTCTTCAAACGCGTCTCGTTCAAACGCGGTCCCGCCAACTGCAAAACCTTGTAATCCTAAGAATTGGTGTTCCAACGGAGTCACTCGTTTCGAGTTCCTCTCCACGTGTTCGACTAAATCGTTCAAGTCCAACTTCATTCTTTTTGTTTTTCCTTTTCTTTTTTTTGTGAGCGTTTTTTTTTATCAACAAAGCTTTTTTTTTGTTTCTCCTCCTGCTCTCTCTCTCTACAAAATCTGCTCGTCGTCCTAAATATGGGACGACGACCAACGAATAAGAAACAAAAGGCAACGAAGAAGAAGACGGATTCTTCTGTTTCTCCTCCTCCTCCTCCTTCGACTCTTCTTTCCGTCGTACCGGATTTCGGCGATCAAAAGAAGAAGACGAAGAAGAAGAGAAAAGAACGAGAAGAAGAAGAAGAAGAAGAATTCGCGCCGGCGGTAAAAACGACCACAACAACTGTCCTCCCTTCCACCAAGAACAGAAAACAACGCAGAGCGGAAGCGAAGCTCGCGACGGAGAAGGGAGAGAAAGATGAAGGAATTAAAGAAGATGATGAATCACAACAACAACAAAAGGAGGAAGAGGAGGAGAAGAAGAAAGAAGATGAAAAGGAATTGACGCCTCCTCGAGAGGTGGACGTGGAACACGAGGGCGAAAATACCACCGTTCGCGAGATTTTACGTTTGCCGAGATATTTCGATGATGACTTTGAAGCGGCTGCCATGCGGTGTTTTCGGTGCGGTAAAGGTGGTCACCGCGAGTTTGAGTGCACGTTACCGGCGAAGCAAAAGCCGTGTCACTTGTGCGGTGATTTTGACCATCAAGCGAGAGACTGCCCGAAAGGTTTATGTTTCAACTGTTTGACGCCGGGACACAGGTCGAGAGATTGCGAGGAAAGGAGAGGTATTGGAAGAGACCAGCAGTCTCTGTGTTGTTTGAGGTGCGGGAGATCTGGACACGTCGTAGAAAAGTGCATGTTTACGTTTTCAGAGGCTGATTTGAAGCGCATGCCGTGTTACGTGTGTGGAGAGTTCGGGCACTTGTGTTGCGCGCCACAAGATTCGCAACCTCCCGGAAAACTAAGTTGCGTGAAATGCGGCGGCGAAGGACACGTGGAGAGTACGTGTAGACATTCGAACTTCCGAAGGTCTCAAGGCGGTTTCGAATGTTTTAATTGTGGTGGTCCACATTTAGCGAGAGAGTGTCCCAATTCGAGACTCTCGGGCGGAGCCGCATCGCGATATTCACCTTCGCATTTAGGCATCAAAGGAGGTGGTGGATGGGGCGGAACGGGTAGCAGTGGAAATAATAGCATGAGTAGATTAGGTAGTGGTGGTGGTGGTGGTGGTGGTGGTGGTGGAATGTACGGTGGAGGAGGAGGAGGAACGTTCTTTGGAGGAGGAGGAGGGCGATTTACGCCTAAAACGTTCCCGAATGTACCACCGAGATTCCAAGGGCGCATTGATACCTCCAACTCGGTGCCACCACCGTCCGGCAAGTACCATAAATTCGATTAGAACATATAGATAGTTGTCTGTAAATTATCTCTCTTATTAAAAAAGGATTAATAGTATGTGCTTGTGTCTCTCTATCTCACTCTTTAAAAATGTTTATCGATACCATCTCTCACTCTCTCTCTCTCTCTCTTTCCCTCAAACGAACGAAAGAATCCCGCCGTATCTTTGTCTCTCTCTATTTCTCTGTCTCTCTCATTAATTCTCTGAATGAATAATACCTCCTATCGCTTTACGAACATTGATGAATTTACCCAGTAATACCATGTTCGGTTTCGAATTCGCCAATCGCCTTCTTCGCGACGTCTGTCGACAAATCTTCCGGCTTCTCCCACGTCAATTCAGTGTCTTTAAAACCGGCCCAGCGGACCAAGTACTCTTTGCGTCCAGCTTCTGGATACGCGATACCGATGATGGTGTCGACTTCAGGCTCAGCCTTTGCTTCCGCCTTTGCCTTCTTTTTTGGATGGTGCTCAGGTCCGATCGGGACGTGCTCCCACTGCCCGTTTTCCTTTTTAACGTAATCCTTGCACTTCTCAATTTTTCGTCGAGACATCGCGTTCTTCACGCCAGCTTCGCTCGCATCGAGCGCTTTGCACAGCTCGTGTAAAGTGTGCGATCTTGCGGTTTGCTTCGTCAAAAACTGTGTGCAAAAAAAAATAGTCAGTCAGTGTATATTCCAAGAGAAAAAGAAGCGAGTTTCTCTTTCTTTCTTCTTTCTTCGACTCGTTTGCGCGCTCAGCTGCAAGCATTCATCACTCTTGGTCCGTGACCTTTCAAACGAATTTTCTCAACGCATTTGTCATCATCGCGCGCAAAGAAGAAGAAGAAAGTGTCCACCTTTATTGCGCGCGCTTTGTTTTCTCCGAGAAGGAAAATACGCGGAAGTCGTGCGACGAGCGATTCAAAATTCAAACGCGATTCAAAATTCAAACCCGAAGAGGAGAACTAAAGGGGACAAAAACAAAAAACAAAACTTACCGAATAATCGATGTGCTTGTGCGCGTGCGCAGGAACTTCCTCCGCCGCTGGCGGTTGCTCTGATTTTTGAGACATGTTTTGCGCGTTGTTGTGTGTGTTTAAAGTGTGTGTGGTAGAAAAAGTGTGTGGTTTTGTTGTGTGAGGTTTTCTTTTTGTTTTTTTTGTTTTTTTGGAGAGAGAAAAGAGCGAGGGGGGGTGCTCAAAATTCTCTCTCGCCGAGCCTTCTCACAGAATCAGATTCGTTTTCGCCCAAAAAAATCCGAAAAAACGTATCTAACCAATCGAGCCTTCACGTCACTTTTTGTTATTGAACCGTCGCGCGCGCTCACAAACGCTCCTTTTGAACACGCGCGAAAACACACGCACAAAAAAAAGAAGCAGAGAGACGCTCGATTGCCTGCGCTTTAAAACTGTATCTTCTGAGGTAACTGCGAGATCGCCTTTTAAGAAGTGAAAGAGAGAGAGAGGTTAATTAAAAAAATGGGACCGAAAAAGTCGCCATCGAGAAAATCGAAATCGAAAGAACCAACGCCCGATCCGCCGAGCGGGTTAGGAGATGTGGATAACACTAATAATAAAGGAGGAGGAGACGATGGAAAAGATGAAGATGCGGGAGGGAAAGTTTCGTCCCCAAAAGGTGGAAAAAAAACCGTAGAAATGATACAAAACGAAATAGCAATGTTAGAGAAGCAAGCGTACGATACGAAATCGAAGCTCTTGAACGAGTCGCAATTTTCCGAGCTTCTTGGATTGCAAAGCGAAGACGAGCCTGAATTTATTGACGAAATTATAGAGATGTACACCGCAGACGCTCGATCAATGTTAGACGAATTGAAGACTCTGTATAGCGCAAAAGACAAAGAGATTGACTTTGATGTCATTCGCGGGACTTTGCACAAATTAAAAGGGTCCTCGTCGACGTTTGGCGCGGATGGAGTGACAGAGATGTGCGACCAGCTTCGCGAGCTGTGCATCGAGAAAAACGTGAAAGACGCGAGGGAGGGGCCCAACTCGTTGGTTGAGCTCGAGAAGAGAGTGGAGATTTTGGCAGAATTTTTGACAAAGTACATGGAGAAGCTGAAAGAGCTCGCGGCTGCGAAGAATCAATCTTGAATCCATTCGTCATCATTCTTTTGATATTCTTTTTATTGGTATGTGTGTGTGTATGTGTGTGTATAGTAATTTAGCTCGAGAACCAAGGACAACAACAAGCCAACATTTTTTTTGTTTGCCGGTGTAATTCTACAAATAAACTACATGGAAACAACAACTACGTTAAATACATTAAGACGAGCGAAAGCTCGCGTTTAAGCTAGAAAGGAGCGAAACTGCCGGTTCAACCTTTTCAGATATCGTTCGACGATCGTACGATCCTTTTTGCATAGCTAAAGAGTGACCCATGTAAATCGCCAGCGCCTCCAGTTCTTTTTCGCTGGCGTTTGTTCTTCTCAAATGCGTGACAATCATATCACGAACCAAGTGCGGATTGGTTCGTTTTCCCGTCAGTCTCATGGACGTGGATGTAAACAGCCTATAAATTCCAGCATCGTTGAACGGTTGCCCATTCTTTCTCGAAAACAAAAAATCGTGCTGCGGCTTTAAATGCTCCCTATAGTTGTTCACAAAATTTTCCAAGTGCGGGTACAAATCCGGAGCAATCACCAACGGTGGACGAACGCCGTAGTCTTTCCCTGTTTTGTAGTCATTTGGCCCGTGTTTAATAATCCATCTCGCTTCTTTCTCGTCTTCTTTCTCTTCTCGAATTAAAGTCTTTCCTATGCGCAACTCTCTCAAAGTGCGCTGACGATCGGGAACACACGACAAAATGGCAAAAATCAAATATCTTTGCATGCTCCATGCGATAGCACTTTGCGATCTTTTGTGACTCGTGACGTAATTCAGGGCCATTTCATCTTTTAATATATCGCATACTTGGAGGTAGTCCCCCCAATCGAGCCATTTCAATTTCTCGTTCGACATGAGAGGAGATTTGGACGCTCTGCTTTTGGCATCTTTGGCGAGTCTTCGCAACTCTTTGATGAGAGGAATATCTTGATAAGGCAAAGCATCTTCACCGGGTTGAAATTTCGATTTAGCGCCGTACATAAACTTTGCAGCAGCTATGCAACTTCTCGTGATGAGCAATTCGTAGTTTGCCGAGATGCCTCTTTCTACGGTGAGATATTGTAAGTAATCGAACGTCACATCCGCGGCGCTTGCTTTCATGCTCGGGAAAAGCATCGAGAGCGATTTCAAATCTTCGACTTTGTATTCTTTCTCTTTCACGAGCCAACCGCAGATACCTCGTATGTGCTCTTCGTATTTGTTCGCCGTGACGTTTGCAATTGGTGCTTCCTGAGGCCCAAGTCGTCGTCGAGTGAGGAACGTTTTCATTTTCGAGAGTTCTTTTTGTAACGAGTTTGGGAGATCGGAAAAGCTCAGACGATAATTTTCCAGCTGCGAGTTTCTTTGCGTCACTCGCACGCCGTCGCACAGAACTCCCGTGCGTATTCTCCGTTTCATTCGTTTTAGTGTTCTTTTTTTAACCGGTGATTGTAGTGGTGATGATGAAGAAGATGATGTGCTGCTGTTTTCGTTCTCTTCGTTTTCCTCCAATATGTGCACCTTCAATTTTACCGCTTCTTCTTCCTTTCCTTCCTCTTCTTTTCGTCGTTGCCGTTCCGCTTGTTTCATTCTTTTCTTTTCCAGGATCATTTCTTCTCTTTCAGTCGCCGCGGCTAACTTCTCCTTTTCTTCTCTGTACTCTTTTTCTCTCTCCATTTTCCTTTCCTCTCTCGCCTTTTTCCTCTCTTCTCTTTGCACTTCTTTCTCTTCCTCCTCGGTCCAGATTCCCAATTTCTCTCTCAACGCCCTCGCTAAATCTTTCTTATCAACTCCGATAGTTTCAAGTAAATCTTCTCCGTTTACGCGAAGTAAATCTCTTGGATGTTTAATAGAGCTCTCTCGTAGTAATTTCACGACCTCTCGAACGTTTATTTTTGCGTTGTTGTCGTTACACTTTTGGACAAAATCCGGAAGCGCGAAAGGGTCGTTTCTTTTGAGCATCTTCTTGTACGTTTCCTCTTCGTCTTCCCTCGAGGAGGAGGAAGAAGATGCCACGCTCGCGTTCACAACGACTGAGGATGATTTGCGACGAACACATGTCGTCAGTATTTGTGCGTGTTGGTTGTGCTGAAAGTGGTCATGCTGCTGCTGAGCAGCGCGTGTGTGAAACAGAGTACGAGTTGAAATGTATCTGCGCATTTTTTTTCAAGAGAGTTTTTGTCCTTCCTTCCCCTCCCTCTCTTTTTTTTTCTTGAGGGGGAGCACACGGAGAGCCTTGAGCCGAATGTACCTACAAATAATACTAGTAGCCTAAAAACTATTATTCTACTACACCTCGAAGCGAGTACCGACGCACTCTTCGTGCTTCTTCCAAAACTTATCCATCATCTCCTCGGTAATCGGTTTCGCTTTCGGTTCGTGAGGTTCCGGGAAACCTTTACCCCGCATACCGTGCGACGGACCGTAAAATTTACCGCTTTCCACATCCATCGAGGACGAACACAGTAAGATACCCGCCGCACCATCTTCAGCAGATTGAAAGAACGGTTTGATGAGATTCATCACAAAGTGGTTAAATCTTCCTCCTGATTTTGCGTGCGTGGTTTGTAATTCAGTCGCCGCAAAGCCTGGATGCGCGACGAGCGCTTTCACGTTTGTAATCTTTTTTTTACGCAAACGCGAGTCTAGCGCTTTGGTAAACACAATGTTTGCTAGTTTGGTTTGCCCATACATTTGCCAAGGAGTAGAGTAGTGTTCGGAACATTCTGGGTGTTTTTCTAACGACGTTAAATCGAACTCGCCGTTCGTATTCGCGGCAACCGACGCGTGATTCACGACTCGCGCGTCTTTGGATTTTGACAGCAACGGGAACACGCCTTGCGTCAACAAAAAGTGCGACAAACAGTTCACTTGCATTTGCTGGTCGAATCCGTTTTCCTCGGTGCCTTTGAATGGCAACGCCATGATCCCCGCGTTGTTGCACAAAACGTCCAAAACGTCCGCGTTCTTCTTCACTTCCTCGACGGCTTTTCGTACCGACGAAAACTTTTGCAAATCGCAATCGATGTGAATCGCATCTGGAGCACCGTGCGCTCGGCCAACTCTTACGACTTCCTCCAACGCCTTCTCGCTCCGATCGCTCGTTCGGTTCAGCATTAAAACTTTCGCGCCTTTTTCTGCAAATCCTTTCGCCAACGCTAATCCCGTCCCCGAAGTTGTCCCGGTTATCGCAACAGTCTTGCCTTTTTGTTCCGGCGTTTTATCCAATAAATCTCTCCAAATCACAGAGTCGCACTTCAAAGGCTCGTACTCTCGAAACAACGACGCGATGCCGACAGATGCGACCCCGACTCCAGCCACGGCCGCGTACAGCGCAGCCATTGATTTGATTCGATGATGATGCGTTTGTTCTTGGCAACGAACTAACTCACTTGCTACTAATGGCACGTTTTTTTTCTTTTTCTGTGTGCAAAAGTGGCAAAAGTGGCTCTCTTTAAAAAAAAAGTCAACCAAAGCTCCCTCACAAAACACACACTACTTTTCGTTGTTTGTGAGATCGGATCGTTTATAACAACTTTGAAAGTTCTTCTTCACTTCGTATCACACACACACACGCAGAGATACACAGAGTAATCGAAAAAGATCATCAGTAACAGCGGCACACGAGGAGTGTGAAAAGAGAAAAAAGAATCATGAGCGTGATGGGAAACGCGAACCCGTCGGTGCTCGGTGAAGGCGCGAGCGAAGAAAAAGGCGAACACGCTCGTTTGCAATCTTTCGTCGGCGCGATGGCCATCGCGGACTTGGTCAAATCGACTCTCGGACCGAAAGGGATGGATAAGATTTTACAATCGGTTTCGAAAGGGAACGCAGTGACCGTGACGAACGATGGCGCGACGATATTGAAATCTATTTACGTGGATAATCCAGCCGCGAAGGTGTTGGTGGACATATCGAAAGCGCAAGACGACGAGGTGGGAGACGGGACGACCTCGGTCGTCGTTTTCGCCGGGGAGTTGTTGAGACAGGCGGAGTTGTTGGTGAACCAAAAGATTCATCCGATGACGATTATCCAGGGGTTTCGAGAGGCCTGCGACGTGGCCAGGCAGGCTTTGGAGGACGCCGCGAGAGATAATCACGCGGACCAGGAGAAGTTTCGAGAAGATTTGATGAACATCGCGAGGACGACGTTGAGTTCAAAAATTTTGACCCACGATAAAGATCATTTCGCGAAATTAGCCGTAGATGCCATCCTGCGATTGAAAGGATCAGGGAACTTAGAGATGGTCCAGTTGATCGAGAAGCCCGGAGGGAGTTTGAAGGATTCGTATTTGGACGAGGGGTTTATTTTGGACAAGAAGTTTGGCGTCGGGCAACCGAAGAGGATCGAAAACGCGAAAATTTTAATCGCGAATACTGGGATGGATACGGATAAAATTAAAATTTACGGCGCGAGAGTGCGAGTGGATTCGATGACGAAAGTAGCGGAGATTGAAGACGCGGAGAAGTTGAAGATGCGAAACAAGTGCGAGAAAATTATCGCGCACGGCTGCAACGTGTTTATCAACCGACAGTTGATTTATAATTACCCGGAACAGATTTTCGCGGACGCCGGAGTGGCAGCGATTGAACACGCCGATTTTGAAGGCGTGGAGCGATTGGCTTTAGTTACTGGTGGAGATATTTTGAGTACGTTCGATACTCCGGAATCGGCAAAGTTAGGGGAGTGCGATTTAATCGAAGAGATTATGATTGGCGAAGATCGTTTGATTAAATTCTCCGGCGTGGCGAAAGGCGAGGCATGCACGATTGTTTTAAGAGGGGCATCGACGCATATTTTAGCCGAAGCGGAACGTTCCCTGCACGATGCGTTGTGCGTGTTGAACACGGCGGTTAAGGACTCGCGCGTTATCTGTGGCGGCGGGTGCGCGGAGATGATCATGTCCAAAGCTGTTGAACAACTCGCCGAAAAGACGCCGGGGAAGCGTTCGCTCGCGATGGAGTGCTTCGCCAAAGCATTGAGGTGCATTCCATCGATTATTTGCGATAACGCGGGTTTAGATTCCGGTGAAATCGTTTCGCAGTTGAGAGCGAGACACGCGGAAGGTGAAACGAACATGGGCGTGAACGTTTTGAACGGACAAGTTGGCGATATGACCGAGTTGGGTATTACCGAAAGCTTTAGAGTGAAACAACAGGTACTTTTATCCGCCACGGAGGCAGCGGAAATGATTGTCAGAGTGGACGATATCATCAAGTGCGCGCCGAGACAACGAGCGGATTAGTAGAAGAAAGAGCAAAGGAGAAAAGGGGAGGAGAAAGAAAACGTTTTGCGGACGGCGGTGCGCAAAGGAGTAAACTAAAAATAGAAGAATACATATTTAGAGAGTGTCAGTGATGCAAAAGGCAGCAATACGTAGGAACAATAAGAAAAAGAAGAAGAAGAGCAACAACAACAGCGTTTCAATCTAGTGCTGTGCGGTGAAATCCCAGGCACCACACCGCGACCAGTCCAACATTTTCCACTTCTTTTTTTATCGATTATCGTCTGTCCCACTTGGTTTGTCCTCATAATAAAAATGAGATTTTTCTACACGTCGTCTTTGTTCTCTATCCGATAACGAGCGAGCGATGCGACGACACGCCATCGAGCAGGTCGTCCTCTCCTCCTCTAATCGTCTGTCGAAGCGAAGACCGTTAGCGAAGAGATTCAAAACTGATCTCATCCCGATGTTTGTCGGCGCTTTAATAGCGTGTTTTTTCCTCTCGATCGTCTGGACCGTTCGAATACAAAAAGTTGAAGAGAAAAAACACGGAGGAAAGGACGTGTTGGACGGATTAGTCCCGAACACGAACACGAAATTCTTGAAGAGTACTCCTCCGGAAGAGTTTTCCGCGATTCCTAAAGACGATTACGCCAACGATGACGATATTGATGATGATAACGAGGATGACGATAATGAGAGAGGAAGAGATGATGAAGAGCAACAACGACAGGAGGAAGAAGAGGAGAAAAAACGAAGACAAGCTACAGACGAGTACCAGAAAAATATCGAGAACAGAGCGAAAGCGACGTCGAGAATGAACGAACACACTCGAGAAGAAGTCATCGAGGAGCTTTTCGAGAAGGCTCAGCGCGAAGATGAGAAAAAGCACGACGCGCAGGTGTTTGAAAGTTTATCGCTCGATGGAGAAGAAAAAGAAGAAGTGAAAAAGGCGGTTCTGAAGAAAGAGGAAGAGGTTGTTCAGCTATCGATGAAACCGTCGCTCGTACCAGTTGTTAAGAACGAGAAGAAAGCAGAGAAGAGGAAAGAAACTGAAGTGGAAGAAATTGAAGAGGAAATCACGGACGAGACGAAGGCTTCGGTTGCGCAAAAGGCGAGAAAACACAAATCGCTCCACGCGACAACTTTGAAACATCTCGCCGCTTTGGCGAGGACTCCGACGGTGCTCTCTTTGGAGAGAAAAGTGACTGCGCATGGTAAGATTACGTGTGGTGGTACGGAAGCCGTCGTATTCAAGACGTGGCATAACTTTTTCACCGCAAACGAGAACATCACGCGAACTTTACCTCCGGTGGAACCGAGAATAACCGAAGTGGTCAATCACGCGCAACGGTATTGTAGACATCGAGGCGAGTGCGACTTCACGAAAATCTATGCGAACGTGAAATTGAAAAACGACGAAAAGATGAATAAGAAACAACCCTATAAAAACGATGAGGTATTGCCCACGTGTGCAGTCGTCGGGAACGCTGGTTCGCTCAGGAACGCAAAGTTTGGCGAAGAAATTGACGCGCACGATATTGTTTTGCGTTTCAACAATGGTCGCGCGAAACATTTCGAGAAGCAAGTGGGTACAAAAGGGCATCTTCGAATGTATAACGGACCGTACGTCGAGGGCAAAATGGGTGGTGAAGTGACCATAGCACAGCTTAGAGATTCGAGCGTGAATCATTGGATTCGACAATATGAAAAGCATCGTGAGACGTTCCCAGAATCGTTCATCATGGACCCAGAAATTATTTGTCGAGCTTGGGATTTAGTGAACAGAGAAGGGGAGAAACCTTCCTCTGGTATGGTTGGCATCACGTTTGCCATGCGCTTATGCAGTTCAGTAGATATTTACGGGTTCAGCGCTGAGTCATACTTCAACGAAACAGAACGTCCGCACTATTACGACTGGGAACGACCGAAGCCGGGAAGAGAAAACGTGCACCCGTTTGAAGCCGAGCGTAAGATTTATAAAGCTTTGCAGAAAGAAGGTTTGATTACGCTTCACGAAGTAGAGGTAGGAGATGAGAATAGTAATAATCCTAGCAACGATAGTAGTACTAGCAGCAGCAGTAGCAGCAATAGCAACAATCACGATGAAAATTGAAAAAAAAATGATTTCTTCTTCAATAATTTTACACGCACACACACACACACGCATACGCATCAGAGTTAAAGAATGGCACAACAACCTCCTCCGCTCTCTTCGCTCAACCAGGCCATCGAGAAAGCTTTAGAAAGCGTGACTGAGTGCGAGAGATCTCTTAACACCGGAGAAAACGACGGTCTGATAAATAAAATGGAATCTTTAGTCAATCACTTCACTCTTTTACGGGAAGCCTCGAGTACCGATGAGACGGAAATTCCAATCTCAGTTATCAAACAGATCGACGAAGGGAAACGGCCGATGGCGAGAATGGTGGAGAGAATACTGAGCGTGGGGAAGACGAACGAGGTGACGAAAGGGAAGGCGAACGTGTTTGCGGAGTTTGAGAAGAGTTTAGAAAAGGAGTTAGGAGAGAAGAAATAGAAAATTTAGAAACGCAGAAACAACACACAGAATAGTTTATGCGTATAGGTAGAAGCAAACAAAATAGCGATGTAGAGTTACGTAGAGAGTTGATAATAACTATAATAAAAGGCAGAGCAAAAGCCGAACGTGCATAGAAATGTGTGCAAATCTTAATATTTTCTTTTACGTGTATCTCGTATCTACTCTATTAAAATGTTATACAAACGCGCTGCGCCGGCGAAAGAGAGAGAGGGAGAACGAAACATCATCGTCATCTTCACCTCCGCGAATAAATTCCCTTCTCTCTCTCTACTTCTCTCTATGTAACGATAAAAACGAAGAATAAACATGTGAATGACCGATCGTCTCAGCAACACTGCGACTTTTGTCTGTTTTGTCCCGCGTTTGCATCTAAAACGACGCCGCCTCGCCCTCCTTCCTGCGGCGTCGCTCTCGCCTGTTTCGGCAACTTATTCGCAATGGAATAAAACAAATCGTTCACGCACTCCCCACTCTTAGCGCTTGTTTCTAAAAATATTGACAATTTTTGCTCCTCCGCGTACGCTTCCGCCTCTTCCTTCGACACTTTCCGCATGTCTTTACAATCGCTCTTATTCCCGGCTAGAGCGATGACTAAATTCGCGTTTCCTTGTCGTTGCAGTTCTCTCACCCAACTCTTTGCCCGTTGCCAGGACTGTTGCGATTGCATATCGTACACAATAATCGCCGCAGCTGCGCCACGATAATACATCGGTGCTAACGAGTGATACCTTTCCTGTCCAGCCGTATCCCAAATCTCAAACTTTACCACATGATCGTCAACCGTCACCGTTTGTGTCATGAAGGCAGCACCGATCGTGCTCTCTTGGTGCTCAAAGAATTGTCCTTTGACGAATCGAAGCACCAAGGAGGATTTCCCGGCGCCCATGTCTCCTAACAGCACCAGTTTTGCCTGCGTTTGAGATTGTTGCGCTCCATGTGAAGAGTTGGACATGATGTTTACTCTTCCAGAAAAAGAGAAGAAGGCAACTTCTTTCTTTCTCTATTAATTATAATAACGGACTTTAAAAGTCCAAATCTCTCTCCCTCAAATAATAATACTAATAATAATAACAATAACAGCGCGTGTGTGCGATGATGCGCGAGCAATACCGCAAGAGCAGGAGTGACAGATGATGAGAGAACTGAAGGAGAAGAAGAAGAAGGTCTTTTCTCTTTCGCTTTTCAGAATTTTATGTGTTGTTTGTTGTGACGAAGAGTCGCGCAAGATTTTTATTCAAAGAAGAAAAACTCTCGAGCTCGCCAAAATCTCAAAACTCGTCATTTTCACAAAACAGGACGACGACGGTCGGTGTCGCCAATTACCAAAAATTACGATGGATAAATTTTAACAACACGCGGACAGAAGACGATGAAAGGGAGAAGAGAGCACGACAAGAGGACGACCCAAAACTCCTCCTCTTCGGAAGGAGAACAAGAGGAAGAAGAAAATGGGAAGAAAGAAGAAGAAGGAGAAGGATACTCCTCTTCTGCGACGAGCACGAAACTCTTCCTGTTTTTATTTCTCGTTTACTTTCTTTCCGTCCTGATGGCGTCCTTCTCGAATTCGATTGCGGAGAATTTACCGAAAGCGTTTGGGACGATAACTTTGTTGTGGTTCGGCAGAGGGAGGATTTTAGGAAGCGGCGGCGGCGGCGGCGAGGCAAACAACGATGCGAACGGGATTTTTAAGAGCAACAACAACAACAACCGTCGAGGTTGGACGTCGAAAAAAGGAGACTCCGACGAAGACGACGAGAAAACAAATTCCTCGATTGGTGAAGAGGACAAAAATGGTGTCATGGCGCGGGAAGCGGCGGATACGACGAGGAGGAAGAATAACAATCGACGCGCGCGACGGTTCGCGAAACTCGACGCAAAAATCGTCGAGAGTTGGATTAAAATCAGAGAAGTCGTGATTAAAAGGTACGTCAATCACTGGTTCAAAACAATCAGTGACGACGACGAAGTACCGAACGCGTGCCGAGCGGTTATGGACGACGCGTTTCTAGAACTCGAAAAGAGAGCGACGAGAAATATCAACTTGCCAAAATTGTTGCTCTCAGATTTACCGTCTATTTTACAAGACGCGTTTGAGATGTACCGCGAAGGAAAAGCGATGATTGGTGGTGGAGATGACGACGCGTTGTTATCCATGAATAAAGACGTGGTGGACGAAAGTCTCGCAGAGGCATTGAGGCACATGAAGAACGAAAACGGAGGAGGCGAGTCGAGACTTCACCCGGCAGTACGAAACGAGAGGAAACAACGCAGGTTAGCCAGAGCGTACGCGAACGCACTCGCCTCGAAAGTGTTGACGAACGAAACGAATAATGGGTTGACTGAACCGCTCGCGAGAGAGTTGATTGTCGCTTCGATACACTTGCCGATTGTTCGTTTGTTTACGCCGAGACTCGTGACGAAACTCTTACTCATTCTTCTCGGCACAGACGATGAAGATTACATTAGCAGCACGAATAGCATCAACGATAAAATATTATCGGATAGAACGAAAGGAAACGGAGAGAACGGTGGACGACAAAATGGGATGGCACAAGGAGAAGGGATTGTTCATAATAAAGTACCAACATCGTCTCCGATAAAAAATGGCGATAAAAACGGATTGGGAGGAATAGTGCGCAACGAAAGAAACTCCTCAGCGAAGAAGAAATCTCCGAAAAGAATAGGATGGGAAGACGATATTGCACCCGCATCTGCGCCTTCATCGTTTAAAGCCCGCGTGACTGGAGTAGAAATTGCCGGGAGTGGCATAGCCGCGTTTGCGGTGTATCTCGTTTCGGTAGAATCCTTCGAGGACAGAAACAGTTGGATCGTACCTCGACGGTACTCGAACTTTGAATCGCTCCATCGGAAGCTCACGTCAATTAATCCTGAATTCAAAGGCGAATTTCCACCGAAAAATTGGGGGTATAACAACCTAGATGGCGCATTTATAGAAAAGAGACGACAACAGCTGGACTTGTACGTGCAAGAGATGTTAACAGACGACATCGTCAAAGACTGCGAACACATTTTCCATTTTCTAGTCACGAGGAATAGAAGCCTGATGGGAGGCAGTGGAGGGTCCACGATTCGAAATGGTGGCAATGGTGATGAAAACGCGTCTATGCTGTCATCCTCGGAGATGAGACCGGTGACTCTGTCGAACTTACCGCCGTTAAGAACGACGATTTCGACGACCAACGAAAACACGTACATAACGACGCCTACGGGCCACGGGGGAGGACACAGAAGAATATTGTCCATCGAACAGATGGAACTTTTAGATTCTCCTCCGAAAAAAGGAAGTAAGTTTGTGTCAGGGTCTACGGACTTTGCACATTCGCCTTTGAATTGGGAAACGCTCATGCGAACCTTTGACGAGTGCGAACAAGTTACCGCCACCGATAGCGTGTCGACTATTTTCGCCTCCGAAGTTTTGAACGGCCCAATGCTTGGTTTATTCGAAACTGTTTTTAAAATGCACACGAAAGGCGTGGTGAGACGTTCATTCGTCTCTTTGGCGCGTCAGACCGTAGAATTTTTCCTCGGTTCCGCAGTTGAAGATTTTGTCTCTCGAAGTTTCAACCAACTCCAAGCGTCTTTCTTGATGAACTTGATAAAAGATACCGTGTGGCCGGACGAAAAAGAAGGCGGAATGACCCCGTACGATGAATACAAGCTTTCGCTCACGCCTGCGGAGGAGAAGCAAATAGACGAAACGAACAAAGAAATTTTGCGAAGAGTGTTGTTGAAAAGATTGTCCCAAAAGCTCTCGCCTATAGTCGGCGAGAGCACGGCGAGTCGAGGGACTTTAGAACTCTTCAGTCTCGTGCAGTCGGAAACGATGTGTCAACACGTCGGTTTATTGTTGTTTGAAACTTTGAGTTGCGAGTTAGTCCCGGAGACTATAATCGAATTATCCTACTCCAACGCGAAAGCGATGAAGAATGCATCGTCCTCGTCGGAGAAGAAGAAGACGTTGAAGAAGGCGAAGACGAAGTAATATTTTTTTAAGAGTTGACTTGTACTATGGTAAACAAAGGAAAAATCTCAAATTTTGACTCGTACCCCTAAATAGGAGAAAAGCCCTGACGTGGCGTTCTCCACCACGAGAAAGCATCTCGTTTTCTCTCTCGTTTTGGTTTAAAATGAAGAAGAGAAAAGAATGATTTCGAAGCGAAAATCGTTATTCAGGCGAACGCGTGTTGGTTAAATTCCCTCGCAACTTAAAAGTTTAACATCTCTTAAACTACTACAACATCATCTTCATCATACAATGAAGTTAAAGTGTGAAATTTGCCCGCAACAAGCGACGTACGTCGTTGGGTGCGGAAACAAAGCGGCGTGCAACGGATGCGTCAAGACGAAGAAATGCAACCCGTCTCAAGAACGCGCGACGGAAATCACGCAGCAAGACGCGCAAGCGATGCCGTGCGATATCTGCAAGTCGAACCCGGTCTCCGTGGTCTGCCACGAAGATCGCGCGTTCTTGTGCACCAACTGTGACTTGAAAATCCACAGCGCGAACGACTTTGCTGGGCACCACCAACGTTTCGCTTTCACCGCGGCGAAGATGGCGATCCCGGAAGGCGTGAGCAAAGTGAAACCGGCAACCCCGGCGCACGTTCCGATCACCATCAGAACGAACAAGGTACGATACATCGTTTTTTACCCTCTCGAACGCAGAAAGGAAGGATGATCATCGCGTGAAACGTAATTGATTACTTCTTTTTCCGTACAAAAATTGCGCTTCCGTCGGGATTAGATCACGTGAGAAAACGTTTTATCTCTCCTTCTTTTTTGTATCTTTCTTCCCTTTGCTTGGCTGCAATTCACTCTCGTCGAAGCAGAGATGATTTCAGACCAAGAGAGAGATGGTTTTTTTACGAAACGAGGAAAGAAAAAAAAATTTTACGAAGAGGAAATAAAAGAGGGGTGCCTTCAAAAAAGTAAAAAC
>Ga0255779_1000434_pt1 | contig 53258 bp, 46 predicted proteins | sample 011ome_21_FD_179977 | JGI IMG/M metagenome (GOLD analysis project Ga0255779, IMG submission 179977) | Coastal salt marsh microbial communities from the Groves Creek Marsh, Skidaway Island, Georgia - 011508AT metaG (version 2) | ecosystem: Environmental > Aquatic > Marine > Intertidal zone > Salt... | reverse complement strand
CCATGTCTCAAAAACCGTTGGATTTTATCGACAATCCTGAGGGGCAAGCGGCCCAGCCCCCTCCGCTCGACAGCCTGCTGGACGAGGGCTATGGATTTAGCGCTGCGGATGAGGCGGCAGAGAACATGGTGGGCTTGCCTTTGATGACCGATGAATCGCTACTGAGAGAGCTCGAGGAGCCCGAACCGGTGCCCGAGCCGATGCTCCCCACGCCGTTTGTGAAAGGTCCTTTACTCTCCCTCGCCAACGGCATCGCGGCGGCTCAACGAGAGACCGGCGACCGCCTCGAGTTGGCCGCGAGTTGGTTGCATGCTCCCGGTTCTTCGTTACCTATTGTGCTTGATGATTCGGGCGACACCCTCCTGCCGGTTCCGCTTCAAGGCTTTATACAGCTTCGCTATGGAGATCCCCTCAAGATTGGCGTCAACTTTTGGCGCGCGACCGCCGGCAATTACATGCCCGCCACTTTTGTGATGACGCCACCTCCTAAAGCGCCGCAAAGTATTAGCTTCAAGATGCTTCCTGCACAGGCGAAAATAAGTCGCGAGGCGGCACAAGACATGCAGCGACGACTGACAACTCTCGAGGAATTTTTGGCCACCGGACAGCCGCTGAGCACGTTTTCAGGAACCCAAGAGCCCACCCCTACCGCAGCGGCGAGGGAGGGAGAAGGAGCTACTGGATCTAGCTCAACCGGTGACTCCATACCCGAATGGGGGTACCGACACATCATTCACGTGGCGGACACCCGAGCGCTCGAGGACGGCGTGGTCCGCTATTTTGACCACCCTGTTATTAAGGTTGTTGTAACCCACAAAGAGCTCACTTGGGGAGAGGTGTACACGCTGGGATATGAAGAACATGAGGCGCGAAAGCGCGCCGAACATACAACAGGCTCCGAAGGCCCAGCGACCGCCGATTCCAAGGCTATCAATCAACAGACTCCCCGCTAGTGGCGAGCTCTCGGCAGGCGACCAGACGATAAACGTGTCCTTTGGGCCTGTTCGGGGCCAGTCCCTTAGGCCGTCGGTTCGGGCCGAGGCATTGCGCCAACCGAGCTTTCATCCTCAGCCAGATGAATGGTGCTGGTCGGGAAGGCCACCTCTGCCCCGTGGGCCTCTATAATCTCGAGTATCCGCAGCAACACGTCCTGCTTGATCCCGTGATAGGTTGCCCAATCGGTTGTCTTGGTAAAGGTATACACAAAAAAGTCCAGGGATGACGGACCGCAATTGACAAAGTTGACCATCAGGGTCCGATTGAGATCGATCGCCTCATGCCCCTCCAGCATCGCCTTGACGTCAGCCACAATTCCGCTCATGCAGCGGATATCTTGGTAGCGAATTCCGATGGTTTCGTAAATCCGCCGATTGCGCATTCTCGATGGATTCTCCAAGGCAACGCTCGAGAACACGGCGTTGGGAACATACAAAGGGCGCTGATCGAAGGTGCGAATCATAGTCATGCGCCATCCAATGCTCTCGACGGTCCCCTCTATCTCTCGATCAGGAGACCGTATCCAATCCCCCACTGTAAACGGTCGGTCAAGATAGATACTCAAACCCCCGAGGAAGTTAGCCAGCAGATCTCTTGCGGCAAAACCGACGGCGATCCCGCCAATTCCCCCAAACGCCAGCAACCCCGATACCGATACCCCCACCGATTGAAGGATCATTAGGGATACGACAATCCACAGGGTAATGCGCAGCAAACGCAGTGTTGCACTGATCGTGGCTCGCGCGTCCGAATCGCGTGGACCGCGATGCTCGCCCAGAAGCTCAGCCTCTACACCTGCAAGGATGCGCTGTACAAACCACCCTAACAGCAACACGAGTCCAGTGTCGGCCAGTTGTCGCAACCATGCCCGGATTTGGTCAGCGCCCTCGAGCAGACCCAGTGACAGGTACACTAACACCAGCCACATCAGCCACTCACTGGGTTTTGCCAGGGCCACGGCAATCACGTTATCCCAAGGGTTGGCGCTCTTTTCCACGGCTCGGTTCAATCGAGCCAAAATCAAGCCCAGCACGACATGGCCGATCACCCCGACGAGGGCAAAGGCCACCAACGACAATAGCGGCAGGGGCAGCCCGGTCGCCTCTGCTATCGGCTCTAGCCAGCGGCTCAAAAGCGCAGTTGATTGATCCATAATCGGCTCTGCCCCAAGTCAACGAAGGCCCGATGCTACCTTATCTCGCCAAATAAAGGCCAACAGGTCATGTCGGAAACCAAGCCAATCAAGGGGTGACCTGTGCGATTTTTCTGTATAAAATAACAGGCTGTATAAATAACCACTAAAAGGCTGGGCGCAACATGATCAAACTAACGAATCGCCAGGAGCAGGTGCTCTCGGTCATCCGCCGGAGTCTAGACGAAACCGGTTATCCGCCTACCCGCGCAGAAATAGCGCGAGAACTCTCGTTCAAAAGCGCCAATGCAGCGGAGGAGCATCTCAAAGCGCTGGCCAAAAAAGGCGCTATCGAGATGATACCCGGCGCTTCTCGGGGAATCAGACTGGTGGGCGAAGGGCCCGGTGGGCTTCCGATCATCGGTCGCGTCGCAGCAGGAAACCCTGTCCTTGCCGAGGAAAATATTGAGGATCATTGCAGCCTGGAAGCCAGTTTTTTCTCACCCCATGCGGATTACTTGCTGAGAGTTACGGGCGACAGCATGATCAATGCGGGGATCTTTGACGGCGATCTTCTAGCGGTACACAGCACCCCCGTTGCCCGGGAAAATCAGATTATCGTCGCGCGCATCAATGACGAGGTCACGGTGAAAAGGCTTACCCGACCCGCCGAGCACGAGGTTGCGCTGATCGCCGAAAATGATGACTTCGAGCCCATTTTAGTCGACCTGAGGGAACAGGACTTCAATATTGAGGGAATCAGCGTCGGGGTAATACGGCGGACCCACTAATGGACAGCGGCAGCAAGCGGGAATAGGTCACATCCTGAATGAGAGGGAGGCCCTCCCCTCTCCTAACTGGAGACGTTTGCTTTTAGTCAGTGCCGCATGCCGAATGCCAAGGCACCCGGCGAGGAAAAACGCTAGTGCAGTGTTCTTCCCTCAGTGGAGCCTTCGTGCTCCTGGGCATCGACCTCGATGTTGGCGAGTTCCGCCAACTGCGCGGCTGCTTGAATACCGGCCTGAATCATTGCCTTCGCCACCTCGAGATTATTCTCGAGCAGATAAGCGGAGGTTTCAGACGAAAACTGGATGCTGACAAGCGGCTCAGAGCCCTCGTCGTCGGCTCGTTGGAGCACCACCTCGCCATCACCTAGGTCAACAATTTCCAGCAATGCTGTAGCCATGCGACTTCCCTTTATGGACGGTTGTTTCACTCTAGCAGTCTGCCACCACGGTGCAAACCCAAATGAGAAAATAAATGCCCCTAACTCAATATTCCTCGGAAATGTCACCCATTCGCGTGAACAATTGGGTGAACTCCTCGATCCACGCTTCATAGTTCGCGTAGCCATGCCCCCGCTGCGCGGCCAGGACCCCTTTCTGCTGTTGGCGCACGCCGGCCGGGATGGGCGACTGCAGATCCGCAAGCCAGCCCGAATGCTCCAAGCGCGCATACTCTTCAATCTCCGCGGACACAGCGAGCCCTTGATGCTGGGCTGGAAGTTCACTGACGCGATGGGGTGGCGTTGCGGGGAGCGAGGGCTCTCGAAGCATAGCGAGCAAAAACCAGCCATAGGCATCCAGAAGATGCAGCCTGACTGCGGGCGCGAAGGCCGCATCAAACACAGCGCTATTGGAACCCGAGGTATCCTGTACCCGTTCTCGCCATGCAGCCAACTGAACCTGGGCCATGTAGAGCGAGTGGTTGGCGAAGCCTCTGGCGCTCGCCACCGCGACTACTGATCCCCATCCACGACCCGTCCTGCATCAGCAGCCACGGGAGAATCTTGCCCCGCGGAAGGCACTGCTTGGGGCGCGGCTTTCACACGCCGCTTTTTGGCCGCCGCTTTTTTCTTGGTTGCTGCCTTCTTTTTCGCCACCTTGGCCGTACCGTCCTCGCGCCAGCCGGCGTCGCCGAAATAGGCTTTCCACCCGGTCGCTTTACCTGCCACGTCGGTCATCAGATATTGCTCGCGGGTTTTTCGGCTATAACGGATTTGCGATCGATTCCCCGCGTCATCAACGAGAGGTCCATCGAATAAATAGTGGTATTTGGGATCAATCTCAGCCTGATGGGGCAACAGCTCATCCAAAAATGGCGGACGGGTTTCTCGATTTTTGGGAAACTGACTTGCCGCCAAAAATAAACCGGACGCTCCGTCGCGCAACACATAGTGATCGTCGACCTTTTGGCAAACAAGTTCCGGCATCTGCACCGGGTCCATTTTGGGAGGCGCTACCTCGCCATTACGTAACAACTTACGCGTATTCTTACACTCGGCGTTTGTGCAGCCAAAATACTTGCCAAAGCGCCCCGTGCGCAGCTGCATTTCCGCGGTACACTTATCACATTCGATGACCGGGCCATCATAACCCTTGATACGGAACTTGCCCGTTTCCACTTCGTACCCTGAGCAATCCGGATTGTTACCGCAAACATGTAGCTTGCGCGTCTCATCGATAAGATAACTATCCATCGCTGCGCTACAAAGCCCACACCGGTGCTTGCTCAGCAGGAGTCTAGATTCCGCTTCGTCATCTGCATTTTCGCTAATCACCTCGTCACCGGGGATAAGATTGACCGTATTTTTGCAACGCTCCTTGGGGGAAAGGCTGTAGCCTGAACAGCCGAGAAAGACACCTGTACTCGCCGTTCTAATCTGCATTGGGCGATCGCACTGGGAACATGGTATCCCCGTGGGCGTGGGGTCATTGGCCTGCATACCTGATGGCTCTGGCTGACCCGCCTGCTCTAAACGCTCTCGAAAATCGCAATAAAACTGGTCTAACAACACCTTCCAATCGAGCTTACCCTCAGCTACATCATCTAGCTGCTCTTCCATCGAGGCCGTGAATCCATAATCCAAGAGATCGCTAAAGGTTTTTTGTAGCCGCTGGGTCACGATGTCGCCCATCTTCTCCGCGTAAAAGCGGCGATTCTCCAAACGCACGTAGCCGCGATCTTGAATCGTTGAAATGATCGCCGCGTAGGTCGATGGCCGGCCAATCCCACGCTTCTCGAGCTCCTTAACCAAACTGGCCTCGCCATAACGCGCAGGGGGTTTGGTGAAATGCTGCTTAGGCTCTACTTGCTCCAGGTTAAGCATATCTCCCTCTGAGAGCGCTGGAAGTTCCGTCTCCTCTGCCTTTCTGGTCATCGGCGGTTGCACGCGGGTAAAGCCATCAAACTGCACCACGCGACCTCGCGCCGTCAGCTCATAGGAATCGGCGGCAACCGTAACCGTAGTCGACAAATAGCGGGCGGGCGTCATCTGGCAGGCGACAAACTGACGCCAGATCAACTCATATAGACGCTCGGCATCTCGCTCCATACCCTGGAGATGATGCTGCTGCACAGACACGTCAGAGGGCCGAATGGCCTCGTGTGCCTCTTGAGCACCCTCTTTCGAGGAATAACGTATGGGCTGGTCCGGCAGATAGTTCCCCGGAAAGTTCGCCTCAATGTGGCTGCGACAGGCGGCGATGGCGTCGGCACTCAGGTTGGTCGAGTCGGTTCGCATGTAGGTGATGTAACCTGCCTCATAAAGCCGCTGGGCAAGCGTCATTGTCTTCTTGACACTAAAGCCCATGCGGGTACTTGCTGCCTGCTGCAGCGTTGAGGTAATGAAAGGCGCTGAAGGCTTAGAACTGGTTTTACGTGCATCAATCCCCGCGACTTTGAACAATGCGTTGTTGAGAACCGCAACTGCCGCAGCCGCCTCTGCTTCCGTCTTAGGGTCAAATTTCGCACCCTGATGGCGCTTCACTTCAAACCAAACGGGTTCATGCCCCTCACTCTTCAGAGACGCTTGTACCTCCCAGTACTCTTCGGGCAAAAACGCTCTGATTTCTCGCTCTCGCTCCACAATGAGACGAACAGCAACCGACTGCACACGTCCGGCAGAAAGCCCTCGAGCCACTTTCGCCCACAGGAGTGGTGACACTTCGAAACCGACCACGCGATCGAGGAATCGACGAGCTTGCTGGGCATTGACGCGATTGGTGTCGAGCTCTGCCGGATGCTCGAAGGCTTCCTGAATCGCTTTCTTGGTGATTTCGTTGAATACAACACGTTGATAGCGATCGTCGTCACCGCCAATGATCTCTCTCAAGTGCCACGCGATGGCCTCACCTTCGCGATCCAAATCCGTCGCTAAATAAATGGCGTCGGATTTCGCAGCTAATTTCTTCAGCTCCGTAACGACCTTTTCTTTGCCTGGCAGAATCTCATAGCGGGCGTTCCAATTTTTATCGGGGTCGACGCCCATGCGTCGAACCAGCTGTTCGCGCTTCTTCTTAGCCTGATATCGCGTTTTTTCCTCGGGCGCCATTTTTCGCGTGATAGCGGCTTGCGCGGCACGCTCTTTCGGATCGGAGCTCGCCCCACTTCCGGATGTCGGTAGATCACGAATATGACCAACACTCGACTTCACGATAAAGTCGTTGCCGAGATATTTGTTGATGGTTTTCGCCTTCGCGGGCGACTCAACGATGACTAGCGCTTTTCCCATAACGGAGTATCCAACTGTACTACCTACCCGAGCTGTTAAGTGTAGTAAGCCCGACAAAAGCGGGCATATATACGTGCCGAGAGCACCGCCGGTCAAGCGCAGGGCGCAAATTCCTGCGACAAAATGCCCTCAGCCCAAGGCGAGATAAGCTCAGGGTCACGATCCTAAAACGTCAGGATCTGAGTCGATCCAGTACCCGGAGCACCTGCTCAAGGTCTTCCTCGTTACCGCGCTCTGTCCAATAAACAAGAGCCTCCTGAGGTGACAAAGCCACGACCTCAACGGCGGTGCTAATTGATTCCAGCCAGTCGGGAAGCGGGTCGTCTTCGCGACTCTGCCAGCCCACGACGGTACGCACCCACAGCGAGGAATTTTGAGGCGTGACCAATCCTTGCTGCAGGCTTTTTGCTTTGTCGCGGTGCCGCCGCGCCGCATAACAAACAAGAGCACTGTCGGTAATACGCTGGAGCCTTGGGGGAATATCCGAAGGCTCACGACACCGAACTTGATAGCCAGCACCTCGCGCCACGTCACGCCATCGAGCGATCTGCCGTTGCCGCTTGCTGGGTAGCGCCGACAGTAGCGGACCGGCCACAGCTGCGAGAGCAATAAAGATGATCAGATAGACCATGATTACCCCGAGAGAGTATTTGGTGTCGGAGAATACGGGTGGTATGGTTGTTTTGTATAGACACTTGGGGGATTTACAGGTGGCGTATAACAAAGTCTTGGTGGCCGTCGATCTCGGCAAAACGTCTTCGGCCGTGATTCGCAAAGCAGCGGCGCTGGTTGCTGCGGGGGACGCTGAGCTGCATGTGTTGCATGCCGTCGAGCCCTTGAGCATTACCTATGGCGGCGATATTCCCATGGATTTTTCTTCCATTCAGGATGAAATCTACCAACAAGCCACAGAGCAGCTCGCTGTCTTTTGTGCTGACTTGGCGGTTTCCGAGGAACGGCAGCACCTAGTGATTGGCAGGCCGGAAGTGGAGATCGCCAATATGGCGGAAACCTTAGGCATTGATTTAATTGTCGTGGGCAGCCACGAGCGCTACGGCTTGGCAATTCTATTGGGGTCCACAACCGATGGTGTATTACACAGCGCCGCCTGCGATGTTCTTGCGGTAAAAGTGGCGCTCGAAGGCTAGTCTTCCTCTAACCACAATCTAAGCTGGCCGCCATCGAAGGGCCACCCCAGTTCTCTACCCCGCTGGTCCCTCAAAACCGGAATACGGAGACCGTATTTTTCGATGAGCGCAAGGTCTGTGTCGACATCTACCGCCGTGAACCGTACACCCGCAGCGTATAAAATATTCTCGGCCATTTCGCACAGGTGGCACCCGGCGGTGGTATAAAATAATAGCGCCGATGTCGCGTCGACTCGATCGAGATGATCTCCACTCAATGGTTACCCCCTATGTCTAACAGTACGCGTGCAAAAAACGCCGACGTCCCCTCCGACCGCGACCAACTCATGACGGTCTACGGAAGAAAACCAGTTCTGGAGGCACTTGAGACACCGGGCCTCCAGTGCCAGACACTTCATTGGTCCCGAAGTAATCGAGACCAAGGTAGCGCCAGCGCCATACTGAAACAGGCGCGTGCGCGAAACGTGACTGTCCGCGAACACTCCCGCGAGTCACTCGCGAGAATATCCCGAAATGGAAAACAAGACCAAGGCGTTGCTCTTGATATCCACTGCCCGCGCTTTGCATCACTCGATACCCTAGCGCGGGTCGCCGGTGAGCCGGGTTGTCGGGTATTAGCACTAGACGGTATTACTAACCCCCAGAACGTGGGCATGATCCTACGCAGCGCTGCCGCTGCAGGCATTGAGGGCATCCTTTATCCCAAAAAAGGGGTCGCTTCACTGGGTCCGCTCGTTATAAAAGCCTCCGCTGGCACTGCGTTTCATGCACCCATTGTGACCTGTGGTGATCTGCACGACGCGCTAAAAAAACTAAAACTCGCCGGGTTTTGTATCGCTACGTTAGACGGCGCTGCAAACAAATCTGCATTTGATTACGTCCCTCAAACAGGCACCGTCTTTGTGTTGGGCGGTGAGACCGATGGCGTCTCCAAAGCCTCGACGGAACTGGCGACGGTCACCCTGAAAATCCCCATGGCGCCAGCGATCGAGTCTCTGAACGTAGCAGTGACTGCCTCGCTGATAGCCTTTATGCCGCAACTGCGGCGCTAAGGCCAACCAAATCTCCCGCTACTTTGCCAAAGCCCCCATGGCCTGCTCCAAGCCCCCTAGCGTTAAGGGAAACATAGCGCCTTCCATGAGCTGATTGGTGATTCCGATCGACTGTGTGTACTGCCACTCATCTTCCGGCACCGGGTTTAGCCACACGCACTTATCATAGGTTTGTCTGAGCCGACGCAACCACATTTCTCCGGGCTCTTCATTCCAGTGCTCCACCGACCCCCCAGGCTGAACGATTTCATAGGGAGACATGGCGGCGTCGCCTACGATGACGACCTTATAGTCATGGCCATACTTGTGCATCAAATCTAAGGTTGGTGTCCGCTGGTTATGGCGGCGGATATTGTTTTTCCACACGCTCTCGTATACGAAGTTATGAAAGTAAAAATACTCGAGGTGCTTGAATTCGGTTCGGGCTGCTGAAAACAGTTCTTCACAGACTTTCACGTGAGGATCCATCGAGCCTCCGACGTCTAAAAATAGCAACACCTTCACCGCATTGTGGCGCTCGGGGACCATTTTTATATCGAGCAATCCCGCATTGCGCGCCGTCGAACTGATGGTGTCATCCAAGTCAAGCTCATCCGCCGACCCGGTGCGGGCAAACTTTCTGAGTCGGCGTAAGGCTACTTTGATGTTGCGGGTCCCAAGTTCGACGCCATCATCGTAATTCTTGAAGTCACGACGATCCCAAACCTTGACCGCGCGCTTGTTTTTACTCTCACCCCCGACTCGAATTCCCTCAGGGTGAAAGCCGTCATTGCCGAACGGCGAGGTGCCACCGGTACCCACCCACTTGTTACCGCCTTCATGTCTTTTCTGTTGCTCTTCGAGGCGCTTTTTGAACTCCTCGATAAGCTTCTCAAGTCCGCCTAAAGACTCGATCTTAGCCTTTTCCTCCTCGGACAGATTTTTTATAAACTCTGAACGCAACCAATCATCCGGAATAAGGGCTTCGATGATATCGTCTAGACCCTCGAGCTCGCGAAAATGCGAGCCGAATGCCTTATCGAATCGGTCGTAGTACTTTTCATCTTTCACCAGGATCGCGCGAGAAAGCTGGTAAAACCCGTCAATATCCGCGAACACAAGTTGCCGCCTCATGGCTTCTAGGAGATCGAGCAATTCCCGGGTAGTACATGGAACACCCGCATCCTTTAGCCCGTGAAAAAAATTGATCAGCATGGTCGCCGTACCTAGCGGGTTTCTCGACGATGCATGAATGCCAGCCGCTCCAGCAATTGTACGTCCTGTTCGTTCTTCAGGAGCGCGCCATACAACGGTGGGATCGCTTTGCTGGGATCGCGGTTCTTGAGCACCTCATCGGGGATTTCATCGGCCATGAGGAGCTTAAGCCAATCGATTAGCTCCGATGTGCTGGGCTTTTTCTTCAGCCCCGGGATGGAGCGCAACTCGAAAAACACCTCAAGCGCCTCGGCAACGAGGCTTTGCGTAATTTGCGGATGATGCACATCGACGATTTCGCGCATGGTATCCCGGTCTGGAAAACTGATGAAATGAAAGAAGCAGCGACGCAGGAACGCGTCCGGCAGCTCTTTTTCGTTGTTGGACGTAATGATGATGATCGGTCGATGTCTTGCCCTGATCGTCTCACCGGTTTCATAAACGAAGAACTCCATTCGGTCGAGTTCAACCAGCAAATCATTGGGGAATTCAATGTCCGCCTTATCAACCTCATCAATTAGTAGGACCACTTGCTCTTCGGCCTCGAACGCCTCCCACAACTTACCTTTCTTGATGTAATTGCGAATATCGTGAACCTTTTCATCTCCCAGCTGAGAATCTCGCAGACGCGATACGGCATCGTATTCGTACAGACCCTGCTGCGCCTTGGTAGTCGACTTGATGTGCCATTGGATTAAAGGCTTTTCAAGCCCAGCAGCCACCTCCTCCGCCAGCATCGTCTTACCCGTTCCAGGCTCACCTTTGATTAACAGCGGCCGCTCAAGGTTCACCGCCGCGTCCACTGCCATTCGCAGGTCATCTGTCGCAACGTAACGTTCTGTACCGGTAAACTTCATTTTATGATCTCTATATAGCAAGAATTAGTGTGTGCGCCTCGAGGTAGCCACCAGAGCCGACGCTGCAAAAAGCGCCATACCCAAGGCGCCAGCCATGGCAAGTACGGTAAAAGCACCCTTTGCGGATGACCAACCTCCGACAAACAACAGGTTAAACAACCCGACAATCAATGCTGGAGCCAACGTTTCCGCCTCGGCAGACGGGTAAGCGGGTGCCAATAAGAGGCCCAACATAGCCCCCAGCACAAGGCGGCGGAAAACAAGGCCTCGACCGTTGAGCCAGAAACGATAAACGAGTACCGAAGCCAGCAATCCAGTACTGAGGTAGAGCGCGAGCGCGACTGCGTAAGATTGCTCTGTCAGCATGTATCTTTATCTCCCTCCGCCGGTGGTAGCTGCAGAAAGAAACCGCGATCGGCGATCTCCTGAAGGACATATCTTCCGTCATATCGAGCCAACTTGCGATCTGCAGTCAGGTTCAGACTCAGCGCAAGCTCGGGATGACCAAAACCCTGCCTCAATTCGGGGGGAAGTTCTTCAAAGACACTTCCCTTGGGAAGATAGAGATACATCAAGGCTTTTCTGCTGCTCCTGTAAACGTCGACTAGCATAGTGCACCCGCCAGTCTAGCCGTAGTCTTTCGCATGGGGCCAACAACTACATCGGCACGCCATCCAGTCCAAGAATTAGGCACCTCAATCGACTCGCCTAAGGCCTCTCTAGCCATTAATTCAAGCTCTCTGCCGGGCATAAGAATTTCAACGTTCATCACGAGTTCATCAGCCAGTGTCTGCAGCGGCGCCGCGAGCTGTTTCGCCAGCGCCCTCACTGACGATGACGCAGGTTTGAGCAATGGCGGGGGCGGTGTTCGCTCCGCCTGTTCTCGAGCCTTCGAAATGACGTCGAGCAGGGCTTTGCCATGGCGCCGGATCATCGACGAGGGCATGCCATCAATATCGGCCAATTGATAAGACGACTCGGGCATGCGCCGCGCCAATTCCAACAAAACTTTGTCGGCCAAAACCCAGGACCTCGGCTTATCCTTTTGCCGCGCATGATTTTCTCGCCAATCAATAAGCGCTCGCAGCATAGCCAACTCCGTCGGTGCGAGCTTCCACGCCGATTTGAATTTTGCCAAGGGGCCTTTTCCACCGATTGTTTGCGCCGCGGATTCCAGGTGAATCCAATCCAGAACCCCACGCTGTGCCGCCATCTGCTCCATCATGGGCCAACATGCCGCCAAAAACGTCACATCCGCCGCCGCGTAGTCGCATTGCGAGGCGCTCAAGGGCCGAGCCAGCCAATCCGAATTAGTTTCATCCTTGGCCAGCTCAATCCCCAGAAACTGCTCGATAAGTGCTCTGTAACTCAGGCCAAAACCTAGGTTCAGCATGGCGGCTGCTTTCTGAGTATCCACCCAGCGCTCCGGCGTCACACCCAACCAATGTGCAAACACCTCGAGATCTTCGCTGGCGCTGTGTAGCACCTTCACTACGTTGGGGCTGAGCAGCAGCTGCCTGATCGGCGCCACGTCGCTGATCACAAGCGGGTCTAGCAACCAGCAGTGCCCGGTTGTGGCCAACTGCATCAGCGCTATTTGAGGAAAAAAAGTATCGCGGCGACGGAACTCGGTATCCACTGCAACCACGCCCTGTGAGGTAATTTCTTCGCATACCTGCGCGACCCGGTCATTGCTATCAACCCAGACCCAGCCGTTTTCAAGGGGTTTGCTAACCATTAAAAGAGTTTCTCGGCCATTAGAGGCTATCCTTGACCGGGCAGTTCGGTTCGACCGGACAGCGCATGCGCCAGCGTCGATGAGTCTAAATATTCCAACTCACCCCCCAGTGGCACACCGTGAGCAATACGCGTCACCCTCAAGCCCCGCTGCCTCGCGCGCTCAGCAATGTAAAAGGCCGTGGCCTCGCCCTCAACGGTGGGGTTGGTCGCAAGGATCACTTCTTCAATCTGCTCGTTGTCAAACCGCGCTTCGAGATGATCCAAACCAATTTCCGCCGGACCAATGCCGTCAATCGGCGACAAATGCCCCATCAACACATGATAAATGCCTCGAAAGCTTGCACTTTGCTCGACTGCAATGACGTCGGCAGGGGTTTCGACAACACACAAGACGCTGTGATCGCGCCGGGTATCGCCACACAACTCACAGGTAGTGAGCTCAGTAAAATTGCGACAACGATCGCAGCGGGCCACTTTGGTCAACGCCGCCGACAGGGCTTCCGCGAGCGCCGACCCGCCGGATCGATCGCGCTCTAGAAGATGGAGCGTCATTCGCTGCGCCGATTTTGGACCGACGCCAGGCAGACACCGAAGCGCTTCTATCAACGCCGTAATTGAGGGAGAAAATTTCATATTTTCAATAGCTTATCGTTTAAATGGAAAGCTAATAATAAATGCATATAGCGCACGTCAGCGCGCCGATATTCAGCCTGCAAGCACGGCTCGGATTGAGCAGATTGGACGGCTGCCGCAGTAACCTGCGCCACATTTCTCGCCATCATGGCGATTCTCCGAAATTGCGCGGAGGCCTGATCGATCCTTCCACCACCGTGGCGTCGTACTCGCCGAGGAATTGAGCGAGCAGCTGGTCGTGCTGCAGGGCTTCCTCGGCAGCCCTCTGACGCTCCTCTAGCCGCCTCATGCGCAGCTCCTGCGGTGTTTTGGAGCCCACCCTGCCGGGAACCACTTCTACTTCTACTGACTGCTCGAGGACCTGTTGAAAAGCCAGCTCCAATGCCGCCACCTGACGCTCACGAAATAGCGATGCATTATTTTCATCAAGAACAAAAGACAGCTTCCTGCCGGCAACCGCCACCAGCTCACAATGTAGCGCAATGTTCTGGGTGACACCGACCAAGCCCAGACTCTCAAAAAACTCGGGCCAATTCTCGCAGGTGGGGAGGTCCTCTTCCCCTCGACCTCCAGCCATAGCTAGCGCTGATACTTCTATTTTTGGATTACGTCCGCTCTCCATCAGCGGCTCGATGATGCTGGGGGTATCCGTGGGGTCGGCTGAAGCCACCAACATATCGTCGACCCGAACTACGGGCTCGGTCTCGACTTGCGGTGACGCCACCGGCTCTACCGGTGGCCTAGACTTTTTTCCCGGGGGCGCCTCGTTCGATTGCGCCTGTTTCGAAGCCGGGCCTGACTCCGAAGTTAACCCTCCCTGCCCCGCGACATCGATAGGGGCCGGCCGAAACGCCATCATCCTGAACAGCGTCATTTCCAGCGCAGCCCTAGGATCGGGGACGATCGGCAGGTCGCGCCTTCCGTTAATAGCAAATTGATAACACAGCTGGGTGTCTTCGAGGCTCATCTGTTCAGCAAAGTCGCGCATTCGCTCGGCCTCGCTCCACACACCATCCACCGAGTCGGGGACTAACTGTAATGTGGTCAGCTGATGAAAAACCCCAATGAGCTCGTCAAGCGTCGCCCCGTAATCGGGCGCGTGCTCCGCAATGCTAGCCACACCCTCAAGCAGCTTCGTCGCATTACCCGACACGACCGCCTCGACCACATCTAATACGCGCCCCCTATCGACAGTACCGAGCATGTCCCGGACATCAGCCTCGATCAGTTTTCCCGAACCGAAAGCGATGGCTTGGTCGGTCAAACTCAGGGCATCACGCATCGAGCCTTCGGCACCTCGCGCTAACAGTTGCAAGGCGCCATCATCAAAGGCCACTGACTCTTCGCTTAGGATCTGCGCAAGGTGCTCAACAATTTGCTCAGGCACCATATTTTTTAGGTTGAACTGCAAACAACGCGAGAGAATGGTTGCGGGCAGCTTTTGCGGGTCTGTCGTCGCCAGCAGAAATTTCGCATGCGGCGGCGGCTCTTCCAGAGTCTTAAGCAGCGCGTTAAAGCTGTGGTTGGAGAGCATGTGCACTTCGTCAATGAGATAGATTTTGAAGCGCGAGCGTGTTGGGGCGTACTGCACGTTATCGAGCAGTTCGCGGGTATCCTCGACTTTGGTTCGAGATGCGGCGTCTACCTCGATCAGATCGACCGAACGCCCCTCCGCAATTTCTCGGCAGGAGGCACAGTCGCCACAGGGAGTTGCGGTGACGCCACCATCGCAATTTAGGCACTTGGCCAAAATTCTGGCTACCGTGGTCTTGCCGACGCCGCGGGTTCCCGTGAACAAATACGCGTGATGAAGCCGATCATGATCGAGCGCGTTTACCAGCGCTCTCAGTACGTGCTGCTGCCCAACCATCTCCTGAAAGGTGCTGGGTCGCCATTTGCGCGCAAGAACCTGATATCCCATAGCTATTTCTGGCCCAATCCTGTGCACGCATCAATAGGGAGGTAACCCGGGCAGCCGCACCCCGGCACCCGACGCGATAGTTACCGTTGCTCCCTTCCGGGCCTGGCGGGGTTCACTATCTGTCGCTGCGAGGGGACCACCCGAGTCACCATGATTCCCGCCAACGGCGGGGGGACATAGTGTCGCGAAATCATTAACGTTCCGCAACTTTAGTTACCGCCCAGCCACCTTCGATGACACCATATGTAAAAGCTGTTAACATTCAGCCCTTTCCTGCTACCCCGGATCATCAACGCCTTGGCTGTCAATCCCTCAGCGCTGAAAGTGACACTGCTCGCAGTGGCTGTTGCCGCACTGATAACGACTGCGGTGACGCAACTGCTCTATGCCACCAAACCCAACACACTCTCGGGGACGGCAGCGCCCCTGCCCGTCGCGGTGACACCATTCATCAAGCAGTCAGCTTACACCCGGCTGGGTCGCTTTATTGGCGTGGTAAGCGCGGAAAATGACAGCCTCGTTGCGTTTGAAGTAGCTGGCAGCGTGAGCTCCCTCCCCGCGACGAACGGACTTCGCGTTATCCGGGGAGATCGTCTTGCGACGCTGGACACCGACAGAAAAACAGCCGCCCTGGCCACCGCCGAAGCGGAAATACGCCGAGTAAAAGCCGATTTGAACCTCGCCCAACTGCAACAGCAGCGGGTCACCGATCTACTGGAAAAGGGATTGGTATCTCAGCAAGCCGTTGACGAGGCTAACTACACCGTCGATGCACTCCAAGCGACACTGGACAGAGCAACGTCAACCGCAACTGGAGCACGTCTCGACATCGAAAAAAGCACGCTAACCGCCCCCTTTTCTGGCGTCGTTGCTAAACGACTGGTGGAAGTAGGCGCAGTGGTCAACGCGGGCACCCCGGTTCTTCAGTTGATTTCAGACGGGAAGCTCGAAGCGCGTATCGGCGTGCCCCAGCAGATTGCGGCCACCTTAGGCATAGGAGATAGCTATACGATCACAGCAGACAATCGGTCCTTCACCGGACGTCTGCGAGCCATTAGGCAGGATATTGATCCGGTAACACTGACGGTTGGCGCGATTTTTGATTTGCCAGAGGCATTGGCACTGCTTGACGGGCAGTCTGTCACCCTCGAACTGGAGGAGTCCGTACCAATGGAGGGGGGCTGGCTGCCTCTCGATGCGCTCACTGAGGGCGATCGTGGCCTGTGGAACGTATTAGTGGTCAACGCGGAAATTGAGGGCCACATCGCCCGACGGGAGACGGTAGAGGTAATCTATAGCCGAGGTGATCAGGTCTTTGTCAGGGGCACGCTGGCCGAGCAGGCGCTGGTAATCAGTGGCGGACTGCAACGCCTGAGTTCGGGCAGAATCGTGGAGCCTTTGGGGCTATAGGCCATGCTTGCCCGTCTGCTTTTCACCCACTCCCGCTATTTGAGCCTGATTATTCTCACGACGATAGTCGTGGGATACAGCTCATTTAATACCTTGGGGCGACAAGAAGACCCAACCATCACCCCCTTTATCGCCAAAATTGAGACCTTGTTCCCCGGCGCAAGCCCCAGCCGTGTCGAGTCGCTTGTTACCAAACCCCTTGAGGAGGCACTGCAGGAAATTCCCGAGCTCGAGGAAATAAAATCCACCTCCGCGAGCGGCATCTCGGTTATCGCCATCGAAACAGATTATCGATTGTCCCTTAGTGAGATCGATCGAGTCTGGACGGAAATTCGAGATGTGGTGGCTAGTGAGGCTGAACGCTTTCCTGAGGGCGTTATGCCGCCGGTCGTAGACGATGACCTGATAACCGCGTTTGTAAAGATCATGGCGATTTCTAGTGCCGAGGGGCGCAACCTGCCCCCCTCTGTGCTCAGACGCGAGGCGGAGCTTTTTGCCGATAAGATTCGAACGATTCCACGAACCAAGCGGGTCATGTTTTTCGGCATGCCGGAAGAAGAAATTCGTATTGAGCTGGACGCCAGAAAACTCGCTCAGCTCGGTATGAGCGTCCGAGATGTAAGCGACATTGTGGGCGCCGCTGATGTGAAGGTGCCGGCAGGCAAGCTGACAGCCTCAGGGTCAGCGCTGACCATCGAACTCAGCGGCGACTTTGTCGATTTAGAAGCGATTAGAAATCTGCAACTCCGGACCCAGCCAGACGGTGCCAGCCTTAGGCTGCAAGATATTGCCACTATCTCCCGGGGTGAGCGCCGACCGGCGAACAGTTATGCCCTCTCAGACGGACGCCGATCGGTCCTGCTCGGAGTTGAGATGGACCTTGGGTATCAGGTAGATCGTTACAGCGATCGGTTCGACGCGTTTCTGGAGGACTACCTTGCTGAGGCACCCGCGGGGCTTCTCATCGAGACAGCTTATGACCAGAGCCTGTACACGGAGGCGCGACTTCAGTCGGTCGCTAACAACCTCCTGATGGGCGTGGCATTGGTGATCTTGGTCTTGCTTTTTACTCTGGGCTGGCGCGCTGCCGCAGTCGTCGCCTTCGTTTTGCCCTTGTGCACGCTTTTGTCGATGATTCCGCTGCTTTATTTCGCTGTGCCCATCCACCAGATGTCGCTTACCGGCCTGGTGGTGGCATTAGGGCTACTTGTTGATGGCTCTATTGTTATGACGGATGAGGTGCGAAAGCGACTGATCGAGGGCCTCAAACCCATTGATGCAATGACCGGAGCTGTCTCTCGCCTGCGCGTCCCACTCGTTGCATCGACTCTGACGACGGTCCTTACCTTTCTTCCTATGGCCATTCTCGAGGGACCGGCGGGTGACTTTCTTGGGTCAATCGCTATCTCCGTCATCGTCATGCTGGTTTCTTCAATGGTGCTCGCGTTAACGTTGACTCCGGTGCTGGCGGCACGGCTCCTCCCAGACGGCTTGTCAGCGGCCAATCGCTGGTGGCAGTTCGGTGCTCACCTACCCGCAATGGCGCATCGTTTCCGACAGTCTCTGGATTGGTCTCTGAGGTTTCCCTTGGGTGCGATGGCCCTCGCCCTGTCACTGCCGCTCACCGGCTTTTTCAGCGCGGGCGCATTGACCAATCAGTTTTTTCCGGGCACGAGTCGGGATCAATTTTATCTACAGGTCACCCTCCCCGATAGCGCCTCAATTGAAGACTCCCTCGAACTGGCACTGGCGCTCAACAACGATCTAAGTAGCGAGCCTCTCGTTCGCCGGGTTGAGTGGTCCGTCGGCGAGAGCGCGCCGGCCTTTTACTACAATATGCGCTCGAACAAAAAATCCACCCCCAATTGGCTGGAAGCGCTGGTTCTAACTCACGACGACAAGAAGACCGACACGCTAATTCGACGTTTGCAGCGCGAATTGGATCGTCGCTACCCAGCAGCGCAAATCATAGTAAGGGGGATTGACCAGGGCCCGCCTGTGGAAGCGCCGATAGAGGTGCGCGTGCTCGGCCCTAACTCAAGCACCCTCAAAGCCCTTGGGGAGCAGTTCCGGCAGCGGCTTGAGAACCTTCCTGATGTCACTCACACCAAAATGAGCGTGACAGCGGCGCCTCCGAAGCTCAGCTTCGACTTCGACGAGGGAAGCCTCAGCCGTCTTGGCTTAACCCGGAAGCAAGTCGCCGGTCACATCAATGATGCGCTTAGGGGGCTGAACAGTGGTGAACTGCTGGAAGACACCGAGCGAATTCCGGTAAGGACGAGCCTGAACCTCGACGAGTGGTCCTCGATTGAGCGGATAAGCAATCTCCAGCTACCGGTTCGCGACGGTGGCTCGGCGGTTCCTGCCGTCCCGCTAGGATCACTTGGTGAGATACGGCTCGAACCTAACGACAGCCCTATCTCGCGAAGAGACGGTGTGCGTAGCAATACAATTCAAGGATTTCTGACCCGAGGCGTGTTACCCGCAGAAGCACTGAAGTTGTTGGAGCAGGACCTGGTGGCAAACCCGGTGGATTTGCCCCACGGGTACCGCTATATTTTTGGGGGTGATAGCGAAGAGCGGGCGGGCGTGGTTAACGACCTGATAGCGCCCCTCGGAATTATCCTAGCCGCCCTCATTGCTACTATTTTGCTGACCTTTAACTCCTGGCGCCTCACCGGTGGCGCACTTTTAGTTTGCGGCTGTTCTTTCGGTTTAAGCTTGTTGGCTCTGGCGATCTCCGGCTTCCCCCTTGGGATCCAAGCGCTAATAGGCATCATCGGCTCGATCGGGGTGTCGATCAATGCCGCCATCATCATTTTGACCGCACTGCAACAAGACACGGGAGCGGCGAGAGGCGACACAGAGGCAATTCGAAACGTGGTCATTGATTCAAGCCGCCATATCGTCTCAACTACCGTCACCACTTTTGGCGGCTTCTTACCGCTGATATTGGAGGGGGGGAAATTTTGGCCGCCCTTCGCCGTAGCGATTGCCGGTGGGGTGCTTTTGTCGACCGTTATTTCCTTTTATCTGGTGCCACCACTCTTTCTCGTGACACTCAAGCGGCGCGGTAACGAAGGCATCCTCAAAGCAGGAGTTGCCGTATGAGCAGTTCGCCGCGCTCCTATCACCACGGTAACTTAAAGGACGCGCTGATCGTTGCGGCGGCGGAGCTAATCGATAGTCATGGGACAACCGAATTCAGTATCACGGACGCCGCTAATCGCGCTGGAGTAAGCAACGCAGCTCCCTATCGCCACTATAAAGACAAGCAAGATCTGCTTGAGCATGTTAGAGAGCTCGCCTTCCTCGGCCTCTATGAGGCGCTTGATCAAGCGAGCCATGAAAACAGCGAGCGGCACGGGGCGGCAGATCAGATCATCGCCATCGGCCTCGCCTATCTCTCTTATGCTCGCGACAAAAAGCGCTTTTTTTCACTCATGTGGGAGCATGCACCACCCGATACAGATTCAGCGACCAAGATGTCAGGGTTCTTTGTATTGGTTGACGCCGTATCGGCCTACTTATCAAACAACCTCCTTGAGGCAAGTCACAAATCTAATGAGTGTGCACATCAGGCTGCACGGCAACCGCCCTCAGAAGCGTTATCGCTACGGATCGCAACCCAGCTATGGGCGCTGGTTCATGGGCTTGCCACGCTAGAGCAACATAATTTGCTAACAAGATTTGATACCGCCGCAAACGCGGATACCCTGTTATCGACTAGCTGTCATTCGCTCCTGAAAAGCTTGACCGAATGCTGACACTTTGACAGCCCGAAGAATGGATGAATGTAGCCACACAAACGGCCAAAAGCACGGCTCTGTCAACGCAAGTTCCATACAAGCTGACCCGCATGCATTTTTCAAGCTAGCAAACCATTCCCCCAAATATCACTAACGGCCCACGGCAACTCTGGCGGGCCCTTGAGGACACCAAGATGACTCTCGGCAACTATGGTGAACTTCGGTGATTACGATTCCGGTAATCGTATCTGACTTCAAACTCGCCTAACCCGCCAACTCCAAGGTTAAGCCACGATAACCGAACCCACTTCCTCACCAGACAACGCTGCGGTGATCTGACCAGGCTTCAGGCCATTAATCACTTGTATTTGTCTAACACCGCGAGCTCTTCTTAAATAAGTCAGGACGGCGCGCTCAACAACAATATCATCCTGTTCGGAATCCAGCAGATCCTGGGCCCTACACTTTTTGATGAAGGTTGCGTCCGGATTTTTTTTGGGATCATCCGTATAGAGGCCATCTTCATCCTTGATAAAAATCACTCCCTTAGCGGACAGAAACTCCGCCATTAGAAACACACCGGCATCGGTACGGTTAGGAGGAATACGACTACCGGATTCCGCTTTCTCCCAGAACTCGTTTGGGGGCATTCCACTCATGATAGGAATACACCCTGTTCTAAGGTAGAGAGGTAACTTTTCGAAATCATCTGGGTAACACATAATACCGCCATCATTCGCGAGTAACATTTGCAGCATTCTCGCGTTTTGAACCGGAACTGCACCCCCAAGTTTTGCTAGCATCCCGGTCGGCAAATCGAGCTCCATGGCCTTGGCGTAGACGTGGCGGGCTCTGGTACCCCCGCCAACGCCTATAATGAACTGTGTACCACTATTTTTCGCGGCAACGAGCTCTTCCAGCACGGGATAAACCGCCGCCCTACCCCTGTCCATTAAACTTTGGCCGCCTATTTTAACCACCCAAACATCAGGCAAAACCTTATGGGTGTCTTTTTGCATGTTAGAAAATTGTTGGGTCAAAAAATGCTCCTGACGTAAAGAATTAAGGTCAATGCAATGGTTTATTAGCGCGTAATCGTCGAGCCCACAAACTCGGAGCCAACGACACACTCGAATAAGCGGTCGGGAACCTGTCCGTTAATAATATTAACCTCTCGTACCGAGAGCATTTTTTCAAAGGAACGGACCATCTCTTTCTCAACAGGGAGTGAGGGCATATTCCTGTTAAGGAGATCCGATACTGAAATCTTTTTTATGTGTTGCGCATCAGCGCACATTTTCGGATCTTTCGAGAAGAGTCCATCAACATCTTTCACTAAAACCACGCGCTCCGCACCAATCACTTCGGCCATCATCAAGAGACCGACATCAGGCCCATTGTCGGGTAGATTACCGGCCTCCGGTGGCGGCTCCCAGAAGTGGTAAGGGGGCTGTCCGATACAAACCGGAATCATTCCTTCTCTGAGGAATAGCTGTAAATCTTGAAAATGATCTTTTATGAAAGTAACCGCGCCGTAAGGCGCCAAGAGAAACTGAAGAATGTCGCGATTTTGCTCTTCAGCGCCTCCGCTGACCCGCGCTAACCCAGCCGGGGGAATGCCCAAATCTGCGCCAACTGCAAACGTGTGCCTAGCTCTCTCGCCACCGCCAACGCCAACAATCACGGGAACGCCTGCATCTCTAATCTGTACAATCTGATCTACAATGCCGTGGATGACTTGTGGCGAAGCATCCATGATGCTCTTACCGCCGATCGCCACCATAATGACACCAGGAACCATTGCTCTAACGCTCCCACCACCAGTGGAGCTCAGCAATTTACTGCTGACCAAAGACTCCTGTTTTAGCGAGCTGGAGACATGAAATCGGCCATCCTCTGAGGGGCCTGCTTTATAGCTATCTGTCATTTGGTCATTAACTCCACGCGTCAAAAAGCTAAAACAACCGGCGGCTCGATGTAGACCGCTTTACCGTTATCTTTTTCTGGCAACTGATGCCAGAAATTTTCTCCTGCAAGAATACATTAGGGGCAGAACATCCCCGATGAAACTCTCAATTATGCGGCCTAACGTTCAACTCAGACCACAAATTAGCCCGAGACTAAGTACGCACTAAAAATTGTTCGACCGACTCAAACATATGAGACTCACCATTTTGAAGAAGCAAGACCGAGTCTGCAACACTCTCGAGCTCGGCCTCGCTGTGAGTGATATACAGCATCGGTCCCTTAAACTGATACCGACAATTTTTTATGAAGGGCATTAATCCCTCCTTCATTGAACGGCTCATGGAGGCCATGGGTTCATCCATCACCAACATAGAGGGTGCCGAGAGCAATGCCTGAGCAATAGCTGCCCTCTGGCGCTCACCACCCGATATCCGATCAGGTGCCTGATGCAATAACTTGCCTAGCTCAAAGTGTTCGATCAAATCTGCGCGACTCGGCTGATCATCGGAGGCTTCCCCACACTTTTCGGCAAAATCCAAATTTTTTGAAATGGTCAAATGTTCAAACAGTTCAGCGCCCTGAAAAACAAAGCCAACGCGACGTTTGTGGGCGGGTACAAAGGCCTTTGCGTCCGAGTCCTGCCAAACGACGCCCTGATGCAGCAAACAGCCGAGCCAACTAGAATCTAGACCCGCGATCGCCCTTGCCAATGATGTTTTACCTGACCCTGACTCACCAAATACGCCGCAAACGGACTGTGGCTGAATCGTCGCACTCACCTCCAAGTCAAAATCGAGGCGACCAGACCGTAAATTAATATTAAGGCAGTTGTTGGCATCCTGCTCGCTCGACACTCTTCCCTCGACCCGCCACGAAAACAATTAACAATAATACAAACACCAGTACTGCCACCAGCCCCGAAAGCGTATGCGCTTTCGCAAAATTTGAAGTCTCCACTAAATCATAGATTGCAATGGAGACGACCCGCGTCTCCCGAGGTAAATTACCGCCTACCATTAGCACGACGCCAAATTCACCAACCGTGTGTGTGAATCCCAGAACTGCTGCCGTTAAATACCCTCTTTTTGCCTGTGGAATTAGCACCAGAAATATGCGGGACAGCCTCCCCAATCCCATCGTGGACGCTTTTTCTAAAGGGGAGCGACCCACGGCTATAAAACTATTTTGCAAAGGCTGAACGACAAAGGGGAATGAGTAAATCACCGAAGCAATAACCAATCCAGAAAAGGAGAATAACAGCGATTGGCCAGTAAGATCGTACCAAAAACCCCCAATGATTCCGTTTGGCTTGAACAGAATTAGCAAATAAAAACCCAAGACGGTTGGCGGTAATACCAAGGGCATAGCGACAACGACCTCGGCGATAGGCTTTATGCGAGAGCTGGAAAACGCCAGCCAAAAGGCAACCGGCGTTCCCACAATTATCAGTAAAAACGTTGTTACCGATGCTAGTTCAAGGGTAAGCCAAAGAGGGCCAAGCCCAACGTACCAATCATTTGGCACGCGCGTCACCATACCCTGCGCTCTTAATCAATGCCGACGTCTGGGGCGTACTTAGAAACTCTATAAACTGAGTAGCGGCTGCATTCCCGCGCGAAATCACCGTCGCAGCCTGCTGTATTGGTAAATGCCGTGAAGAATCCACGGGAATTACGCAGTGTCCATTTACGCCGACGTAATGCATTACCTGCGAAAAGGCAACTAGACCCACATCTACAGCATCCATAGCTACCAATGAATAAGCCTGTCCTACTGATTCACTCCTAACCAACTTGCCGTTTACAAGCTCGGTAAGCTTAGGATCTGACAACAATGCTTCCGCTGCTTCTCCGTAAGGCGCTACCTCGGGATTGGCAATCGCAATGCGTCTAGCCCTGTCTAGTAAAGGTTCCTCCGAACAAACATTACCGGCGACCGCCGGCATCTTAGACCAAAATGCCAAAACACCTTCTGCGTAAATTACCACCTCATCAGAAAGCCCGGCATCTCGGAGCATGACTGGTCGCTTAAAATCAGCAGACATAAAAATATCAAAGGGCGCTCCTCGCACGATTTGGGCGTACAGCTTACCGGTGGAGCTGATTATCAGTTCCACATCCTGACCGGTAGTTGCGGTAAATTCTCTCGCGACCAACTTAGCGGTCGCAGCAAAATTACTCGCCACCGCCACGCGCAATGCGTCGTTGCCCGCCGCTGCACCTCCTGCAACTAAACTCATACAGAACACAAACAGGCGGCCGAACCATTGCGCCTTTAATCCGCTCACCAGATCCCCTCGTGATCATTCCTTAACATGCTCTATGTTCCTCGCCACCTCAGGCACATCCTCGACTTTTGCCAGATCCGACTGAAATCGTGCTGCCAGCTCGACGGCCCACGCGCCAGACAGGACAGAGCCCAGACATGCAAACACAATTTGGCTCATCAAGGCGGGAATCATAGCCAGTAGCAACAATATTGGTGTTCCAGTCAACAGCAGAGCCAGCGCATTCCCCGAAAAACGGAACAGTCCAGCAATGATGCCAACAAAAGCAAAAATAATTATGCCTAGCCGGGGCTTACCGGCAGCCAGCAAAATCGTTGGGTACAGCAGGTCAATTGCCAAACCTGGCAGGAGGAACTGGAATATCTCTAACGGACCGTATTTTCCAAAACCGAGTAAGAAGTTCAACAGGCCGGCAGACAACCCCACCTTCGTGGCAGTCCATGGCCGCGTCGATGCAGCGGCGGCAAAAATGAAAATTGGAATGATAAAAATGTTCTTATGGCCCGGGGATATGGGAAGTCCGGGAAAAATCATGAGCGCCTTGGTTGATAAGACGGCTAGGCAGCAGAGCCCAATTAAGCCAATCTCGTCGTCACCTACATAGCCTCCTGAGAACTTAGCGTGCGCCTCTAAGAGCCAGCGCTCGATTAGCGCCTGGACACGCTGCCGAATTCGAGCCACGGTTGATTTTTTTGAATGACTTGACACCTCATCGGACTCATCATCATGTTTCAGAGCAGTGCCAGTCTTCGTTTTTGCCCTCCGCTGTCCACGGGACGCCACCAGACCGAGACAGCGAGATATCACCGCGCCCAACCACTCAGCACGAAAAACAAACGAGAGAGCCGCCGCTACAGCCTCTGATGAAGAAGAAGCAATCAGCCAAGCGCTCAACGCTATCATCGTCCCGATCTTGCTCACAACCAACACACCAGCGAGAACGCCTTCTGGATTAAAAGACAAATGCAAACCTACCAGACCAAGGCTCACGGTCCACTGTGATGTGGCCGCAGGGCCCACTGACCCCGCATAACTCAGAACAATCAGTATTGCTAAATAACGCAGCTTATATAAGGCGTCGATAGAGGGCTGACGAGTTAGGGGATTGCTTAAGCACAACAAGAGAGACGCTGCAGCTAGCAGCATTACGACGAGACCTGAGGGTATAAGGAAAGCAGCGGCCGCTATACCAACCAACGTCACTAACCGAAGAGATGCGTCACTGATTTGGTTTTTAGGCATCGTCAAATGACTACTTCTCACTGTTACACGTACCTAGCGTTGACTTTCCGTCCAACTACGCGACGGGGAGATAAAGAGCGCCTTACATATTGCTAGTGAGCAATGGGATAGCCTATTTCTAGGTCAGATTTTGGAGTGATGCCTTCTCGCAGAGGCCTCTAGCACCGCGGTTTGCTATGTGACCAGTCCAAGACTCAGCCCGCAGTCTGGCAAGGCATCATTCCTTCTTGGGCAGTTTACCCTCGCTTTTCTTTCTTTTCTGATTGAGGGTATGTTCAGCCCATTTTGCACGCTGGGAGTCACTGAGACCTTCAGAGAATTCTCTAAAAAAATCCTGTCCCTCCTCGGCGTGCTTGGCCAGCATGGCATTTATCTCAGACGCCTGCTTAGATATGTCGGCCTCCGGGTCCGCAATCAACATTTCACGCACTGCCCCAACAGCCTCTGTCAGGGCCTCGCTCTGATCATCCGCTTGCTCTTTATACTCCCGGAGTGACAGGTACTGCTCGTCGGTCAGTCCCACCCTTTCTTTAAAAGCACCACCCCAGCCGGCACTTTGATCATGGGCAAGAGCTTGGGTTGCCCCAACCACATAGAGAAAAACGGACAATACAGAAAATCGCAACGCCATACAGTTCTAACTCCGCGCCCGGACACCCGCCCATCCGACCAGAGTCGTCATGAGTAGTGCGAGCAATAACAGCATGTACGACGGAGACGTTGGAACTGGGCACGCGGTCTGGGTTGGGTCAAGCGGGTAACAATCGGCATTGTCGCCGACACCATCGAGATCGGTATCAAGCCATTCGCCAGGGTCATTGGGAAACGCGTCAAGCCCCGTTACGCCAGTCGATGTGATGTCGTTCTCATCGCATCTGCCGTCGCAAGCCCTGTCGTTAAAGCTATCAGGCCATCCGTCCCCATCTGTATCGACGCTGGCAGCAATGTCGAGAGGAAGATCATCATCGTCATTGTCCACTTCGTCGCAATCAAAGTCATCTTCACTGCCGCAATTGCCCAATTCACTCCTGCTGAAGGATGCATAAATGGTGTTGCCCACGCGATGCAGTCCATGTATGCCGCCGTCATCCCAATCCTTGTCTTCTTCAACAAACCAATTCAGTATAAGTGGGTCAAAAGTCAGCTCATGGTCGATGACTGCAGAAAATTCTCCATCGGTCACCTCATACTCAACAATCAACCCGGTGCTTGCTGAACCACTATCCGCCTGATATTCGTCAAATTCCCCACAATAAGCACCGCTTACCCCGTAAAACCGATTTGCCTCACCCGTTGTTGTCGTGGCTACGGCGTAGTCACATTCGTCCATTATCTCTGTGGATGACGCATCCTCTTCATCGTAACAACCGGACTCGGCATTCCACACCAGCCTATCGTCCCCATCATCAACAAAAGCGAGGGTGTCGGATATGTGCCATCCATGGTAGCCACCGTCGTACTCGTCGTCCGACGTATTGCAAAATACATCGGAGTGGAGGTTGTCGCCGTCAGTCCGTTCTTCGTCAAGGGCCAGCTCGCCGGTGTCGATGTTTAAGAGGTCACCCTGGCTATTCACCAACACCGTGTCGCCGTTATACCGAAGCGGGTACGCATAATAATGGTCATCGGGCTCAAACTCCGGATGCAAGTATTTATCAACGGGATTGAGTAACAGGTCGTTAAGATTCAGGCGGAATGCAATCCCATCATTAAAATCATCAAAGGAACCATCCTCCTCATAGCCCCATATCCAATCAGCCGCAGTCGTGAAATCCTCAACGTCCAAGTCGCCCAGTACTGTATCGGTGTCACCATCAGCTCCCGAGAAAGCATAGGCATCCCCGGACTCACCGTCCGCATCGCCAAACATGTTATTTACCGTGATGTCGACCCAATCAACGATGTAGCCGTCGTCGTCGTAAACGTAAATATAGGTGGGACCAATCAGTTCTACGTGCCAGGTGGTCGTGTCTATCTTGACCCACCAGCGCTCCGCGTCATCCCAAGGGTCTGGTCGCGCCTCAGCACCCCCGCCACTGCAATCGGGATCATCCGCGTCCGTTAAGCCGTCGCTGTCATTGTCATTGTCGTCATCGCAGCCCAGACCGGGCAGCAGCATAGCGTTAATCTCAAACACATTGGTTGCTTGTTGAGGGGCGGAAAGCCCGTGGCTTGCCCACATTATGATCAAAAATAATGCCGCCGTATTCGCGCTTAACCTACTCATTTGATTCTCCCTGGCCCCTGGCAGTCAGTCCCATTTCGCCTTGCTTGAGGCTATGTTGTTGGCCTACACACTATCCTGAGAAGGCATATGATCGTGAAAAGGCACGAGCATGAGTCTGCCCCTCTGGTTCCAGCTACAGTTTGTCACCTTAACATCGTAGGGATTTTCATGGCAAATCTCAACCCAGCTATCTATGGGCGCTGGTTCACGGGCTTGCCACGCTGGAGCAGCATCATTTGTTGGCAAGATTTGATACCTCCGCAAACGCGGATAGCCTGTTGTCGACGAGCTGTCATTCGCATTGAGAAGCATGACCGAAAACTGACACGTTGACATGCACGCGATCCATTGGTTTGAGGGGGAAAAGTGAAATCTGCCGGGACTTGGGTAGTGGATCCCAGAATGGCATACTGCGCGCCTCCGCCCGTAGCACAACCGGATAGTGCAACGGCCTTCTAAGCCGTAGGTTGCAGGTTCGAGTCCTGCCGGGCGGGCCACCGACTAACTTGCTTTAATCAGCATTGCGCATTAGCCATCCATGTATTGGGAGCCCCTGCTTGATGAAATTGTTTGAGCGTGCCGTCCTCCACATAGGCGGAGAAAAGACTGGATCAACCAGTCTCCAACATCGCTTGGACCTCTCGCGGGACACCCTGCTGCAACAAGGCTTCTATCTACCCCAAACGGGCACACATAACGGGAACGCTTGGGGCTTTGCCGCGATCGGTCAGCATCACCCCAAATTTTCCATGCACCACCAAATGACTCAGACCACAAAAAGTCATGAGGAGGCCGTCAGCGAGTTGATCGAAGCCTACAACACTGAACTGGGCCGTGCGCGAGAGACTTGCGATACATTACTAATATCCTGCGAACATCTCCAAACCATGGTCGACCTTCGCGGCATTAGGCGCCTGCTCGAATGGCTTTCGACCATCACAAAGCGGATTGATCTGGTTTACGTTATAAGACGGCAGGATCAAATCATTCAAAGCCTTTTCAGCACCGCACTTCGCAATGGCGCATTGATCGAGCCACTTGTTCAGCATAAAACCGTGGCTCGAATCGAAAACAAGCGACTGAATCACTGGACTGCCATTACCCAGTATCTCGCGCTCCCAAACATTGTGCCCATGACAGTTAGACCCGTTCGTTATCGGGGTGTAGACGAGATGCCCCTGTTTGAACAAGAGCTGAATGAGGCTATCGGTATCTCAGCAAGGTTGCCCGAGTCGATGCAACAAAAAAACCTGTCCCTAGATGCGGGCGCGGTGAAATTTTTGGCTACTCTCACACACCCCGAGATGCAGCATCATATCCCCTGCTCCAGCGAACAGCTCAGTGGGATCATTGATACACTTGAGGCCACCCACAATGGTCAAAAATTTGACATGCCAAACAGCTGGGCCAGGGAGGCAATGCTTCCTTTTGGGCCAAGCAATCAGCGAACATTACAAGCCTTTCTAGACGACGGTTATCCGCTGTTCACGCAGGAGGGTTTTCGGATGTACCCTCACATGGGTGATCTCACCATTGCGATGTCAAGAGACGAATTCTTTGCCTTCGTTGAAGAGCGCAACGGGTTGTCTGAATCCTATGGCGACCTCCCAAAGGACGTTTTGGAAGCGCCGTTCTCCCGGATCAGTGACCTGATGACAATTTCATCGTAGGAGCGTGGGCCACTCGGGCCCATAACAACCTCGAGCGACCACTCTAAAGAGGATACTTATCGCGATGAAAGCGCCCGTGGAGCTTGCTTCCGAATGCTATTGAGCTGAGCGAAGAACAACTCGTGGAGGCTTGAGCTCGTTGCTTTAGAGAAATAACCGGAGGCCGCTGATGCGCTCTCGAGCACGTCGTTATTTACGGTGTCTCCGACTACAACGGCGGGTCCCTGACCCCGCCCAACAATATTACCCTCAGTACCATCCCCCAACGAGATGTCCGCCGCGGCAGTTGATGTACCGAAGTTGTTTGCCACCATGGCCCACCCGGAAACGACCGAGCCCAAAAATCCCTCACCAGGGTCACCGCTGAACAAGTCAATCCATATTCCCGAGGTACCCCTAAAGCGATTGCCACTGACCAGACCATTAGAGGTATCCAAAAACGCGACCCCGCTACCGCTAGTGTTATCGTCGCTACCTTCAAAAATGTTGCCCGAGATAACGACTGCATGATTCATGCTTTTACCACTTTGACCGCCCAATACGGCAATACCCGATGTAGACAAACCACCATCGATAAACCGATTAGCACCTTTTATCGTGGTCGCATTATCTGATGGGGACGCTGCCGTGCTGGCGATAAATACTCCCGTCGTTCCAAGCCCGGTTCCCACGTCGTATCCAGCAACATCATTGAAGTTAATTGTATTTTCGAGGATGGTGGTGCTTTGGAAGGCGTCGATCACAGAAATGGGCAGGCCTACCGCAGCAAATGTGCTGTAGTTGATATCCACCTGCCCTCCCCCACCGATTGAGGTCAAGACCCCGTAATCGAGATTATCCAGCTCCGAGCGGTTCACCTTCAACGTACCCAGTACTTTTTCGCTGACCGGATCACAGTCGGGGTGGCTATCCATAGTTACGCCTACAACAAAATCCGAGCCATCCACACCCAGTCCAGACATAACAACCCTGTCCACGTTACCAAACGCTGTTCTATTGGCCGAGCAGCTATCGGGGTCCGAGTAAAAAGCCACCAGACTCGCCGCCGATCCGGACTCACAAGGTGAGCCAACCGCGATCGACATATTCCTGATACCGACATTGCCGACAACAAATTCCATCGCCACGCCCGGCGCGCCATCACAAACCAGTGATTCATCCGCGACAGTTACCAAAGTCGCCGCCTTTGATGTCCCCCGCAGATCACCCACAAATCCCTTGGTACTAAGCCCGCTAATTTGATACTCGCTGGAAACCAGAAAAACGTCACGGTATCCACCCGACACCGCGGCATCTAGGGCGCATTGAATGTTATCGGTGTCACTGGTGTCCGAAGAGGTCACCTCTATCGTGCCGCCATTAAGTACTACGGCGCTGGAGCACCCCAAATTTTCTTGGGCAACAGCGGACAATGGCTGCGCTATTGATAGTGACAGGGCAAGGGAAACGAAAAGTTTGCGCATGAAAACATCCTCAACACGTAGTTATTTACTATTGGGTAACTGATGGTACGTAAGCTTACAACAATATCCGTTTTAGGTGCCGCCTTTGCCAGGTCCATGTAAGCCCTATGAATCCGCCTCATCGTGTCTGTTCGCTGCGTAAATGACTTTCTGTTTTTTTATTAAATTTTTACTTTACAATGCATTATGCATTGCATATTATGGCACCAAGTCAGGAAGACCGGGACGCCGCTGGGCGGGTCAAGGAAGACCCAAAGGCTAGGAAAGCCCAGCAGGCAGCTCTCACTTGGGGCATGGAGCGCCCCTTTTATCTATCAATGGTCGTCAAATTCCACCAGGTACATTGCCGACACTTTCGATGGGCGTAAAACGCCCATTTTTTTATCCAGGCTTGGGGCAGCCCTCGACCCCATTTAAGCCCCCTAAAGGCTGCCTCGGTAACGTTAGCAACCGGTCGTTTCACAGAGCGCTCGCCTAAAAAGACCTCAAGGACTTTCAGACCTGCCGGTTCTATACCCCCCGATCTGGCAACTCTCCGTAATCAAAGCTGGGTACCGAGTGGCAACTGCGTCGTATTTTTTATCTCGGTTACAGCCATGTGGGAATGCAACTCCCGGATCATTTCACTGGCAGTAAGCGTATTGCGAACGAAGTCTTCATAATGACGGATATCTTTCGTCACAATTTTTAAGATGTAATCCCAAATGCCCGTCATGGTGTAACACTCCACCACTTCGGAGTGACGTTCCATCTCAGACTCAAAGGCGAGCAAATTTTGACGCCCCGATTGGGTCAGGTTAACCGTGGCGAACACCACGATTTCCATGCCAAGTGCCTCCCGGTTGAGCACCGCCACCCGGCGCTGAATGAGACCCGCCTGTTCGAGCCTGTTGACGCGGCGCCAGCACGGTGATTGGGACAGACTCAACCGCTCAGCCAACGCCGCCGTGGTCATTCCCGCATCCTCCTGCAGGAGAGCGAGAAGCGATCGATCTACTCGGTCGAGCTCAATATGCATTTTTTTACCTCTAAACCGTATAAAAATAGAATATTTATCTAAATATTGGGGTTTTAGCCCAAAAAAAGCAAACTAATTCCCGATCCTGTACAGCACAATGGCTCCATCACCTCCCAAGAGGATCGACTCAGTGAACGCACCGCTACCCACTGCCTTGCGCGAGGTAAGTCTCTCCGACAAATATGCGCTCGATAAAGCCAGGGCCTACATGACGGGCATCGAGGCCTTGGTGCGATTACCGATTCTGCAACACCAGCGCGATATGCAACGGGGGCTAAACACCGCGGGGTTTGTCTCAGGATATCGGGGTTCGCCGCTGGGCGGCGTTGATCAGGCCATGTGGCAGGCCAAACATTATCTCGACCAACACAATGTTCACTTTCAACCCGGCGTAAACGAGGAGCTGGCCGCCACTGCTGTCTGGGGAAGTCAGCAGACCCAACTCTTTGAGGGCGCCAAATACGATGGTGTTTTCGGCATGTGGTATGGCAAAGGCCCCGGCGTCGACAGAAGCATGGACGTGTTTAAACATGCCAATGCTTTTGGAACCAGTCGCCATGGCGGCGTACTGGCCGTTGCTGGCGACGATCATGCCTGCAAATCCTCCACCTTGCCCCATCAATCGGAGCACAACTTTATTGGCGCCTCAATTCCCGTGCTCGCGCCCGCCAACGTGCAGGAGGTTCTGGACCTCGGCATCTTCGGCTGGGAGCTGTCGCGCTACAGCGGCTGCTGGGTAGCGCTGAAGGCAATCACAGAAAATATGGATTCTGCAATTTCCGCCGACATTGATCCCGAGCGTGTGGAAATAACGATACCCGAAGGTGTTGAACTACCCCTAGATGGGGTTCACGCTCGATGGCCTGACAAACCGATCGAGCAGGAACTGCGCCTCAATAAGTACAAGATTTATGCGGCTCGCGAATTTGCCCGGGTTAACCAGCTGAACCGCATCACTATCGACAGCCCGATCCCCCGCTTCGGCATTATCTCCACCGGCAAGGCCTATCTCGACGTACTCCAAGCGCTCGAGGACATGGGAATCGATCGCGCCGCCGCGGCAGAAATTGGAATTCGGGTTTACAAGGTAGGCATGCCCTGGCCCTTGGAGCCACAAACAACCCATGAGTTCGCCGAAGGGCTCGAAGAGATTTTGGTTGTCGAAGAAAAGCGCTCGATTCTTGAGGATCAGCTTACCTCGCAGCTCTATAATTACCCGGTGGGCTCGCGGCCCCGAGTCGTTGGCGAGTTCGACGAGACAGGCGCAGATCTTCTCCCCAACACCGGGGAGCTAACCCCCGCAATGGTTGCGCTTGCCATTGCCGCTCGCATCCAACGCTTCTATACCAACCCCACTCTGGAACAGCGTGTTAAATGGGTTAAAGATAAAGAGCAATCCCTCGCCAGCAAAAAAGCTAGCCTGGAGCGAGTCCCCCACTTTTGTTCTGGCTGTCCCCACAACACCTCAACAAAAGTGCCAGAAGGCAGTCATGCACTTGGGGGCATTGGGTGTCATTACATGGCCACCTGGATGCCTGATAGAGAAACCCACACCTTCACCCAGATGGGTGGCGAGGGTGCAACATGGATCGGACAGGCGCCTTTCACTGCGACTAAACATGTGTTCCAAAATCTGGGCGATGGCACCTACTTTCATTCAGGTTTGCTCGCTATTCGCGCGGCAATCGCTGCCAAAGTAAACATTACCTACAAGATCCTTTATAACGAAGCCGTAGCGATGACCGGCGGACAGCCAATAGATGGGCAGCTCTCGATTGACAACCTGATTCAGCAACTGAAGGGCGAGGGTGTGAAAAGAATTGCCTTGCTCTCAGACACACCGGCTGCACACCAAGATCGAATTCGCGCATGGCAAGGTCTTTCCGTCCACCACCGCGATGAACTCGATCGGGTCCAACGGGTTCTGAGAGAGATGACGGGGACCACCATCATTATTTATCAGCAGCCCTGTGCCGCTGAAAAGCGCAGAAAACGCAAACGCGATCAGCTGGCGACACCGAACAGGCACGTTGTCATCAATGAGGCGGTTTGTGAGGGCTGTGGAGACTGCAGCCTCCAAAGTAATTGCCTATCAGTGCTGCCCAAGGAGACAGCTCTCGGCCGAAAACGGCAAATCGATCAAAGCGCCTGCAACAAGGATTTTTCTTGTCTCAAGGGATTCTGCCCAAGCTTTGTTTCCGTCATTGGTGGCGAGCTGAAAGCCGGCGACAGCACAAAGCTGAAACGATTGGAACGCCCCACCCTCCCCGAGCCCAGCTTGCCCACCTTGGATAAACCATGGAATACCGTTGTGGCAGGGATTGGCGGTACCGGTGTATTGACGATCACGTCGCTTATCGCGATGGCTGCCCACCTCGAGGGCAAAGGTTGCGCCACCATGAACCAAACGGGTCTAGCGCAGAAGTTCGGTGCAGTTACCAGTCACGTGCGGGTCGCTGCGCAGCAGGAAGACATCAAGGCAGTCAGAATTCCCGCTGGCGAAGCAGATCTCCTGATAGGTTGCGACCTAGTCGTGGCGGCGAGCCATGATTGCCTCGCCAAAGGAGCGCGGGAGCGCACCCACACGGTGGTCAACACGGCGGAGCAAGCTACCGCCGCCTTTATTCATGACCCTGATGCAAAGTTTCCAGCCCAAGAGATGCTGCAGCAAATCGCCGAAGAGGTCGGCCAGGCTGACTTGCACACGGTAGATGCAACAACAATCGCGAGACAACTTTTGGGGGACACCATTGGTGCTAATCTGTTTCTACTTGGCATCGCATGGCAACGAGGCTTTGTTGCGGTAGGTCATGCTGCAATCATGCGCGCTATCGAGCTTAATCACGTTGCCGTGCAGTTTAATCAGGATGCGTTTGAGCTCGGCCGGCAATATGCTCACGACCCAAAGCCCATTGCATCCGCCCTCCAGACGCCTAAAACCAGCGCTACTGATCTCGACGACATCATCGCTGATCGCAAATCGCGCTTGCAGGATTACCAGGACACCCGCTATGCCGCCCGTTACGAGCGGCTTGTTAATCAAATTCGTCAGTCTGATATGCATGTCAATCAAGCGTTTTCTGTTACTGAAGTGGTTGCCAAGGAGCTATTCCGGCGAATGGCCATCAAAGACGAGTACGAAGTCGCGAGACTGCATTCGTCAGCGCTATTCAAAGACCAACTCAAGGATCAATTTTCAGGCGACTACCGGCTTCGTTTTCATTTAGCGCCACCGCTGCTTAGTCGGCGAGACAAGGTGACTGGTCAGGTTCAAAAACGCGAATTTGGAGGTTGGGTGCTGATTTTGTTTCAAGCAATCGCATTCTGCCGATTTTTACGTGGCACTCCTTTTGACATCTTCGGCATGACCCAAGAGCGCCGTCGCGAGCGTCATGATCTGAAAAACTATATCCAGCACATCGAGCAAGTCACCACCTTGCTGACCAGCAACAACTACAGCCGGGCAAGGGAGTTGCTTAGTTTGAGCGCCAAACTTCGAGGATACGGGCATGTCAAAGATGGCAACCGGGACAAACTGCAGAGTGATGAGCAAAGGTTGATAGCCCAACTTAAATCTGGCGAAAACATTGTAAAAATACTGGAACCCTCTCCCCTTTACCCCCCCCCAGAGTGAACGACGCAAGGAGTGCACCGTGAACTTTTTTCAACACCCTGATTATAAAAATCATGAACAGGTCGTATTCGCTAGTGACCCCGCCAGCGGACTGCGAGCAATTATCGCCATCCACAATACCGCATTAGGGTCAGCCGTCGGGGGGTGCCGAATGTATCCCTATGCAAACGAAGCTTTGGCGCTTACCGACGCCCTGAGGCTATCTTCGGGCATGACCTACAAAGCGGCACTTGCGAATCTGCCCTTTGGGGGAGGAAAGTCTGTGATCATAGGCGACCCTCGGCACGATAAATCGCCAGCGTTGATGCGCGCGATGGGTCGAGCAGTTAATCGCTTAGGGGGCCGCTATATCCTCGCAGAGGACTCAGGGACCGGTCCGGAAGATATGCGCCACGCGGCAGAGGAAACGTCGTTTGTCGCCGGAGTGGAGGATAACCAACACGGTGGCGACCCCTCGCCCATGACCGCATTGGGCGTGTTCCTGTCCATTAAGCAAGCGGTAGACTTCGTCTATCACACGGAGGACCTACGCGGCCTGCGAGTCGCCGTACAGGGATTAGGGCACGTTGGCTACCACTTGGCGATGCTATTGCACGAGGCTGGGGCAACGCTCTATGGCGCTGATCTCCACCAACCCAACCTTGATCGCGCCGTTGCCAACTTCGGTCTAGTACCCGTCAGTGGAGAGACTATCTTAAAGACTGAATGTGACGTCTTAGCGCCCTGTGCTCTCGGGGGTATTTTAAATGGCAGATCTATCCCACACATTCGCGCTTCGATCATAGCGGGGGCCGCAAATAATCAATTGGGCACCACTGAGGACGACCTTCGTCTTATGGAGGCTGGCATCGTCTACTGCCCAGACTTTGCCATCAACGCTGGCGGTATTATTGAGGTATACCATCAGGGGTTAGACTCCTCTCCCACTACCCGTCAGCAAGCAATCGAGGTCATCCCGAGAACCCTACTGGCTATTCTCCAGGCAGGAGAAGCAAAAGGTAGTGGCACTGACGCAGTCGCTATTCAACTTGCTGAAGCGCAGATCGCAGACCACTGCGCAGTGATAAAGCCCATGGCGATGTCGGCCTAGCAGGATGACGGATTAATACGGTGGCGGCTTGATGGGGTGGCTGACGGGGATCGAACCCGCGACAACAGGAGTCACAATCCTGTGCTCTACCAACTGAGCTACAGCCACCATAAAGTGGTCGGGGAGGAGGGATTCGAACCCCCGACATCCTGCTCCCAAAGCAGGCGCGCTACCAGACTGCGCTACACCCCGACATTAACGCTGACAGTGAAGCCTGTCAGACAAGACGCAGTTCACACCGACGTGCAAACCGGGCGGCATATTACTTGGAAGCAGAAAGTGGGTCAATTCACAAGGTTTGTACTTTTCCTCAACAACATCTTCTGAAACACTGGCGCCCTCTTTTAAGCAAGGGTATATCCATCATGACCGCCACCATCCTCGACGGTAAACACGTCGCCGCTCTGACCGAGGCAGCACTTACGAAGCGAGTCAGCGCTTTGAAGGAAAAATCAGGGGGTAGAACCCCGGTGTTGGCGACCATACTGGTGGGCGATGACCCCGCTTCAGCCACCTATGTCAAGATGAAGGGCAATGCCTGTCGCCGCATAGGCATGGAGTCGATGGCTATTGAACTCCCTGGCTCAACCCGCACCAATGATCTTCTGCGCCAAATTGAGGAGCTCAACGCAAATCCTGATGTCCACGGCATACTGCTGCAACATCCCGTGCCCTCACAGATTGATGAACGCGCTGCCTTCGACATGATCTCACTGGCGAAAGACGTCGACGGCGTTACCTGCCTCGGGTTTGGCCGAATGGCGATGGGAGAGGCTGCCTATGGGTGCGCGACGCCCCAAGGCATTATGCGTTTGCTGGCCCACTACGAAATCCCCCTCGAAGGAAAACATGCGGTGGTTATTGGCCGGAGCCCCATTCTGGGCAAACCCATGGCCATGATGATGTTGGAAGCCAATGCCACTGTAACCATCTGCCACTCCAGAACCCAACAGCTTCAGGATCACATTCGCCAGGCAGACATCATCGTGGGCGCAGTGGGTCGGCCCGAGTTCATCCGAGCGGACTGGATCAAGGATGGCGCGGTAGTTGTCGATGCGGGCTATCACCCTGGCAGCGTTGGCGATATCGAGCTGGCGCCCTTATTGGATCGTGTTACCGCCTATACCCCTGTGCCCGGCGGCGTTGGACCCATGACCATCAACACGCTTATTCAACAAACCGTGGAGTCAGGCGAAAAGGCCCTGGGCTAAACCGCTGGATCAGGAGCGCCGCCAGCTGGTCCCGTCGGCGCCGTCCTCAAGCACAACGCCCTTACTCGATAACTGGTCGCGAATTTCATCCGCACGCGCGTAGTTTTTTCCAGCTTTCGCCGCTATTCGCTCAGCAATCAGCTGCTCCACGGTCTCTGCACTCACCTGTTCAGACTGGGTTGCTGTGAACCACTCCTCAGGATCATGAGCTAACAATCCCATGAGTGCGGCTCCGGCCATAAGCTCCCCTTTCGCGCGCGCAACCTCAGCCGGGTTGGCTTTGTTCAATGCCTTCGCAGACGCGTGCAAAGCGGCAATCGCTTTAGGGGTATTCAGATCGTCCTTCAGGGCCTCAAAGACCTCGGTTTCGCTTGCATCAAACTCCGCCGCTTCCACGTCTACATGCTGCCGAAGCGCATTGTAGAGAGTATCGAGACTCGCACGCGCGCCATCAAGCAAGTCGGACGAAAAGTTGAGCGGCGACCGATAGTGCGCAGACAGCAGACTAAATCTCAGTACCTCGCCCGGATAGTGAGCCAGGAGCTCTCTCACCGACCGGACATTGCCCAGAGACTTCGACATTTTTTCACCGTCCATGTCGACATAGGCATTGTGCAACCAGTGCCTTACAAACTCCCCGCCATAAGCACAACAACTTTGCGCACGCTCGTTTTCGTGGTGGGGAAAAATAAGGTCGCGGCCGCCACCGTGTATGTCGATGCTTTCGCCCATATGGGCTCTAATCATGGCCGAGCATTCAAGATGCCAACCTGGCCGACCGCGCCCCCAAGGGCTATCCCAACCCGGATCCTCGGGTGAGGACGGTTTCCACAACACAAAGTCGCCGGGGTGTCGCTTGTATTCCGCGACTTCCACCCGAGCACCGGCAAGCATATCCTCAAGCTTTCTGCCACTCAGTGCGCCGTAACTGGGCATTGACTCCACAGCAAAGAGGACGTGGCCGTCACTGACGTAGGCGTGATCTTTTGCCACTAAATCCTCGGTCAACGCGATCATCGCGTCAATGTTATCGGTCGCATGGGGCTCAAGCGTCGGCACCAGCGTGTTCAGGGCCGCCATGTCTTCGCGAAACTTAACCGTAAATTCGTCACTCACCGCCTGAATATCACCACCCCGCTCTCGGGCTGCGGCGATAATTTTGTCATCGATGTCGGTGATATTGCGGGCGTAAACGACCTTGGGATAAAGCTGTAGAAGCAAGCGGTAAAGCACATCAAAGACCACGACGGGGCGAGCGTTGCCAATATGAGCGAGGTTGTAGACCGTGGGGCCACACACATACATGGTGACACTCTGGGGATCCCGTGGGACGAAGGGATGCTTTTTACCGCCCTGGGTATTAGTCAGCTGCAACTCAGTCACCCTGCTGTCCCCAGACGTCACGCAAACCGATAGTCAAATTAAAGACCGGTCGTGCGGCAGAATGATCGTAACGATCTGCCACAAAGTAGCCTTCCCGCTCAAACTGAAACACCGCTTCGGAGGCCGCATTCACAAGAGCAGGCTCAATGACTGCCGAGTGTATTTCCCGCAATGACGCCGCATTCACCACACTCAGCACATCATCTGACTTTGCTGGGTTGGGCACAGTAAATAGCCGATCATAGTGTCTAATGGTCGCCTTAACACCGGCCGGCGCCGACACCCAGTGGATAACGCCTTTGGGCTTGACGCCATCTTCGGGATCTTCACCGAGCGTTTTGGGAATGATTCTGGCATAAACGCATTCAACTTCTCCCCGCTCATTGTGGTCACAGCTATCGGCCTCGATCACATAGGCACCGCGGAGCCGGACTCGCTTTCCAAGCACCAACCGCTTGTACTTTTTATTGGCTTCTTCCCGAAAATCTTCTTTATCGATCCACACCTCGGAGGAAAACGGGACCAGTCGGGTGCCTTGAGAGGCGTCCGACGGATGATTAGCAAGTGTAAGCTGCTCCTCGGCTTCGACATTGGTTAGCACAACCTTCAACGGGTCCATTACACACATTGCTCTGGGCGCATGATGATTCAGATGATCACGCACTGCACTTTCTAACATGGCGACATCGACAACACTGTCAGACCGAGACGTGCCCACCTCCTCACAAAAGTGGCGAATGGCCGCTGCGGGATAGCCCCGCCGACGCAGGCCAGCGATGGTCGGCATGCGAGGGTCGTCCCATCCTGCCACGGTCCCGCTATCAACAAGCTGCTTGAGTATGCGTTTACTGGTCACGGTGTAACTCGTATTTAAGCGAGCAAACTCGATTTGACGTGGTCGATGCGGAACTGGCAGTTTGTCCAGAAACCACTCATAAAGTGGCCGATGGTCCTCAAACTCCAAAGTGCAAATAGAATGGGTAATTCCCTCAATCGCATCTTCCTGACCATGAGCAAAGTCATAGGTCGGGTAAATTGGCCACGCATCTCCCGTCTGATGATGATGGGCATGACGAACGCGGTATAAAATAGGATCTCGTAAATTGATATTAGGCGACGCCATATCGATTTTGGCACGCAATACGCGAGCGCCATCCTCAAAAGCGCCTGCGCGCATTTGCTCAAAAAGGTCTCTGTTTTCAACCGGAGATCTTTCGCGATAGGGGCTGTTGCGTCCGGGCTCAGTCAACGAGCCTCGATAGTCTCTGGCCTCTTCGACGGTAAGGTCGCAAACATAGGCTAAGCCAGCGTCGATAAGATGTAGAGCCCATTCGTAGAATTGCTGAAAATAACTGGATGCATAGCGCACATCGCCACTCCAGCGGAAGCCCAACCACTGCACGTCTTCCTGTATCGAATCAATATACTCCTGGCTCTCCTTCTCGGGATTGGTGTCATCAAATCGCAGATGACAGCGACCACCAAACTGCTCGGCTAAGCCGAAGTTAACCGTTATCGATTTTGCATGGCCAATATGAAGGTAGCCGTTGGGCTCAGGCGGAAACCGCGTGACCAGCTCATTCACATTCCCCTGCTTCAAATCTGCTTGGATTTGGGAGCGGAGAAAATTACTGCGTAACTCGGAGCTCATGGAATATCCACTAAAATGGGGCGCACATAATAGCAAGCAAGAGCGGGCGACACAGCTAGGTGATGGTGTAACTTGTGCCGATAACACGCTAATAACAATCAGAAATTTGTTTTGACGCCTCCCGAGTAGTTTTCGGCATCGCACTGGCCGCTTAAAAGGTGTAGGATGCGCGCCCTGAACCCGACCACCCAGGAACAGTACACATGACCCACGTAGAAATGACCACCACGTTTGGCTCCATTACCCTTGAGCTTGACAGCGGCAAAGCACCCAAGACTGTCGAAAATTTTCTTTCCTATGTCAACGATGGCTTCTACAACGGCACAATTTTTCATCGGGTTATCGACAACTTCATGATTCAGGGCGGCGGTTTCGACGCCAACATGCAGCAGAAACCGACGGCCGATCCGATTGAAAATGAAGCTGACAACGGTCTTACCAACGATCGCGGTACGATTGCCATGGCGCGAACGATGGACCCGCATTCCGCTACAGCACAGTTTTTTATCAACGTAAAAAACAACGACTTTCTGAACCACAGTGGCAAGAACATGCAGGGCTGGGGTTACACGGTTTTTGGCCGGGTCGTCAGCGGCGATGACGTCCTCGATAAAATCCGCGCTGTGTCTACGGGCAATCTCGCCGGACATCAAGACGTCCCCACCGAATCTGTGATCATCGAGTCCGTCGCGGTAGTAGAAGCCTAAGGATGGGAACAACGCTGTTTATCAGCGACTTGCACCTTAGCGACAGCACGCCTGCCATCGAAGCAGGCCTGTATCAACTGCTCGACCAGCAGTCGACACTTGATCGACTCTACGTATTGGGTGACTTCTTTGAGTACTGGATTGGCGATGACGACGACACCCCCCTGCATCGTCGGATCATCGATCGGCTTGCGGCTGTCAGCGCTGGCGGCTGCGACATCTTTTTAGTTCATGGCAATCGCGACTTTATGCTTGGAACGAACTTTGCACAGGCGACAGGTGCCACGCTTCTGGAAGACACCACGGTTATTGAGGTCCTCGGAAAGCCGACGTTGATCATGCACGGAGACACGCTGTGTACTGACGATACAGAGTATCAGAAGCTGCGGGCGGTCATGCACGATCCCGTCTGGAAAACGAATATCCTACAGCAATCACTGGATGAACGCCGGGCGTTTGCTGAAAGTCTGCGAACGGCAAGCAAGGAAAAAGCAGAAAATGACCCCGGCAACATTGTTGATGTCAATCTTGATGAAGTGCAGGCGGTGATGTCCGCTGCAGGCGTGAGCCGCTTAATCCATGGCCACACCCATCGCCCTGATCGCCACCAGACGCCCGCAGGAGAACGCATTGTTCTTGGCGACTGGACAAGCCAACTAGGCTGGTATTTGGAAGAAACCCAAGGCACCTTGCGCTTGCAGTCGTTCGAGCTACCCCAAACATATGTTTAGTCGCAGATATAAATTCAGGAAAGGTAGGTGCGCTCCTCTACCGCTAATCGGCGAAGAACTTCTATGACGACGGCACCCCGCTGTGAAAACGCATCTCTCGATCGGGAGACTCAATGAGCTCAAGCTCCCGAGCACGGAAGACCGAAAGTCTAGATTCGAGCTCATCCTCACCCGCAAGATCGGCGGCGAGCTTTAGGTAATCCTGAAAATGACGCGATTCGCTTTTCAACAGCGACGCGTAAAAAGCCCCTAACTCTTCATCGAGATGGGGCATCAGCGCAGCGAAACGCTCGCATGATCGCGCCTCAATCAGCGCGCCTACGACCAGGGTGTCCACCAACCTACCGGGGTCTTTTTTTCTCACTAAGTCCCGCAATCCGGCGGCGTAGCGAGAGGCCGTGACTAGCGTATATTCGATGCCACGACGCTCCATAATTTTGATGACCTGCTCAAAATGTCTAAGCTCCTCGCGAGCGAGACGTGACATTTTATTTAGGAGCGCCGGGTGTTCGGTGTGCCTGTGCATCAAGCTCATCGCCGTCGCAGCGGCTTTTTTCTCACAATTGGCGTGATCTATCAGCAGCGTTGGTACATCCTGAATAGCCGATTCCACCCAGCGCTGCGGGGTTTCACAGGGCAGGAACGCATGCACGGCGGCGAGATTAATAGCAGCAGACACAAATGCCTCAGGAACAAAACAGATCGGGAGTAGCAAGGTACCGCTCATGATGGGCGACAGACAACTCCCAAAATTCACGGTCAACCTGCTCCATCAGCTCCCGTAACCCGCCCTCTGAACAGGCGACTAGCACCCCGAACCCGTAGCGCTCAGGGTCCTTGATCTGACTAGCGCCGGCCTTTAACAGCGAGAAAAGACCGCAATATTCATCGTGCTCAGCACGGAATCGAATCTGCTGCGTCTCAAGCTGCCAGCGCAACAAGCCTGGGTCTGTGACCTCGAAACGGTTACGCATACACAAACTGAGAAAACCAGCTAATCGACTGTCGACGATGCGTTTCTCTTCCTCAGAATAGGCATTCCAGTCGATCACCTCGTGGGCAAAGCGTTTGCAACCTCGACATACCGCATCGCCAATACCCGTTGAGCACACCCCTATACAAGGAGTTTTCACTCTTGGCCGCACGGGCGCGGAAGTCGGGAAAGAGGGGTTGGTCATGGGCATAGTCTAGGATATGGATGCCCTGAATGCACACCATTGGGGCTATTTGGCTCCCATTCAACCGGGTCGAAAGGTATACTCCGCGCTGCCTATCATGATCAACCAACACCCGGGGGAGTAAGACCGTGCTTGAAGCCTATCGCGCCCATGTGGCCGAACGTGCCCAATTGAATATCCCAGCCAAACCGCTCAACGCCGAACAGGTAGCAGCACTTATTGAACTGCTTAAAAACCCGCCGGAAGGCGAAGCAGCGTTTCTACTCGACCTTTTGGCTAATCGAGTTCCACCGGGGGTTGATGAGGCCGCGTACGTCAAGGCCGGTTTTTTGTCAGCCATCGCCAAGGGTGAGCTGGCCTGCGCGCTGATCCCCCGTGAAGATGCGGTCGCACTGCTTGGCAATATGCACGGCGGCTACAATATTGAGACCCTTGTCGGGCTGTTGTCAGACCCAGACCTCGACACACAGGCGGCAGAGCAGCTAAAACATACGCTGCTCATGTTCGAAGCCTTTCATGACGTGGCGGATCTCGCCAAAAGCGGCAACGAACACGCGCAAGCCGTGATGGAAAGTTGGGCTGCCGGGGAGTGGTTCACCAGGCGAGACGCGGTTGCCGAGTCCATTAAAATGGTGGTGTTCAAGGTCACCGGCGAGACCAACACGGACGACCTCTCTCCCGCGCCCGATGCGTGGTCGCGACCCGATATCCCGCTGCATGCAAACGCGATGTACAAAATGACGCGAGATGGTTTGTCACCTGAAGAACATGGTGTCACCGGCCCCATGCAGCAAATTGCGGACATCCAGTCGAAGGGACTGCCGGTCGCCTTCGTTGGCGATGTTGTCGGAACCGGCTCCTCACGAAAGTCTGCGACCAACTCCGTCCTGTGGTTCTTCGGTGACGATATGCCGGGTGTGCCCAATAAACGCTCAGGGGGCGTGTGTATTGGCGGCAAGGTCGCGCCAATTTTCTACAACACCATGGAAGATGCCGGCGCTCTTGTATTCGAGGCTCCGGTCGACAACCTGGGGATGGGTGACATCATCGAGATACGACCTTATGAGGGCAAAATTCTCAATGAGGCTGGTGATGTTCTCTCTGAATTCTCCCTTAAATCCGAGGTTTTGCTCGACGAAGTCCGAGCTGGAGGCCGAATCAACCTCATTATCGGCCGCGGGCTGACCACCAAAGCACGAGAAGCTCTGGGTCTTGGGGACAGCGATCTGTTTCGAAAGCCCGAACAGCCTGTTGATAGCGGCAAGGGCTTCACGCTGGCACAAAAAATGGTCGGGCGCGCCTGCGGCATGGAGGGCATCCGTCCGGGCACCTATTGCGAACCGCGCATGACGACAGTGGGGTCTCAGGACACCACCGGACCCATGACGCGGGATGAACTCAAGGACCTGGCCTGTCTTGGCTTCTCCGCTGATTTAACCATGCAGTCCTTCTGCCACACGGCGGCCTACCCTAAGCCCGTTGACATTGATACTCAGCACACGCTGCCCGATTTCATCATGACCCGCGGCGGCGTCTCTCTGCGACCCGGCGACGGCATCATCCACAGCTGGCTGAATCGTATGCTGCTGCCGGACACCGTCGGCACCGGCGGCGATTCCCACACCCGTTTCCCGATCGGGATATCCTTTCCCGCGGGCTCCGGCCTCGTTGCCTTTGCTGCCGCGACGGGGGTCATGCCCTTGGACATGCCGGAATCTGTTCTGGTCCGGTTTAAAGGAGAAATGCAGCCGGGTATTACTCTCCGGGACCTCGTTCATGCGATCCCCTACTATGCCATCCAGCAGGGACTACTCACGGTCGAGAAGAAGGGCAAAAAGAATATCTTCTCGGGTCGGATTCTTGAAATTGAGGGTCTCGATTCTCTCACCGTCGAGCAGGCCTTTGAGCTTTCCGATGCCTCCGCCGAACGCTCGGCTGCTGGTTGCACCATCAAATTAGGCGAAGAAACCATTGCCGAGTATTTGCGCTCTAATGTTGTCCTTCTGCGTGCCATGATTGCCGAGGGCTACGGGGATCCGCGGACCCTGGAGCGCCGAGCGCGCAGCATGGAGGCCTGGCTCGAAAATCCGGCCCTGCTCGCCGCCGACGCCGACGCCGAGTACGCCACCATCATTGAGATCGATTTGGCCGAGGTCACCGAACCGGTCGTCTGTGCGCCCAATGATCCCGATGACGCCAGGCTGCTTTCCCAAGTCGCAGGGGATAAGGTTGATGAAGTCTTTATCGGAAGCTGCATGACTAACATCGGGCACTTTCGAGCCGCGGGCAAACTACTGGAAGCCCACGGTAAGCCGGTTTCGACTCGCATGTGGATCTGCCCTCCCACGCGCATGGACGAGCACCAGCTCATGGAAGAAGGATATTTTTCTATTTTCGGAAAAGCCGGAGCTCGCACTGAAATGCCGGGCTGTTCCTTGTGCATGGGCAATCAAGCGCGTGTAGAGCCCAACTCAACCGTGCTCTCAACATCGACCCGAAATTTCCCGAATCGACTTGGAGACGGCGCCAACGTCTATCTCACCTCCGCCGAACTCGCGGCGGTTGGGGCCCTGCTTGGCAAGCTACCGACGCCTGCCGAGTATTTGGAGTTTGCCAACAAAATAGACTCGATGGCCGACGAGATCTATCGCTACATGAATTTTGACCAGGTCGTTGAATTTCAAAAGTTGGCAGATGACGGCGCACGTATCGCAGCAACTATCATCGATCAGGTCGCCTGATATCAGCCCCGATCCAGCGTAACACCCTCGAGTTCAACCGACTCGTGGGTGATCAGCTATCGGGGCGTTCCTCCCCCTGCAAATCGCCAAAAGCGGGCGCGGGATCTGTAAGAGCATCGACCAGCGATTGAAGCATGTCGTAGAGCGCGCTCAAGTTGTCCCTGCCGAAACGCGCCTCTATGTAGGCATAGCGGGCTTCAGATTCCGGAGCGATCAATTCAATGAGATCCCTGCCAGCAGGGGTGATACTTATCAGCGAGCGTCGGCTGTCGCGTCCGCAAGGTGAGCGTTCAAGAATGCCCCTGCTTTCCAAGTTCTGCACGATACGACTCACACTCGGCCTCAAGAGCGAGCATGCCTCTGACAGTTCGCCGACATCATAGGCTTCAGCCTCCGCCAATGCCCGCATCACACGCCATTGCTGTGTCGATAGGTCGTGAGCGCGAAGATGGGGGATAAAGGTCCTAAGCACCGCCTCGTGCGCGCGAAGCAGCGTCATGGGCAGTGATCGATCAAAACGTCTCAGCGCGAGGGCATCAGTGGTGTCGCACGCTCCGCTATTCATTTCACCATTGGATCCAGATGCCACGATAACTCCTGTCTCTGCTATGCGGGGCCCGTTAATACCCCCTCGCATTCGGCGATGCCCCAAACGTGGCGCAAAGTAGCTGCCGACGCTGGGCGCCCATCGTTCACTGTTAAGTGTGTGGCCACAAATGTCAACGAGCAAGACCGTTGATGGGGTAGTCTCTGTCCTGTACTTGAGGCTAGCCTAGCTTAGCAAAGGCCCGCCGGGAGATTGACAGCCCCGCCAACGGAGTGCCGCCCCATGATAACCAACAAGGCTCCATCGATAAGCGATGTCGAGGTACTTCCTCGCGCTATCGATATCATGGCAGCACTGGAACGGAGAGAGATCAGCGCGCGAGAATTACTGCTGCAGACTTATCAAGTAATCGCGCGCCGCAACCCGCATATCAATGCGATTTGTACACTGGTTGATCTGGACACGGTCCTGCCTCAAGCGGATCAGATTGACTGTGCGCGAGTCGCCGGAGACCCCCTGGGCCCACTTGCAGGCCTGCCGATTGCCGTCAAGGACTTGGCAGCAACCCGCGGGATATTGACGACACTCGGTTCAACGCTGTTTAAAGATCACATCCCCGATACTGACTGCCTGCTCGTGGAGCGACTGAGGGCCGCCGGCGCCATCATCATTGGCAAAACAAACACGCCCGAGTTTGGTGCTGGTTCACATACTTTTAATGACGTTTTTGGTGCGACCCACAACCCCTACGCGCTGAATCTCACCGCTGGCGGTAGCAGCGGCGGAGCTGCGGCGGCGCTGAGCGCGGGCTTGGTTCATTTGGCAGACGGCAGCGATATGGGGGGCTCGCTTCGAAACCCCGCCGCGTACTGCAATGTCGTGGGAATGCGTCCCTCTCTAGGGCGCGTCCCATCGTGGCCGATGGTGCCCCTTCCCTGTGCCCGCATGTCCGTGGAGGGCCCCATGGCGCGTACCGTGGAAGACTGTGCTTTTTTCCTAGACGCTATCGCCGGTCCAGATAAGCGAGATCCCCTCTCGCAGGCGCTCCCGCCCATGGCACCTGCTCACCCCATCGCTCCCGTTGAGAATCGATTACGACTCGGTTGGGCACCACAACCCGCTGGCCTACCCGTCGATCAAGAGATTGCCGCCGTCCTAGCCAAAGCCCCCAGCCTGCTATCCGGACTCGGTCACCACGTCGAGGAAATCACCCTCGAGGCACTCTCTGATGCCATGGAAATTTTTAAGATCAATCGGGCGGCAAGCTACGCTGCTCTTGCGGGCGAGCTCTACCACCAGCACAAAGACAAACTCAAACCGACACTCGCAACTAACATCGCGCAAGGCCTTCAGTTAACCGATGCAGACATCGAAAAGGCTGAGCGTAGCCGACAGCGCGTGTCAGTAATGTTGAACACGCTATTTGATACCTATGATTATCTGCTAATGCCAAGCACACAGGTGATGCCTTTTCCCATTGAGACCGAATACCCCACCGAGATCAACGGGCAGGCCATGTCCTCATACATTGACTGGATGAGTGTTTGCTGCATCCTAAGCCCCTTCGGCGTGCCCTGCCTGTCGGTCCCGGCGGGGTTCTCCGCGACAGGTCTGCCCGTGGGTCTGCAGATCGTAGGGCGACCCCAGGACGACAGTGGCGTGCTGCAGCTTGCCTATCTGTTCCAACAGCACACCCATTATTGGAAACAGCAGCCAGACATGGCATGGTAAACAGGCTATGAGTACCCTGCAGCGACTGCGCGAGTTGATGGAACAGCGAATTCCGGATCCCCTTACCTTCGCGGTGTGGCTAACCCTGTGCATGATTGGACTTGCCCTGGCCTTAACCCCCGTATCCCCGGGAGAGCTGGTATTGCAATGGGGTGCCGGTCTAAGTGCCCTCCTCGCGTTTACCATGCAAATGGTACTCATCATCACCACCGCCTATGTACTCGCGCACACCGCTTTCATTCAACGTGGCTTAGTCAGACTGGCAAAGGTCGCGAAGTCTCCGACGCAGGCGTACGTCCTGGTGGTCCTCACCGGCGCCTTCTTTTCCCTTCTTTCATGGCCGCTTGGCCCCATTTCTGCCGCCCTAGTCGCGAGGGAAATTGCGCGCGATAGCCTTTCTAGCGGCCTAAAGGTGCATTACCCCTTGCTCGCAGCCGGGGGATTCGGAGGCTTTGTCGTATGGGAGATGGGCTACTCGTCCTCAATCGCCCTCGCTGTTGCGACAGAGGGTAATCCGACCTTCAGCGTTATTAATCGCCTGATCCCGATTCAGGACACGCTGCTAACATGGTGGAACCTGTTGACCATTGGCACCACGCTGACCGCCGTCATTGTGACAGTGCTGCTATGCCACAGACGAATGCAGATAACAGCGCCCGTCATCCCAGACGACCTAATAACGCCCCTAAAGATCGATCAGACCAAGGCGTCGGCAACCCAATCCAAACACGCCGAACACATCGGCGAAGAATCGACCGACGAGAAGTACACAGGTCGGTTGATGTCGTTGCTGACTGGGGTCTTAATCTTGTCCTATGTCCTTTACTGGTTTTATCGTGAGGGGGTCTCTCTCGAACTCAATATCGTGAACTGGACCTTTCTGGGTCTCGGCTTGCTGTTGGTACGGTCGCTACCCCACTACAGCGATCTATTTGCGGACGGTGCTCGAGTGGCCTCTCCCACGCTCTTACAGTATCCGCTGTACGCGGGCATTATGGGCATCGCCCTTCAAAGCGGGTTAGCGGAACAATTCACGTCACAACTCATTTCGATCGCGACGGCGGAGGCACTGCCCTTACTCGCTTTTCTCAGCGCCGGTGTCATTAACATATTCATTCCCTCCGGGGGTGCCCAGTGGGCTTTACAGGGACCATCCTTTCTCGAAGCAGCCAAGCTGATGGAAGTCGACTTAGGCCTGATTACAATGTCAGTGGCCTATGGGGACCAGTGGACCAATTTGATTCAGCCGTTCACTGCCATTCCCCTGCTGGCGCTGACCGGGCTGCGTCTCAAGCATATCTACAGTTTCATGCTGCTCCTGTGCCTGACGACCAGCTTTCCGCTGATGGTGGGGCTACTGCTCGGCAACTCATGACCGCAGCGGCACGGCTAGCGCCAGGTTTCTCTAAGCTTGTTTTTTTGCACCTTGCCCATGGTGTTTCGCGGAAGTGAATCCGTCACGCGAATGTGCTTCGGTACCTTGAACTTGGCAATGCGGTTGATTAATTGCTCCCGAAGGCCGTCTGGATCCAACGTAGTTTCTGGTGCCGCCACCACCATCGCCACCACGGCCTCTCCAAAATCCGCATCGGGGATACCAAATACCGCTGACTCAGCAACGCCCTCAAGCGTGTTTAACAGCGCCTCAACCTCCTTCGGATAAACATTTAATCCACCAGTAATAACCATATCCTTGGAACGACCGACGATGGCCAGATAACCTTGACTATCAAAACGACCCTGATCACCGGTAACAAACCAGCCGTCGGCGGTGAAGTCCTCTTGGGTCTTTTCGGGCATTCGCCAATAACCGGCAAATACGTTGGCCCCACGCACTTCGATTTCGCCAATTTCCCCAGCGGGCACAGGCTGATGCTTGGAGGTACAAACCCGGATTTCAGTGCCGGGCAAGGGGAACCCTACGGTTCCGGCACGGCGCTCCCCGTTAAGCGGATTGGAACTGTTCATACCTGTTTCACTCATGCCGTAGCGCTCGAGTATGGTGTGCCCCGTTCGGGCTGCAAAAGCACTGAAGGTTTCTTCAAGTAACGGCGCGCTACCGGAGATAAACAGACGCATACTGGCGCAATCCGCGTTGCTAAAATCAGGATCCGCCAGCAGCCTTGTGTAGTAGGTAGGCACCCCCATCATGACCGTGCTCTTGGGTAAACATGCCCTGACATCCTGACGATCAAACCCAGCGAGCCAGTTCATGGAAGCACCACTCATGAGAACGCAGTGGATTGCGACAAACAAACCGTGAACATGGAAGATGGGCAAACAATGGAGCAAGACGTCATCCGAGGTAAAACCCCAGTGGTCCACGAGCACCGCCGCGTTACTGCGCAGATTTTCATGGGTCAACATAATCCCCTTCGGTCTGCCCGTTGTTCCCGAGGAATAGAGCAACACCGCGAGGTCTTCTGGTGCGCGCTCTGTGGTATCAAACACAGCACTTTGTTCTGCAGCCAAGCGGCTGAGCGAACCCTCCCCAACGGCATCCAGCGTGACAAGATGATCAATGCCACATTGCTTGCACAGTGCTCGATAGTTTTCTTCCTTGGAGGGATCGCAAACCACCAGCGCGGGCTCGGCATTCTCCAGAAAATACGCCATTTCCTCTTGGGAGTAGGCGGTATTCAGGGGATGAAAAACCAGTCCTGCCCGCAGCGTCGCCAAATAGAGCCAAAGATTCGCCACCGATTTCTCGACTTGAACGCTGACACGGTCCCCAGGCTGTAAGCCAAGCGCCAACAGCGCATTGGCGAACCTCGCCGATTGGGCCTCAAGATCCCCATAGGTGTATACCATGCCACTTTGGTCAGTGAGCAATGGCGTTGCGGCGCTGGGTGCGCGCCGCGCTAGGGTGGCGTAAAAATTGCCGTGGGTCACCAGCGAATACCTACTGCTAGAGTCTGTTAAGGGCGGGCAAGGCCTGATCAATCGCCAGCTGCTGATGCGGTTGGAGATCCTGCCCCCCTAAACCGGCGTGGAGGGGCAAGAAGGGGTCTTCAACCCCGGTTTTAACGCCACTCAAGGCCTCCATCACCGCCAGGCCAAAGAAGGGAACGGTCCAGCTGTTGTATCCCCCTTCGTGGGTCAGCAACATTCGCCCGGCGCAATGCCGATCAGCGGTGGAAAGTAGCTTTTCGGTCAGTGATCGGTAACCCTCGCTGTGCATTTGCATGCGCCCCAAGGGGTCGTAGGCACCCGCATCGAAACCGCTGGGAACTATAATCAATTCCGGCTCGAAGCAATCAAGCGCCGGCAATACAACTTGATCAAAAGCCGCCTCATACGCCCCGACACCCGAGCCTGGGGGTAGCGGGATATTGATGTTGAAACCATCGCCCTTGCCCGATCCTGTTTCATGCACGTGCCCGGAATCTGGCGGGAAACAATTATCCTGGTGGACCGATATCGTCAGCGCGCGCGGGTCATCGTAGAACGCTGACTGGGTGCCATTGCCATGATGGACATCCCAATCCACGTAGGCTATCCGCGAAAGCCCAAAGGTTTCAAAGGCATGCATTCCCGCCAGCGCGGCGTTACCGAAAATGCAAAAACCCATGCCCTCACCCGCAATCGCATGATGACCCGGCGGCCTCACCAGGGCATAGGCGTTGTCCACGCTGCCCTCAAGGATTGCCTCCAATCCCGCGAGGACACCGCCTGCGGACAACATCGCTATCTCATAACTGCCCCGTCCGGCAGGCGTGAAAAATCCGGCATCTCCGCCGGTATCCGCGCTAATTTTTTTAACGTTCTCCAAATGCTCAGGCGTATGAAAACGCAAAATCTCCGCTTCGGTCGCGTGACGCGGCTTGATCATATGGAGCGCCTCATTCAACCCTGATACCTCGAGCAAGTTCCTAAACCGGCGCTTGGTCTCGGGGTTTTCGGCGTGAATATCGGGCTGAACCGGATTGCCGTAGGGCATCGGGCCCGCGTAGTTGCCGGTGTCATGCCACATATAAAGTTCATGGCAAATAAAGCCTGTACGCCTTTTTTTCAACGCCATTGCTCTTTCTCCGATGTTAACGAATAGCTTAAGTCAGTCTTACGCGTTGCCCGCGTAAACAGCGGGCTTTCTGCCTCGCCACGGCCGGGCGCGCTCAAGCTGCCCCGCAAGCGACAACAGCAGCGCATCCTGGCCCACCGCTGCTGACAGCATACTCCCTATCGGCAACCCATTCTTACTCTGGCCAAGGGGTACTGACATGGAAGGCTGACCCGTCATATTGTACAAATGGGTAAAGGCCGACACAGCTTTAAATCGGCGGGTATAGGCGAGCAAGTCGTCGCCCTCCTGATAGGTGATCGTCCCAAGTTGCGGAGCAGGGGTCGATGTAACCGGCTGCAGTACAACATCGTACTGACGGTGAAAAGCCGCCATTTGAAATCCAATCCCATGCATAAGTTGAAGCGATCCCG
>Ga0255779_1000415_pt1 | contig 53867 bp, 42 predicted proteins | sample 011ome_21_FD_179977 | JGI IMG/M metagenome (GOLD analysis project Ga0255779, IMG submission 179977) | Coastal salt marsh microbial communities from the Groves Creek Marsh, Skidaway Island, Georgia - 011508AT metaG (version 2) | ecosystem: Environmental > Aquatic > Marine > Intertidal zone > Salt... | reverse complement strand
GATAACGCTGTCCTCATCCGTGACATCCACCGCGATTGCGAGACAGCCGGCACCCGTTGCAGTGATCTCAGCCTCCACCGCCTGTGCAGCGTCTAGTTCAATATCGGCAATCACTACCTTTGCGCCGGCCTCTGCTAGTGCCATACACAATGCTTTGCCTATACCGTTGCCGCCGCCTGTAACGACGGCCGTTTTATTATTGATTTCCATTTCTCGTCTCCGGTGAAGTCCGCGCTTTATCAGGAGATTATGCTCAGGCCATCTCTGCAAGGACAAGCTAACGCAAGCACTATGTTCCAAGGATCTCGGTATGTGAGGTCACGACCTCTTTCAAACCACTCCGCTGCCCACCAAATACGCGAAAAACCAACATATCCAACACGAGCAACGAACTCATGTAACTGTCCTCAAGTGGGCGTGACGGGCGTTGGTTGCTGAACCTGCCAAGGCCGTTTGTGTTATCAGCTTCGAGAGCATCGTTGAAAAAGAGCAGAGGCTAAACTAAGGTGTAATGACAACTGGGGGACTTAAATGGCGAGAGCAACAGCTTTTGGCGTTTCGCTACTGACAATTTTTATGTGGACCGCCGCCAGCGTGGTCTACAGCAACGTCAGTACCGGCGATGTCGCCATGAGTAAGTACCCACTACCCCCCGTCGACCTGCCCACCCTCGCTCCCATCTCGGACCCTAGTGTCGACGCGCGCACCACGAAACAGCCCGCCGAGATAGGTGAGCCTTACCTTCTCAATTTTTGGGCCAGTTGGTGTGTCACCTGCCAAGCCGAGAGTCGCTTTTTACATGGCATCGTAGATGATGTCCCAATTGTTGGCGTCGCGTTAAAAGATGCGCCCGAGTCAGCGAGTCGCTGGCTCAACGACTTTGGCTCTCCGTATACGCTGAGTTACATCGACGAAGAGGGGCAATACGCAGAACAGCTAGGCGTACAAGGTGCACCTGAAACCTTTTTAATTGACGGTGAAGGCAACGTTCGCTTCCACTACCAAGGGCTGATGCAAGATACCGTGTGGCGAGAGCGCGTTATGCCAATTCTTATTGGTCTAAGAAAGGATTGAACTCAAACGCCCTGAGATAGCTGAAGGCGCCGATAACGAAGCACGACATATTTCCGCAACGACAGGACAATAATAACGGACGCAGTCCACAGGACCGGTAAAAAAAGCATGGAGTCTGGGGAAGTTTTGACAACGAACACGCACAAATCGAGAGCCGTGGACGAACATCAGCTCACCGTATCCACGGCTGCGCTAACCGCACTCACTGTTATTACGTCCGTACTTGCTTGCCTGGAAATACCCAACCTCGAACTGTCGCTCTTTGATCTGCCTATATTGCTCTGTCTGATTTGGCACAGATGGACCTTCGCCGTTGGGAACTGGGCTTTGGGCGCCGTTGTAGGGTTCGCTCTCTGGGGCTCGCAAGACCTCACAGCATGGAGCGTAATCTACCTAAATACACTGCTCTTCATTGGCTTCATCATTCTCTTAAAGCGGAGCTTTCGTCAACTTGGCTTGAGTGTGGTTGGCATCGGCTATTGGCTGCTCCTAGGTGCGCCGCTCACGTTTATCTTATTTGCCTCACACTACAGTGATACTGACCTCGCGCTCATTGCCACCGGTCAACGCCTATTCAGCGGACTGCTCGTCATAACACTCGCTATCGCGGCTCACTTTATAGCTGTGCTCGTTCAGCATCGACTACCCGTGTTTGTCTTTGGCGGTGGTCGCCGCTTTACTGTGCGCATGCGGGAGATCGCAGAGACCGCGGCCATTATGGCGGCCTCAATCCCCATGCTTATCCTGCTCTGGGCGCTGATCGACAGCGACACAGAAGGTGAAATTGCCGCGTTGTTTGCGGCGTCAGATGCTCGATTCGAGAGCTTGGCTCTGTCAGCGGACGCCAATCTGGCGCAACAACGAACACTCCTCCAAAGCCTTCGGTCATTGGCCGCAGGTGTTGACTTTGAGCAACGCGCATCAAGCGACTTCGATCAACAATTACTCGACACAATAAACGCCAGCGACGCTCTTGGTTTTGCGCTTCAAGCCGACCCTAAATCACCCGTCTACGTTAGCGCATCCCTCTCTATGCTTGGTGTCTCGCCCACTGATTTCGCGTCGGCGCTCAGCGCTGGTGACACATCGACCGCGGTTGCTCTGACGGATGATAAAGAGGGTTTGACTGGCTACCTGGTGAGCCTCGACAACCCCGCAGTCATGCTTGTTTATCCAACACCTTTAGCGCTTTGGGATGCCCTCTACGGATCGGATATGCTGGGATTAATGAGCGGTCTAAAGGATGCGGGCATGATCGACCGTGTCAGCCATTTTCACGGCCCATCGGCACAAGAGCTATACGGCATATCTGACGATGCGGTTATCGTCCGCCAAGAATACGACTACGCGATCTGGGTCCCACCTGCCCGATACGTTGACCCCAACAAACCGTTCAAGCGCCTCGAGAAACTCAGCAAGAGCTACATCACTTTTCAAGCGAGCGACGAGCTCATTGCCAGCTTCGATCGCGACCTTTACGACGTCGATTGCTTCCGCTACACCGTCGACCTCTGGTCCCACATAAAAGACTCATTGCTAAATACCTCGTTCCTTATTTTTGGCGCTGCCCTTGTTTTATTTGTGATGGCAGCTCTAATTGAGTTCGCCGTAGGGCGCTTCTCTGCACCGTTTAGACAGCTCGCAAAGGCGATGGAGCACTTTTCGAATGCACGACCCGGTGATACCAGCGAGACATTCACTTTCGATCTAACGACGGGCACTAATCTCTTCAGAGATTTGGCCCTTGGGTTTAACCGCATGGAAATTGCGGTCAACGAGTCGGCTGAGCGCTTAGCGCAGCTCAATTCGAGCTACGAAAGCTTGCTCGATCGCGCCTCCACCGGATTTATAGCGCTAGATGAGCAGGGCAACATCGACTTCACGAACCCGACAGCGCGAGCGCTTCTGGACACGATTGATGATCTCCCAGCACGCGTAACCGATGCCTCCAAAGGTGATACCGACGTCGTCGCCGTCAATATCAGCCAAGATCAACAAACGCTTAATTTATTAGCGACACAAACGCCAAGAAGCGATCTCAACGGTGAGATCAACGGTCAATGGCTTATTATCTATGACGTCAGCTCACTGCGCTCCGCAGAACGGAAGCTCCTCGCCGCGCAACGGCTAAGCACCCTCGGAGAGTTAACCATGGGTATGTCACATGAGATCAGTCAGCCGCTGCAGGCCATGACACTCACAGTGGCCAACCTTAAGCGAAGTCTCCGCGACACCATGGCCCAGCAGCCTGCACTTGGTGAAAAACTAAAACGCATTGACGGCAATATTCATAAAATCGCCAATCTTATAAAATTCATGCAGACCTACGGGGGCATTGGCTCGACCTCCGATCAATTGTTCGACCCCGGTGACTGTCTCCAGGAGGAAGTGGCGCGACACGACCAACGTATCGCCTCGGGAGACCCGTCGAGTAACCCCCATGCCCTCTCGGTCAAGATCGAGAATGCATGTCCGGCGACAGCACGTTTATCCGGTGACCCCGAGCAGTTCGCACTCGTTATCCACCACATCATTAAGAACGCTCAGGATGCCGCCTTGGAACGTCAAAGTGAGACGCCGGCGTCGATGACTATTTCCTGTGGCGCCTCGGACGAGCGACTAGAAATAAGCTTCACAGATAACTGTGGTGGCATCGCCCAAGACGCGCTGCCGTATGTGCTCGACCCCTTCTTTACCACTAAGGATCCAGACAAAGGTATGGGGCTCGGGCTCTCTGTGAGTCATGGCATCATTTCATCCATGGGCGGCGAAATCACCGCCTCCAACACTCCCAACGGTGCTTCTTTTGTTATCAGCGTACCTCTGTCAATCGACTGACGTTCAATCAGCCACGACAGCAATCAGCCTTTAGACCGAATTTAGACAATACGCGGTGCACTTGGCAGCTTCAGCCTCAACAGGATCAAGATCCGCCAGATTTCTTGAACTCGCCGCGCTAGGATTTGAAACTCGGCTCGCTATATTTCAACCCCATATTCACCCCCGTCTTTTCCCCGTGAATATGCCCCTCGGATCAGTCGCACGCGCTCTTCATTTGAAGGATGTGTACTCAACCATGCGTGCTCGCCCGACTCTACTTCAGCACTGAGGTTCTCGAGCGCACTCACAAGCGCCTCGGGGTCTTCATCGCGCGCTAAAAAATATCGCGCAGCGTAGGTGTCAGCCTCAATTTCCTGCTCCCGACTAAACGTGCGTTCGAGTACGGTTGTCGAGACTGAGGCCGCAGCAAGTGATAAGTAACTTATGTCTCCTATGAGTAACACACTACCCAGCCCTATGAGACTCGCGCGTAGCATTGATGCCTCGACGTGCTGAAATGTCGTGTGCCCGAGCTCATGGAGCAACACGGCTTTCAACTGATCCCCCATGCCGAGTCGATGAACTAGCTCATCCGTCACCACAATTTGCGCTCCGGGAAGCGCAAAGGCATTCGCGTCTGTTGCCCAATGGTACAAATGTAATGTGTGGCGAGCGTCCAGTTGAAGTTCATTGCGCAACCCGTCAAAAACTGCATGAACCTCCGCCTGCTGTTTGCTAGTCAACGTTGACTCTGTGAAACCGGAGGATATGAGATCACTGACCATATCCTCACCAATCTCGTCAAAAAACTCAGGCGGTACTTCTTCGATAATGTGATCCACTGCAGCCGGGATAAGGGTCGACTCAAGCTGCCATAACAGCACAGCCAAGCTGATAATCACTGTCAAACCAATGGCTGACCACTGAAAGACCGGCTGATCGGTGACTGACTGCCAGCGACTAGTTTTCGTATCTCTCAACAACACGCCTCGCAATTTTATTATTGTGCTTGTGCACGATTCGCTGGCTAAAAAATAGCTGCGGTAAGTCAAAGAGCGCGAGCAAAAGAATTATGATCCAGCCGCCCACCAAGAAGGTGAGCATGCCGACAATGTACAAGATCAAGCAGATCAATCCGGTGAAAAACTTACCGAGATAAAAGTGATGCAAACCAAATACAAAGAAATAGTTGAGCACGGCATAGGTGTCCGGGTCTTTAATGAGCTTGGCTTCGTCGGCGTAGTACGCACGTCGCGCATCAGGCGGTAACTGTGTTACCCGTCGTCTTAGCTTGTCAGACTCTTGCCTCAAGGCCTCAGTGCTTTCAAACATATTCAGTCCAGAGGGTCCGGTACGACATGGATCGTCTCGCGGTCGGTGCACCTACCAATGCGTTTTAGGCCTTTATGAACACCCTTAAAGAGGCCATATTTTTCAATGGCCTGATAGGTATATTCTGAGCAGGTCGGTTCAAAGTTGCAGGCAGTCGCTAGCAACTGCTTTGAACCGCCAGCCGCTTGGTATCCCCGGATAGCCTTTAACACCAGTGTTTTCAAAGCTTATCGACCAAACGTGACGATGACGGCTTCTCGAGACCAAAACAAAAGAAACCGCTTGTTCTCTATTACCTGAAACACCACGTTCCAACCATCCGCTGCACGCGCATTTAACGTGTTCTCTAGCTTCTTCAACGGCAATCCACTTGACCCAAGCAGGATCGTGCCGCACCCACCTTCGACTACGTACTCGACCATGTATTCGTTATATTGCGCTGTCATATCAACCCCCAGGTTTTGTCTTTATTGTCTAGACCACAGCTTTCCACGCCTTCTAAGAAAAGAAAAGACCTCAGCCACGAGAGGTGTGGGCTACCCAGTATTAAGCATCGCCGGCTGAGGGTTACTTTACACCAGTAGTGGGGCATACTTTCGAGCAGACATCGTTGGCGTAGCGTTACGCGAGCAGGCCGCTGTGGTACGTCACGCGCATAACTTTAATAAAAAATGCTTGTTCTTTCTGGGATGTAACTGAATGACAGACGCCGCTGCGCTCTCCGAATCTAAACCTGAAAATACAAATCCGGGTTACGGCTCAAAGCCCTACCGCACATATGTCCTAGGTGCTCTTACGCTGATCTATGTTCTGAACTTTGTCGATCGTGGGCTCCTGTCCGTGGTAGGCCCAGACTTAGTGCCAGAACTCGGTATTTCCGACACACAGTTTGGCCTATTGACCGGCTTCGGTTTTGCTCTGCTCTACACCATCGTGGGCATTCCCTTGGCTCGCATCGCTGATACCGGCCATCGCGTTTGGATCATGACGATCTGTATTGCACTCTGGTCGTTAATGACCGCTCTGTGTGGCTTTGCCACAGAGGTCACCGTGGGCTCCATCACCATAGGTGCGTTCTGGATCTTATTAATATGTCGCGTGGGCGTAGGTATTGGTGAGGCAGGCTGCACGCCACCTGCAAACTCGCTTATTGCGGACTACTATGCGCCTAAAGATCGTTCCCAAGCACTAGGCGTCTACGCCATGGGCGTCACGCTCGGTGGCTTATTCGCCAATTTGATTGGGGGCTGGGTAACCGATGCGTTTGATTGGCGCACTGCCTTTATCGTTCTCGGCTTACCCGGCGTCTTCATCGCGCTGGTATTCAAACTAACCGTAACCGAACCACCCCGTGGCTACACTGATCCTTCAGCATCTAAAAGCAGAGACGAAATACCGTTAAGCGAAGCACTGCAAGAATTGATGACGAAACCCGCGTTTTGGCTCATGACCGCCGGCGCAACGATTGCCGCGTTTTGTGGCTATGGGATCAGCTCATTTCAATCGATTTTCTTTGTTAGATCCCACGGTATTACGGCTGGCGAGGCTGCGATCTGGATCAATACCCCTGTTGCCCTAGCAGCAGCGTTTGGCACCTTTGGCACCGGCTGGATCGCCACCAAAATGTATAAAAAGTATCCGGGCGCGATTGCGTGGGTTCCCGCCATTGGGCTTGGCATCTCGGTACCCTTCTACTGGTTCGCCTTCACAACCGAAAGCTTACTGTGGGCGGGCATCGGACTCAGCATTGCAGGCTTCTCGAAATATGGTTACTTGGCTGCGCAATACACCATTGGCCAGGGTGTCGTGACGATGCGTGTACGCGCCACGGCCACAGCCATACTCTTGTTCGTTGTTAATCTTCTTGGTTATGGCTTTGGCCCCTTGTTTATCGGTGCCATTTCGGACGTCTTCTTTGTGAATGGCATTACTGAACTCGGCGTCAGTGTCGACGACCTTGCCCGCAATCAGTGCCACCCAAAGGTAATAGGGCTGCTAGATACCAATCTGCAAGAAGCCTGCGGTGCCGTGTACGCTCAGAGCCTCCAGTCAGCCATCTTGATCACTGCGAGCCTTTACGCGCTTTGCTCGCTCTTTTTCTTGCTGACATGGCCACGGCTTAAAAAAGATATGGTTGATCGCAATCCAAGTTAATAATCCAAGCGACGCCCCGGACAAACTCTGACCCGCAGCATCAAACGTGCGTCTTGAGGTAGCGGCACGATCACTCGAATTGAGCGGAATTCTGTAGAGAGACAAAGCACCCCTCTAGACAAGTCAGACGACGATCAAACCAGCGAAGCGAGCATTTGGTGAATGCGCTCCCGTCCCAAGCCCTCGAGTGTTTGTATATTGCGTTCGGGTATTTTCTCAGGATTTGGAAACGTTTCTAAAGCTCGGGTAATCATGGCCTCGCGAAGCAAGTGAATCATCGGAAACGGTGCGCGGTTGGTGTAGTGGCTCGCGGCGTCGATTGACTCCCCAGCAAACAGATAATCGGGATGAAAACTCGCTAACTGCAGTACCCCAACAAGGCTCATTTCCTCGAGACGCTGCTCGGCGCTATTAAGGAAAGCCAAATAATCTTCGAACGTTTTTAGGGCATTCGGAAATACGACAAGGGTCGTTGCGATCTCCGTCTCAGACGCCGTTTCCAGACGACCTAACTCATCCAGCAATGCTATGGCGACACCCTCTTCGGCGGTGGCTTCACAAACAGTCACTCTCAGTGCATCGGAAGCTAATAAGGGCCTCGCAAAGGGACAGAGGTTGAGCCCCACAACGAATTCAGAGAGCCATGCGCGTGTCTTGCGCTCAACGGACTGTATTGCATCTGCCTTCTGGGACGGCGTGCTATCACCCCTTCTTGCTGGACTAGCTCGCATCTTCAATTGCCTGCTGCTGCTCCATCCAAAGCTCTTCGGCACTCTCAAGCTCGGCTTTCAACGCCCCTTCGTCTTTGACAATGGACGCAAGTTTATCCCGTTGGTCAGCCTCATAGAGCGAGGGATCAGCGAGGACCTCCTGTAGTGACACTAATTGAACCTGAAGACGTTCGAGTTTTTTCTCTGTTTTCTGCAGTTCCTGACGTAGTGGCTTTAAACGCGCGCGTTGCTCGGCACTGGTTTGGCGCTGCTCTCTACCTTTTGAACCTTTTTCGCGAGGCGCCTGAGTACCCTCTGTTTTGGCAGATACTGTATTACCTGACACCCTAGCAGACGAAGAACCGCCCGCGATCGCACTCGCTTCAGCATTAGTAGATGTCTTATCGCCCGCCAAGACCCACTTTTCATAGGTCGTTAAGTCATCCGGGTATTCGCTCACAGAACCGTCTTCGACTAACCACAGCGACTCAACAACATGGCGAAGTAGATGGCGGTCGTGACTTACAAGAACGATGGCCCCTGTATACCCCTGCAAGGCCATTGCCAGGGCATGACGCATCTCCAAGTCGAGGTGGTTAGTTGGCTCGTCAAGAATAAGTACATTCGGATCCTGCCAAACCACCATAGCCAGCGCTAAGCGTGCCTTCTCGCCACCAGAAAAGGGACGAATAATTTCCTTGGCGCGTTCACCTTTAAAATTAAAACCGCCCAAAAAGTCGAAGATACTTTGCTCTCTCGCATCAGGGCTTAGACGTTGCAGGTGCAACAATGGACTCGCGTCTAAGTCCAATACATCTAGCTGCTGTTGATCAAAGTAGCCTATGCGCAAATTTGCTCCGGTAACTCGCCTACCGCTCTGACCTTGCAGAGCACCCGTGAGCCCCTTGAGTAACGTCGACTTTCCCGCGCCGTTCTTACCCAACAAGCCGATCCGGTCACCCGGGTGAAGAGAGAATGACACGTCTCTTAAGATGACGTCACTGCCGTAACCAAGCGTCAGCTCATCAACCGAGAGTAGAGGATCACTCGTCTTTCCCGGCTCAGGAAACTGGAAGTAAAACGGCGAGTCAGCGTGCGCTGGTGCAACCGTCTCCATGCGCTCAAGCGCCTTTAAGCGACTCTGCGCCTGTTTTGCTTTGGTCGCTTTTGCGCGAAAACGGCGCACAAAGTCCTCGATGTGCGCTATCTCTCGCTGCTGACGCGCATACTCCGCTTGCTGCTGTGCCATGCGCTCCGCGCGCTGCTTCTCAAACGCAGAGTAACCTCCGCGATAAGTCACTAGCTGCTGGCGTTCCAAGCTCAAGGTGCGGTCACAAATAGCATCAATAAAATCGCGGTCATGCGAAATCATGAGTAAGGTGCCTTCGTACCTTAGGAGCCAGGACTGAAGCCACAGCATGGTGTCGAGATCTAAGTGGTTGGTCGGCTCATCGAGCAGGAGCACGTCCGAGGGCGTCATTAACGCCCGCGCCAAGTTCAGACGCACGCGCCAGCCACCCGAAAAGTCAGTTACGGTATTGTTAAGTTCGTGGCGATCAAAGCCCAAGCCAAGCAAGAGTTGCTCTGCGCGTCGCTCTGCGCCGTAGCCATCAAGTGCGTCGAGCTCCTGATAGAGCGTTGCAGCGCGCTCATAGTCCTCGTTACCCTCCGCCTCGGCGATGCCCTGAAGTCGCTCAAACACAGCGGCGTCACCCGCCATTACAAAGTTCAGCGCTGTTTCAGGGCTAGCCTCAAGCTCCTGTGCCATATGTGCGATGCGCAAGCCGGACATTCCACGAATACTGCCACCATCCGGGGCAAGGACTCCCAAGAGCATCGAGAAAAGACTCGTTTTACCCGTGCCATTAGCACCAATCAGCGCAAGCTTCTGCCCGGGCTGCAACGTTGCCGAAGCATTCTGCATTAACAGCTTAGGGCCTCGGCGAAGGGTAATGTCTTCTAGAATGATCACTCGTAATTTTGTCGTTCAGCGTCTATTCATTTGCACATCAGCGGTCCGGATAGAGACTGCGCTAATGCAAAATCAAATAGCTCAGAGGTGGTTGTAAGGTACATCCCGTCGGATGGTAGCGTCATTTAACGTGGTGCGTCTCCATCGAGAGTATCGCACACATGAGCACGTCACCCATCGCAGAAAATAGTCCGCTGCGCCCAACAAAAACTCCTAACTATGATGACCGTCAAACCGACACGATACGCCCCGCTAGGTATGGAATTCATACGCTTACTTGCGCACCCGGATACCAAATTTTGTAACGGATCGCCTCTTCACGCTGAGCCCATTCGAACCACCAGTCGATCATCTCAGCCGTTGCGCCGGGAAAGAACGTCTTTACCGCGACATAAGCCGAGCCATCATCAAACTTAGCCCAGCCGTTCTCACCACCAAGATACCGAGGCTCAATGAGTCTCTATCGATCCTCCCATTTAAGAACATCGCCCACGGGTAGCGGCCCCTGATTCAGGGCGCTCAGAACACGCGGATCGGGTGCCGCACGCCGAAACCAATATTTCGCCATTGGATGCTGAAGTTCGTTCTCAGTGAGATAGGCATGCCAGGCTGTAGCATCGCGCTCAGGTGGCGCACGAAACTCAAACAGAACGATGACGACAGCCATCGCGATGACCAGCGCGGTGACAACCGCGATGAAAAGCGCAACTAAAGTAAACGCCGAGAAGCGCGTGAAAGGTGATGCGACTGCCCTCAAGGAAGAACGCCCCGACAAATTAAGAACCCCCACCACCCTTCAATGAGCTTGTTACACAAAAGAAATTCGCACAAAGCCGACCGAAGCCGCCGTCAGTTACTCGCCCGCTGTCTTCTTGACCGCCAACAGCTCCTCATATTGCGGCTTTTCGCCCTTCGCTTGCGCCATGAAAGTATTACGGATCGCCTCGCCGTCGAGCATAGAAGCATTCCATGTGGCGATGTAATCAAGCCCGTCGGCCGTACTGTGATCACGCGCATAGTTCACCATGCGCTTAGCGCCAGAAACGGCCAAGGGCGCGTGTGCTGCAATTTGTCGCGCGATAGTCATGACCGCATCGAGCATCTCCTCAGCCGAATCATAAACTTCGTTTACCAGACCAATATCGCGGGCCTTTTCCGCGCTCACCCGCTCTGCCGTGTAAGACATTTGACGCGCCCAGCCCTCGGGAATCAGCTTCACCAAGCGAGGGTAAGTACCCACATCGGCCGTCATACCAATTGCTGTCTCGTGTACTGAGAAAAACGCGTCGCGCGTGGCGTAACGACAGTCGCAAGCGGTGATCAAGTCCATGGCACCGCCAACGGCTGCACCTTGAATCGCCACGAGTACCGGCATACGCGCTTCTTCTAAGCAAGTAAACGCATCTTGTAGCGTCATGCAGTGATGTCGAAACGCCTCTGCGCGCACAAAGCGGCTACCCGATTCCGGACCGTCCAGCCCGCCCTCGGTGAATACAGAGATATCCATACCAGACGAAAAATGCCGGCCTTCTGCCGAAAGAACGATGACTCGACATGCGGCATCGCGAGACAGCTCATTAACCGCTGCCGGTAGCTCAGTCCAGAACGAGGGAATCATTGAATTGGCTTTCTCTGGACGGTTAAACCGGATGTGGGCAATGCCCTCGGATACTGATAACTCGAAACATTCGTAAGCCATGAGATGATCTCCTAATCGTTGTGAGGCCGTTCAGGTGCGTCTTTCATTATTACTGTTCATACCTAAATGTACGTTAGCGTTCGTAGTGCCCCAGTGCAAAACAAAAATATGTCCGCAAGTAACGCAGATGGAGCTCTGGCGCTAAGGTAGTTAGATCGAGCTGATTGGACCAGGTATGTTTTCTTTAAACTAATGGTCAGCAGCAGATACTTTTTAGGGGTTAATCGCTAATCGGGTGAGTGCTTTTTCCTGCCTTACGCTTTATTAGTGCGCCATGCCCCGCTCTATTCCATACGTGGCGTCGGCTTAGGCAAGCTATCAAGAAAAGCGACCGGACACCTTTGCCAATTGGAGTCAAGGCTAGCCTACGCCGGAGAAGGCGTCTTCGATTGCAGAAACAAAGCGATTGCGATGAGCAACATGCCTGTACTCTGAAGCGGTGTGAAATCAGCACCGAGCACCACCCATGCGATGAAGGCAGAAAATGCTGGCACAGCCGCCAGCCACGCGCTCGCTTCAGTTGCTGTGCGCTGTGACAGTGCCCGAAACCAAAGACCAAAAGAGACCACGCTGGCAGGGATAGATAGCCAAAGAAGCCAAAACACATCAACACTCGTCTGTGGAACCCACAGTGTCGGTCCGTTCCAAGCTAGCGTGAAGGCCCCCAAGAACACCGTTCCTAACACCATTTGCTGCGCATTAAATCGCCAACCTCCGGCAATCTCTTGTTTCTTTGATAGGAGCGTTGCAAACGTCCAGGATAGTGCAGCCGCCAGACTAAGCAAGACACCAGAGTGACTAGTCTGAACATCTTTACTCACCGCCATTGCCAGAACATTAGTCACAAGAATCAGCCCCAGAAACCCCAGCCCCAGAGCAAACACCAATGCTTTGCTTGCCTGCCGACGCCCGATGAACATTTCGTAGCCCGCAACCATGAGCACATTGCTAAAAACAATTGCTGCGACGACCGGCGGGGCTTCAGAGCCGAGCGCAACGTGTACAGGCGCCATCACACCAAAGGTTTGAAAAAAACCGATAAGCGCAGCGACTCGCCAAGGCACAAGAGGTTCGCCGGTGTTGCGGAATAACCCGACCATAGCCCATGCTGCAAGCGATGCTATTAAGAATCGCATGGACACCAAAGATAGCGCATCTGCGCCACTGACCAATAAGACTGCGGCCGACGGAAAGCTCGATCCCATTAGCAAGGTGGAGAGCAATATCGCCGGCAAAAACCCCTTGAGTCGCGAATCGAGCATGAGGGAGAACGGCTACAGCGCCGTCATTTCACCCGCAGAAACGGTGAGCTTGAAGCCTGGACGTGGAGACCCGCTCCCCGCCTGCTCAAACGCCAACCCAACTGACAGCAACAAAGAATCTTGGTCACGGCCACCCATGAACGAGACACCCACCGGCACTCCGGCGATTGTTCCCACGGGAACTGTCAGATTCGGATAACCACTGACCGCGGCCATCGACCCCGCACCCGCCCAAGCCGGCCAAACATCACCGTTCACCACATCAGCTCTGGGCGACACAGGCCCACTGGGTCCCATAAGGACCTGAACATTGTACTTTTCAAGAAGTGCGTCGATCCCGTTTTCGCGCGTCACTAAGCGAATCAACGCTAACGCTTCTCGGTATTCGTCACTATCAAGTGACGGTGCCTCTAATGACGATTCCATGATGTCTTGCCCGAAAATTGCCTGCTCGACAGCCGCATTCTCTTCATTAAAAGCCACTACATTCGCAAGGCTCCGGACGGGAATATCGGCAGGCGACCCAGAAAGGTAGGCGTCCAGATACGCTTTGAATTCTGACTCCAATACCAGACGAGACGCTTTCCAGTACTCCGGCGGTGTTTCATGATCTGTAATCCTGACTATCTCCGCTCCTGCGGCTTCCATTCGAGCGATTGCAGCGTCGAACTGTGCGTTCAGTCTGGGGCTGTCGTTGCGAGCAAAATCCAAAACGCCAATCCGCATGCCTTGGACTAAAGAGGGGTCGAGAGATTCGAAGTAAGCATTCGTCCATCTCGTCATTCCATCGAGCAAAAGTGCAGCGCCACCAACAGATTTAGTTATTGGTCCTGCCGTGTCTTGGGTGGCCGAAATAGGCACGATGAAATCTGTAGAGAGAAGGCCGTGTGTGGGCTTGAGGCCTACCACGCCGTTCACTTGAGACGGGCAAATAATCGACCCATTCGTTTCAGTGCCCACCGTTGCGGCTGCAAGACTTGCAGCGGCAGCCGCCCCTGACCCGGAGCTTGATCCACAGGCTTGTCGATCCAACACGTGAGGATTCTTCACCAAGCCGCCCACAGACGACCACCCAGAGACCGAGTGCGAGGAACGGAAGTTCGCCCACTGGCTCAAGTTGGTTTTCCCTAGAATAATAGCGCCAGAATCTCGTAACGCAGCCACCAATGGGCTATCACGCCCCGTCAGGTTATCCAGTAGAGCGGTAGAGCCTGCTGTTGTCGCCAGTTCGTCCTTCGACTCGATATTATCTTTAAGTAACACAGGAACACCATCGAGCGGGCTGAACGCCTGCCCCAACTCGCGTCTCGCATCACTTTCTTTTGCTAGGGTCAAAGCCTGGTCGTTGATCGATATAATCGCATTTAGTGTGGGACCTGCTCGATCGATCGCCTCAATCCGATCGAGGTACGCTTGAACGAGTTCGACCGAAGAAAGCTTGCCCTCGGCGAGTTGGTTACTGATAACGGGTAAGGTCAGGGAGACCAGATCCGGAGTTGCGACAGCAAGCTCCGCTGTTTTAGTGGTCTCCGAGTCACTTGAAACACCACAGCCTAAAAGCGTGAATGCGATCGATGTTGTAGCTAGTAGTTTTCTCATAAAGACAGCCTCATGTTTCAACACAGTCGCCTGAAGCAGTGAAGCCAAGGCGCCGCCATAATTTACTCTAAGAACGTAGCATCAAACCAAGAACGAAAACCTCAATGGGCATCATTGAAAATGGAAATGATGGAATTTCGAACGCCATTCACTGTTGTCGGCGCGTCGTTGATAACTCGTGTGTGAAGATCTTCGGTGTTGAATGCCGGCCACTCTGACGTACCCATCGCATTGGGGTTCCCTGTCTTGGCGAATTGGGTCCAGTGATGCACTAACTGCTCTGAGACTCTACGGTCAGCGTCGTTCCAGTCATACCCCACTTTATCAAGCGTGCCAAAGACGTATGCCAAATCACCAGAGTGGTATGCACCCCCACCTCGCGGCCCATTTTCAAGTGCCAAGAACGGCTGATCGGGCATGTAAATATGAAACGCCGGGGGCACGTGATCCATAAAATAGAAAAACGTATCCAAGCCGCTGTCTGCTTGGTAGGACGCCCACCGTCTCATACCGTAAGCCATGAACAAATCGGTAGAGATCGCGTGCCGTAATTCGCCTGGAGTCATGTTTTCCGCATCGTACTGCGCCGCGAGTTCATCGGCGCGCTCACCCGCCACATAAGCCAAAAACCCTTGTAGCTCAGACTCCGTTAACGCGGTATTTACCGGAAAAAGTTCGTACCCTTCATTAGCAAGAAAGCCCAGCATGAGCGGTATTTTGCTTTGCTCTTGCGCCGCAAAGGCCTCGTCGGGCCACTTTGGCAGCACATTGCCGTCGACAACAATGCGGCTGTCCGACTCCCAATCCGATGCTGTCATCGCGGTCAGCAGCGCATCGGGCTCGGCACCTCTAAGGGCTTCAATGGAGGAAGCGCCCAAAGCATCGACTAGCGCTTGACCGCGCTGGTAGCCATTAGCATCTGCCTTGGTTAGGGGGTTTACACAGGCCGCAGACTGGCCGATAGCTTTGTGAAACAGTCCTTGCGCGGCCGGCGCGGTCATCAGCGAGCACACGCTTTGAGAGCCCGCGGATTGACCAAATATAGTGACGTTACTTGGATCACCGCCGAGCGCCTCAATGTTGCGGCGCACCCAGGCAAGTGCGGCAATTTTGTCCATCAGCCCGTAGTTACCAGACGTGCCCGCTCCAGTTTCGGTGGAGACCTCATCAGATAGCCAAGGGTGAGCTAAGAAACCTAACGGACCCAAGCGGTAGTTGATCGTTACGACCACCACGTCCTGCTGAGCGAGCGTGGTGCCATCAAAAATTAAACTATGACCCTGCCCGCTGACATGCGAGCCACCGTGAAACCACACCATAACGGGCTTTTTACCCGCACTCTCAGGTGACCAAACGTTGAGGTAGAGACAATCTTCCGAAACAGAGAAATCCTCGCGACGCCAGACAAAACTTGAGGAATGGCGGGGTTGGTGACAACTGTCAGCGAAGGTATCTGCCGATCTAATACCTGTCCAAGCAACCGGCGCCGCGGGTGCCCGCCAGCGTAAGTCATCAACAGGTGGGGCTGCGTAAGGGAGTCCACGGTAGACCGTGATCGATTCGTCATACGGCGAGGCAATTCCAGTCACCTGGCCCTCGGTGAGCTGCTTTATTTTTAGGCCTGTACCAACAGCCTCTTCGCTTCTATCTCCGCAAGCCGCAAGCTGCGATACCAGCGCAGCAAGCATCGAGATGCCAATCAGCTTGAGCCGGGTTTTCGTGTTCTTTTCGTTCCTGCGTCTGTTCTGGCAGTTTTTATTCTTCAAGTTAACTTCGCCGGACATTTCGATTACCTCTAGGCTATTAACCTTTTTGCATCAACAAAAAGCTCTCAGATGAGAATACTATCTAGGCCTCGCAGAGCCCTTGCAATACGGCCACTTCATGACGAACTGCCTCAGGCGAACCCAAGAGTTGTCGGTTAAAGCCAATCCGCTTGAACCAGTAATGCAAACCAACAAGATCAGTAAAGCCCATACCTCCGTGTACTTCAGTACTCGTTTTCGCGACAAACTGCCCAACCTCTGAGAGGTGTGCCTTGGCATGACAGGCTGTAGTAGCCGCATCTTCCGTCGACTCATCGAACGCATGGCCGGCATACCAAACAAAGGCGCGACAGGGCTCCAACTGCGAGGCCATCTCGGCGCACATATGCTTCACAGCTTGGAAAGAGCCTATCGCTCGATTGAATTGCTTTCGATCTAGGGAATAGGCGACGGCCTGATCGAGCATATATTGCGCCGCACCGAGAGTATCCGCCGCCTGAACAGCGCGTCCACGGTAGATCGTATCGCGCACCAACCGTGCGTCGTCCGTTACAAGGCAGGCGGGCGTCTGATCAAAACGAAGTTCACAAACGCCACGAGTGGCATCAATCGTAGTAAGCGCCTTGCGTTCGACGTGCTCGCTCTCCACCATAAAAACACGCCCGTCTGACAGGGCGACTAAATAGGCATCTGCTGCGGCATCCAGAGCATACAGGCTCTGACCGCCCAGCTTGGAGTCCGACACCGACACCGCGCCTTTTCTGCTTCCAACAAAGTCGCTAAAAGCAATCCCTACTCGGTAAGCACCGCTCGCCATACCGGAGAGAGGATCTGTCGCACCAGCCTGATTAAGCAAATGCGCTGACATAACAGCCGTACTCAAGAAAGGTCCTGGGCAGGCGGCGTATCCCAAGGCCTCCGCAAGTGCTACCGCGTCAAGCATGCCGAGCTCGGCACCACCCTGCGCTTCAGGAATGATGATACCCGCCAAGCCCATGTCCGCGAGACCCCGCCAAATGTCAGCGTCCGATTGCTCGCCTGACGCAATCCTTCTCACGACATCGATAGACACCTCAGATGATAGATACTTTCTGACACTGTCATCGAGGAGAACTTGATCCTGTGATAACCCAAATTCCATTTGTTAATCCCTCCTCTTACTTCGCGCCAGCGGCGGGAAACTTCGGTTCTTTGGGCATGCCAAGTCCGCGCTCGCTAATGATGTTCTTCTGTATTTGCGAGGTTCCTCCACCGATGATCAACCCAAGGTAAAACATGTACTGGTATTGCCATGAACCTTGACCTCGTACATGCGGGTTATCACCGTAACTGAGCCCGATCTCCCCCATAACATCGATGCCAAGACATTCAATTTCGTGGCGCAATTCGGTACCGATGAGCTTCACGATCATGCTGGCTAGTCGCACGTCTTGATTCTTGTTGATCTTGGCGGACAGCAGGCGCATATCGTTATATTGCATGGCGAGCACGCGCCCCTCGAGCTTTAGGAGTCGATCGCGAAAGACCGGGTTATCGATGATGGCTTCGCCGTTGACACTCTCTTCTCGCATCAAGCGTTTTACGCCGTTAAGGCGATTCATTGCAGCATCTGGCGTGGCGAGAGAACCTCGCTCGTGACCCAAGATCGCGTTTGCCACCTGCCAGCCCTGCCCGCGCTCCCCAACAATTTGATGCTTCGGCACACGAACGTCAGTGAAAAAGACCTCGTTAAAATTGGCGTCGCCTGTCATATCCACCAACGGTCGAATTTCGATCCCTGGCGTATCCATGCGGAACAGTAAGAACGAGATACCGAGGTGCTTTGGTGCGTCGGGTTCCGTTCGCACCAAACAAAATATCCAGTCCGCATGGTGTGCGGTACTGGTCCAGATCTTTTGCCCATTGATAACCCACTCGTCGCCATCGAGCTCTGCCCTGGTCGTAAGACTCGCTAAATCACTTCCAGCACCGGGTTCTGAGTAACCCTGACACCAGATCATCTCCGCCTTAATTGTGGGTTCAACAAACGCCTTTTTTTGCTCTTCAGTACCCATCTCAAGCAAGACCGGCGTGAGCATGGTAACGCCCTGCCCGTTAAAACCGCGATGCACCCGCTCGGCGCCAAATTCCTCTGCAATGATGCGCGACTTGATGATGTCGGGCTCTGCACCATACCCACCGTATTCGCTGGCTATGGTTCGACTGTGATAACCGTGCTCTATAAGAAGACTTTGCCAGTCACGCAGGGCTTGGCTTTTAATACCGTCACCCGGTTTAGGTTGTTTGTGCTTGTGGGAACGAATGAACGACTTCACTTCCTCACGGAAGGCGTCGTACTCACGACCGTATGACAGATCCATTGCACTACCTCTATTATTTTTTTCGACAGTAGCACATCCTCATGCCTGCAGGCGTCTGGGTTTACTGACCTAAGCAAGCGATCTGTCGTATCCTGCGCCCCCGCTAGGCAACGAGTCGGTCATCGCCGTGGACCTGATCAATCAATACGTGTCGCTGTGGATGTTCATCATCCTTATGGTGTCCACACCCGGACCCGCCAATATGCTGCTGATGGCGGCCGGCGCACAGCAGGGCCTGGCTCGTACCTTGCCGTTTATTGCGGGTCTGACCGCAGGAAAGCTCGCACTCAACATCGCTCTGGGACTGGGACTGATGGGTTTACTTGAGGCAAACCCCACCATCGCTACTCTGTTTGTCTATGGCTCCGCAGCCTATATGGCCTACTTGGCACTTCGGAATTGGACGCCGCCTGCACCCGGTAGCTCGAGTGCAAGCTTTACGTTTCTCTCGGGTAGCGTTGTCCACCCGCTCAGTCCAAAGACCTGGATGATGGCCACGCTTGCCATCACACAGTTTGCCGACAACTTTGAATCAACTGGGGAGCGTCTGATCGTTGTCCCCCTCAGTTTTCTGCTTGCGCAGGTGTTTTTTGCCATTGTTTGGTGTGGGTTGGGCGTCATGATGAGTCGTGCCTTTGAACAAAGTATTGTCATGCACCGAGCATTGATTTTATTGACGTTGGGCGTCATCGTTTGGGCTCTGTTGCAGTAACGCACGAACACAAGCTCTGACCCCAGGCGCGCAAGTTAACAAAAGGATTGCGAGCAGAAACTATGTCCACGACTTGGAAAACACCGTCACGGCGACGAGTCCTAAAGGCACTGGCAGCTAGTGTTGTTCTATTGCCGCAGGTATCCCTGTCTGCAATAAAGCGGCTACTCCCGGCCAACAAAGCATCGCGTGACTTCATCGAGCACAACGACTTACCACTGGCATTAGAGACTCGCCGGAGCGCCTACGGACAGGGACCCATAACCGCTATTTCGCAATTTTTTGTGCGCAATAATCTGCCCATGCCAGAGGCGGAGATTGTCGCTGACCCAGACCGCTGGACCGTGTCAATTGAAGGCGCTGAGCGGTCGAAAACCTTCAGCCTCGCTGAGCTCAAAGCATTGCCAACCACCACCATCGGTAGCGTGCTCCAGTGCTCGGGTAATGGCCGCGCGTTTTTTGCTCACTCGCCCTCCGGCTCACCCTGGGGAGTTGGGGCTGCCGGGTGCGCGCTGTGGACCGGTGTCAAACTCTCCACTGTCTTTGAACATATAGGCGGTGTCCAAAGTGAGGCGCGCTTTATCACCGCCACCGGTGGCGAACCCTTACCCCAGGGGATCGAACCGAGCGCTGTCGCTGTCGAACGGTCGGTGCCAATAGATAAAGGGCTCGATGACTGCTTGTTGGTATGGGAGATGAACGGCGAACCCTTACCCCTTGTGCATGGTGGCCCCCTACGACTGCTTGTACCGGGCTACTTCGGCGTGAATAACGTCAAATGGGTGAGACGCGTCGAAGCCTCGTCCGACGAGTCGAGTAACAAGATCCAGCAATCGGGCTACCGGATGCGGGCTCTTGGCGAGCGCGGAAATGCGAGTCACCCGTCGATGTACCGTATGCCGGTCAAGTCTTGGCTCAACGGACCAGGGGCGAGTGGTGAGGCATTAGCCCCGGGTACACATCAGCTCTTTGGCGTCGCATTTTCAGGGGAGCGCGGCATTGATCATGTCGACGTCTCGACCGACGGTGGTTCGAGCTGGCAGCGCGCGAGCTTGTACGGCCCTGACCTTGGACCCAATGCCTGGCGGACGTTTTCAATCGAGGCCGATCTGTCAGAGGGCGAGTACTTACTTGTTAGTAAGGCAACTGATAGCGCAGGCGATAGTCAACCCGAGTATTTCCCTGCCAATCACCGAGGCTATGGACACAACGGCTGGCGCGATCATGCGTTGGCCGTGGAAGTTGTGGGAAATGCGGTGAGCGCGAAACGCCCTGTCGTCTCTCCAGTCGACATGGGTGTTACAGTTGCCGCGAGCGTGTCCGCTAAGCATGTTGGCAAGACTAACCAAGAAGACAGTTTGGGAAAGCGCTTATTCGTAGAGACCGCAAGCCCACCCTGTGGTGTTTGTCACAGCCTGGAGGCTGCTGGCGCGAGAGGTGTTATTGGTCCGAATCTTGATGAACTCAGACCCGACGCCCGTCGCATTCGAACCGCTATCGCGCAGGGAGTAGGTGCCATGCCAGCCTACGCAGAACAACTGACCGACCGGGAGGTCAACGCACTTGTAGCCTTTATTACTTCGACTCAATGACGCGCGCTAGAGACTTGAACCGTACGAAGAAAATCACACAGCGCTGCATCGGGATGCGTTCGAGTAGAGACCTCGTCAGAGATGACAAGCGCCTGTTGTGTTTGGGTCCAAGGAGGCCAGAACAGGCGACCGGCTTCTAGGCCACCAGACTGGGATTCATTGGGCGAGCCATCCGTTACAAACGCCACCCAGTAGTCAACCAAAGCATGGGTAATCTTTTGGTCAACATCATCAGTGGGTAACCATGCGTCGTGGGTGTCAAAAACATAGGGGAGCTCTGCGCCATGATAGGCGCCAATGGCATCAAAACCCTCCCGCACCCGATCAAAACGATAGACGAAGGCCGCCCCCCCCGCGGCCTGCGCCGCTTTTGCAAGCGCAAGGCTGGGGCAAGTATATTGGACGGCGGATCGCAATCGATCCATTTGTGGGAGCTCTGACAGGTCGGCGCCGAGCTTAACCTTGATGTCATCCCAGGTTTCTCGGGGAAAATAGCCTTGCAGATAATCCGTCAGAACTGCACCCTCGGGGATGTACATCAAGGACTCATTGCCGTTTGACCCGAGAATAAGATTCAGCGCCGGAAATGCCTCACCTACCAAGGCATCTTCAAGCGGTACGGGCAAGGTCTCAGGGTCTGGAATGGGACTAAAGTAATGTTCACTGAATAGGTCAAGCTGCGAATCCAGCAGTTCAGCAGCAGGTATACGCTTCAAGTCGGTAAAAGTGCCGTCTGTACCGAAGTGATGGGCTACCAATGATTCACCTAAAGCGAAGCCATCCTCCGGTCTGAGCGTACTCGTCACTGACCAGCCAGCGCTTTGATGAATCACCCCCGCGATCTTGCCTCGCATAGCAGGCGCCAGCGCCAAATGCAGCGCATTGTCCGCCCCCGCCGATTCGCCAGATACAACAATACGGCTGGGGTCGCCACCAAATGCCGTTATGTTTCGGTTCACCCACTCAAGCGCGACGATAAGGTCGTGTAAGCCCGGGTTCTGAATGGCCATATCCGGATGACTCAGCCAGCCCAATACACCCAGTCGATACGCCACCGTAACCACCACCACCCCTCTCTTAGCAAGGGCATTGCCGTGATAGTTAGGCTCGTAGCTCCAACCCCCGGTGTTCGAGCCACCGTGAATAAAGACCAGCACTGGCTTTGGCTCAGAATAGTCGCCGTCAGTCCATATATTCAGATAGAGGCAGTCCTCCGAATACTTAGGACCTGCCATTAGGCTTGGATCAACACCGACACGCGACATCATGCCGTGATACCACGCGAGACCGCTCCCAGTTTGCATACACGCGGGCATGAAATGAGTTGCATCCACCTCGCCTAACGAGCTTTCAATGGGCACAGGTCGCTCCCAGCGCAGCGCATTAACCGGTGGTTCGGCAAATGGAATACCCAGAAATGCCTGTACCCCCGCGTCCTGGTCAAGCCCAAGGTAACGAGTGCCGGCTATCTCAACTATGGGAGGTTGTTTCGCAGAATCACAGCTGGTGAGAACCGTGATTAGGAACACGGCAAAGAATCGAAGCACGCCTCTAGTGAGCGGCAAGTCACTGATTGGAGGTCGCAAAGCAGCTACGAAACTAGGGGTTGCCAAGGGCGTTACCTAAGGTCTCGGTATGGCCATCGAGCCCAATGGCCTGGCCCGAAACTCGTATACCTGCGTCACTGGCTAGGTAGCACACCATCGAGGCGATATCTTCAACTCGCGTAAAACCTTGGAGCGAGCTTTGACGCTCGTAACTCCGTCGAATGTCATCGATCGATACGCCGCGCTCCTTTGCATCACGCGCCATGACGGCCTCTATCCGCGGGCCATCAACACTTGCAGGACACAGCGCGTTCACTCGCACATTGTAAGGCCCCAGCTCCATCGCCCAGGACTTCGTAAGCCCGATCAAGCCCCACTTAGCGGCCACGTAGGGCGATCGATTAGGGCAGCCCATGAGGCCTGCGTTCGAGGCAATATTGATAATCGCACCCGATGATGCTGCCTTCATTACCGGCGCGACTGACCTCGTGAGGTTAAAGGCGCCAGTCAAGCCAACGTCTAACGTCTCCTGCCACTCCAATGGGTCGACTGCCTCGACGGGCGCTGTTGGTCCCGAGATCCCAGCATTGTTCACCAGCAGGTCGATCCTGCGGGCCTCCTGAAGTACACCATCGACCGCTGCAGCGACTGCCGTAGCGTGAGACACATCACATAATCGTGCGCGTGATAGCGGATCGCTGGCGTTATAGTCATCGACGTGGCTCCGATCATTATCAAGCAAAAATACATCGTAACCCTCAGCGATCAGTGCGGAGGCAATCCCCAGTCCAATACCCGACGCACCGCCGGTAACGATTGCTACTGGCTGATCACTCATAGCTACTCCCGCATCGCCATATACCCATAAGCGAATACCGCGCCCAAACCATTAGGTGGCTGAATTACCCTGAACGCCACCATGATCTTCCTTGAGTGATCTTAGCAAGGAGATGCCGGATAGCCAGAAGGTAAATACCAGTGGTAGCGATACCACCAGGACAACCGTCTGCGCCGTTTTAAGACCACCTGCGTACATGAGGCCAATGGGTAAAATTGCGATCGCACAGGCCCAGAAAACACGGTGCCATCGCGCAGGATCCTCTGACGGCTTTAACGATTTCGTCGCACTGGCGGACAGCACGTAGGACGCACTGTCATAAGTCGTTGCCGTGAAAATGCTGGTCAGAAAAATGAAGGCTACGATGAACAGCGCGGCGCCAGGCAACACGTCGAGCCCCGCGATAATAGCTTGATTACCATCAGACTCCATCATGATGCCTAGGACATCCACCTCCCCGCTTAACTGGAGTCCGAGACTGTGGTTACCAATGATGAGGTAGAACAGCCAAACACCCATCGAGCCCATGCCCAACATCCCAAACACCACCTCGCGCAATGACCGGCCCTTGGAGATACGGGTAACAAAAATACCGATGAATGGACCATAGGCCAACCACCACGCCCAGTAGAAAATGGTCCAGTCTTCGATGAAGCCCGTGTTATTGATGGGGTCAGTCCAGAACATCATGGCTAGCGTGTTTTGCAATGTATGGCCAATCGAGTTAATCGCCATTCGGAGCAGAAAAACAGTATCGCTTGCCACTAGGACAGCTGCCAAAAGAACAAAGCCGAGGATCATATTGAAATCGCTCAACCGCTTGATACCGCGGGTTAGACCGAGCCAGACACTGGTGCCAAACATAGCCACACACACAGCTACCACAACAAGCTCCATACCAAAGCTAATAGGTATCCCCGTGAGCCTTGATATGAGAGCCGCGATCAGGGGGGTTGAGAAGCCTAACGAACTGCCAATACCGCCAACCAAAGCAATCATGAAAAAACTATCCATGAGGCGCGCACCAAGTGACGACTCACCACCTTTGATAAAGTGCGGAGCAGAAATGCTGTACTTTAGTTTGGATACCCCTCGCGCATAGTAGGGGTAGGCAATAGCGAGCGTTGGCAGACAGTAGAACGACCAAGCAACGAGTCCCCAATGATGTAGACCAAAGGAGGATGCCCACACGTAGGCTTCGGGTGATCGAGGTTCAGCACCAAACGGGGGCGAATCGACATAGAAGGCCCACTCGACGGCACTCCAGTACATCATCCCAGCACCAATGCCCGCAGCAAATAACATCGCTCCCCAGCTCAGGGTGCTGAATTCAGGTTTTTCTTTGCCTAAAGTGACTTTAGCGTGCGGCCCCAGCCCGATGTAGATGACCGCAGCAAACGCCGAGATTGCTGTGAGAATGTAGAGCCAGCCGAAGGTACTCGCAATCCAGTCATACGCCGTCTGCAACGCTAAGGCGCTCGCTTCAGGAAACACCAACAGAGGTATCGCAAGTCCCAACATGACAGCTAAGGTTAGAAAAAAGTTAACGCGATCTACCGCTGGCGCCATGGCTTCATCCCAAATTATTCTTATCGTGAAACACGAGGGTAACGTATTTTCGAAACGAGTTCTTAGGCCGTTGCAGCGCTATTAGATTGCGAAGTCACCGTTCGCCGTAACACGCACTCCACAAACTCGTCGTTAGCGCTGATAACACCTTAGGAACAACAGACACTATTCGGAAACCCCGAAATAGCTTCTTAGGTGTACCCTTGACCCATGAGGCTAGTGGATGCGTGCGCCGAGTGGCGTCCTCCAGTTTAACTATTCTTATAACGATCCGCCGAGACAACACCATGAAGATTTTTGAGCCCGCAAGAGAAATTGATGTCATCCACCAGACTGATGTACTGGTGATTGGCAGCGGCCCAGCGGGGCTCGCTGCGGCGCTTGCGGCCGCAAGGGCAGGCGTTGAGGTTACCCTTCTCGAACGCTTCGGATGCTTTGGCGGCAATATCACGGCCGTTGGCGTAGAGGGTTTTGCTTGGTACCGCCACGAAGCAACTGTTGATAGCGAGGGTATTGGCATCGAATTTGAGGAACGCGCCAAAGCCGCAGGAGCCTCGGTCGCCGAACCGCAATCCCAAAGCCACGCCATTGACGGTGAAGCATTCAAAGCAGTAGCCGACGACCTCGTGAGTGAAGCGGGCATTACCCCGATGCTACACCGCCTCTTCGTTGCGCCCATCATGGAGGGCAATCGCATCACTGGAGCGATCGTCGAGAGTAAGGCCGGTAGAGAAGCCATTATCGCCTCGCGGGTGGTGGATGCGACAGGTGATGCGGACGTCGCACACCGCGCTGGCGCACCAACCATTAAGCAGCCTAAAGAGGAAATGATTGGCGCTTCTGTGATGTTTTCTTTGAGTGGCGTCGACAAACAGCGGTTTATCGATCATGTCAAAGCCGAGCCTCATACCTACGCTGACTGGGCCTATGGGCAGTGGACTATCGAAACCACTGGAAAAGAAGATCAGATGTTCTCACCTTTCTTGCGCAAGCCTTTTGAGCGAGCGCGCAAAGAAGGCTTGATTCCCAAAAATCTCGATACGATTTCCGGTACGTGGGGAGCACTCTACGACTCGGGTGACCTGACTTACATGAACCTCGTACACCTTTTGGGCTACGACGGTACCAACCCAGATGACCTCACCCGTGGCGAAATGGAAGGACGTCGGCAAGCGATGATGGCCGTCGCGGCGCTAAAAGCCTTTCAACCGGGATGTGAAAACGCAAAATTGCGGAACTTCGGTATGACACTGGGTATTCGCGATACGCGCAAAATCGATGCGGTGTACAACATGACAGAGTTAGACGTGCGCGAGCAGGCTCGTTTCGAGGAATCCGTGGGTATTTTCCCTGAGTTTATCGATGGCTATGGCATCCTGATCTTGCCAACGACGGGACGGTATTTTCAGCTGCCGTATCGAACCTTGTTGCCCAAGGGCGTCGAGAATCTCATTTGCGCCGGAAGAATTACAGGCGGTGACCGCGTAAGTCATGCGGCCACGCGCAACATGATGTGCTGCGCCGTCACAGGCCAAGCCGCAGGCACAGCAGCTGCGCTCTCTGTTAAGCTCAACGAGCCCTTCGAGGACCTTTCGATCACTGCACTCCAGAGAGCGCTTAAACAAGCGGGCGCGAGGTTGCACTGATACGACCATTGATAAACCCATTGATAAGGCCAAAAAGAAAGCCTAATTTGAGGCTGGTGTAACACGGCAACGCTGAGGCGCTGTAGCGACGGCTTTTGTCCTACGAAAGCTGATGCCGGTAACGAAAAATCAAAAAATAAACTGCCGTGTATAGGGCAATCACGATCATACCTACCCACTCGATTTTGAGCGGCGTGAACTGATACAAAACGACCAATCCCAGTAGCAGACCCGTGTGCACGCAGATGTAGGTCACATGACCCAGCTTCGAAACGGTCCAACCAAGATTCAGCGCATAGAGTCGAGTGAGCGAATCGAGCGAGTTGATAACAAAAAGAACACCCACGCCCATCATTAGCCAATTAAGCCCGGAGGTCACAGTCTCACCCCCCTTGAAAAGTCCGAACAAAACGGAGAACCACAAGGCTATGGGGATTGATGGAATGATCAGGATGGCTAAGGCGAGTTTCCACGCTGGAATTCCGTTCGTAAAACGTGCGACAAACTGCCCGATCATAATCGACCATGCAAACCACCAACTAAGATAAAACCCATGGTAATCGTTGATGGGGATCAAAAACTTTTCGAGATTTCTTGGGTAATTTCCTAGGCTTACAACGTCATTTGCCAACTCGCTTACATCCCCTCCAGAGACCCACCAAACGACGAAAATTAGCGCGAAAAATAACAAGGTAGAACCGACGCTAAGATATTTGAGCACCATAATTCGCGTGCTTGAAATCACGGCCAGCAGTACGACCGTGACCACCATCAAATAAGTGAGCGAAGTACTCAGGCCAGGCAAATACGATGGCAAGTACGCCAAAAATAGATAGGCTGTGAACGCACAGGTCGCGATAACAACAAGATTGTGAGCGAGTTTGATCAAAGGTCGCTCGAACAGCCGTATACGCGGCTCGATAGCGCAGAAATACAACGTAGTTAGAACATAAAAGCCCCAAACCAAACCGCCCCAAAATCCGAACTCGACCACAAGCGGGCTTGCAAACTGATAATCAGCCCCGGCGGCATAGGTCTCAAAGTCGATGAGCGGAAACATAATGAGTCCGACATCAAGGCCTGACGTGAACAAAATCGCCAAAAACGCGAGTGTCGGGAGCGGTGCGTCACCAACGCATCGATAATGTGGCCAGCGAATTACGACACATAACGTTGTTACCAATGCGATAGCCATAGCCACCGACAACACAGTCATCAAGGCGCTGATCTCAACATGTCAGCACCCATAGGTCGTTGGGCAACACCCTCACGCTGAGTGGCTTTCGCATTCGCTGGCTGCCAGCGAGCAACGTCGGACCGAAGCATTTTCTCGCCACGAATTATGGCCGCAGCGCGTTCGGCCACCATAATCGTAGGAGCGTTGAGATTACCGTTTGGGATACTGGGAAAGACGGACGAATCAATCACCCGAAGCCCCTTGATACCACGTACTCGGCAATCTGCATCCACAACCGCCAGCTGATCGTCCCCTGCTCCCATACGACAACTGCAGGAAGGGTGATAGGCCGTCTCAACATTCTTGCGCACCCACGCATCGACAGCCGCATTGTCGGACAAGTCAATCGCCGGTTGAATCTCAGCCCCTCGGTACCTATCAAGTGCAGGCTGGCTGAGAATTTCACGGGTGAGCCGCAAACAGATGCGCCAATCCTCCCTGTCCTTCTCGGTCGCAAGGTAGTTAAAAACGATCTCCGGCGCCTCGCGAATGTCCTTTGAGCGGATGCGAACATGGCCACGGCTTTCCGGTTTGTTGGGTCCTACGTGGACTTGAAAGCCGTGTCCGTCGAACGCGGCGTCCCCATCGTAGCGAACCGCACCTGGTAGGAAGTGATATTGAATATCCGGCCATTCAATGCCCGCGCGGGTTCGAATAAACCCACAGGATTCAAAATGGTTGCTAGCGCCAAGACCGGTCTTGGTAAAAAACCACTGAATACCGATTTTCAGCTTCGATAGAGGATTCAAAGCACCGTTAATCGTAATGGGCTCCTTGCAGCGATATTGAAAGTAAACTTCCAAGTGATCCGTTAAGTTTTCCCCCACTCCCGGTAATTCGTGGACCACGTCGATACCCGCCTGCTCAAGCACTTCACGTGGACCAATCCCCGATCGCTGCAAAATACTGGGAGACCCTATACTGCCCGCACTGAGCACAATGTCCCGACGTGCAGAGACCTCGTGGTGTACGCCGTGCCGCCAATACGTGACCGTCGTCGCGTGGGTTCCCTGGAGCCCAATGTGATCGACTTCAGCACGCGTGATCACTGTTAGATTGGTCCGACCTCGCGCAACTTCCAAGTACCCGCGTCGGGTTGAGGCACGCAGGCCATCCTTGACCGTCATATGCATTGGACCAAAGCCTTCCTGGCGGTACCCGTTGTAATCATCGGTCAAGCCATAGCCAGCCTCATCGCCTGCATCAATAAAGGCCTGATACAGCGGGTTTTTTCGGTTATTACCATTGCAGGTGCCAATAGGACCATCGCCACCTCGGTAGTCGTCGGCGCCGCGCATCCAAGTCTCAGCACGTTGAAAATAGGGCAGACAGTTCGCGTAGTTCCATCCCTCTGCGCCAAGCGACTCCCACTCATCGAAATCACTGGGATGGCCGCGCACATAAACCATCCCGTTAATCGCTGATGAGCCACCGAGCCCTCGACCGCGCGCTGCATCCATCGCACGGCCATCCAGCCCACTTTCAGGTTCACTGTAATAACCCCAATTAAACTCCTTTGAGGCCATGGGTATTGCAAAGGCACTGGGCATATCGACGAAAATACTCCGACCACTGCCACCCGCTTCCAACAACAAGACAGTCACTGCAGGGTCCTGAGACAGTCGGTTTGCCAAGACGCAACCTGCAGAGCCACCGCCAACAATGATGTAGTCGTATTCCGTCTTCATAGTTGAATCTCTACCCGTTGCACCGGGAATGATGTTAGTTCCTTGCGCTTACTTTATCGGTTTTGTACTCGGCTTTTTTGTGAAGGTGCACTCGGCGTTCCACTGGCCTTCCCACTTCACCCTCCACCAACCCTGTGTGGACCTTGCTAGTGAACTTGCAATTTACCGGTGGTAGCACGCTTGAGCCTCTCTGTGGTGCGCCAGACTAGTACGTTGGCTCAACCTTTCCCAGATTGGCATAAATCGTTTTCGTCTGCGTAAAGTGCTCTATGGTTTGCATTCCATTTTCACGACCGATACCGGACTCTTTATAACCACCGAAGGGAACTTCCGCGGGGGTAATGTTGTACTCATTTATCCAAACAATGCCTGCTTGAAGCTGGTTGGCCACACGATGTGCTCGCGAGAAATTCTGACTAAACACCGCGGCAGCGAGACCCAGCCGGGTGTCGTTGGCGCGACTAATGACCTCAGACTCACCACTGAATTTCAGAATGGTCATAAGAGGGCCAAAGATCTCCTCAGTGACAACGGCATGCTCATCAGTCTTTGCCACAACGACGGCGGGTGACACAAAGTAACCACCACCCAGGTCATCGGCATTCAGGACTTCGCCCCCACACAGAACATCAACCGTTCCTGAGGAACGAGCTTGATCGAGATAGTCGGTCACCTTAGCGAGCTGCTGCTGAGACACCAAGGGTCCCATTTGCGTACTGGGGTCGAACGGGTCACCCACGTTTATCGCCTGAGTCCGCTCAACCACCTCTGAAACGAATTTATCAAAGACAGTTTCGTGCACGAAAACGCGGGTCCCGTTAGAACATACCTGACCCGTGGAATAGAAATTACCTGCAAGAGCTGCGTTAACAGCGCTATCGAAATCGCAGTCGTCAAAAATCACAATCGGCGACTTACCACCCAACTCCAACGTAACGTTTTTCAGAGACTCAGCCGCCATGGCCGCAACGCGCTTACCAGTGGGCACTGAGCCCGTTAAACTTACCTTGGCGACATCAGGATGCTTTACCAGCGCCGCTCCCGCCTCCCCCATGCCGAGTACCACATTGAATACGCCATCGGGAAGCCCGGCCTCGGTGTATATCTCTGCGAGCTTCAGTGCTGTCAACGGCGTCACCTCGGAAGGCTTGAATACCATGGTATTCCCACAAGCAAGCGCCGGCGCTGATTTCCAAAGCGCGATCTGAATCGGGTAGTTCCACGCACCAATGGCTGCACATACGCCCAAGGGCTCTCGCCGCATGATGGCAAAGGCTTCGGGGGGTAGATCAACATGGGTTCCCTGCAAGCTCTGCGCCAAACCCGCGTAGTACTCGAGCACTTCAACGCCGCTGATAACGTCGACCACACTCGTCTCTTGAATCGCTTTCCCTGTGTCGAGTGTTTCCAACTCGGCAAGCTCCTGATTGCGCTCACGAAGGATTGCGCCTGCACGACGCAAAATGGCACCGCGCGCGGCAGCTGGAGTTTGAGACCAGTCTGTGAAAGCGTGTTTGGCTGCTACCACCGCTAAGTCAACAAGTGCCTGATCGGCCGCCTCAACATCACAGATCGGCAAACCCGTTCCAGGGTGGATAGTTTGGAATAGGTGGCCATTCATCGAGTCAACATAACGGCCATTGATATAGCTTTTTTGTCGCTCGAGGGTAGAAGACTTATCGAAGTACACCCCATTCACCATGTCAGTCATAACACTCTCTCAACAGGGTCAAAGCACACAAGATATTGCGCGCTCGCCATTGCTCTCGGATTCAGGGGCAATGATTGCACAGATAAGCCGTGCAAGGCGAAGTCGAACGCTTCCAAAAACCCTTAAGAACATAGGTGTTGACCCAAGGTCTAACACTCGCTTAGATGGATACAGAGCGTCTAGACGCGTTCGGTGAGTATCCTGCTGAGGGCCTCGGAGATAGGCGGTAACGAATCAGCGACAAAAATATGAAATAAAAATAAGAGACAGAACAATGAGTGAGACAACTGGGCAAGACCAACAGCAGAACATGCAACGCGTCGCGATGACTTCGCTAGCGGGCACCAGTATCGAGTGGTACGACTTTTTCCTCTACGGCACAGCAGCTGCGGTCATCTTTCCAAAAGCCTTCTTCCCACAAGACTTGCCAACGATGGTGCTGTTAATCATCAGCTTTAGCACCTTGGCCGTTGGATTTTTAGCCCGTCCACTGGGCGGAATTATCTTTGGCCACTTCGGGGACCGGATTGGAAGAAAGCGCACTCTGGTGGTTGCACTCATGATGATGGGTGTCGCGACAACGCTCATCGGCTTTCTACCCACTTACGCATCGATAGGGATTGCCGCGCCGCTCCTTCTGGTGGCTCTACGCTTTATTCAGGGCCTCGCCATTGGTGGGCAATGGGGCGGTGCTATGCTGCTAGTGACCGAGAGCGCACCCGCGGATCAACGTGGCTGGTACGGGGCTTACGCGCAAGCAGGTGCTCCCATGGGCGTCATCCTCGCTAACCTCGCTTTTATCGGAGTGAGCAGTTCGATGAGCGACGAAGCGTTTATGGACTGGGGGTGGCGACTGCCGTTTATAGCCAGCATCGTACTCATCGGTATTTCGATGTATATCCAATTGAAAATCGAGGACACCGAGGCCTTCAGAACATTGAGCGAGGCTCACGCTGCCAAGGACAAACCTGCAGCTGCTGTCGAGCGATCGCCCGTCGTTGAGGCTATTCGTAAGTACCCCAAACGAATCATGCTGGCCGCAGGTGCTTTTCTCTCGGTGCAGGTCACATTCTATATCTTGATTGCCTTTGTTATCGCCTACGGGGTCAACTCACCCGATCTGAACCTTTCGCGTGACACGATGTTAATGGCTGTATTGGTGGCGGCGGCGATCATGGTGCCCACACAGTTTTACTTTTCGGGGCTCTCTGATCGTATCGGGCGAAAAAGTGTTTATAAGTGGGGTGCGATATTGACCGGTGCATGGGGCTTCGCATTGTTCCCCTTGATCGATACCGGTAATCCCATAGTCATAGGGTTTGCGATCACGATGGGGCTGCTATTTTTGGGTATGCAGTACGGTCCCCAAGCCGCCTACTTCACGGAACTGTTTAGTACAGAAGTTCGTTACTCAGGCGCGTCGCTCGGTTACCAGATCGGCGCGATTTTGGGTGGTGCCTTGGCCCCAACAATAGCAGTTCTTTTGTGGAGAGACTTCGGTGTTTTCTTCGTATCGGTGTACATCATGATTGCCGCGATACTGACACTTTGGTCGCTTTCGCAACTTGAGGAGACGCAAGGCTCCAGTTTGTGAGTTTCTAGACTCCTAGTACGCTGCCTGTTGTTCCAAGGCAGCGCAGTTGAAACTATGTCAACTTGCTAGCGGCAACTGATGCAGTGACATTATTTGGCTGTCCCAAGACTTTTTGATGGGCCAGCTTTTTATCGGCTTTCTATCAGTAAACTTCTCTGGGGCCTCCTCTCTGGGCGGCGGCTCTATCGAATTCAGGCAAATACCGCAATAAATCCGAGTCCAATGGGCCGATCAGAGCAGTCCTTTTTCTCGGAGCCTAGGGATCTCTTGCAGTGGGCATTTATCAACAACGAGGTCGAGACCCTGCGAAAGCGCTTCTCGCTCAGCGTCGACATGCCTCACTGCTAGCTGCGTCCATAAAACGGGTGTCCCAATCGCTAGGGTCTCAGCCAGTAGATCCGGCAATACACTACCATCGCGGAAAACATCGATCATATCGATCGGGTGGTCAATATTATTCAGCGACGCCACCACGGTTTGCCCCTGCAGTTCCTGGCCCGCAAGACCGGGATTAACCGGTGTTACCTGGTAACCCTCAGCGAGTAAAAACGCTAACACTTTATAACTGGGCCGCTCTGGCTTGTGACTCGCGCCAACCAATGCGATTGTGTTCACACGCCTGAGGAGGGCTGCGAGCGCTTCGTCGGTTTCTATCAGCAACGGATCAACGCCAGTCGGGAGCGCGCTTCTCAAAGAAGGCCTTCACCCCACGACGCGACTCGTCTGACGTCATAGCCTTCACCATCACCTGATTCGCATGCTCAAAAGCCTTGTGGAGTGGCATTTCTATTTGGGTGTAGAACGCCGTTTTGCCGTCACGAATACTTTGTGGAGAACGTGAGGCAATACGCTCAGCAAGCCGACGGGTTTCATCTACAACCTGATCGGCAGGGACATGTCGATTAATCAAGCCAAAGCGCTCTGCATCCGACGCGTCGAAGAACTCGCCGGTTAAGGCCATTTCCAGGGCATGCTTGCGCGACAAGTTACGGCCAATGCCAACCAGCGGCGTAGTGCAAAAAGCACCGAGGTTAACGCCGGGCGTACAAAACTGGGAATCGCTTGAAGCCACAGCTAAATCGCAGGCCGATACGAGCTGACACCCAGCTGCTGTGGCTGTTCCCTGCACGCATGCAATGACAGCCTTAGGCCCATGCACAATGCGCTGCATCATCGTCGCACAGGTTTCAAGAACCGATAGGACTCTTGGACGCCACGCCTCTTGCGTTTCATCCTTCCGCCTCGCCATTTCAGTCAAGTCGTGACCCGCAGAGAAGACCGGACCTTTTGCAGAAATAACGATGCATCTGACGGCATCATCGTCGTAGGCCTTATCGAGCATCGACGTCATGGCAAGCAACATCTCACTCGAAAGCGGATTTCGCTGTTTTTCGTTGTTGAGTGTGAGCCAGAGAACCCCCTCATCCAGCGACTTTAGAATAAGTTCCGCCGTCATAATGACCTCGTCACGATCGCGTTATTTATGACGATTAAATAGAAGTTTTAGGTTACTGGCAAAAATGGGGTACTTATTGCCATTGGCTCGCCGCCGCCTTATCCCCTCCCATGGTCAGCAGTTGCGCCATCCGGCGCCCCAGCATTGGGTAGTTATCCGCTAAACCCGAGTTCTTTAGCCGGGTGGCATATGCTTGCACTTCCTCGAGGTAATCCTCTACCGCCGTCCTATCGCCCTGATCGCTGGCATGCTTGATTAGGTTCCCGTATGCCCGAAGACTAAACCCGATTTGCTCCGGATAATCACGCGGAATTGACTCAAGAAGTGCGACAGCCTCGTCTGCGTCTCCAACCCGTAATTTTGCTGTACCCAACCAACCCAAGGCTTCTACCACTTGTTGCTCCCGGCCACGGGTGTAACTTAGGGAACGCTCAAGGACGGGTATCGCCTCGGCCCACCGCCCGTCTTGGCTAAGCAAGGTCGCAAGATTCATCTGGCTTTCACGGTTGTGCGGATAAACCTTGTTAAGTGTCGTTAGGTGGTAGTACTGAGCCTGTTTATTCTTCAGATACTTAGCAAGCGCCGCCATCTCAAAATGAACCTTCCAGTCGGCTGTTCCTTCAGCGAGCACCTTTTGCCGTCGCCGAACAACATCTTTCGGCTCACCGACTTGACCTTCAAGCTTGGATAGCTCATCGGCCATATGGGCAAGATAATCCTGGTAATTACTTTGCCCCGGAAACGGGGGCTGTTCCGCCATCCCCTGCAAATTTTGTATATTTTGGATGGTCTCATGGTTGGGATAACCAATTCGCTCGGCCACTTGCTCACTGCTGAGAACGCCTTGCGGTCTGCTGTCTTCAATGTGAGTCGCTATGGCTCGCGCAAAGACCCTTGCCAGAATGTCATTACCGGAAAATGTGTAGTGCACATGCTCTACAAGGGACTCCCAACCAGGAGCGAAGGGAGCGCTGGCGCGGTCAAATGCCGCTGCACTATCAACAAAACTCAGTACTGAATCCGGATAGTCTTTGGCAGCAGCTTTAACAAGCTCATTGATTTTGGTGTCAGCTCGAAATCTAAGCGCATCAAGGTCCAGAGCACGATTAAAGTGTCGCCTCGCCCCGGCGTAATCGCCTTGTCGCTCAAGAGTGGTGGCGAGCTGAAAATGACTGTCGGCATGCATAGGGTCGAGCTCAACGACTTCTTGCCATAACACTGCCGCGGCCTCCCACTTCTGATTTCTGGACTGAGCAGTGGCAAGCTCCCTGAGATCCGATGCCTGTTTACGCTGTTCCGCGCTCAGTGACTCATCCTGCAAGGACATGAACGGCGCAGAGTGGCGGAGATTGACAGGCACCGTCGAGAGGACGACGTGCATACCCTTGTTGGATAGGACGTCGATGATATCTCTGAGATTCGCGTCAAAGTGCTCATAGACATCACCCATGCGTGGGTCCCTCTCAGCCACCCCGTTCTCAACAAACATTTGCATGCCTTGCCACTCAAGATCCGCCTTGGCATCACCAACTTGAACCTCTTGGAATGCGTTATCGAGCCACTGCCACAAACGTGTTCGCTTCAAGGCCTGTAGGCTTCTGATAGCACTGAGACTAGAAAGGAAGTTTTGATTAAATGTGCCAGGCCCATAGGGCCCGACCACCTCATTGTTTCCCATCAGGATGACCGCAACGTCAGCAGAGTTCCTTGGGAGTGTCTCTGCGACTTGATATACGACATGCGAATTAACCGAGGTCATGGCGGTGTTGATCACCTCAACTTCTTTATCCGGAAATAACGCATTGAGTTGTGCAGCAAGAAGTCGGTCAACACCATGGTTTTTGTGTGGGAAACCCATGGCGGCGGATCCACCGAGGACAAACACGCGTAATCGATCATCCGTAGGCTCTTTGGCAAACGTATTCTGCAAAGGTCCTACATTGAGCGAAGGCGGGTAGAACTGGTCCGCAAAGTCGGGGTTCTCTTGATAGTAAGACTTACCGTCGATGTTGATCGTATTGAAATAGCGGTAGTGGGTACCGACGCCTAATGCGATGAGTATGACCTCGAGCAAGACAAAAAATAGCAGTGGAATGACCACAGCCGTTATGATGGTAAACGTAAGATGTTTTGTGTTTGGCACTAAACTCAACCCTGCTAGGAGTACGTAACAACCTAATGGACGCACTCGAATTCCCCGATAACAGCAGTAGTTAACCCGCAATGCGCGAATCAATCAATGTGCTCGGGCTCTCTGCTTTCTATCATGACAGTGCTGCGACGCTCTTAGTTGACGGTGAGATTATTGCGGCTGCACAAGAAGAGCGCTTTACGCGCAAGAAGCACGACGCGGCCTTTCCAGTTCATGCTATCGCATTCTGCCTGGAGGAAGCGGGTCTAAGTCTCAGCGATATTGACTTTATTACCTTTTACGACAAGCCCTTGGTGAAGTTTGAGCGACTGCTTGAAACCTATCTTGGTTACGCCCCTAGAGGCTTTAGATCGTTTGTTATGGCCATACCGGTCTGGCTAAAAGAAAAGTTATTCTTAAAAGTCACCCTTAAACGGGAGCTGTCAGCTTTATCTGGTCTCGCTCAGTCTGACTTACCACCGCTTCTGTTTCATGAGCATCACGGCTCGCACGCGGCATCAGCGTTTTTCCCCAGCCCTTTTGAGAAAGCTGCGGTGCTCTGTCTCGATGGGGTGGGTGAATGGGCAACAAGCTCGGTTTGGTTAGGCGATGGACACAAGCTCACACCGCAATGGGAAATCAGATTTCCACACTCGTTAGGTCTGCTTTACTCCGCGTTTACCTACTACACGGGATTCAAAGTCAACTCGGGCGAGTACAAGCTAATGGGACTGGCGCCCTATGGCGAGCCAAAGTATGTCGAACTTATCAAACAGCACCTGATCGACATCAAATCCGACGGCACGTTTCGGCTCGATATGCGGTACTTCAACTACGCGACAGGTCTGACAATGACCAACTCGCGCTTCAATCGTCTTTTTGGCGGTGCCCCGCGCCAGCCCGAGTCAGAACTGACACAGCGTGAAATGGATATTGCGGCGTCGATACAAGTCGTCACTGAAGAAATTGTTTTAAAAATTGCAGCAACAATTCATGCGGAGTTAGACGTTGATTATCTATGTCTTGCCGGGGGTGTTGCGCTCAACTGTGTTGCCAATGGTCGGCTCGACGGAGAGGGGCCATTCAAAGCGACCTGGATACAACCGGCGGCTGGCGATGCGGGCGGCGCACTCGGCGCGGCTTTGGCCACTTGGCACGAATACCTAGGAAAGCCGCGTGACTGCAAGCGCGGTGCTGACCTTATGCAGGGTAGTTATCTGGGTCCCAGTGCAGACCAATCTGAGGTCGAATCTTTTCTTGCAACCATAAACGCGCCCTTTCATACGCTCAATGACCATGAACTCATGCAAAAGCTCGCCACTCTCCTAGCAGCGGATAATGTGGTTGGCTGGTTCAACGGACGCATGGAGTTTGGGCCAAGGGCACTAGGTGCGCGATCGATTATTGGTGATGCTCGCTCACCCAACATGCAAACTACCATGAACCTCAAGATTAAATACCGTGAGTCATTCAGACCCTTCGCGCCCGCCATTAAAGCTGAGTCAGTCGCGAAATGGTTTGGTCGGGAGCAAGAAAGCCCCTACATGTTGAAGGTAGCAAGCGTCAAAGACGAGCACCGAATTCCGCTTTCGGATGATGAGTCGGCGCTTTTCGGTATCGATAAATTGAACGTACCTCGCTCTTCGATACCCGCCGTCACACACGTCGATTACTCCGCGCGCATTCAGACCGTCCACGAAGAGACAAACCCTCGGTTCTATGCCTTGTTATCTGCATTTGAGGAGCACACCGGATGCCCGGTGCTTATCAACACCTCGTTTAACGTTCGTGGTGAGCCTATCGTCTGTACACCTGAAGACGCATATCGCTGTTTTATGCGTACCGGAATGGATGTTCTGGTTCTAGAGAACACACTACTTTTGAAACATGAGCAACCTGCCTGGGAGAATGATGACGGGTGGCAGGATGAGTTTCAGCTCGATTGACGTCGTAATAAGCGTCGACGTTGAATTGTGAATACAAGAAGCTTTTGGAGCGTATGACACAAAGAGGATCATTAAGAGAAGTTGCGAGAGAAGTCGGATAAAAAAGGTCCTAGAAAAGGTGAAGGCAAGAATGAAGACAAGAAGAGAGGCTGAAGCAGAAGCCATGAACGAAGCACTAAAAGACCGACGTGGAAAGAGAGGTCGGGGAGAGATAGTTGGTGGAGAGAAGACCGCGGCACATGAGCGAATCGCAGCCTAACAACATTAGCTCGCCCGAGCTTCGCCAGTTTGGCCTGTTATTCAGCCTCATCCTCGTTGCGCTATTTGGCGTTACCTTGCCTTGGCTTTTTGCCGCACATTGGCCAAGTTGGCCGTGGCTAGTCGCAGGCCTCATGGCTACGGTTTCGGTGGTTTGGCCACCCGGGCTTGCGCCCGTTTATCGTATTTGGATGCGATTTGGGCTCATTGCAGGTTTTGTGAACACGCGAATAATTATGTTCCTGCTCTATTATGGCGTGTTCGTGCCCGTCGCCGTGCTCATGCGCCTCATGGGCCGAGACGCATTGGCGCGAAAATTGAGTAATGAAGAGGTCGCTAGCTACCGTGTGATCAGCACGAAACGACCAAAAGACCATTTCGAGAGACCGTATTAATGCTTGATCTATTAAAAGACCTGTGGGGATTCATGCTAGAGCGTAAAAAGCTATGGATGGCCCCGATAATTGGCATCATGTTACTGCTCGGTATATTGGTTGTTATGACGCAGGGCTCGGCATTAGCGCCCTTTATTTATACAATTTTTTAGTCGTGATTAGACAGGTAGCGGCAGCCGACTGGCCTAACATCTGACCGATCTTCAGCGAGATTACAAAAGCCAGGGGAACCTATACGTATCCCGTGGACGCCGATACCACGACCGCTAAAGGTTTATGGCTAAAAAAACGACCGGACCTTCGTATTCGAGGAAGATGGTGAAATTCTTGGGACCTACTATTTTAAGACTAACCAAGACGGGCCTGATCAGCACATCTGTAAATTCGGTTACGTGGTTTGCAGGAAGGCGCGGAGCATGGGTTCGTTAACCAAACCTGATCAACAGGGTACGCTTAACAAAGAAACCTAGCAGGTAAAAACTCCATAACCAAGGTCAGACCATGAGTGATCCCTACCTTTTTTCAATTAACAACAACGTCGCGACGTTTAGCGTTAATGACGCGCCCTTCAACCTAATGCCGGTTGATTACATCGATCGCTTGGAAGAACAACTTCCTGACGTGCTCGCAGATAGCGCCATCCGCGCCATGGTTTTTACAGCAGAGGGCTTGGCCCACTTCTCCGCCGGCATGAACCTCAAGCAATTACCCGAGGGTATAAAGCGTGCAGGAAGCCCCGAAGCCTTTTTCGCCCAACGACACCGTGTCTTGGATATGATCGAAAACGGTGGCACGCCCGCCATTGCAACGTTCTTTGGCTTTTGTCTCGGCGCAGGACTCGAGCTACCTCTTGCCTGTCATTTCAGAATTGCCGCCAGCGAGGGGGCGAAAATCGGCTTGCCTGAGATGGATCTTGGGAGCGTGCCGGCATGGGGAGGTTCGGCACGCCTACCCCGCGTTGTCGGTGAGCAATACGCGCTCGACATGATTCTTCGCGCGCGAAAAATTGATGGCCATGAAGCCTTACGAATTGGCTTAGTCACCGAGGTCGTGCCTCTGGATGAGCTCAAAGCGCGGGCCCAAAGGCTGGGCGAAGAACTTGCGGCGCAGCCCAGACTCGCGGTGAAAGGTGTACTCGACACGGTAGTGGGTTATCACACCAAAACCCTGGCCGAATCGATCGAGGATGAGAAACGCGCAGTGGCCGCCACCTTAGGCACACCTGACTCACAAGAGGGTATGATGGCGTTTCTTGAGAAGCGTAAACCCATCTTCAATCAGGACAGGTAATGGGACCCTTGCCTACTCAAGTACCCAACCGCCAAGGAAAGACCGCGATCGAACTCATTGGTAGTCAACAATCGAACCTTTAAATGCCGAAGAAGCCCAGAACCGAGCCTATGGACACAAGTAATAAAGATAAATCCGCTACGTCATTGCTCAGTAGACGACGACTCCTTCGTGCTATGGGTGTGTCGACAGCGGGCGTTGCGGCGGCGAGCGCTATCGCCGCGAGTCGAGAAAAGATCACGGAGGCTGGTGACACAGCTAAAGAGGAGCTTGCCGAGCTCAAAAAGCAATTCGATGCGCTCGATAAGCGGTCAAAACTGATCCTGCGCTTGGTGCTGGTGCTCAGTGGTCTGGATCTTTTTCTCGCGATCTAGCCTCAAGATTTATTGAACCTAAAGGTCTTGTGCGTCGAGCAGGTCGCGAAGCTTGTCGTCTATCGAGACACCGGATGCTGGTGGCATAAAGACCTGTGTCATGAGAACACCGACTCGCCCCCTTGTGGGATCAATCCAGTAACGTGTTCCCTCATAGCCACCGCCTGTCCATAGATCTGCGCGACCATAAGTATCATCAGGTCGTCGTCCGTTCGATAACCAGAGCGCATAGCCCATTGCCCCCCAGCCGCTATCGATATTGCTTTGCGGCGACGTCATCGCCTCTATCGAAGAAGATTCCAGTAGAGGCTCAACACCGCTCTGCTCGCTGAAGAAGACCACGCGCAAGAAACGCGCAAATCCGCGCGCTGTCGCAACGAGGCCCTCACCACCCAAGAAAAGCGTCGTGTCACTGCCGTAGGGCGGTTGGTGCCCCCCAAAAATGTCTAGCTCCATTGGGTTGGCTAGACGAAGTTCGCCATCGATACCTGACACACGTGGAGGTAGAGACGCAGATTCGGGCAACAAGAAGCTCAGACCCTCAATGTTGTAAGGCGTAACAATGCGCTCTTCCAAAAGTGCCTGTAATGACTTACCCGTTGCGCGCTCAAGTGCGAAGCCGAGCACTGTGGTGTTAAGTCCGTAGTAATAGCCCTCACCGGGTGACTGAATCAGCGGCAACTGAGAAATACCTGCTATCCATTCACCCGAGGATGATGCCAGAGGCAGTTCGAGCTTAGCTTGCGGCTCATCCAGACAGGGCAAATTCGTCGTGGCGTAATAAAAACCTGCCGTGTGAATCATAAGATCACGGATGGTCATTGGACGACTCGGATCTTCAAACACTAGATCACAAGCCTCCTCCGTGACATCGCCATCCGCGTTTAAGTCATAGCTTTGCGCCGAGGCCTCGGGCAGCGTCCCTCCGCTTCGAGGACGAGCTACTTTGAGCGTCGCCACTTCTGGTAAGTAATCACTTACTTCATCATTGAGCGCAATGACGCCATCCTCGGCAAGATCGAGTGTCAGTACGATAGTAACCAGCTTGCTCATTGACCAGATGCGCATCCAGTCGTCTGCACCTGGACCTTTGGCATCCCCGTAGAACTGAGGGTTTGCTACGGCCGATGAGATCAATACCTCACCCTCTGCCGTCTCCACGTAGGCGGTCATAAAGGGGTAGTGCTCTAAGGCAACAACCTCCTCCTCAAGAAGTGACGTGACTGCTTTATCGAACGAAGAAGACGCACCGCAACCGAAAAGCATCAGTAATGGTACAACAAGGCTAAAGCTCAATGAGCTGCGATGAGACATCGGTGACCTCCCTGCCAGCAAAATGAAATCTAAAATATTGACCATGATTTAAGCGTCCCCAGCCGACGAGTAATACAAGGCCCCATGGAAAGATGGCAGCACGCCATTAAATTCATCAGACGAGTCACCCACTCGCACAATTGATCTTCCGATCTCAGCTTCAGGAATAGAAATGGTCTCATTAGAAAAGTTGAAAACAGCTTGAACGGGTATGTCACCGAGCACCCGCTGGAAGCGGAGCACGCCACCACTACCTTCGACATTTTCGAGAGTACCCCATCGAAGCTCGGGACAAGTGTTTCGAATCGAAAGCAGTTGCTTTAAATGATCGCGGAGCTGAATGCCAATCGCCGAGTCAACCGCCCGTTGCTTGTGACATTGCGGCACGGGCAACCATGGGGTTGCGGCTGAGAACCCCCCATGCTCGGCGGCACCAAGCCAGGGCATGGGCGTCCGCGCTCCGTCTCTACTCAGTGTGTGGGGCCAATTTCTCAGAGCTTCAGGATCTTTCAGTAATTCAAAGGGAATATCGACCTGTGGAAGGCCGAGCTCCTCACCTTGATAGATAAACAAATTCCCTCTCAGCGAAATGAGCAGCAGTGCCAGGAGCTTGGCGCGATGAATGTCGCCCAAATGCTGTAACCATCGGCTATGCACCCTGGGTACATCATGGTTGGAGAAGGCCCACGAGGGCCACCCCTCATCCGGGTCGTTTGACCATGAGTCAATGATTTGGGCAAACGGCTCAACGTCTAGCTCGGGAAGGTAGAGCAACTCAAAGCCATAGGCCGTGTTTAACCGAGTTTGACCCTTGGTGTACTCCTGCCGGACGTTGAGTGTTTGGGAGCCGCCCACCTCGGCCACCGTGAAGCGCGAGCAATACTGATCGGTCAGCGCTCTGAGTCGCTCTAAGAAATTGGGGAGATCTGGATGGTTAGAGTTATTGACCGCCTTTTGCATATCGACTGGCCGTAAACTACTCCAGTGCGCGGGATCGGCCACTGGATTATCAATCAGTTCGACATTGTGCATCCCGTAATTAATCGCGTCCAAACGGAATCCATCAACGCCGCGGTCTAACCAAAACTTGGCAACTGAAAGTAAAGCGTCCTGAACTTCTGAATTGTGCAAATTCAAGTCAGGCTGAGAACTCAAAAAGTTGTGCAGGTAGTACTGCTGTCTGCGCGCATCCCAAGTCCATGCCGGCCCACCAAAAATTGACTGCCAGTTATTAGGCGGTGAACCCTCGGGTCGGGCATCGGCCCACACATACCAATCGGACTTGTCGTTCTTGCGCGAGGAGCGACTGGCGACGAACCACGGGTGTTCAATGGAAGAGTGCGAATAGACTTGATCGATAACCACCTTGAGGCCCAAGTCATGGGCTCGAGCTATCAGTGCGTCAAAGTCATTCAGGTTGCCAAATGAGGGATCTACGCCGCAAAAGTCTGAGACGTCGTAGCCAAAGTCATGCATGGGTGAGGTAAAAAAGGGCGAAATCCAAATACCATCCACGCCCAAATCGGCGACGTAGTCCAATTTTTCAGTGATACCTCTGAGATCACCCGTGCCATTTCCACTGTGATCGAAAAAGCTTCTCGGATAAATCTGATATAACGCGGCACCACGCCACCACTCGAACGAATTTGTACTTATCACCGCTAGGGGCTCCACCCAGATAGAACAGATTGTTTTTGAAGCGCTTGTGCAGAGTCGTTTGGCGCTAATCTGCTCGCACATTACCCGCAATCTTTTATTTGTGTAAGAGCATAAAACCCAAGCTCACGCTAGATCTCCAAAAATGGTTCATTAAACTCTAGGAATTTAACAGTGAAATCGCATAAGGTAGGGAAAGAGGAGAAAATAATAAAAACTATGGGAGAGGGTTGTCATGCTGCCATTCTATGAGCGACTTGACGAGCAGAGCAAGAATCAGTCGATCAGCGTGAGATCAATGACTCAAATGGGCAACCATGCCTATTGGCATTTTCACCAGGAAATCGAAATCTTTTACTCGGCCAAAGGTTCGGGAAAATGCATCGTCGGAGACTATGTGGGGCGCTATTCGCCCGCTCAGTTAGTTATCGCAGGGTCGTTTCTGCCTCACGACTTCAACTATGCGGATGACGACAACCAGACAAACAATATTCTTATCCATTTCAATCCACAGGTCCTAAATGGCTTCACCGAATTTGCTCCAATCCGTCACCTTCTCGAGCAAGCACGGTATGGCCTATCCTTTAAGAAAGTTCCAGAGAAAACTCAGTCATTACTACAAAGTCTTGAGCGCCAAGAACCGGCAACCAGAGCAATTGGTGTCTTGGAGGTGCTCGCCAGCTTGTGCCAAGTGAATAGCCCTCCGCAACGGCTGTCTTCGATCGATTTCTCCCCTGAGAAAATGGATGATCGGAGCGGCAAGCGTCTCAATACGGTCATTGAGCACATCACGCAAAACCAGAGTCGCCCCATTCATGTGGAGGAAATGGCGCAGATTTGTAATCTGTCGACACCAGCTTTTTGTCGATGGTTCAAACAAGTTTTCAACTGTAGTTTCGTAACATACATGACAGAGCGAAGGATAGAGACCGCTTGCCGTCTATTGGAGACGTCGAATCTAGGAATCTCCATCATTGGCGACCGCGTAGGATTCGAGAGCTACAGCAACTTCAATAGAGCCTTCACCAAAGTCAAACAAATCCCGCCGCGAGAGTACCGACGCGTCCATCAGTAGAGGCTTCTAGGCGTTTAGGAACTTCGCGTGAAAACGGAGGTGATCCTCTATAAACGAGGCTATGAAGAAATAGCTGTGATCAAAACCACCATGCTCTCGGTACGTCAGTGGAAATCCGGCTACATCACAAGCAGCCTTGAGCGCATCCGGTTTTAGCTGGTCGTCAAGAAACGCATCCGCAGCCCCTTGATCGACTAACAGCGGAACCTGCGCGGCTCCGGAGCGAATCAAGACACTGGCATCGTGTTGCTGCCATTCGGCTTGATCCTCACCGAGATAGGCCGTGAATGCTTTGCGCCCCCAAGGACAATCGGTCGGATTGCAAATCGGCGAAAAAGCACTCACAGAACGGTAGGTTCCCGGATGTTTGAGCGCCAGGGTCATTGCGCCGTGTCCACCCATTGAATGCCCGCAAATACTGACGCGAGTGAGATCTAGACCCTCCAGGCCACCGAGTAGACCAGGCAACTCCTCAACGACGAAGGATTCCATCTGGTAGTGGGACGCCCAGGGTGACTGAGTCGCGTCAATATAAAATCCGGCACCTAAACCCAAATCATAGGCGCCGTCAGGATCATCTGCCACGCCATCGCCTCGCGGGCTGGTGTCGGGGAATACGATGGCGATACCGAGCTCACTGGCAACACGCTGCGCCCCGGCCTTAGTCACAGCATTTTCGTCGGTACAGGTCAGTCCCGATAGATAAATGAGGGCTGGCACCGGGTTAGATACAGCAAAGTCGGGTATGAAGACAGAAAACACTGTAGTGCCCGCTAACGTTTCGGATGTTGCCTGATAGCGCCGCTGCTCTCCGGCAAAGCAACGGTTTGATGACAATAATTCCAACCCCATGACTTTCGCCTCTGTTAACTGACCCTTTCCGCTCGGCCTTCTACATCGCCCTTCTAAAACGTCACGACCGATCGGATGCTCTCGCCCTCGTGCATCAAGTGGAATGCGTCATTAATCTGAGTGAGCGGCATGGTGTGGGTGATCATCTCATCGATATTGATTTTTCCGTCCATGTACCAGTCGACAATCTTCGGTACGTCTGTTCGACCTCGTGCGCCACCGAAGGCAGTGCCGCGCCATGACCTTCCGGTTACCAGCTGGAAGGGGCGTGTGGAGATCTCCTGCCCTGCGCCGGCCACACCAATGATACAGCTCTGACCCCATCCCTTGTGACAGCACTCTAGCGCCTGGCGCATAACATTCACGTTTCCGATGCACTCAAAACTGTAATCAACACCGCCTCCCGTCATTTGAATCAGGTGGTCGACCACGTTCTCCACTTCGCTCGGATTAACGAAATCCGTCATGCCAAACTGGCGCGCAAGCTCCGCCTTGGTCGGATTCAAATCGACCCCAATGATACGAGTTGCACCCACCATACGAGCGCCTTGTATTACGTTGAGACCAATACCACCGAGGCCAAACACCGCCACTGTTGAGCCCGCTTCAACCTTCATCGTGAACGCCACTGCACCAATGCCAGTGGTCACGCCACAACCGATGTAACAAATCTTGTCGAAGGGCGCATCATCGCGAACTTTGGCCACGGCAATTTCAGGTAGCACGGTAAAGTTGGAAAACGTCGAACATCCCATGTAATGGAGAATCGGCTCGCCATCCAGGGTAAAACGACTCGAATGATCGGGCATTAAACCCTGACCCTGAGTTTCACGAATCGCCTGGCAAAGATTCGTTTTGGGATGTAGACAGAAGTTGCACTCGCGACACTCGGGCGTGTAGAGAGGGATCACATGATCGCCGGGCTTCACCGACTTCACGCCCTGTCCCACCTCTACAACAATGCCGGCACCCTCATGACCCAATATCGCTGGAAAAGCGCCTTCAGGATCATCACCTGACAACGTGAAGGCATCGGTATGGCACACACCCGTTGCTTTGATTTCCACCATCACCTCGCCAGGTCGTGGCCCCTGAACTTCCACCTCTGCAATTTCCAGAGGCGCACCAGCTTTAAAGGCAACCGCCGCTCTGCTCTTCATATCATCACCCACAATTTATTGTTAGTTCTTATCGTTATTTCATTGGGTGATGGCTGAATCTGCACACCCGCCCAAGTCTACGTAGATTAAACAGCATGGCATTCCTCAGAACCAGATTCCAGCACATTTGATACACGATGTTGTCACTATAATTTTCTGAAGATTTACAATGTATTTCATGCTCGGCAGCGCTCTTCAGACCGCATACATCGCAAAAATGAGCGGCAACCTCCAGCTTTTTAACACATCAGGATGTATGGCCTTGTCCTGTTGTTTTTGCTGAGAGTAACCTCCTAGGAGCGCAGTAGTGGTGCCGCTGTGAATAACTAAAAAACTGTAGTTTGCATTAACCAATCCATCTTTTGAGGGGACACAAAATGAAGAACACGACTTTCAACCGTTCGCGGTTGGCGAGTGCGGTATCTGTGGCTCTCGCTGTCAGCGGCATGGCCGTTGCACTTCCTGCTGTAGCGCAGGAAGAAGCCGAGGTCATGGAAGAAGTAATCGTCACGGGTTATCGAAAGAGTCTGATCGACTCTATCGAGAATAAGCGGTTTAACAGCTCGATAATCGAATCAATTTCTGCAGAAGACATCGGCAAACTGCCTGACTCTTCGATTGCAGAGTCGCTCGCGCGACTCCCAGGCCTTGCCGCGCAGCGCCTTGATGGCCGTGCAAGCCGAATCAGCATCCGTGGCTTTGGTGAGAATGAAAGTGCAACCACATTTAACGGTCGTGAGCAGGTTTCGATCTCGGATAACCGTGGTGTCGAGTTCGATCTCTACCCTTCTGAAATCATGGCGGAAGTAAATGTCTACAAGACGCCAAATGCGACACTCGAAGCTGAAGGCATCGCTGGCGTTATCGATATGCGCACCATCAAGCCTCTCGATACCGAGTCACGCATTCAGGTCCGCGCTGAGTACGAGTACAACAACCTCGGTAAGCTGAACCCCGATTCAGACGACACAGGCATCAACACAACTTTCTCTTACATCGATCAGTTCGCTGACGACAAAATTGGTTTTGCCTTCGCGCATGCGCGCCTAGATTCACCAAACCAGGAGAACCGCTGGAACTCATGGGGCTTCCCCGATGGGGTCCTCGGTGGCGCCAAACCTTTCGTTCGTTCTTCAACACTCGAGCGTTCGTCAACCATGGCGGTATTACAGATGGAGCCAAGCGATCGCTTGAGCATGACTGCGGACTTACTCTACGTTGATTTTGACGATCAGAAACTGCTTCGCGGTATCGAAATCCCATTTGCTTGGGGTCAAGGCTCGGTAACGGCCGGCGCACCAGACGCAAATGGTCTTGTCACTAGTGGTGAAACCGTCGGTCAGCGCGTTGTTGTCCGTAACGACTACGAAGAGCGTACTGCAGACCTTACACAGTTTGGTTTTAACGCAAAGTTCGACTATAGCGATGATACGCAACTCGAGTTTGACATCAGCCGCTCTGCCGTAGAGCGTGAGATCTACTCGTTCGAGAGCTACTCAGGTACGGGTCGCGGTAACGATCGTGGCGAGGCGGATACCATCGGTTACACGCTGAACTCTGGCGGTGCTGGTGCAGTCTTTACTCCAGGCCTCGACTATTCAGACACAAGCCTCATTCAGTTGGGTGGTCCTCTGACCTGGGGTTGGCAGCAGTCATTGAATGAAAAGTTCAACGTTATCGGTACTGAGTTTGAAAACACGGCTCAGGACGGCTTCCTGAACGCCCCAAACATCGACGATGAACTCACTGCGATCAAACTTGCGGCAACTACCCAAGTTGATGCAGGTATGGTTACCTCGGTTCAATACGGCCTCTCGCGCCGCGATCGCACCAAGGAAAAATCGGCTGAAAACTACTTCATGACGCTAAACGCTTTCCCCGATCTTGTAGCGGTTCCGGACCAGTACTATCTCGGTAGCGTAAATCTCGACTTTATCGGTATGGGCAACATGATCGCGTACAACTCGCTGGCAATGGTCCGCGACGGTTTCTACGATTTGACCCTTGAAGAGTCTAGCTATGCGACCAACCAGTGGACTGTCGACGAGACGGTAACAACTGCATTTGCAATGGCGAATCTTGAGACGCAAATAGCTGGCAAAGAAGTTACCGGTAACATTGGTTTCCGGTACATTGAGACTGATCAGTCCTCACGTGCCTTTGCTCGCGATGGTGGCAACTTGACTCGTCAAACAGTTCGTCACGAGTACAGCAACTTCCTGCCAAGCTTGAACCTGCGCATGGCGTTGGATGATCAGCAGACAATCCGTCTCGGTATCGCCCAAACAATGTCACGTCCTCGGATGGATGAGATGAATGCTTCGTTCAGCATCGGCGTCAGCCAAGTCCCTGATCAGTACGGTAACTACGTTGGTGCAGGCGGTGGTAACACGACACTTGAGCCAAAAGAAGCGCTCGGTATTGACCTCACCTACGAGAACTACTTCGCTGACGATGGTTACTTCGCAATTGCTTTGTATCGTAAGAACCTCGATCAGTGGATTTTCGACGGTGCTGCTGAAATTGACGTTTCAGACTTCCTTGCAGCTACTGGCCAGACAACACCTGACGGCAGCACGACCGCAACCGTTAACGGTAAGGTAAACGGCGGTGATGGAACGATCGAAGGTTACGAGATTTCTCTCGCTATGCCTCTAAGCCTGATCCACGAGAGCCTTGAGGGCTGGGGCATATTCGCAAGCCACACTGGCGTTGACTCTGACATTAAGACTCCTGGTGGTTCTGAGTACCAGTTGCCCGGCTTGTCAGACAGCATCCAGCAGGCAACTGTCTACTACGAGAATGGCGGCTTTGAAGCACGTCTCAGTATGCGTAAGCGAGATGACTTTAAAGGTGACCTTTACGGTCTAGGCTTCAGTGTTCAGCAAAACGACATCTTGGGTGAGACAATCGTCGATGCTCAGCTGTCTTATGACTTCGCTGACGCGGGCTATGCGAACCTAGAAGGCCTCCGCGTTTATGCGCAGGGTATCAACCTGAACGACGAGCCATTCACTTCGATGCAGGGAGGTCAGATCCGTGACTACCAGCAGTACGGTGAAAACTACCGTCTAGGCTTCAGTTACAACTTCTAAGCAAAGTCGATAACCTTAAGGCCCCTGCCGTGAAGACGGCCGGGGCTTTTTTTTGGGGGAAAATATGAATCATCAACCGATTAAGCGCGTCGTCATCGTCGGCGGTGGAACGGCCGGCTGGAACGCAGCCGCATTGCTAGCACGTACCTTAAGCAAGGTCATTTCGGTCACTCTCGTTGAATCCGACGACATCGGTATTGTCGGCGTCGGTGAGGCCACGATCCCCCCTATCATCAATTTCAACAATGCTTTGGGCTTCAATGAGGCTGATTTTCTCAAAGCAACAAATGGCAGCATCAAGCTCGGCATCCAGTTCGAAAACTGGGGCGAGACCGGCGATAGCTACATGCACGCCTTTGGTAATATCGGTAAAGACTTCGCGTTCTGCACCTTCCACAACTTCTGGCTACGCAGCCAGGCCGAGGGTATCGAATCTAACTTCTGGGATTTCTCTCTGAACTACCAGACTGCCAAGAACAACAAATTTGCCAAGGTACAGCAGCTACCCGGGACTGACCTTGCTGGCATTGCCTACGCCTACCACTTTGACGCAGGTCTCTATGCCAAATACCTCAGAGGCTTTTGCGAGGCGAAAGGCGTCAAACGGGTTGAGGGCATCATTAATAAGGTCAATCAATGTCCCGACAGCGGTTTCATCCAATCGGTGGCGCTCGAATCCGGACAAGTCATCGAGGGCGACCTATTCCTTGACTGCTCCGGCTTTCGCGGCCTTCTTATCGAGCAAGCGCTTGAGACCGGCTACGAAGAATGGGGACACTGGCTGCCGTGTGATCGCGCCATGGCAGTACCTACTGCGTCTACCGGTGAAATACGCCCTTACACGCGCTCAATCGCGCACAAGGCGGGTTGGCAATGGAACATTCCCTTGCAACATCGCACAGGTAACGGTCATGTGTACTGCAGTGGTTACATCTCAGACGACGAAGCACGAAAAGTCTTGCTTGATCATGTTGAAGGCGAGCCGCTGGCTGAGCCCAGAAACATCCCCTTCAAAACAGGTCGCAGAAAAAAGCAATGGAATAAAAACGTTATCTCGTTTGGCTTGGCAAGCGGCTTCCTCGAGCCTCTCGAATCCACGAGTATCCACCTGATTCAAGCGGGGCTAAGGCGCCTCGTACAACACTTCCCGCATAACGGAATCAGAGAGAGTGAAGTTGATGAGTTCAATCGCCAGTCGCAGATTGAATTCGAGAAAATTCGTGACTTCATCATTCTTCATTACAAGGTCAACCAGCGCACAGACAGCCAGTTCTGGATCGATTGCAGGAATATGGATATCCCTGAGTCCCTAGCACACCGCATCGAGCTCTTCCGGTCGAGCGGCAAGGTGTTTAAAGATAACGACGAGCTATTCCACGAGATCGCCTGGCAGCAAGTCATGATCGGTCAACGACTTATGCCTGAGGACTACCATCCGCTCGCTCACAGCATTACCTCTGAACAGCTTGAGGGGTTGCTTGGTGACCTTAAGACGCTGATTGGCAATACCGTATCGAAGCTACCCAGTCACAGTCAGTTCCTCCAATCGTAGTAGGGCACTCGGGCACCTGCCGCTCCTTTAAGAGGGCAGTTTTTCGGCGAATGATACGCACCGCGCGTGAAGCTGAGGAGTAAGGACTGAGGACTGAGGACTGAGGACTGAGGACTGAGGACTGAAAGACTCTGGCAGAAAGATCTTGAAATAACGCAATAAAAATCGAAAACCTCCAGAAATTTATCATTCACACGCGCGCAACGCATACAGGATGTATGATCCGTGAAAAGAATTCTGGGGGTGATCATGGTACGGCTTCGCTTGCTTGGCGCTTTATTTGTCTCGTCTGTCTTAGGTTTGGCGGGTTGCTCAGAGCAACAAGTCTCACACTCCGTCACTGCTCCCGACGGTGGTCTTTCCTTGAATCTCACCACTGACGACTTGGGTCGCGTCTACTTTTCCATACATGATGCAGGCGTACCCGTCATTAACGACAGTCGGCTGGGTTTCGCCTTCGCTAACGCCCCGAGCTTTACCGAGGGTTTGTCAGTCAAACCGGGCGCTCAAGCTTCTGTCGATACCTCATGGGAGCTCCCCTGGGGCGAGCGACGTGTTGTCCGCGATCACCATAATGAACAGTCCTTCACGCTCACAGATGGCAATCGGACAATCACGCTTCGCGTACGTGTTTTCGAGGAGGGTGCAGGCTTTCGCTTCGAGTTCCCTGAAGCGTTTCACGCAGGGGAACTGCTCATTACCGATGAGCTAACCGAATTCAACATTGCCAACCCAAGCGATAAAACATTTTGGAATCCTGCTTACAACAAAGACCGTTATGAGTATGAATACTTCAAGACAGACGTGAGTGACGTCAAAGCGGCGCACACACCCCTGACAATCCTCGACAACACCAACCGTTACGTCACGATCCACGAGGCTTCGCTCGTCGACTATTCAAGCATGGTACTTCGCGGCACAAACAGTAGCGTGCTCAAGGGTGAGCTCGTTGCGGGCTACGACGGCGTACGTGTCCGACAGACAGGCGCTTTTGTAACGCCTTGGCGCACCATTCAAGTGACCGACTCAGCACCCGAGCTACTCGCCTCGAACATGATCCTTAACCTGAATGAGCCTAACAAGCTAGGTAATGTCTCTTGGATCAAGCCCGGGGTTTACATGGGCATTTGGTGGGGCATGCATCTAGGCGAGAACAGTTGGGCCACGGGTGAGAAATTGGGAGCTACCACCTCAGAAGCGAAGCGCTACATCGACTTTATTTCGGAGAATGGCCTCGATGGTTTCCTCGTAGAGGGCTGGAATATCGGTTGGGATGGTAACTGGATTGCTAATGCTGATCTCTTCAGCTTCACCGAGTCACAGCCGTACTTTGACTTAGAGGAAGTTGCAGCCTACGCGCAGGAGAAGAATGTTGATCTAATCCTCCATAACGAGACATCAGGCGGCGTCAAGAACTACGAAGATCAAATGGAAGAGGCTTATGCACTCTACCAAGAGCTTGGAGTGAACCATTTAAAGACCGGCTATGTCGGCTTTTCAAACGGCTATCCTCGGCATGACATTCACAACGAAGACCATAGAGACTTTTTAGTTTATGAATGGAACCACGGGCAATTCATGGTCAACCACTACCAGAAATCAATAGATCTGGCGGCCAAATATAAAATCGGCATCAACATGCACGAGCCCATCAAACCAACGGGACTCCGACGAACCTATCCGAACTTCATGACGCGTGAAGGCGTGCGCGGCCAGGAGTACAACGCGTGGTCAGAAGGAAATCAGCCAGCGCACACCACAATACTCCCCTTTACACGCATGACGGGGGGTCCTTTAGATTTCACACCCGGCGTATTTGACATCACATTCAAAGGGATCGATGCAAACGAACGCATCCGTACAACCATCACAAAGCAATTAGCCTTGATGGTTGTTCTCTACAGCCCGCTGCAGATGGCTGCGGATCTTCCCCGCAACTACGCGGCTAAGCCCGATCTTTTCCAGTTTATTAGAGACGTACCGGCTGATTGGGAAGAGTCACTGCCGCTTGAGGGGGAAATTGGCGAGTACGTCGTATACGCGCGTCAGGAACGCGGATCGGATAATTGGTTCATTGGGGGCATAACCAATGAAGAAGCCCGTGACGTAAGCTTAGACTTTGCCTTCTTGGACCAAGGTACGTACACCGCAACCATTTATCGCGACGGCGAGAGTGCCGATTGGGCGACCAACCCTTATGACGCGGTTGTCGAGCAAATATCGGTAACCTCTGCGAGTAGCATTGACCTCACCATGGCTAAGGGTGGTGGCTTTGCAATCAGCGTAATCAAGCAATAAAAAATTATGGGTACGGGCCGTTTATCGGCCCTTTTTTAGTTGGGAGATATTTCTATGACCTCACGATTCATTGCCTTTTTCCTGCTCCTAATCGTCTTTTCAAACAGCGCGACTGCGGGAATCGTCGACCGCA